>Ga0306923_10004895_pt1 | contig 12925 bp, 13 predicted proteins | sample sta12Can44000108_FD_203841 | JGI IMG/M metagenome (GOLD analysis project Ga0306923, IMG submission 203841) | Lab enrichment of tropical soil microbial communities from Luquillo Experimental Forest, Puerto Rico - statanox.12C.anox.44.000.108 (v2)... | ecosystem: Environmental > Terrestrial >... | reverse complement strand
CGTGGTGTTGTCGGTGAACTCGACCACGTCGGTGCGCGCGCCGCGGCTGCCGCGCGCGAAATAGGTGGTGGCTACCGCGGTCGTCGCGCCGTCGGGGGAGAGGTTGAGGCTGGTGTAAAAACCGGCACCGATCTGGCCGAGTCGCCGGTAGCTGTCGCCGTCGAACAGGTACACACGGGCGTCGATCTCGTTGTCGAATACCTCGTCGTACACGTACACCCAATGCGGGCTGCGTGGGGGCAGATGCTCGACCGTGAGATGTTCGGCGGGGAGCGGCGGTGGCGGGGCAGCGAGCACGGCTGCCGCCAGCAGCGGCCACGACAACGCCGCGCAGAGCATGTGGGCAGATCGCATCGGTCACCCCGTCGGGCCGCGGCTGCATCGTAGGCGACACTCGGGTGGGTGTGCCGTTGTGGCCCGCAACGAGTCTCGCACAACGCCGGGAGCGGCGGAAGGCGCCGGCTCGGGCATAATGGACGCACACGGTCGGCGGGGCGGGGGCAACTCCGGGCCGACAAGAAGGCTCCTGGACGATAGCCAACAATCGATTATCGATAAGCAATGTCCGGCGTGAACCTAGAATCGCTGTGGTCGGTCACCGCACCCCCGGGTCCGGTGTGCAGCCCGCTCACGGGTGCGCAGCGTGCCCAGGCGGCGGTGATCGGTGCCGGCTACACCGGGTTATCCGCCGCGCTGCACCTGGCCGAGTCGGGGCGCGAGGTGGTAGTGCTCGAGGCGGCAGAGATCGGCGAGCGCGCTTCGGGCCTCAACGGCGGTCAGGTCATCCCGGGTGTCAAACCAGACCCTGATGCCATGGAGCGGCTGCTCGGTCCCTACGCCGGCGGGCGCCTGGTGGCGACCGCCGGCACCGGGCCAGACCTGGTGTTCGAGCTCATCGCACGCCACGGCATCGAATGCGAGGCAAAGCGCGCCGGCTGGATCCAGCCCGCCACTTCCGAGGCCGCGCTGGCGCAGCTGGCGCGACGCGTCGAGCAATGGCTGCGGCGCGGGGCGCCGGTGTCGCTCCTCTCGCGCAGCGAGGTACTGCAGCTCACCGGATCGGCGCTCTACTGCGGCGGGCTCCTCGACCGGCGCGGCGGCACGGTGCAGCCACTCGCTTTCGTGCGCGGGCTGGCACAGGCGGCGCTGCGCGCCGGCGCCCGCATCCACACGCACAGCCCGGCGCTGCGCCTCGGGCGCCGCACCGGCGCGTGGAGCATCGATACCCCTCAGGGCAGCGTCACTGCACCGGTCGTCATCATCGCCACCGACGCCTACACCGACTCGATCAGCGAGGAACTGCGGCGCACGATGGTGCCGGTGCCGTCGTTTCAGGTGGCCACCGTGCCCCTGCCGGCGGAGCTGCGCAGCACGATACTGCCGGAGGGGCAGGCGGCCTCCGACACCTGGCACCTGCTGCGCTACTTTCGACTGGATGCGAGCGGACGATTGGTGCTCGGCTCGCGCGGCACCTTTGCCGAGGCGCCGCGGCTGCGCGATGTGCAGTATCACTACCACGCCGTGCACGAGATCTACCCGCAGCTGAAGGGGATCGCGTTCGAGTATCACTGGGGAGGCCTGGTCGCGATGACGCCGGACCACCTGCCGCACCTGCACGAGCTCGGACCGGGCCTGCTCGCCGGACTCGGCTACAACGGCCGCGGCGTCGCCATGGCGACGGTCATGGGACGGCTGTTGGCGCGGCGCGCGCTCGGTGCCCAGGTCGCGGAGCTCGGCTTCCCAGTCTCACCGCTGCTGCCGGTGCCATTCCATGCCCTGAGCGGGATCGGCACGCGCGCCGCGATTCAATACCTGCGCTTCGTGGACGGGCTTGCCCGCGTTGGCGGGCGGGTGCGGGCTCACGTCCCGTTCAGGGCCTAGGGATGTCAACGGATGCGATGCGGACCGGGCTGCTGCTCGCGCTCGTCCTCGTCAACATCGCGTTCGTCGTCGGCTGGATCCGGGCCGCGCGGCGTTACCACCTGAGCGGGCTCCCCGGTCCCACGGACATCGCCATCGGCTGCCTCACGACTTTCCTCGACACGCTCGGCATCGGCTCGTTTGCCCCGACGACGGCGCTGTTCAAGTTCCGCGGCAAACCCCCCGATGAGCTGATCCCGGGCACGCTCAATATCGGTCTCAACGCCGCAGGCTTTCTCGAAACGGTGCTGTTCGTTACGGCCGTGACCGTGCAGCCGGCACTGCTCGTGTGCATGGTCGCCACTGCGACGGCCGGAGCATGGCTCGGCGCGGGCGTGGTGAGCCGTATGCCGCGGCGCTCCATTCAGCTGTTCATGGGAGTGGCGCTGCTAATCGCGGCGTTTTTCTTTGCCATGAAGAATGTGCACGAGCTCTCCATCCGGCACGGCGACATCGCCCGTTTCCTCGACATCTTTCCGCCGGGGGGCCAGGCATTCGCGCTTTACGGCTGGCGTTTCATCGTCGCGGTGGCGGTCAGTTTCGTGCTCGGCGCCCTGATGTGCATCGGCATCGGCAACTACGCTCCCCTCATGATCCTGCTCGCGCTGCTTGGCATGCATCCGCTCGCGGCGTTTCCGATCATGATGGCGAGCGACGGCATGCTGCAGCCCGTAGCGAGTCTCGGCTTCTTTCGCTCGGGACGCTTCGCCCACGTGTCGGCGCTCGGCCTGGCGGCCGGCAGCTTCGTCGGGGTGTTCGTGGCGTTCTACATCGTGAAGAGCCTGCCGCTGACGACCATGCGGTGGCTGGTGACGGCGGTGGTGACCTACGCGGCCATATCCATGCTGCGCTCGGCTTGGGCAGGACGGGCGGCGGCGGCACCCGTGGGGCTCAACTGACCACGACCCTGCCGTCAACTTATCCGGCGGCGCTTCAGCAGTGACTCGTTACGCCCAACCCATCCGTACAGCCACGATGTAGCGATGCCCGGAACGGGCGGGCTGCGGGGGCGCTTGCGGGGCGTGCGCGGCTGCATGCGCCGGGCACCGCAGCAGTTCTGCCGCCTTCACCGGCGGTGATGCGCTGAATACCGCGGTAAGGACCAGCCCGAGCATCAGGTTGATGCAGAGCGATCCCAAAATCGCCCAGGTCGTCGCCATGCGCGTCTCCCCCGCGTTTCTTGCTGCGTATATGAGACGCTCTGCGCTCTTCCGGCGGCAGCGGGGGGGGAGCGTATCCATCCTCGCTGTCAACGGATTCGTCCCGAGCCAGTGTTACACTAATGTGACAGTGGGGGTATCGCCGGAGTAGCACATGGGGAAGCTGCACGATGTCGAGATCCATCGACTGCGGCCGACCCAGATCACGGTCGGCATGATCGAGGTGCACGACAAGCGCGACAAGCTCCTCAGCTTGAAGAAGAGCGAGCAGCAGGAGTTCCTCGAGGCGCATGCGATACCGGCGGTGTGGGGGCCGGACGGCAAGCTCTACATCACCGACCATCACCACCTCGGGCGCGCCTGTGACGAGGCCGGCGTGGACAGCGGGTTCTTTCTGGTCGAGGACGATTTTTCCGGCCTGCCGATTGCGCAGTTCTGGCCGAAGATGGCCGCTGCCCACTGGGTGCACCCCATTGACCAGGTCGGCAAGCCGCGGCCCTTCGAGGATCTTCCCGATCATCTCCAGAAGCTCGTCGACGACCCGTACCGTTCACTGGCGGGGTACGTGCGCGATGCCGGCGGCTACGAGAAAACGCCGACTGCGTTTGCCGAGTTCCTGTGGGCGGATTTCTTCAGGCCGCGCGTTGCTATCGGACCGACGCGGCCGGATTTCCAAAAGAGTGTCGACCAGGCCATGAAAATCGCAAGCTCGCCCGACGCGGCACACCTGCCCGGCTACAAGAAAACGCAAAAGACCTGAGGCAACCGTCTCCCGAGCCCCGAACCTCCTGGAGATGACGCCGATGAGCGATCAAACGCCGTTCCCGTCCGAGTGTCCCAAATGCGGTCGCGACAGTCTCCTCACGGGATACCCGCGGGACGAGCTGACGGAGCTGCTGAAGTCAGGCGCGGAGATCGAGGCCTACTGTGTCAGTTGCGATGAGCACTGGCCGATCTCGACGGAGGAGCGAGCGGACCTTGCTCTGGCGCTCTCGCGGGCCAGGTAGTGCACGCCCGTCGCTCCTGCCTGCCCGGCTGCGTTTCGTGGGATACCCCGTGCCAGTAGACGATCGCGATATAACCAAGAAATACGGCGAGCGCGCCGATATCGATCAGAAGAATTTCCATGGATCACCTTTGCCAGGTCACGCCGCGGTACCTGGTGACGGTCAGCATAGGCAGGAGCTGCAGCTTCCGCCCGTTACAGCTGGATCGTCCGTTTGCACACTGTTCAGGACATCCACCAGAACAGTTCGCCGGGCGGCATTAGACTGCGTGCCATGAACCAAACAATGCGTGATTACATCAAGCGCCGGGTCTGGTGGTGTGCAGCATTCGCAGTCGGCGGGTGGCTCATGTTCCCGCTGGGCGCGGCGCTCGAGCCGAGCCTGCCGGACGGGGTGGCGCGGGCCGCAGTATGGATCGTCGGCTTCGTGATGTTCGGCGGCGCCATCCTCGCGCTGCAGAGGTTCGTGAGGTGCCCGAAGTGCAAGGCGAGACTCGGGCAGACAATTGCGATGCCGGTCGCCTTCAGTTGGGGATCAGGTCCCAAGGTCAACTTCTGCCCGTTCTGCGGAGTGAATCTCGATGAGCCGCTCCCTCGCCCGCAGAGTCCGCCGCAGTCGCTCAATCCGATTCAATAGCGCGAGCGCGCGTCGCCACTGCGGCGACGATCGCAGGGTGCCCGAAACGGGCTCGGCGGCCTGATAGAATCAGCGTAACCGGCTGAATCCAATTACAGCGGAGAGGTGGCAGAGCGGTTGAATGCACCGGTCTTGAAAACCACATAGAGCGCAGCCGAGCAGCTCCGACAACAACTATCGTTTACGCCTATCCTGAACGCGGAACGAAAAGATCGGGGTTTTTGACCCATGGTGGTTTAGCGATCTGCTCCGACTTCGGACTCACCAATTCGTAAGCAAAGAGTTTCAAGAGCGGACCCCACAAGATTTCAATCTCTTCCGCTATTTGAGCGGGCAAGGATTCCTTCCATCCGCCAGACTTGGCCGCCCTCACAAACGGGATATCTAGGCGGGTATTCTTGGTGCCGGTCCATCGATCAGCCTGCTGCTTTTCGATCTCGCGCATGCGGTTGGGTGAGCTCCGTTCCACTGCCAGGTTCAGGCGTTCTTCGTCGGCCTGAATGCCCAAGAAATTGGCGATTTTGCGAGTTTCGCCAATGGAGTCCGCTAACAAATCCTCATAGCGAACGAGCAAGAATGCTGGATTACCGTGGCGTGCGGCGATCCAGCTGGCGGTGTGTTCCCACCAGGAACCGTATGACGATGTCTCGCCACGGACGAAGCGCTTAGCGAATTGTTCCAGGGAAACATCGGAATCGATGTAGCGTTTTTTCAGGTTGAAGAAATATTCTGAAACTAAGACGTCCCTTGGATCACGCGCGAGATAGATGACCTTCTGAAAGCGCTGATCGTACGGTTCGTGGCTTTTTAAGATCCTCGGGCGGGGTAGACTCCGAAGGAAGCGTCTGGATAGAACATCCGGGGAGGGGAGCAGCTGGTTGATATTGGCAAACCCGACGACCTCGTTGGGGTAGAGCAGATTCGCAAGGAGGAAGCGGACCCACGTGTTGCCGGATTTCGGATAGGACACAAGGAACGTATCATCTGGAAACACGGTAAAGTGGTTGTCGGCGCGGTCCAATCCGAGCAGGTAACTGAATACGAACTTGATCTCACCTATCATTGTTCGCTTGAAAGCAGGGCTTCGCGTTCCACATTCGGAAAGCGTAGGGAAACATTGCCCTTAGCCGGCTCCTAACCCGGTGCGCACGGATAATTCATACCCTACATCGTGCATAAGCATCCCCCACGCGGATTCAATTTCCGCAACGCTGGCCTCGGTCAATTCGGTTTTCCAGCCGCCCGCTTTGGCGGACCGGACGAAAGGTTTGTCTTGCTGAGTTTCTCGGGTCGACGACCACAGATGCCCCTGCTTCCTTTCCAGTTCACGCATCTGATCCGCCGAGCTCCGCTCCACGGCATTCCTTATCCGCTTTTCGTCTGAGCGAATATTCAAAAACGTGGCGACGCGCGCAAGCTCTCGGTTGGGGTCATCGATCATGTCTTCATAACGTAACAGAAGCATGCTTTGGCCGTTCAGAAATGCTCTGACATTCCGGCGCGCCGCCATCCAGCTTCCTACGTTGGCGCCCCAGCTTCCCGACTCGTGATAGCCCCGGCCATCCATCCACTCGCGCACATAGCGTTCCATCGAAAAAGATTCGGGGATTACATTTCGCTTTATGTCAAAGTGATACTCCGAAAGCACCACATCCCGAGGATCGCGCACGATGAGAATGACCTTCCGATATCGTGGATCGTAAGGACTGTGGCTTTTTATGTAGCGCGGCCGCGGTAACCGCTTCAAGTGCCTCTTCGAGACGTCTCCGGGGTCTGGAATCTTTTTGTTGATATTCGAGAAGTCGACCCCCTCTGGATAGATCAAATTACCGATGAGAAACCGCATCCATGTGTTGCCAGATTTCGGGTACGACACGATAAACGTATCGTCAGGAAATACCGTTAGATTGTTCCCTGCTCGGTCGAGACCAAGCACGTACTTTACAGCGTATCCAAGTTGGTTAATCGTGTCGAGTTCCAATCGTACCCCCCGGCGGCCACCCAAATTAATCCACCGGGGGCCAGTTGAAAGTCCCGCACCTGACCTTTCGGGCGCCGGTTAGCGTGCCGAGGGCGGGCTCAATCGTGAGCGTGAGCTCATCGGAAGACGCGGACGGCACACGAGTGCGTCCATGCAGCGCAAGAGGGCGGCCTGCATACGCTCCGCCGACGCCGGCCAGCGATCGTGCTCTCGCGTCGGTGGAAATCGTTTAGCATCCCGCGACTCGCTCCTGGCATCATCGCCCGTTTCTTGGCGCTCACGATTCCAGCGATTCAGGTCGGTGCTCAGTGATTCGACAAGCGTCTGCGCAATGGTCTCGGACATGTAGACTTGTTCCAGCAGTTTGCCCATGCGGCTGCTGAGCTGATGGACGTACCGGTCTGCGTCCCTTCTCTCGTTAGTGGGTTGGAGCAGTCGTCACCAGGTACAAAGATGTTGGCAAGCCTTAAACGCAACTTGAAAACGCGTCTGCTAGCCCATGTTGATCGGGAAGTGCAGGCAGCAGTTCGCGACATCGAGCTGGCGCGTCAGCGCAGCGCTACGAAGCAATCAGCAGAATTCGTCGACAAATACATGAGGATGGCCGGAAGCTACCCCGATAAATTTGCGCTGTTGAAAGCAGCTTTGGCGCATGTGAAGGTTCAGGGGCTTTTCTGCGAATTCGGCGTTTATAGTGGAACAACCATCAACTTCATTGCATCTCAGACCGCGAATGAGGTCCATGGCTTCGATTCATTTGAAGGGCTGCCCGAAGACTGGCGTGCTGGTCATGAAAAGGGGAAATTCAAGCTGCAGTCGCTTCCGACAGTCCGGCCCAATGTTCGTTTGCACAAGGGGTTGTTCGAACACACAATTCCACCCTTCCGAGACAAATACCGAGGGCCGCTAGCATTCGTGCATTTCGATGCCGACCTTTACAGCTCAACTCGGACCATATTTGACATGCTCGGGGACTGCATCGTTCCTGGCACGGTGATGCAATTTGACGAGTTTTTCAATCACCCCAACTGGGTCGAGGGAGAATACAAGGCCTTTTCTGAGTTCTGCGCTGCTCACGAGGTGGTGGTTAACTTTCTCGGATTCACTCACAGTGATGAGCAGGTTGCAATGAAGGTTCTGCAACGCGTTGCACCGAAGGCCAGCTTGTGAACCTGCTCCTAGTGCTTTGTCCCGGAGATAACTTTACTAAGTCGTTCTAGCTTGGCGAGGATCGAATCGGCGGTGGCGGTCCACATGAAGGGGTTGAGGATGCAGGTTGTAGTCGGCGACGAACTGCTCGATCTCGCGCACCAGATCGGGAACGGATTGGAAGGAGTCGCGGCGAATGGCGCGCTGGTGATCAACCCGAGCCATCGCTCGACCTGATTCAACCAGGCGGCAGGGCCTTGCAGGCGGCAGGCCCCGATTCGGCCCGGGTCCTCCGCCGCAGGGAAGCGGAGCAAGGCGCCGCCCGCGGGCTCCTGTGAGGCATGGGGCGAAGCCGCCCGCGCGGGAATGAACTGCAAGGACCCGAATCCCGAGCCTTGAGGCTCGAAGCCTGGCGCCGCCGTCCCGCTCCGCCTGCTGTCTCGCCGTGAGCAGAGTCGCGGGGTGCTGCCGGCGGACCAGGATCGGCTCTGGGTAGGCTTCTCACGCGTCCGTAAGACTCGTGGGGCGGCGCGTGCGCGTCGTCACTCCCTCGCAATCACACATCTAACCCAGCAAAAAGTCACTTGGCCGGTGTTCACATCTATTGCCCAAAACATGTCGTTCGCAAGCATGGTCGGCGCCGGCACACCCGGGAGATGTACTACGACCGACGACACCGCCACATTTGGTAAGCCTGGTGGTGGGAATTGCAGCGGCGCACAGGTCACCGCATCTGCCCCGCCCCCACGATTCCTCTGTGTCGCAGTGCACACCTCAATTAGGTTCCTCTTACGATCGATCTTGAAAGCTTTGAAGGTATTGAAGGTGGGCCCAGCAGGATTGTGGATGTGACTTACCGGGAGAATCTCGTAGCTGGGTAGGACGGGCGCAGCGATGCTGGGATGCGTGGCGCCGGCGAACAGAACTAACATAGCGATCAGGCGTTTCATTTTGTTGCTCCCTGTAATCAGCTCTTGGCAAATCTGACGCGCGCCGTCCGTCGTTGGGACGGACGGACGACTACCGTGGCTCATCGTTCTGCAAGCTAACGGCCGCGCCGAGCCGCCGCGAAACAGTGGTGCCGCTCGGTTACGGCAGCTTCGCGGCTATTGCGTCGGCTCGTCGGGGATCGACGGGTCTCTCTCGATGACATCGCCCTCGCCCAGGTCACCCTTCGATTCGGTGACCACCTGTGCGTTGATCGGGCGGATCGTGCGAATCCTGCAGCCCACCCGGCTCGGACTCCGGTTGGACGGCAGACGCACGATAACGCGGTCGAATCCGGCGGACACGCGCCCGACGCTACTGGTGAGACCGATCGAAACGGCGAACGCCATGTCCGGGCAGTGTCCGACGAGCTCGACGAGGTAGCCCTGGTTGCTGCGGGGCCAGACGGCGAGTGCGCTGTCCCCCAGCGACCGCCAGCCCCACAGCCTGCCGGTGAACTGGAAGCTGGACACGGGTTCGCCGGCGTGGGCGCGATAGAGCTCGAGCCGCTGCGCAGTCGTCATACTCGGTTGTCCTGCGCATGCGGTCACCAGCAGCAGGGACATCAGCAGCAGAGTCTTGTTCACGTTGGCTCCTCCGTTGCCGGCTTCGACGAGTCACGAGTCTAGCAAGGGCGACTTCTGTGCCGCTGCAGAGTATCCGCCAACTTCTGCAGATCGGAAACGACGTTAATCGCGCTCGATTTATGCTCCGAGACGGGCTGGGTGATCAACGGCGAATCTCCCTTCCAGAATCTACCTGAGCCGCGATCTTGTCGTTTCTGGATGTTGAGGCCCACAGTTCACTTGTGACGCCAGTCGGGAGCCGGAACAAACCTTCAACACGTCGGTCGCGTCAGTGCATAGTCGATCGACAGCCCGGCACGCTCCTGATAACCACACGCAGGCTACAGTCGAGGTGGGCGTGAGATCGTCGTCCTCGCCACTGCTTGAGAGTCCGGGGTGCTCGGGGACGTGGAACGTGATCGTGCGGTCTTGGGCCATGCCGGGGCGCTTGCGACCGCTCCTACCACCGTGCTACTCGTCTGAGCCGCACCAGCCATACGCACGCGAAATGCCTGCAGGCGGTTCCCGCTAAAATCCGCGACTTACGTGCGGCTGCGTCTGGCTATTTCCGCTTGCGGCTATCTCCTGAGCAGGTACCGCGTGCACGTATCTAACCGTCGGCCCTCGTCCGCGGCAGTCATCGGAAGAACGGCGGCTGGCGGACATAGGAACTCAGTTACTTAGGATATAGTGGCGCTGGGTGACAATGAGGCACGTGATCGGGTGCGACTCGCCGTGATCTCTGTTGATCGAACCTGCGCAGAGGCAGGCGAACGTCGCGTCGACGACGCGGACGAAAGGGGAGAGAGAACCGTGGAGCGTGGAACGGCGCGTACCTCATATCTACGGGGCAGGCCAGTCAGCGGATGAAGCACGAGGTTACCGCCGACGTCATTCGGCCGCTTCTGTTTTCAAAGTCGCTCAAGCATCCAGGAGCTCGCGCGTACCGTGGGCAGCGACCTCTTCGTGTGCACCGTCGCCTGGGACTGCGGACGTCAACTTCTGACACATTCCAACTACAGCGGTCGAACTCCGTCGGTCTGCAATTCAGCGCCGCGGTGGCGGCCGCGGAATCCGAGTCACGGGGGCACACGAATGGCTAAGAACGCCGACACCGCTCGGACCGATAGCGGCATGGAGCACTTCGGATACAAGGAGTCGCTCGATCGCGGTATCGGGAAGTTCGGCAGTTTTGCCGCCGGGGTCAGCTATATCTCGATCCTCACCGGCACTTTCCAGCTGTTCTACTTCGGTTTCGGTACCGCGGGGCCGGCGTACCTCTGGTCCTGGCCGATGGTGCTGATCGGCCAGCTCGCAGTCGCACTGTGCTTCATGGAGCTGGCCGCCAAATACCCCGTCGCCGGTTCGGTCTATAACTGGTCCAAGCAGCTGGGCAGCCGTATGGTGAGCTGGTCTGCGGGTTGGCTGATGCTCACCGCCTCGATCGTTACACTCTCTGCGGTAGTGCTTGCGCTGCAACTCAACCTGCCACGATTGTGGAGCGGCTTTCAGATCGTCGGCGACGGCAACGGCGCCTTCGATTTCGCCACCAACGCGGTGATCCTGGGTGCCGCCCTGATCCTCTTCACCACCGTAGTCAATGCGCTGGGAGTGCGGTTGATGGCGATGATCAACAGCGCCGGCGTCTTTATCGAGCTGATTGCCGCCTGCCTCATCGCAATCATTCTGGCGCTCCACACAACGCGCGGGCCCGGGGTGTTTTTCTCGACCAACGGATACGGTGCCGGCGCCAGGGGCGGCTTTCTGGGCGCATTTCTGGTGGCGTCGCTGGCCTCGGGTTACGTGATGTACGGATTCGACACCGCCAGCTCGCTGGGCGAGGAGACGGTCGAGCCGCGCCGCACGGCCCCCATGGCGATTCTGCGGGCCATCCTCGCCTCGTTCGTGATCGGCGGCGCGATCCTGGTGTTCGCCATCCTCTCGGCACCCGACCTCAAGGACCCGCAGATCGCCAGCAGCAGCGGCGGCCTGCAATACATCGTCGAGCAAGTGATGTGGGGCCCGTTGGGCAAGGTATTCCTGATCTGCATCGTGATTGCGGTGACCGTGTGCTCGCTGGCCGTGCACACCGCCGCCATCCGCTTGACCTTTGCGATGGCGCGCGACAATGCGCTGCCGTTCGGTGAGAAACTCGCCCGGGTGAATCCCGACACTCAGACGCCAATCGCGCCCGCTGTCGTGATCGGCGTGATTGCGGCGCTGATCCTGGTCATCAACATCGGACAGCCGAAGATCTTTACCGTGCTGACATCGATCGCGGTCATCATGATCTACCTCGCGTACTTGATGGTGACGGGCCCGCTGCTGATGAAGCGTCTGCGCGGGGACTGGCCGCCCGCGGATCTCGCGGCGGGCGGCTACTTCACCCTGGGCAGGTGGGGACTGTTGGTCAATGTCATCGCGGTGCTGTGGGGCGCGGGGATGGCACTCAACCTGGCCTGGCCGCGCGAAGCTGTCTACGGCACGCCCTGGTACAACACCTGGGGTGCATTCGCGTACACCGGAGTGATCCTTGGGACCGGCCTGTTGTGGTACGGCCTCAGGGGCCGCCATCACATCGGTACGCTGGCCTCGCACGCGTTGGCCGGCATGAACAATATAGCGCAGGCGAAAATCTAACTCCGGCAGCGGCGACATGGCCGATTACGGTGCCGGTCCGCGCAGTCCCATGTCTCTTGGCTCAGGGTTTCACCGTACGACCTGCAACTGAGGTCCCGAGCGAGGCGGCGACACTGGCCGGAACTTGAGCTGGACGCTTTACATCCGACTTAGGTCCCATGGCGAGCTCGCCGCAGGGTTTCCTAGCATGCAACCAGCGCAACCGACTTCAAAGCACGGAGGATCGTCATGCCCGACAAGAAACCAAACATTCTTTTCATCATGGGTGATGACATCGGTTGGGCGAACGTCAGCGCCTACAACCTCGGCATGATGGGATATCGCACGCCCAACATCGATCGGATTGCGAAGGAAGGCGCGCTGTTTACCGACTGGTACGGCCAGCAGAGCTGCACCGCCGGGCGCGCAGCGTTCATTACCGGTCAATCGCCGATCCGCACCGGTCTCACCAAGGTCGGTTTGCCGGGCGCCACACTCGGCCTCGGGCCCGACGATCCATCCATCGCCGACGTACTCAAGTCGCTTGGGTACGCCACCGGGCAATTCGGCAAGAACCACCTCGGCGATCGCAACGAGCATCTGCCGACCGTGCACGGCTTCGATGAGTTCTTCGGCAACCTCTATCACCTGAACGCCGAAGAGGAGCCCGAGAATCCCGACTACCCGAAGGACCCGAACTTCCGCAAGAAATTCGGTCCACGCGGGGTGCTGCGCTGTACGGCCACCGACAAGGACGATGCGACCGTGGATCCGCAGTTCGGCCGGGTGGGCACGCAAAGGATCGAGAATACCGGTGCGCTCACCACCAAGCGCATGGAGACCATCGACGAGGAGTTCCTCGCCGCGGCCAAAGACTTCATCCAGCGCCAGCACAAGGGC
>Ga0306923_10004894_pt1 | contig 12925 bp, 19 predicted proteins | sample sta12Can44000108_FD_203841 | JGI IMG/M metagenome (GOLD analysis project Ga0306923, IMG submission 203841) | Lab enrichment of tropical soil microbial communities from Luquillo Experimental Forest, Puerto Rico - statanox.12C.anox.44.000.108 (v2)... | ecosystem: Environmental > Terrestrial >... | reverse complement strand
GGCGCTCTATGAGAGCCCCGACACGAGCCGTTCGGGGTTTTCCGTGAGGTAATATCGCAGTCCCGCCGAAAGTTTAGCGGCTGCACGTCGCCGGACGCCTCGATCGCGCCGCAGGCTCCTGGCAGCCACACCAACGAGCCCTCGATCATGATCGGCGAGAAATGCGCCGCTTTCATCCTGGAAGACGCTATGGCAGTTTAGGACCTGATCTGAAATAAAACTCTTCCAGTGCGCGAGAGAGGCCAATCGATGGCGACGATCAAGCCAAAGACATTCGTGCTCATCCACGGCACGTATTGTGGGGGCTGGATCTGGCGGCGGGTATCGGACATTCTGGAAATCGAAGGCCAGAAGGTATTTTCACCCACCCTCACCGGGCTTGGCGAGCGTTCGCACCTGCTGAGCAAGGAGATCAATCTCGACACCCACATTACTGACATCGTCAACGTGATTAAATGGGAGGACCTCACGGACATCTGCTTGGTCGCCCATTCCTACGGAGGCTGGGTTGGTTCGGGCGCTCTGGAGCAGATCGGGGATCGTGTCTCGTCAATCGTCTGGCTCGATGCCTTCAAACCCGAGAACGGTCAGAACCCGCTCGACTTCACCGACGAGACCTTCCGCGAGGCCGCTCTGGATGCCATAGGAAAGGGCGAGCCGGGATTTCCGGTCCCAGACGAAAAGCTCGGACCCATCTGGGTCAACGAAAAAGACAGCGCTTTTGTCAGCTCGAAGCTGACCCCACACCCCGTAGGCACATACTTGCAGCCGATCACGCTCTCGGGTATGCGCGACAAGGTGTCGAAAAAGACCTACATCGTGCCACAAAATATCCGAGACCGGTTTTTGATAGGGCGCTAGCGGAGTGCAAGCTCGATAAGTCGTGGAACACCTCCGAAATAACCTCCGGCCACGCCGTGATGCTCGATGCGCCGGAACCGTTGACCGATTTGCTGCTGCAAGCTGCCTGACGCTTCAGCATCCTAGTGGATCGGCGCTGACGAATGATTCCAGCCGGTGCGCTGGGTCAACGAAGCCGGAAGGCAGCAATACCAACGTTTCCTCGACGCGCAGTCACTACGGGCGTTCGCCGTCTCGCCTTCCGGGAACGCCTGGGCCTGGTTTTCCTCTCTGGTTCCCGATGCTGCTTGGCAGGCGCTCGAACGCTGCAGGGAACGAGCCAAGGAACAAGGCCAACTTTACGCGGTCGACGATGCCGTCGTCTGGACCGTTCCGGTCAAGTAGCCGAAGAACCCTTGGTTTGTCTACAGAGTAACGCGAGGGGCGACGCAAGCCTGCCCGATCGAGTGTGAGGTCGAAGTTGTTGATCCGCGATGCTCGTTTAGAGAGTCGAGGCAGTGGGGATTACGATTGGAATATAAAACCCTGCTATCAATAATGACATTCCTAAGCGGTCGCCGTAACCGCTTCAGTAAGCTGCTTGACCGTATAGGGCTTAGGAAGAAAAGTGGCAGCTTCAACGAACAGCGCGCTCATGCCATCTGTTTGACTGTAGCCGGTTGTGTAGATGACGCGCAGGCCAGGGGAAAGTTCAACAGCTTTCCGAGCTAGTGCTAACCCATCGATCGCGTCCGGCCCATCCGGCAAGTTGATATCCGTGAACAAGATGTCGATGAGCTCTTCTTGTCCCAAGAGAGCGATTGCCTCTCTTGCGTTCGCTGCCGACAAAATCATGCAGCCAAGGGCTTCGATGATAGACTCCGCAAGAACTCGAACAGTCGGTTCATCTTCCACCACTAATACCGTTGTCGATTTCGCCCGTCTTGGTTTCATGCCGCCCAACCCCCTGGCTTTTGAAAGCGGCAACAACGGGGCAAAAGAAAAGTTCCAAGCCGCGCAGTTATCTTGCAATTGCGATAACCTATGTGACAAATAAGTCGCTTAATCCCGCTGACACCGCTGCGTGAACAACCGGACCGGACTGACCCCAAGTCCATTAGAAAAAAGTCAGCTTACACGGTCGTCATCGCGGAGCACCTCCAAGAGGACCACCGCCGCCCAGGCGCGCTAACCTAATCGCCACTCAGACATCAGTTACATTGTTTGGTGACTTTTTTTCTGCTATATGAAAAGGTTTGGGAAATATACGCGCACGAGACTGTTGTGGACTCCAAAGTCTTGATCCACATCTCCAAAAGCTGAGCGAAATCAGGCAATAGCCAAGGCAAAAAAGCCTCTTTTGAAAAACGAGTGGGTGGAAATGGGTGATCCAGCCCCTTCTCACCGTCGAACGCACGGTGGAACGGGCGCCGGGGTGCTGGCCCTTGTCAAGCCCTTGCCGCCGAAGGCTGTGGCCGGCAGGCCAGGCTTTACAAGGGCCAAGCAACCCCGGCTACGATCGCCACCGGCGGACCGATGGGCTGCGGTTCAAGACCATGCGCTCGCGCCAAGCCTCTTGCCGCGCGCTACATCACCCATTCGAAATTCAATAGAGCCGTAAAAAACTTATAGCGGGATGGGGCGATCACTTAGGCGTCGAGCACCCTGATCGAGCCGTCGACGACGCAGAAAGAGGCTGCGGCCCAAAACACCGTTAGCGATACACGAGTACTGGGATCTTCGAGTGCGTGAGCACTTTGACCGTCTCACTGCCGAGGACAACCGCCGACACACCGCGCCGCCCGTGCGAGGCCATCACGATCAGATCGCACTTTCTCGCTTCGGCGGCTTCGATGATCGCCTGAAAGACGAGTTCGTGTTCGACGTGAAGCGTATCGCAGACGACACCTGCTGACTTGGCCGCAGCCGAAACGACACCGAGCACTTGGTTGGCCTGAGCCTCCGCGTACTTCTTGTATTCGATCGGCGTGTATTCGAGTTGGCTGGGGAAACCGAGAGCAAATGGAACGGCTCGGTGACCGTCATCGCGGTAATTTTGGCACCGATCTCTTTGGCGAAAAGAACGCCTTGCTCGACGGCCTTGGCGGCGAGATCCGACCCGTCAGTCGGGACCAGGATGTTCTTGAACATTATAGTTTCCTCCTGCCTCTGTTTCTTTGTGACGACCTTTGGGCTCGCGTCTGTCCTCGACCGCAAAGACCGCTTAGCGGTTACGTCGGCATCCCCTGAAAGTGCCGGAGATCGTGCGCAAAAACGACCCATCCGTGCTTCGACTCCTCCCAGACCGATAGCCTAGGCGAAGGGAAGTTGGCGTCATGAAAAGCACCGACGGCAACGCCGATATGGTTTGGCCTCAAGTCGGCCTCCCAAAACACCGTCGTTCCGCACGTCGGGCAGAAATGCGTCCTAACCTTTTTTCCCTCTTGCCCGTCGCGGACATAGATGTTGGACGGTCCTTCGAGCTGAACATGTTCCTTCTTGTAGAAGGCACCAACGCCGAACACCGAACCGGTTCGCCGCTGACACTCGCCACAATGGCAGACGCCTACAACATCAGGATCGGCGGATACTTCGACGCGCAAGGCACCACAAGAGCAATGCGCGGTTCTCGTCATAGTTCCCCTCCGTCATCAGCCTGGGCGAGACTACAGCAGGGCAGCTATCAGAGCGATCGAAACCGGATCAGTTGACCCGCCGATATCCGTAAAGCCAAGCAGCTATATACATCCCGAGCATCCCCACGAACCCAGCAGAGAACACATTTAGGTCATGTAGCCGCAGGCTCCCTACTAGCCATGTTATGCCGTTGAGTATAGCGAGAACGATTACGACGGCGATCCCATAACCGGTAAGTGTGCGCCGCATTTGACAGTCCGCCTTTCTGGTCCGGTCCACTTTAAAATGAGCCACTACTCGGCGTCAGGGTGGGCGACTATGAGGGCAAGGTGCGAGTTTCCAGGCGGGTGTTCCAAATACTGCTCCCGCAGGCCCCCACGCCTGAACGATGCCTCAAAGCCTACCATCTTCATCGGACTCGGTTCGAACTCATTGCAGAACGGGAGGTTCGTCGCTGTCAGTTGACCGACGACGGCAATGTCGAGATCAGGGGCGCGATCTGAGAGAGCGGGAAAACCCTGCGCGTTACCCACACTCCAAAAGCGGATCAGCCCAGCAAAACTGCCATTTATTCGGCAATATGAAGCGGATCAGAGCGTCTGGGGCAACAAGACCTGGGTTGGGTGCGGCCTTTATATTTCCGGTTGTAGCAGAATATATCGAGGTTAGGTCCTTCATATAAAGCGGTTCGTATTGTCCGCATCAAGTCTTATTTTCTGGACGCGCCTTATTTAAATAATCCTTGTCGGACGACTCTCGATCCATATCGGTCATCGACCGGTGATGCCGGTACTCAGATGGCATCATCTGGTCGAAGAGAGAGGAGCATGCTTCTCGCGTGGAGCCGGAAGCTAACGCGAGTATCATATGACCAAGACAGGGCGGGGAGGAGAACATGGCGTCGCTCGACGACGAGATGGCTGAACTTCGGCGTGCCAACGCGGAGTTGCGTCAGCAGCGCGACGAGGCGCTCGCCCGCGAGGCTGCGACCGATGAGGTGTTGCAGGTCATCAATTCCTCGCCCGGCGACCTCGCGCCGGTATTCGATGCGATATTGGAGAAGGCCATGCAGCTATGCGGGGCAGCCCACGGTCACGCCTTCAGTATCGATGGCGAGCGGGTCGAGGGCATCGCTGCGCGAGGAGACCCGGAGTTCGTCGAATGGATTCGTGGGGTCCGTGTCGACCGTCCGAGCGCTGGCGGGATCGCGCATCGCATGATGCAAGGCGAGCAGATTGTTCATATCCCCGATTCGACCGATACCGAGCAATATCGCGCCAGCGCGCTGATCCGGGAAATCACCGCTCGGAGCGGAGTGCGCACGAGCCTAGGCGTGGCATTGCGCAAGGATGACCGACTCCTCGGCGCAATCGTTGTCAATCGCCTTGAGGTGCGCCCGTTCACCGACAAGCAGATCACGCTGTCGCAGAATTTCGCGGCGCAGGCGGTCATCGCGATGGAGAACGCGCGGCTTCTTACTGAGACGCGCGAGGCATTGGAGCAGCAGACCGCGACCGCCGAGGTCCTGCAGGTGATCAATTCTTCGCCCGGCGACCTTACGCCAGTGTTCGACGCGATTTTGGAGAAGGCGCACAGCTTGTGCGGAGCCGTGCACGGCATATTGGCAACGTATGACGGCGAGCATGCCCGTGCGGTAGCGACGCATGGGATACCTGGGTCGTGGGCCGAATTGATGCGCCAGCCGTTCCGCCAGTCGCCGAACAGCCCTCACGCACGGGTAATCCGCGAGGGACGCACCATCCATATCCCCGATGTGGTGACTGAGGAACTGTGGGAGCGGGATGAGCCTAAGCGCATCGCCGCCATCAAGGCGGAAGGTGTTCGCACGATGCTGTTCGTGCCGCTGAGAAAGGACAACATTCGGCTCGGCTGGATCAGCGCGAACCGATGTGAAGTGCGCCCCTTCACCGACAAACAGATCGCGCTGCTCGAAAGCTTCGCCCAGCAAGCGGTCATCGCGATGGAGAATGCGCGGCTATTGGGTGAATTGCACCAGCGCACCGACGAGGTGGCGGAGTTGAACCGCGGGCTTGAGGCACGAGTTGCGGAACAGGTCGACGAGTTAGGGCGGGTCGGGCGGCTGAAGCGGTTTCTGGCACCTCAGCTTGCTGAGTTGATCGTCTCGCAGGGCGACGAGAAAATCCTCGAAAGCCATCGCCGCGAGATCGTCGTCGTGTTCTGCGATCTGCGTGGCTATACCGCCTTTACTGAGACCGCTGAGCCCGAAGAGGTTCTCGAATTTCTACGTGAATATCATGGCGCTTTGGGGCCGCTTGTCAGCCAGTTCGAAGGCACGCTCGCCCAGTTCTCCGGCGACGGGATCATGGTCTTCTTCAACGATCCGGTGCCTTGTGCCGACCCGGCGGAGCGGGCGGTCAAGATGGCGATGGCGATGCGCGAGGCGGCTGGCAGGCTGATTGCTGACTGGCGTCGTCACAGCTACGAACTTGGTTTTGGCGCTGGCATCGCGCAGGGTTTCGCGACCCTGGGCCAGATCGGTTTTTCTGAGCGCTCCGGCTACACCGCCATCGGTACGGTGTGCAACCTCGCCGCGCGGCTTTGTGCTGAGGCCAAGGACGGGCAGATCCTGGTCAGCAGCCGCATCGCTGGCGCGGTCGAAACGGTCGCGAGGCTCGAAGACCTCGGCAACCTGGAGCTAAAGGGTTTTAGGAGGCCGGTTGCGGCATTCAACGTCGCGCAGAGCGCCAGCGCGCCGACGCTCGTCCCAATTTGACCGTCGTCGCGAGCGGGCCGGAGGACTGATCTTAGACACGCGAAGGCCTCACAACCGTTGCCCACCCAGCAGCGGATGGCGGCGGCGGCAGGCGCTGGCGCGGCGCTTCGGGCTGTGATCCGACAAATCGAGTGATGAGTGGATTACTTGCCGACGTGTGATCCATGCGGCGGAGCGGCATTTGCAGAGCCCGGACCGTACTGCCACACGGTGTTGCAGTGTGTCACAGATGGATAATAGCCAGCGGGGTCGGAGCAATAGTACCAGGTCTGCCTGGCGTTGGCGTTGGGCTGCGAGCCGTAGCCAGAGCCGGGATAGTTGCCGTAATAGGTGGAGCCGGGGTCGTAGTTGTAATTCCGATGGTCGGGATACCCGTTGTCGTAGAAGGGAAAGAAGGGATAGCCATAACCCCACCAAAAAAACGATGGGAAGACGCCTCCGAACCCGAACACGGCGCGGAAATGCCCAAAGCCATGGTGGGACCCGCCGCCATCATCGGCATTGGCCACCTCTGGCTGAGTAATGGCGACAGCAAACAGCAGGGCTGCTGAGGCACCGCCGAGAACCCTTCCGACGGCCCCGCCGTCTCGCCGTGATCCTAGCCACCGATGTCGTCGGCTATTCCCGGCTAATGGGAGCGGACGGGGAGGGGACATACGAACGCGTCCGGGCCCACCTCCGCGAGCTAGTGGTGCGAACCTGACATTTGATATCTCCACGAAGGGAGGGCGACCGCCGCCTTCCGCCACTTCAGCATTCGCCATTAACGAGGAGGGGTGGGCATTGCTGAGGAATGATGATCTACAATCATCCAGTTCTGCCCATCCTTGACGAACACAATACTGTATCGAGCCGGAAGGGTCTTGGGTTCCCCATCTTTCGTATAAGCGAAGGTATAATAACCCGTATTGATAGCCGTGTTTCCATAGACACGGATTAATTGCTCGCCGAACGACACCTTAAGACCGGGCAATACCTTGAACGCGCTGACGAAATAGTCACGAAGCGCCGCTCGATCTGATCGTACGGTTGGCGATAGTGTTCCCCAGAGAACCGCGTCAGTGGCATAAAGGGCGAGCACCTTATCAGGGTCGTCCTGCCCCAGCGTTTCGCCCCATTTCGCTGTTGCAGCGGCGACATCCTCTTTCGGTCCGGCAACAGCGTTAGCGGCGATTAGCAGCAGAGCGCCGCCAAGGACAGACAAAGATCGGATGTGCATCCTGTCCTCCTCCAATATTCGTTGCAAACCACCTGTTCCGCTTGTTCTTCGATCTCCGGGCGGCGATCAGCGCTTTGTCGCACAGACCAACGACATCCCCAAGCCCTTCGTGTGACGCCGATACCGACAAGATCGTCGCTGCCGTCAGACCGGGAACCAAACGTCGGGGTGCCGAGTGACGGGGATTGACCTAACCAAGGAATACGTTCGGTAGGCCTGCGGATGGAGGCCGTTGAGCTTTGGCGTCACCAGCGGGTCGCCGGTATTGAGCGTGCCAAACCCCTGCGCACGACGAATCTTTAAAAGCGTCAGAACTCTCGTTGCTCATTTGATTTTCCCCATTAAAGTCCGGCAGGGCGGCTTTATCTGGCAATAATCAACAATTGGTTAAGCGCGAGCCACCGTTACGGTTATCCTTCGACCTATACTATCGAGATCCAGGCAATTTGACCCGATTACCCGCCGATGATCTCTATTCCAAAAATAACCCAAACTGTTGCGGGCTCATCTTTAAACCGCCCTTAATTTTTGTATATGACAGTTGAAGGAAAAGGAGAGAGGTAGTTCCGTGAATACCGAAGAGGTCAATCCACATCTAACGGCGAAAATCGTTGCGAGCTATGTCGCGCACCATAGGTTGGGGCCGGATCAACTGCCAGACCTTATCACCTCAATACATCGGGCAATGGGTCAACTTGGACGACGGCCCCAACCAGATGAAGTTCTCATTCCCGCTGTCTCGATACAGCGATCCGTGCGCCGGGATTTTGTGATTTGTCTCGAATGCGGATACCGGGGAAAGACACTAACTCGGCATATAGCCGTGCGGCACGGCTTGAGCGGGGATGAATACCGGCAGCGGTGGGGGCTACGGAGCGGTCATCTTCTGACGGCTGCAGCTTACTCGGAACAGCGCTCCAGCATGGCGAAGGCGCGGGGCTTCGGTCCCAAGCCTTGAGCGGCTTTCAGATCGCGGTAGGCTGCTTCGGCAGCGTCCCGAGCGGCGTGAATTTCGGCCCCAGCGAGAGACGCGATCAGGCTTCTGAACCGGAAATCGGACAGCCAAAAATAGGATGTGTAATTGCCAGATAGGGAGAACTCCCGATGTCAGACAGGCCAGCTTCTCTGTACACACGTTTGGGGGGATATGACGCAATCGCTGCGGTTGTTGACGACCTATTACCGAGGCTGCGTTCGGACACACTGGTCAGCCGGTTTTGGACTAGCCCCCGCAGCCTCGATACCCATCACCGTGAGCGCCAACTAGCTGTTGATTTCATCGCGGCAGCCGCAGGAGGACCGACTTTTTATCTGGGCAGGGACATGAAGACGTCACACAAGGGGATGGGCATCACAAAGGCCGACTACGCCGCTTTCATGCGTTGCCTATCGGTCACGCTCGACACGTTCGCTGTGCCTGAGCCGGAGCGCAGTGAAGTCGTCGCCTTTACCACCAGCTTGGAATCGGAAATCGTGGAGGCGTAGTCGATCGTTCGCCAGTCCGTCTTGGGCATTGTGAATGCGAGTGCTCAAGGACGGGTCATTTTGATTTTTTTCGTGGGGCCGATCCGAGAACTGGGTGCTGCCGCGGTTCGGTCGCATAACGGCCCTGCTCATCGAAGCCATTATCATGCTTACGATGATCGTCTCATCACGGTGGGTGATGCGACGCTTCGACGTGCCCCAAACTCTCGGCTCGACGATTCCAATGTGTCTGGTCGCGCTTGCAATATTGGTACCCGCCGAGATCGGCAGGTGTCCTGTGGGTGCGAGGTTTATCCCTACAGGAATATCTTGCGAGCTTCGTGATGGCTCCCGGCGTCATTTCGGCGATCATGTTCCTGCTGTTTGCCGCAATGCCGTTTCTCCTCACGCTATTAACACGCGGCCAAGGCTGAGCGACCTCCTGAGCCTCACTGGTCCACGCCCAAGGCCGCTAGTGCAGCATCTCGGCTTCGGATGGAGATCGGGGAAGGAGAACCGAGATGCTCGTCTGGGGACTCCTGAGCGGCTCAGGATTGGCTTCGAGAGAGTGGCCCCCGCGATGAGCAACGGGCGAAACCCGTTACCCTGAGAATATCGGCAACCATACCGGCATCGCCTAACGCTATGATGCGTCGGGCACAACTGTTGTAAGGGGAGGCGACGCAATGCCATATGCAGTCGCACGGGGAGAGTTATCGCCTACTCGACCCAACCTGGATGGTCAAGCCGATGCCTGGACAGCCCTGAAAACGGCTGACATGATCAAGCCGTTTCAGCGGGTCGGAGATCTCCTATGGGCATCCGCGTTCTCGAAATCCACCACCATGCTGTCCGAATCGATTCGGAACCGCCGAAGCTCGAAGGTGTGCAGAAATTCTACAAAGATGTGCTCGGGCTCGAAGCCGATCCGGGTCGCCCTACGATCCCAGGTGTGCCCGGTTTCTGGATCAATGTCGGAGAGGGTGGGCAAATTCATCTGATCGGCGGTAAGCAGCCATCGCCACTTGCCAAGGGACCGGGACAAGATCCCACGATCCCGCACGTCGCGCTCGCGGTTGCTGACATCCAGGAGACCAAGGCCGAGCTTGATCGGCTGAAAGTGCCGTACTGGTCGATGACCGGGATCAATGGACCCACTGCCGAACAGATCTTTATCAACGACCCCAGCGGGAACATGGTCGAGCTTCATCAGGTTGACCAATGCCGCTGCCGCATCGCTAACCGCGTCTGATCGCTCCTTCTGCGATCTCGCAAGGTACCCGCTCGTAGCACCCCTGCTCAATTTCGCGCCGCGCGGTTTGCTTTCCGCGCTCGCGGCGGCTAGCCTCTTTAACACACCCTTGTTGAAGGCGGCTTCACCTTGTGGAGGCGGTGGAATGATGCGGAAATTGATTTTGTCACTGAGCGTTCTGGTCCTCGTGGCGTTCCCGGTTCACGCGCAAACAGCCGCTCCTGCTCCACAGCACGGACTCAAGATGGGGTCAATTGCCCTCGTGGTTACCGGCGAGGTTCTCCCTGGACAGATGGACAATTTTCGACACTCGTGACAAGGCTGGTGGCAGCGGTGGCTGAAGAGCCGGGGACGCTTGCCTATGAGTGGAGCTTCCAACCAGATCAGAAGACGTATAATGTTATGGAAGTATATCAGAACTCAGATGCGCTAGCGGCACACATCAAATATATGAGCGGCGGGTTTCTGAATGAATTAGCGCAAGTTCGAAAGACCACGACAAGCAATTGTTTTTGGTTCGCCAGACGCGCAAGTCAAGGAGGCGTTGACCCGCCTAGATCCTTTATTCACATCTCCGATTGATGGATTCATTCGCTAAACTCGAACGGATCGTTGGCGTTGTGGGGAGCAGCGGAGAGAGAGATCACCCCAGGCAATCTTTTCGCCGACGTCTACCGACTTCATCGACGGCGTCCGCTATTTCCTATCGCCTCGCACCCAGACCCTGAAGGCGATCCGGGCCTAACTGAGACGGGAGCCAGTTTGTGACCCGTTGCCGCCGCTAAAATATGCGCCGCCACGGGCGACGGCAGCGAGGAGATGACGTTCAGGACGCTGAAGCTAAATGGCAGACGCGTGGGAAAGGCCCTATCCGCGCGATCATGAGTCCGGCACTCCCCACACTGGCCCTGTCCGGTCGGGAGCCACGAGGGCCGCTCCAGGATCATCTCGCCAAAAAGTCCGACGTGCCGAGCTTTGATTTCCCGCCTCCCCCGGACCCCCGGACTCGCGCACCCTATGAGATGGGTTTAGGTTGAACGCTCACCCTAAAGATTGGGCTCGCTACCAAGGCGTAGAGGGAGGTTGACCGATGAGAATGTTTTTGGTTGCGTTTCCCTTGTTATTTTGTGTTTTACCAGCGTGTGCTGAAGTCAACTATCATGGAGGAGAAAATATAAAAATAACTCAACCCTGCGTCAGCGAACGGGTTAACGTAATGGAGGCTATTGATGGTCGTAACTCAGTAGTGAATCTCTGTTCTACAATTGGTGTAAAAATCTTGGGAGACATCAACGGTGGAAGCCGCGTCTCGATACATGCGGGTGATCAGGGAGTGTTAATCGCAGGCATGATTGATGGACCAAACACGAATGTTACGATAAATACTAGTGGACCCGTGATCATTCAAGGAAAAGTCGATAACGTAATGTCTAGGTTAGATATTGAGGACTCAGCATCAATTCAGATTATGGGAAAGATCGATGGGGGTCCGTCCGACTGGAGGATTCTCAAATCGAGAGGAAATGTGGATATTGCCGAAGTCGGAGACCGTATAGTTTTGCTGTCTTGTATTGGTCACGATCCTACGACTCCGCAGAGGGGGAACGACGCGGTGTTTGAGCCTGTGCCGTGCGGTTGGTGATTGGCTCGAAGCATTCGTCGTTACTTTGAAACCCCGGCTACACTTTGAAACCCCGGCTACGATGCGCTTGAGTTTCTGTTAGAAATCGAGGATACCCTGTTTGTATTGACGCACCGGCCTCTCCGGTCGTCTTTCGCTTCCTGGGGGATGCCGATGAAAAAGCTTGTCCTCGCCGTTATTCTGTCGTTCGCGATCGCGGCACCCGCAAACGCACTGACTGTTCAGCAGCAGCGAATGAAGGATTGCAACAGCCAAGCTAGCGGCATGAAGGGCGACGCCCGCAAGCAGTTTATGAGCACATGTCTCAGCGGCGGCTCTGCCCAGACCAAGACACCGAAGTGCACCACGGGCAAGCCCTGCGGGAACACCTGCATCGCCGCGAACGAGGTCTGCCATCAGCAGTAGCGACGGCGGGAGGCATTTGTCCCATTGCGCTCGGCTTGCACGATACCCTCGTGTCGATGAGGGTTAGCCTCATCCGGCTCTTCCGGCGGAGCGCTCCAGGGTTCGAAAATGCGCGCGCTGAAGGCCGGGCTGACTTATTTCCTGCTCGTCTTCGCGCTTGGATGGGTCTTGGGGCCGACCCGCGAACTCTGGGCGGTGCCGAGGTTCGGTCGCGTAGCGGCCCTGCTCATCGAAGCCATCATTATGCTGATAGCGATGATGGTCTCATCACGGTGGGTGATGCGACGCTTCGAGGTCCACCAGACCCTCGGCTCGACAATCGCAATGGGTCTGGTGGCGCTCGGGATATTGCTGCCTGCCGAGATCGCGGGTGCCCTGTGGGTCCGGGGCCTATCCCTCGACGAATATCTTGCCAGCTTCGTGACCGCTCCCGGCGTCATTTCACTGATCATGTTCCTGCTGTTTGCCGCGATGCCGTCTCTCATCAGGCTATTCATACGTGGCCGCGTCAGAGCCATTTCCTGAACCCTCCCCGGTCCACGCCAAGGGCTACTGGTGCGGCATCTCAACCCTGGACGGAGATCAGAGAGAGGCGAACCGTAAGCCTCCGGGGAAGGCCGCCTGGCGCCGCATGGCCGGTTGAGGCCTGATGTCCGCACGGGTGCAAGGATTGGTGCTTGCACCGGTGCAAAGGACATTGGATGGCCAGAA
>Ga0306923_10004892_pt1 | contig 12925 bp, 8 predicted proteins | sample sta12Can44000108_FD_203841 | JGI IMG/M metagenome (GOLD analysis project Ga0306923, IMG submission 203841) | Lab enrichment of tropical soil microbial communities from Luquillo Experimental Forest, Puerto Rico - statanox.12C.anox.44.000.108 (v2)... | ecosystem: Environmental > Terrestrial > Soil... | reverse complement strand
CTACAACATTAACTATCAATGAGTTCGGCATTTTAACTTTTGATCTGTAAATTGCAAAGATCAGTAGGGCCTAAGCGGTTCGACTGTGCAGATTTGATGTTGAGTGAGAGTATCATGAACAGGAAGCTCCTCACCGCAGTCGCACTGACAGCGGCCCCTCTGTTCGCCGCGGGGTTTGGCTCGAGTGCGATGGCGACGATCGAACTGAACGTTACCGACGTCACCACCGGACAGACCACCGGCAACCTCGTTGGTACCCCCATTGCTGGCGGAAGCGATATCAGCTTCAGTGGCGCCGTGGGGAATTGGAACATCAACCTGACTGCTGGTCTCAGCCTCAATTCGGCGGGAGTGACGAATATCGACCTCAGCTCGCTCGATGTTAAGTCGAGCACTGCCGACACGTTGGAGCTTAAACTCACCGACAACGGCTATAGTTTCCTGCCGGCCAGCTCCACGTTGGGGGCGGTTGGAAACTTGATCTCCTGCGCCACTGCGCCTTGCACCGCGACGCTCAACGATTATTTCGATACCGGCAACACCCTGTTTGCGGAAACAACTCAGATTGACGGGACGCTCGGTGGCTCAAGTTCCTATAACCAGCCGGTTACAGGGGCCGTCCCCGTGCCGGGTTCGCAACCGTATTCGCTCACCGAAGACCTGACGCTCACAGGTGGCGGCGGCACGACCGAATGGAGTACGGATTCGAGCATCTTGGCAAGCGTTCCGGAGCCCGCATCGCTGACCTTGTTGGGCTCGGCGCTTCTCGGGCTGGGTTGGCTGGGCCGCGGTCGCAAGGTCGCGTAAATCTCCGACATCGCTGAGGCATAGGCGCTGCCCTTTGGGCGGCGCCTTTACTTTATGATGGGGGCCCCCTACCAAAGAATGCCGGTTCATAAAGCCTCGGCACGTGCGCTACGATGGGGCGGAGATGTCTCGCAGGTGCGGGTCTCCGAACCGCCAGCAAGGAGGGGCACGAGGTGGCGTTCAACTCGACGGTATTTGAGAAAGAAAAGATCGTCCTCGGCGGCACCGAGGAGTGGATCGTCCGCGGCGGCCGTCATCTCTTCCCGCTGCTGCCCAAAGCGTTTGCCGGGATCAAACAGATCGGGGTCATCGGCTGGTCGTCTCAAGGGCCCGCTCAGGCCCAAAATCTCAGGGAATCGCTTACGGGCACCGGCATCCGCGTCAAGGTCGGACTGCGTGCAGATTCCCAATCGATCCCGAATGTCGAGAAGGCCGGCTTTACCGAGGCCAACGGCACGCGCGGCGAAATGTACGAGGTCATCGCCGGCTCGGACCTCGTCCTGCTGCTGATCTCCGACGCCGCGCAGGCCGACAATTACGACCGGATCATGGCAGCGATCCGGCCGGGAGCCACCCTTGGGCTGTCGCACGGTTTTCTCGTGGCCTACGTCAAGAGCTCCGGCAAAGCCTTCCGCAACGACATCAACATCATCGGGGTTTGCCCCAAAGGAATGGGACCATCGGTCCGGCGGCTCTACGAGCAGGGCCGCGAGATCAACGGTGCAGGAATCAATTGCAGCTTTGCCGTCCATCAGGACACCGACGGCAGGGCGACCGAATATGCGTTGGCGTGGGCTATCGGGCTCGGCTCGCCCTGCACCTTCGAGACCACCTTAGAGTTCGAGTACAAGTCGGACATTTTCGGCGAGCGCGGCATCCTGCTCGGCGCTGTTCACGGGATCTGTGAGAGCCTCTACCGCTGGTTTCGCTCCCAAGGACGCCAGCAGGACGACGCCTTTCTCGACTCGGCGAGGAGCATCACCGGCGCCATCAGCAAGCAGATCTCGGCGGCGGGGATGCTCGGGACCTACCAAGCGCTCGACGCGAGCGGGCGGGAGCTCTTCAAGAAGGCCTATTGCGCCTGCTATGGTCCCGCGGCGGATATCCTCACCGAGATCTACGACGAGGTGGAGAGCGGCAACGAGATCCGTAGCGTCGTCAGCGCCGCGCATCGGCTCAACCGCTTCCCGATGAGCGAGATCGCCGGCACCGAGATGTGGCAGGTCGGCCGCTCATTGCGCAGCAACCGCCCTTCGGCGATCGAACCGGTGACCGCGGGTGTCTATGTCGCAACGATGATGGCGCAGGTCGACATCCTGCATGCCAAGGGGCATCCCTATTCCGAGATCGTCAACGAATCGATCATCGAGGCGATCGATTCGCTCAATCCCTACATGGATTTCAAGGATGTCGCCTACATGGTCGACAATTGCTCAACCACGGCGCGGCTTGGAGCGCGCAAATGGGCGCCGCGCTTCGACTATGCGATGACGCAAAGCGTGCTGCCGGTCTTGGAAAACTCGCGCCGGCAGGACGAGGCCTTGTTTCAGCGCTTTCTCGACAGCGACGTGCATCAGGCTCTGTCGGTATGCCTCGATCTGCGTCCCCGGGTGTCGATCGCGGTGTTGAGCTGAGCGGGCTCAGGCTCAGTAACCGGCAGTGGCCGCATTGCCGGCGATATAGCCCTGACAGGCGGCACGGGCGAGGCCGTGCTGGCTGAAGCCGCCGGCCGATTCCCCGCCGCAATAGAGCCCGGGGATGATCTCGCCGCTCATATCGAGCACCTGACATCGGGCATTAATGCGCAGTCCGGCGCGGGTGTCATGGACGACCGGCGTGGCCCAGGCGGCATAGAATGGCGGATTGGCGATCTTGTATGTCGGCTTGGGCTTGCCGAACTCCTCGTCGACGCCGGAATCGACAAAGGAATTAACGCGCGCCACCGTTTCTTCCAGGTTCGCCGGCATCGGCACTCGCTGATATTTCATGACGATCTTTTCGGCGAGGTCGGCCAGCCGATTGGCGCTGAAGAAGAAGCCGGCGGCGATGTCGACATAGGGCGGCACCAGCGTCCATTTCTCGCGGGCGACCGCATCGCTGTCGAAAATGGCCCAGATCGGGCCACCGCCGTTGTGGCCGTCGTCGATCCCTGCCAGCGCCGCGTTCAATAAATTATTGGGGTTCCATTTGAGGTTCTTGGCATTCAGATAGCTTCCCTGGACATACGGATCGAGCGAATTGTAGTTGTTGGCAATGTATTGCGCGCCCGTCTCGTCGTAAAAGCGCTTACCGAGCATATTGACCAGGATGAGGTCCTGCCAATCGGCTACCCTGAGTCCGGTCGCGCGCGCCCGGTCGAATACCGGACTACCTGGCATCCACTGCAGATGCCGGTAATTGTATTGGCAGCCGATCGAGCCGGGCTTGGTAACGTTGGAGCCGAATTCACCGATTTGGTTGTAAAAACCCCACAGTGACGCACCGATCGCCATAGCCGCCAGTTCGCCGCTGGCATCCTGGTCGGACCACGGCATGCCGGCCAGGCCGCAATATTCTTCGGTCAGCCGCGGATCGAACATACGGCGGAAGTTAACATTCCCGGTCGAGCCGCCGCTGCCGATGATGACAGCCTTGCGCGCGCGGATATTCGATCTCCCACCGCGATGGTCAGTCGCGATGCCGAGCACCGGCCCGGAGTTCGGAGCCTGCCGGTGGATCCGGATCATTCGGTGTTCCAGCAGAATCTCGACACCCGCTTTCCTGGCCGCGACTTCGAGCGATCGCATCATGCCATTGCCAGAGGAGCGGGTCATTTGGACCGCCGGCTCGGCCGGCTCGCCGGTATGCGCCATCGGCCAATGCATTACGGCAGAGTGCATTTCGCGCGGCACGGAGTTGCCGACAGAGTTTCCGCCAAGCGCATCCGGCGCTTTGTCGACAAACACGACTCCGTGGTCTACCAGCCATTCGAAGGTGGCGGCACTGTTGTCGGCGAAAGCCCGTACGATTTCTCGGTCATTGTACCGGTAATCGGGAAAGCCGTTCGGGCCGACCACCGACCAGTCCGTCAAATCGCGGAACAGCAGATCCGGAGAATCCTCAATACCGTATTTCTTCTGCACGCTGGTCCCACCGCCAAGCGGGACATTGCCGCCACTGATGATCGCGTGACCGCCGATATCCTTTTCGGCTTCGACCAGTATCACCGAGCATCCCGCCTCGCGGGCTACAATCGCGGCCGGCAGTCCGGTCGCTCCCGCACCGATGACGACGATGTCGGCGTTGCGATCCCATTTCATCGGGCTGCGATCCGGGCGCTGCTAAGAGACAAATCGCGTCGGGTCGGATCCATCAAGATTTCTCCCTCTCGTTCTTTGATGTGCCTGCATTTGCGGGTGGCCTATGTGGGTTTCGTCGCAGCGCTTCAGGGAAGCGGCGAGCCGGAGCTGGCGACGGAACTGATGCCGCCGCGCGCGGGGGCGGGCGGCCACCCGTTGCGAACGTCGATAGGGATCGACCCGAGCACCTTCTCAACTGCCTTGCGAAGATCTCACGCGGGATGTAACGCTGGGCACCTCTCGGAGGGAAGGCCGAATGATGAAATGGCTGGGACTAGGCCTCCTGCTCAGCACCGGGCTCGGGAGCGTGGCGTGGGCGCAGGGCTCGGCTAAATTCGACGGCCAGTACATGGGAGAACTTACCCTTACGAAAGTGATCAATGGGGACTGTACCGAGCCGCCGTTGGGGGCGCTTTATTCTCTCGGAATATCCAAGGGAGAAGTTCGGTTTGCATATGTCCCGCGATTCGACACCATGTTACGCGGGTGGGTCGGCGAAAATGGGATTTTCAAAGCCTCTGCCCGCGTGCGAAAGGGATTTGTACAGATGACGGGGCGCATCCAAGGGAACAATATTACCGCTCATATCGTGTCTCCTAGCTGCAATTACACGTTTCAGACGAAGGACTAGCTACACCTTAAAGGTCCGCTTCTCGTACCTGCTGAGGCTTTGGTCGAACGCATCCTCGGCGACAAGCCCACGGGCGTGCGCTATTTCTGCTCGCCGCGCCTCACTCGGTGGCAAATCCGCTGGGTCCGCATGTTGGCGCGAACTCCCGTCGGTATTGCCGCACCGAGGAAGGCGTGAGTACCATTGCCGAAGCGGGAAACTGCGGTGCGCACCAACGAGAAAGAGACACAGGTGCTCGACGAACCCAAGAGAACTCCGGCGCCGAGGACCGCCTGATGGATGTGGCGGCGTGGCTACAGAGTCTGGGCCTCGAGCGCTATGAACCGCTGTTTCGCGACAACGAGATCGACTGGGAGGTGCTGCCGAAGCTTACGTCGGAGGATCTGAGGGAGATCGGTGTTGTGGCGGTCGGTCATCGCCGCAAGCTCCTTGCCGCCATCGCCGCGCTCGGCGGTGAGGTGCCCGCCGCCACGGTGACTGCGGTGTCCGCCCATTCGCCGGTGCAAGCCGGCGCCGAACGCCGGCAGCTGACGGTGATGTTCTGCGACCTGGTCGGCTCGACGGCACTCTCCACGCAACTCGATCCCGAGGATCTGCGCGAGGTCATCGCCGCTTACCATCGCGCCGTCGCTGAAATCATCGCCGAGGCCGACGGCTTTGTTTCCAGATACATGGGCGACGGCGTCCTGGTTTATTTCGGCTACCCGCAAGCGCATGAGGATGACGCCGAGCGCGCGGTGCGAGCAGGGCTGGCTGCGATCGATGCGATCAGTCGACTCGATGTCAAATCCGCCCGGCTGCAAGCAAGGGTGGGGATCGCCACCGGGCTGGTCATCGTCGGCGATGTGATCGGCGAAGGCTCGGCACAGGAGCAATCGGTGGTGGGTGAGACGCCCAACCTCGCCGCCCGGCTGCAAGCTCTGGCCGAGCCGGACACGGTCGTCATCGCCGTGGGCACGCGCCGGCTGCTCGGTGATCTCTTCGAATACCGCGACCTCGGCCCGGTCGAGGTCAAGGGCCTCGCCGCGCCGGTGCCGGCTTGGCGAGTGTTGCGTCCGAGCGCCGTCGCCAGCCGGTTCGAGGCCTTCCATGGATCGGCGCTAGGGCCACTGATTGGCCGCGACGAGGAGATCGAGCTGCTGCTCCGCCGCTGGGCGCGCGCCAAGGCCGGCGACGGCCAGGTCGTGCTGGTCTCCGGAGAGCCCGGCATCGGCAAGTCGCGCATCACCGCGGAGCTGGAAGAACGGCTCCGCGACGAGCCGCATTTGTGGATACGCTATTTCTGCTCGCCATATCATCAGGACAGTGCGCTGTTTCCGTTCATAGATCACCTCGGTCGAGCATCGGGGTTCGCGAGCGACGACGCGCCCGCGGTCAAGTTGGACAAACTCAAGGCCTTGCTCGCACGGGCTGCGCCGCCCAGCGAGGATGAGGCGTTCCTTGCCGACCTGCTTTCGCTGCCCCCGTCGGAGCGCCATCCGCTGCCGGACCTCAGTCCGCAGCGCAAGAAAGAGCGGACACTCGAAGCGCTGATCCGGCAGCTCGAGGGCTTGGCGCGCCGGCAGCCGATCGTCATGATTTTCGAGGATGCCCATTGGATGGACCCGACCTCGCGCGAATTGCTGGACCTCACTGTCGAGCGCGTCCGCGGTGTGCCGGTGCTGCTTATCGTGACCTTTCGCCCGGAGTTCCAGCCATCCTGGACCGGCCAGCCGCAGGCGACGATGCTGGTGCTCAACCGACTGGACCGCCGCGACCGGACGGAGTTGGTCGAGCAGATCGCCGGGGGCAAGGCGTTGCCCGGTGAGGTTGTCGACCAGATCGCTGATCGCACCGATGGCGTGCCGCTCTTTGTCGAAGAATTGACCAAGAGCGTCCTAGAGAGTGGCATCCTACGCGAGGAGGCGGACCGCTATGTGCTCGACCGCCCGTTGCCGCCGTTTGCGATCCCGACGACGTTGCAGGACTCGCTTATGGCGCGGCTCGACCGCTTGGCGTCGGTGCGGCTGGTGGCGCAGATCGGCGCAGCGATAGGACGCGAGTTTTCCTACGCGCTGCTGCGCGCCGTCTCCCGCCTGTCCGAAGGCGAGCTGCACGCCGCGCTCGCCAGGCTCGTCGCTTCCGAGCTGGTCTTCCAGCGCGGCACCCCGCCGGATGCGGTCTACACCTTCAAGCACGCGCTGGTACAGGACGCGGCACACGGGAGCTTGCTGCGCAGCTCGCGGCAGCAACTGCACACGCAGATAGCCGACGCGCTCGAGACCCATTTTCCCGAGCTGATGGAGAGCCAGCCCGAGCTCTTAGCGCAGCATTATGCCGAGGCCGGGCTCGTAGAAAAATCCATTGCTTATTGGGGCCAAGCCGGTCGGAGGTCAGCCGCCCGCTCGGCGATGGCCGAAGCGGCCGCACAATTACAAAAGGGCCTGGACCACCTGGCCCTGTTGTCGGACGCCCCCAAACGGCAGAGACAGGAGCTCGAGTTTTGGAGCGCCTTGGGCGGGGCCTTGCATGCAGTCAAAGGCGCAGCGGCGCCGGAAACGGGTCATGCTTATGCTCGCGCACGGGAGTTGTGGGAGCAGCTGGGCTTCCCCGCGGAGTTCCTTCAGGTTCCCTATGGGGAGGCTCGCTATCACATGTTCCGTGGCGAATTGGATTTGGCGCTGCGCTTGGATGAGAGTTTGCTGCGTCTGAGCCACCAGCGCAATGATTCCGCTGGGGTCGTTCTGGGTCACTTCTCCTCGGGCCGAAACCTAATGCATGCGGGCAGGTTTGCGTCGTCCCGGTCGCATCTGGAAGATGTGCTGGCGCTTTATAATCTGATTTCCGACAACTCGCTCCTCCATCAGTTCGGATTCTACCCCCATGTAAACTCACAAGGGCTATTGGGGATCGTTCTTTTCTGCCTCGGCTTTCCCGACCAGGCATTGGCGCGGAGCAGCGCAGCGATCGCCGAGGCTCGGAGGCTGGCTCATTTGCCGTCTTTAGCTGCGAGCTTGACGAACGGGATCACGGTCCTTTCGCTCGTCGGTGACAACGTAACCTTGGACGAGTGGGTAGACCAGCTAGCTGCGGTCACGACCGAGCAGGGTTTTCCCGTCTGGCGCGCCCAGGGAACCATCTTTCGCGGGTGGGTCAAGGTCAAGAATGGCGATGTGGCGGAGGGGATATCGCTCCTGCGCAGCGGTTCGAGCGCTTACCGTGCCACCGGGGGGGAGGCATATATGCCCCATTTTTTCGCCCTTCTGGCTGGGGCATGTGAGATCGCAGGGCAAGTTGAAGAGGCTGTGACTCTGTTTAACCATGCTTTGCAGATTGTCGAAAGGACGGGGCAGGGCTGGCTGGCGGCGGAGCTGAACAGGCTCAAAGGCAAATTGCTGCTGCGGCAGGGGGAATCTGAAGCCGCTGAGCAGCTCTATCGCAAAGCTCTGAGCATCGCGATAGAGCAAGGCGCCAAGCTCTGGGAATTGCGCGGCGCCGTCAGCCTCGCCCGGCTCGGCCGCGACCAGGGCCGGCGCGCCGAAGCCCGCGATCTCCTCGCTCCGGTTTACGGCTGGTTTACCGAGGGGTTCGGCACACCAGACCTCAAGGGTGCGAAGGCCTTGCTGGATGATCTGCGCTGAGATCGGGGAGGCTCAATTAGCGCTTGAAAAGCGTGTCGATAACAATTCCCCCGACCAAGGGTTCAAAAATTTCGCCATCAGCTCGACATACGTTACAGTGGCTTGCGGTGGTCCGCTCGACCGCCTCTGTTGGTGGGCGCCAGCCGAGGCGATGTCAACAGCACGGGAGGAGCCGATGTGTTTTACCGTTAAAATTGTGAACGCCATTAACCCGGACACACTTAAGAAAGTCGCTGAGCTTTTAGAGATTCCAGAAGCCGAACGGGATCAGGTGATCCACGTCGCTGTCTCTATCCGCATTCCGTCCGCTCCAACGCCGCGGAGACGGGCGGCCCGCGCCGCAACGCCAAGCGCGACGAGCCGCCGACGAAAATGAAAGGCGGTCACCTTCCGGCCGACGTCAAGCGAACTTCGGCTTTGCGACGCGTCCCGCCGCTGAAGGAGATTCACTACCGCGGCGAGTGTGGCGAGGAGGGTGACGTGTGCGCCTTCGAATTGCCGCGGGACGCTTTCCCGATAACGGTCGAAGCGCCGAGCGGCCGCCTGATGGCGATCGTCCCGGGCGACGTCTTTCTCGCAACGCCGGGGTACCGTGAAGCGACCCGCTCGGTTTCCGGCAGCATTCCCACTGGCGGACTGGTTCCCGACGACCACTACTGGGTGCTCGCCTATTCCGGGGTGGTCGGTGAACCGGCTGGCGACTCGCCTTTGGACGAGGAGTATGTCGGACGCGTACGCTATCTCGGAGCAGTGTGCGGGGACAATGGCGAGAAGCTGAATATTCGACAATTTGCGGTGATGGTGTCCGGCGGAATCGACCGTAAGGCGCCCGTGTATCTCATACTCGGGACTTCCGGCAACGTCGGGAAGACCACTGCCGGGGTCGCCGTCTTGCGCGTGCTGCGCATGCAGGGCCATGCGAATGTGATCGCGTTGAAAGCGACCGGCACTGCTATGGTCGGCGAGATCGCGGTCTACCGGGATTTCGGGGCGATAGAGGCATTCGACTGCGTCGACTTCGGCCTGCCGGGCACCTATCCGTCGAGTCGTGACGGGATCAGCGACATCTTCTTCAATGCTCTCGATTTCTGCCTCTCGCTGCCGGCCGACGCTCTGGTCGTGGAATGCGGCGGCGATTTGCTCGGTGCTAATGTAGCGTTCCTCAGCTGTCTGCAAGCGCGACGCTCCCATCTCAAGATAGTCTTGGCGGCGGCCGATGCGCTCGGGGCGATGGGCGCGAAGCTGGCGCTGGCGGAGATGGGGCTCGCGATCGGCCTGATAACCGGCCCATGCACCGATACGCCGGTCCTGCGCGAACGAACTGAGGCGCTGTGCGGCATCCCCGCAATAAACTTGGTCCGCGAGCCCGACCACGGAAAGCAATCGCACTTGTCGGGTGTCGTTTCATTGGAGTGACCGCCAGCCACGCCGACAGGTCCGATCGGCCTGCTCGCCCGCTACCAATAGGCCGAACCGTCCGACTCACCGAGCCCGCCTTCCTGCCGAGCGAGTGTGGCGCATCGAGATCGTACGCGCGCTGCTGGCGCCTCCCGCCAGCGTTCTGATGGCCTCTTGAACGGCTTTTTGCCTAGTCCTCGGCCATACACCGAACATAGTGTCGTTTGTCTTGAACCTGACGGCAAAGGCCGAAACTCTGCTGCGGGTGTTGGCCCCATTAATGGCAGGAAGATGCCCCGGGCCAACTTGTCGACCTCCGCGTGACGAATTGGCGCGTGACGCGTATCTGCCCGGCGGTGTGGGTCACGGTCGCTTCCGGGTCTGGCCGATAACCGCCATCATCGTGAGCTGCGGACCGGTTACGCCGATATACGCCGCGAAATGCGCGTGGATGTGCGTCATCAGAGTGTTCAAGGCGCGGCGACATGGCGTTTGTGATTATCGCTGGAGTTCGCCCGCACCGACGGGCTGGAAGATCAAGCGCCGGACCTTGCACCCCCTCGACGGCACCGAGCCCGCGCGCGAGATTTCGCGCGGGTTGAGTCGGTGAGTACATCCGTGCTTGGCTTCGCTTATGCTTTCCCCGTCTCTTGACCATCTCGCGGGCCTTGCCATCTTGCTGCTGTCGGCCGCTCAGCCGGCCGCCGACGACTTTCGATCAGGTCTGTCGGCTTATAATCGCGGCGACTACGTCACCGCGTTCCGCAATTGGCACGTGCTCGCCGAGGACGGCGATGCCCCAGCACAGGCCGGTCTCGGATTCCTGTTTCACAAAGGTCTCGGCGTTACTCAGGATGATATCGAGGCGGCATCATGGTTCGAGAAAGCCGCTCGCAAGGGCCAAGCCGAAGCTCAGCTTCTCCTCGGGACATTGTATTTCTTTGGCGAGGGGGTGCAGCAAAGTTATGTGATGGCCTTCACCTGGTGCGAAATCGCCCAATCCAATGGTCAGTCGGATGCTATTGAATGTCGGGACGCCGCATTGGAACATATGACAAGCGCCGAAATGAAGCAGTCTTTCCGCCTCGTCACCGAGTGGCTGGGGCGCCATTCGCGCGCGATCCCTTGACCAACGTCCTCCGGCATATTCGGGGAAAACGAGAGTCTGGGCGCGATGAATCTCGGCGCGCCCGATCACTTGAGCCGTTCGCCTCGCGCCGGCTCGCCCTTGTGTTTCGGCCACCGTCCATGCGATAAACTAACCAAAATCACCCGCATGCCTCCGGGATAGCCGACAGGCGCCCGCGTAGGTCTCGGGAGATAAGCCCAACTGCATGACAGGCCCCGGATGGCCGCCCGCCAGGGCGGACGTGGCGGGGGTAGGGAGCAGCGCGAATGTCTGACAGCGATGGATCGACGACCGAGCCTGTCTCGGCCGATGATGTTCTGACCGACTTTGCTCGCAGTCCGACCTCACGGCGGGCTTTCATTAAAGGGGTGATCGCCTCGGGAGCGGCGGTTCCTGCCGCGAGCTTCATCATGCGTGGTCAGGGGGTGGCCGCCGCCTTTGCGCAGACATCCGGTGCCGTCGAACGGCTGGTGACCTTGAACGTCAACGGCCGGGATCGGCGAGTTGACGTGCTGCCCCAGGAGACGCTGTCGCACACCTTGCGCTACAAGCTCGGTCTGACCGGAACCAAGCTCGGCTGCGACCATGGCGAATGCGGGGCTTGCACCGTGCTCGTCGACGATCTCGCCATTTATTCCTGCTCGACGCTGACGCATGGGGTACGCGGCCGCAAGATCACCACGGTCGAAGGCCTGCAAGATCCCAACGGCGAGCTGCACAAAGTACAGGCGGCCTTTGTCGAGGAATTGGGTCCGCAATGCGGCTTCTGTACCGTTGGCCAGGTGATGTCGGCGGTGGCTCTGCTAAAGGCGAACCCGAAGCCGACGATTGAAGAGGCGCGGCTGGCGATGTCGGGCAATCTGTGCCGCTGTGGTGCTTACGATCATTATCTCCGAGGTGTCATGCGCGCGGCGGGGGAGGCTTGAGATGGCATATAAGCTGATCGGCAAGAACTTCACTCCTCACGACGTTGTCGCGAAGGTTACCGGCAAGGCCAAGTATGCCGAAGACTTCCGCGCTGAGGGCATGGTGTTCTGCAAGCTGCTGAGCAGCCCGATGCCGCACGCGCGGATCCGTAATATCGACGCCTCGGACGCGCTGAAAACCCCGGGGGTGTTGGGGATATTGACTGCAGACGACGTGCCACAATTCCCGCCGCCGCAGACCCCGATCCTGGCGAAAGAAGAGGCTTTCTATGTCGGCGAGCCGATCTTGGCACTCGCCGCCGAAGACGAGACGATCGCGGCGGACGCGCTCGAAAAGATCAAGCTGGACCTCGAGCAGCTGCCGCACGTGCTCGACCCCCTCGACAGCCTCTACCCAGGCGGGCCGAATGCGCGCTCGAACGGCAATGTGGCGGCGGCGCAGATCAACCTGCAGACGGTCAAATGGGACGCCGGCGACTTCGGCGAGGACAAAGTGCTGCCGATGGGCAAGCCCGCCGAGCAGTGGAGCTATGGCGACCTCGATGCCGGCTTCAAGGCGGCCAAGCTGATCATCGAGGAAAGCTTCGTTACCGCCGGGTATTCGCATCACAGCATGGAGCCGCGCTCGGCGATGGCCTATTGGCAGGGCGGCAAGTGCTTTTTGTACGGGTCGAACCAGAGCCACACCGGAGCGGTGCCGAACATCGCCCGCTATATCGGCATCGAACCCAAGGATCTGGTTTTTGTCGCAGAATACTGCGGCGGCGGCTTTGGCAGCAAGATCCCGGGCTATCCGATCATGGCCGTCCCGGCGTTGATGGCCAAGAAGCTCGGCCGGCCGGTGATGATGCGCATCACCCGGATCGAGGAGTACGCGATCGGTAGCGCCCGCCCGACCTTCCAGGGCTACGCCAAGCTGGGGTTCCGCGAAGACGGGCGGATGACCGCGGCCGACCTGTACATCGTGCACGAAAACGGGCCGCATATCGGGGGCGGCGATTTCCGCTCGGCCGGCAACGCTCTGTCATTCCTTTACCAGCCGCTGGCGATGCGCTGGCGGGCGATCCCGGTTCTGA
>Ga0306923_10004891_pt1 | contig 12927 bp, 10 predicted proteins | sample sta12Can44000108_FD_203841 | JGI IMG/M metagenome (GOLD analysis project Ga0306923, IMG submission 203841) | Lab enrichment of tropical soil microbial communities from Luquillo Experimental Forest, Puerto Rico - statanox.12C.anox.44.000.108 (v2)... | ecosystem: Environmental > Terrestrial >... | reverse complement strand
CATTCCTTCCACCATATCCTTCGTCACCAGCACTGGCGATTTCTTTCCCGGAATCACTGCGGCCGTGATCACCACGTCGCTTTCGCGGACCGTCTTGGCCAGCAATTCCCGCTGCTTCTCGTAAAAACTTTCGTCCTGCGCCTTCGCATAGCCGCCGGCATCCTGCGCGTCCTTGGCCTCAATCGCCAGCTCCACAAAACGCCCGCCCAGGCTCTGCACCTGCTCTTTCGCCGCGGGCCTCATGTCATAAGCGGACGCCACGGCGCCCAATCGCCGTGCTGTCGCAATCGCCTGCAAACCGGCCACACCCGCGCCGATAATCAGCACGCGCGCCGGCGCAATCGTACCAGCCGCGGTTGTCAACATCGGAAACATGCGCGGTATGGTGTCCGCTGCCAACACTACGGCCTTGTAACCGCAGATCGTGGCCATTGCTGACAGGGCGTCCATGCTCTGGGCCCGCGTAATGCGCGGCATCAGCTCCACTGAAAATGATGTGACGCCGCGCTCTGCGATCTCCTGAACTGTTTTCAATGATCCCAGCGGCCGGAGGAATCCCACCAGCACCTGGCCCTTACGCATCAGGGGCAAATCTGCGCTTCCCGTCCTGTCGTTCGCGCCGTGACACAGGAATTGCAAAATGATATCCGCGGAGTGAAACACTTCGGCACGGCTCGAGGCCAGCTTCGCTCCTTTTTCCACGTACTCTGCATCCCGGTAGCCCGCTGCGTCTCCGGCGCCGGCCTCCATCAGCACCTCTAGGCCGGCCTTCTTCAAGTTCGGGACCATCACCGGAACAAGCGCCACCCGCAGCTCGCCCGGATAACTTTCTCGGGGCACACCGACGATCATGTACCCTCCTTCCTGATTCTCATTTCTTTTCTTCTGTAACAGCGCTCGTTCAACGCTGACTCCTCTTCTCCACTATTGCGCACATTCACACTCAGGTCCGCGACTGTCAGGGACAGCCCAGCCTTTTCACGGATGCGCTTCCGGGATCGAGGGCGGAACGATTGCCCCTCGTTCAACAGGCAGAATGCAGCCATGCTATCCACACGAACTGCATGAACACGACTCCACTTTGCAAACGGGTGGATTTTATCTCCAATGCACCATCTTCCACAAGGACACTAGGCACAATCCTCTTACTTCATTCCCGCGTACACCGCGCGTGCCTCTCGCAATTTTTTCATCACATACTGCTTTTCTTCCGCCGAATTCCAGTCTGGATATTTGTCCGTGATTTCCATCGTCCGGTCAATCCACGCCTCAAAATACTCTGCATCTTTCTGGGAATACGCCCGCTTCCCGCCAATCATCACGTACACGGGGCTCGTTGTTGCGTACGCATAGTTGTCCAGCACGGGATACTCCGCCTTGTCGCTCCACGCCCGCAGCACGCACCACCCGCTCTCGGTTAGCGGGATCGTCCCCGACACATCGGCCGAATCCCGTGCACCTTCCAGCTTTAACTCCCGCACGACCTTCCCTTTGCAGACCACTTCCAGATGATCCACAGGCACCATCGACCGCAACTTTGCGGTGAAGGGAACTGTTGCCTGCGCCGCATCGAACTTCAGTTCACTTCCCACCATTTCCCCGCCCAGCTTGAATTCGATTAACGGCCCGTTCGTCGCGAACGTCCGTCCTTTCTTTAGCTCATCCATCCACAATTCAATCATCGAAGGCCAGCCCGGTGTCCGCACGTACACGCGGTCAAATCCAACCTGGCCGCGAATGGGAGCAGCATAGTTCGCGGTCGCGTCTGTTCCTGCTCCCGCGGTGAGCTTGAATCCAAGATTCAGTAGCTTGTACCACACCTCTGCCGTGGATTTGTGATCGCTGAATCCCACGATCTCCATGTAGTCCAGTTTTCCGAGCGCGACGTCTACCGGCAGTTCATCAGTGATCTTCGGAGCAGGCTTTGCATATGGGTCCAGCACCTCATCAAACGGATGCACCGCTCCCACCAGGGCACCCTGCAAATGCGCCATGTCGTATACATCCGCATTCATCGGATACAAACTCGCCGCCGCAGTCTTCGGATATCCCGCATACCCTGGCAACAACAGATGACCTGTCAATCCCAAGATCCCCCGGTGCCCCCAGTAGCTCGTGTGAAATTCCTGACCGTGAATAATTCCTGTTTGGCCGCTGGAACCGTGCGTCGGTTCTTTTCCGGTTTCAGCAATATCCGGAATTCTCTGCTCCTTGTTCACAATCAGGTCATTCACAATGTTCAAATTCTCTGCTTGCGCTTGCTTCACTAAGTTCTCGGTATCATTGCGGTAGGTCCCTCCATAGTTCATGTGGACATGCAAGTCGGCACTCACCCAGTCTTGCAATTGCAAATTCCCTGGTGCGAGTTCCTCGAGCTTCAGAACTAGACTTGTTTGTTTTCCCTGATCAACATTCACAACCCGCTTCTCCGGCCTAAATTCAAATCCGTGTGCCGCTTGGACGGTAAATTTTCCTGCAGGAACCTCAATTTCAGCACGCTCGGAAATATGAAAGTAATGCGCTTCGAAGGGAAGTTCCTTGCGATCAAATCCATCATCTGCGTAGATCCAACCGCCATGCGGCGCGTAGAACCTTCCGGCCTCATCGGTGACGGATAACCGTGCCGAGTTTCCCTTCGCGCTTCGTGCACTCACGGCGAGCAAACTGTGCGGAAGCAAATACGTGCGCGTTTCAATTTCGAGTGCATTCCTAAGGCCGCCTGGGACCGATTGGATGGAAATGTCAGTATTTCCCCGTTGATTGGAAATAAAGGCGAGTGTCTTCCCATCAGGCGACCAGCGCACAAACGTATCGTCCCAGTCCCCATAAGAAATGGGGAATGCGTCGCCACCTTCCGCAGGCATGACCCACAACTGATGCCACTGTCTTCCAAGGTACGAGCTGTAAACCATCCGCGAACCGTCCGGTGAGAAATCCGGCCGTGCCTTCCAGCTCGTCTCTTCGTAATGAATCTCCCGCGCTTCCGCTCCCGGCTCCGCTTTCATTCGCCAGAAGCCGCCGGTGCCATAAATGTGTCCTTTGTTCGACACAAATAAGATTTCTTTTCCGTCCCGCGTCCAAACCGGATTAATCTCCATGTCGTACTGGCTGTAATAATACCGGGGCAGGGAACTCTTCGTTTCATCCGTCAGTCGCACCACATTTTCCAGCGCGCCATCCGTCACGTCCGCCCGGAAAACGTGAAATCGCCTGTTGTACTGCGTCGAAATCCAAACAATCTTCTTTCCATCCGGCGACCACCGCGGCTCTACGTTTACCGCGCCCCCTGTCGTCAGTTGCTTCGATTTTCCCGTCGCCAAATCCACCAGCCACAATTCCATCGCGTCCTTCTGATACGATACATAGATCACGCTTTTTCCATCCGGAGACCAATCCGGCTGATAATCGTATCCTGCGCCGTCCGTCAATTGCGTTGCATCTCTCGTTCCAAGCCTCTGCCGCCACAGCGAACCCGCCATCGAATACACCAATTCCTCCGAGTCCGGCGCCCAGCTCAGGCTGCTCGGCCCACTCGTCAACTGGGGCAAATACAATTCACGGTAATAATAAGGATGCGGCTCATCAATCTGCGGCAGCACCGGCCTCCGCTGCGCCGCACTCGGCACAACCCAGACACCCAGAATCAACAGAAACAGCCCTAAAAGTCGCCTCAACGCTCTCCTCCACGTTCACCGCATACTACCTCAAAAAACAAAGGCGCCACGACTTCCTCGCAGCGCCTCTCCTTGCTTCCTTTACATCCTATCGTCAGGCCAGCCCCACCTTTGTCAAAGGCATCTCGCGTATCCTCTTCCCTGTCGCCGCAAAAATCGCGTTGTACAGCGCCGGAGCAAACGGCGGCAATCCCGGCTCACCAATTCCCGCCGGCGGCGCCTCGCTTTCCACGATATAAACGTTAGTCTCCTTGGGCGCCATATTCATCCGCGCAACCTGGAAAGTGTCGAAGTTCGATTGATCAATCACGCCGTTCGTCGCCGTAATCTCTCCATAGAACGCCAGGCTGGTCCCCATCACCGCCGCGCCTTCAAATTGCTGTCGCACAGTCGTGGGATTCACGATCGTCCCTGCATCCAAAGCCGTATCCACGCGATGGACAATTACCTGCCCTTCTTTAGCTTCCGCTTGCACCACCGTTGCCACATACGTCAGGAAGCTGCGGTGCACCGCCAGGCCCATTCCGAATCCCTTACCCAGTTTCTGTTTTCCCCAACCAGATTTTTCTCCAGCCAAATGCACCACGCGCCGCAATCGAGCCGTATCGATCGGGTATTGCTCATAATCGGCGTCGTAATTCGGATAATCCTTAGGCAGTTCCGTCTTCGGAATGATGCGGTCCGGCCCGATTAGCATCAGCACATAATCGAGCTGATCTTTCCCAGCTGCGTTTGCCAATTCCCCTACGAAGGATTGAATTCCAAACGCGTGGTAAACGTTCGCCACCGATCGAAACCACCCAATTCTTGTGGGTGAAGAAGAAGGTCCGTTCTCCGCGCGTAGGTTCGGAATCGCAAACGGCACGTCGAGGAAGCCGAATCCGGTATCACCTGTGTCCGCATACACCGCCGTCGCGTCAAATGTGGACGCAATGGGCGGAAAAACAGTGCGCTGTAGCCATGCCGTCGGCTTCCCATCCGCACCGAGCGAGGCCTTGAAATACGTTGCGGCAACCGTGTGAAACGAATCGAACCTAATGTCATCCTCGCGGTTCCACACGACCTTCACTGGCTTTCCCGTCTTCTTCGAGAGCACGGCCGCTTCTACGGCAAAATCTGGAAATGATTTTCTCCCGAAGCCTCCCCCGAGCAGCGTCACATACACTGTCACATCTTGCTTCTTGAGACCTAAGGCTGTCGCAATCGCCTCTTGTGCTCCTTGCGGATTCTGCGTCGGCGCCCAGGCTTGTACTTTCCCGTCGCGATAGTCCGCCAGCGCCGCCGGCGGCTCCATGGATGCATGCGCCAGCATCGGTGTGTAATATTCCGCTTCGACGATCTTGCCGCCCTTCGCGAATGCGTCGTCCACGTTCCCGTTTTCGCGTATAACTTTGCCCGGCTTCCGCGCCGTCGCCTGCAGTTCTTGGCGGAATGTATCCGAGTTCCAGCCGCTGTTCTCGCTCTTCTCCCATTCCACTTTAAGTTTCTTCTTGCCTTGGAACGCAGCCCAGGTATTGTCTGCAATTACCGCAACGCCACCAAGCGCCTGATAAGCCACAGGTGGTTTGAATGCTTCGATCGTTGCCGTCTGTTTCACGCCCGGCACTTTCAGCGTCGCGGCATCGTCCACGTTTTTGACCGCGCCACCAAATACCGGCGGGTGCGCGACCGTGGCGTACAGCATTCCTTCCATCTGCATGTCCTGGCCATACATTGCCTTGCCGGTGGTCATGTCCTTCAGGTCGTAGGCGGGAGCAGGCTTGCCGATGTACCGCCATTCACTCCGCTTCTTCAACTGCAACTCTTCCTTCTTCGGAACCGGAAGTTTCGCCGCCGTAGCCGCCAACTCCCCGTAGCCAAGCTTCTTTCCGCTCGATTTGTGCACCACGGTGTTCAGTCCCGTTGTGCACTCCTTCTCCGGCACGCCCCACGTTTGCGCCGCCGCACGTACCAGCATCAACCGCGCGCTCGCGCCCGATTCTCGCAGGGTGTCGTAGAAACTTCTCACGGAGTGCGACCCGTCCGTATCCTGGTCACCGTATTTTTCATTGCCGGTGGCTTGTACCACCTTCACGCGAGCCCAGTCCGCATCCAGTTCATCCGCAACGATCCGCGGAAGTCCCGTACGATTTCCGCTTCCCATCTCCGACCGGCTCACCACGATATAGACGGTCCCGTCCGTCGCGAGCGCGAGAAATACGTTCGGCTGCAGCGCCGCCTTCGCCATCGGATCTTCGCCGCCGCCCACGGCTGCGCCCAGAAGTGTCTCCGGGAGGATCCGCGCGCCCAAAACAAATGCGCCCGCGCCCAGCACGCCCTTCAGAAATCCACGACGGCTCACATTTTCGATTTGGATCATTTCCTCACCTGGCTTCGTTTCGACGAAAATCACGGAAAATTCGTCGCGTTCCGCCCTCTATCCTACCCGCATTCCTAATCCTTGCAAGTCTGCATGCTCACAACCATGCTCACAAACAAGGTCGGGTCCAGCCTCGCTGGACCCGTCATGGAAATCTCAGAAAAACTACGCTGGTTCTTGTCGGTGCTTATTTTTCAGAAATCAGCACCGTCTGTGGCATCCCAGGAACTGGGTGTTCCGTCGATTTCGCGAATCCCGCATTGTTCAACATCTTTGCATATTCCGAAAAGGTATATGCATCTCCTGCGTCAGTGCTCGCCAGCATCACCAGGCTGAAGCCTGCGGCGGTCGGGGGTGTTACGCGATCCTCGTTCGGAACGAATTCCAAAGTGATGGCTTTGCCGCCCGGCTTCAACGCTGCGTGCACCCGCCGCATCAACTGCTCGCATGTCGGCTCATCGAAATGGTGGAAAATATTCGTCAGCAGTACGTAGTCGTAATCCGTTCCCATTTCCGTTTCAAATGCGCTGCCCGGCCGGACGGCATGACGGTCCGCGATTTGCCCGCCCGGCTCGCCGCTGGCATACTCTTATCCCGCTGAACGAAAGGCCTTCCATGAAAAGCGAATACCATCGCTGGCATTCACCGCGACTCGGACTCGACCTTGGCGTCGTCGCTTACGGACACTGGGGTCCGCCGCTGCTTGGGTTTCCGACGAGCGCCGGCGACGAGTGGGAGCTCGAAGGCCAGAGCATGGTCGGCGCGCTCGCGGATTTTATTGATGCAGGGCGCATCAAGTTTTACACCGTCAATTCCATCAACGGCCTGAGCTTCTACAACAAAGGCGCGCATCCCTTCCACCGAAGCTACGTGCAATCCGTCTTCAACTCCTACCTGCGCGAAGAAGTTGTGCCCTTCATCTGGAACCACTGCCAGTCGCAGGTCGCTATCTCCACCATGGGCTCCTCCTTTGGCGCGTACCATGCCGCCAACACGCTCTTCAAACATCCGGACATTTTCAAGCGCTGTTTCGCCATGTCTGGCGTCTATGACCTGAGAAATTTCATGGACGGCATGTACGACGACAATTTTTATTTCAATAATCCCGTCGACTACCTCTCGAACCTTTCTGACGGCTGGTACTTCGAGCAGTACGCTTCCTGCGACATTCACCTGGTCACCGGCACTGGGCCCTGGGAGCACAGTGGCCCAACCTATCGCCTCTCCGAGGTCCTCTCGAGCAAAGGCATTCGTCACTCGGTGGATAATTGGGGCCCCGAGGGCGGCCACGACTGGCCCTTCTGGAAGCGCGAAATGCGCGAGTATATCTCCAAGCTGTTCTAGAGGTGGTGGTTGTCTTCTTGTTGGCGGGAAAGGATCTTCTTTCAGGCAAGGCCGAGGTGGTTCATCTGATAGTGGCCCTTTTCGATCACCTGATCCCTATCAATCCAGACATCGCAATTTCTGGTAAGCACATCCACGTGCGTCCGCGATTTCCAGTCCGCATGCGTTTGGCTTCCATAAGGATCACCGAACGCAATGTGCACCCCGGGAAATTTTTCATCTTGCAGCAGGATCCCAATCATCCGCGATAGTCCCAGGTTGGTTCCAAAGGCCAGTTCGCCCACGCGGTCGCTATTTTCATCCGTGTGGCAATACGACCAGAATTCCTCTTCCAGGTCTTTCCGTTTGCACTCCGCGCGGACCAGCCGGCCACCAGAAATTTCTAGCACCAGCGGCGTTTTCTGCAGGTCGCCGTACTTGCCATTAAAATAGTCGCCAGCCGTCGCGTCGCAGACGAACGTTCCGTCAACGGAAGCCGGAGTGGTGAACACCTCGCCCGCGGGTAAATTCGACCAGTATCTTGGGCTAATCAGTCCGCTTGTCTTCACCCAATCCAGACCTCGGTCGAAGTACGCGGAAAACAAAGTTCCTGCTTCGGTCTTAACCGTGAGCGTTTCCGCCCTCAACATGCGTTCTCGCAACCGGTCGCTTAGCAGGTCCACCAGCCGGTAATCCGTGCACATCCCCTGCTGCATGATTTCTGCTGTGACGCCAATCATGTGCGCATAGCGAATCTGCCTTCGCTCCACAACCCTGACAATGGACATCCGGGCACTCAGTTCCCCCGGCTGCGGCGTCATGCAGAGCACGCCGACATCCGCGGTCTCCAGGGCTTCCAAAACCGGTTCTGGAGCACCGTTCAACGGCCGCGGCCCTAGATCTTCCAGCAGCAAACCAGTCGACTGTGCGCCACGGTCCTGTAGCGCCTGTTCCAAGCTTGCTGCAACGCTCCGGCTCACTTCATCCGCAATCAGCGCGACCTGTTCGCCCTCGCGCACACCCAAGCACACATCCACGGCATTCTTCGCGCCGGGCATCAGTTCACTTCGGGCGATTCCAAAAGACATTCTTTCCATTTTACCTGATTTGGTTTTTATGCCAAATTCCGCCAGGCTCGTCGCTCCTACCTTGCAACGCTTCGGGCGATTTCCTTTCGCGCCACTCGGAAGGACGGAATCTGTCCTCCGCCGCTCGTCACATTGGCGAGCCCCGTAGCGCTCAAACGCGTCAAAAACCCTGCCAGCTTGCCTCGGAACAGATATGGCGCAAAATCCACCAGCATGTCTTGGAATTCGACCTTCCCCCTGGCACCGATGTGCGGAAACAACTCCCGCCGAACGGGAATGCGCTCCTGCACGATCCAACAGCGATGGTCTTTTGCTTTCTTTCCGCCGGGTAATGCCCTTGCGATCGCGCGTTCCCACTGCTTCGCACCGGCTTCCCAGCCCAGCATGACGCCTGTCCCTCCATATTCGTCGCTCGGTTTCAGCACCAAGTTCTTTTGCTGCTTCCGGACAAATTTCAAAAGCTCGATCGGCTTTCCGCGATAATCACTTTTCACGTCTTGCACCACGCGTGTCCAAGGAACGTGCTCCTGAATAACTCTTTGTTCCTCGGTGGAGAACAGCGCAGCATTTTTCACATCTGTTAGCACCGCAAAGAATGCTTTAACATGCGGGATCTTGCAGCGGAAATTGTTCGCCACGCAGACGGCACCGGCCGAATACGCCTTCACCAGCGCTTCGCACTCTTTGGGTTTGGCCACCACGTCGTTAATCAACACTCGGCGGTATACGAGATCGATCTTTTTCCCCTGTGCCGTCAGTTGCTTGCCGTCAAATTCCAGTTCCTGCGGCTGCGCCAGAACCACCGGGACGCCCATCGCCTCGAATCGCGATCGCAGGATCTCGAATTCACTCCATGTCGGCACGCCCCGCCAGTCCACGATGGCTATTTGCGGCCGCTTGGACGTTCCGCCCCAGTCCACATAGGTTCCTACCAGTGCATCCAGCAACCTCGCGCTCAGCGGATAGCTGTGCACCTCAAACTGTTTGGTGAATTCCTCCATCATCGGCAATTCACGGAAGATCTCCGAAAGCGATTCCGAATAGCCTGCCCCCGCAGGTGACTCGCCGTTGTATTCCGCGAATTTCAACGACTTCGGCAATAAGAACGCATCCAGTCTGGACGCGGTGCTTGCGGGTCCACCTCCTGCGGGCAATCGCGCGAGCCGCTCTTCCTCCGGCTTCAAATGAAATTGCGCAAGTAGGGAACGGTCTTCGAGTGCCGCCGCTGTTACTCGTTCCGCCATGGCCGCAATCGTTTCCGAAACACGGCGCACGCGCTGTTCATCTTCGGGCGACAGGAAAAACGGCCGCAGAAAAGGGCAATGCACTCTCTTTCCAAAAGTAAGGTTGGCCTCGCGGACTCTCGCCAGAAAGTTCTTAGCCAGCGCCGGTGACTTCGTCACAACCGGCCGCAGCAAAAGGTCCCACTGTTCGGCAGGGCTGTTGTGCACAGGTGCTGGCCTTCTGGCTGACTTCATCGCCGGGTTGTTCCCGAAGGCGCGCTTTGCACGGCGGGCGCCGTGCGCGGCGCTCCGGTAAACCCGGCAGGGGCGCCCATTCCCAGCATCTCTTCCCACCTCGGCCAGGTATTGGCCACGTTACCGTTCAGCGCCCGGTCAATCACCAGCCGCGCCATTTTCTCAACCACATGGTCGAAATAAAACTCGGTGATCCGGTCGCGCTCAAAATCCGGCGCCGGATTCAGGAAATCGATTGCATACGGTACGCCGTCCTTCACCGCAAACTCGATCGTGTTCATCTCGTAGCCCAGCGCCAAGTTGATTGTCTGCGCGTCTTTTATCACCCGCGCGCCCAGTTCCGCCGACAGGTACTTGTGCTCCACTAAATACTTCCGCTCCTTGGGATCATACGCCACTGGCAAAATGTCCGACTTGCCAAACGTAAAGCACCGCACATATTGCTCGAAGTCAATGAATTCCTGCAGGGTCATGCAGGAGGGCGATGTCTTGTCGTACGCCTCCAGTAATTCCTCTTCGTTGTTTACTTTGTAGACGTTTTTCCAGCCGCCGCCAGAGAATGGTTTCAAAATTGCCGGCCGCCCGATGTAATCCAGCAGGCCGACCCAGTCCACCGGATATTTCAGGTTCCTCAAAGACTCTGACGTAATATCCACGTCCGATGGGTAGCCTTTTTGCGGCAACAGAACCGTCTTCGGAATCGCGATGCCCAGTTTCGATGCCACCGTATAGTTGAAAAACTTGTCGTCGGCCGTCCACCAGAACGGGTTGTTAATCACATAAGTGCCCTGCAGCACGGCGTGTTTCAGGTAGCCTCGGTAGTACTCGACCTCATGCGAGATCCGGTCCACGATCACGCGGTATTCCGGCGGCTCACCCATCCTCGTCCCGCCCAACTTCACGAACTCCGCGGTTACGCCGTCTTTTTTGCCGAGGTTGGCCACTCGTTCCATAAACGCCGGCGGAAAACTGTATTCCCGCCCACACAAAAGCCCTACTTTCAACATGGCCACTCTCCTTGCAATGAACTTGGAGTCGCGTCCTAGTGGATCACACTGGCGGACGCTGACTTCCCATCCGTGCTACTTCCGCGCGTCTCCATCACCAGGTGCCGCACCACTTCCTTCAAATCGCCCGTCTGCTGGTACACGCGCAATTGCCGCTCGGCGCTCGTGCCTTCATTGAGGATCGTGTGCACATACTCCACGGCGCTGCGGCTGCCCAGATCGTCCACTACATCGTCCACGAATTCCAGCAATTCGGGAATCAGCTCGCGCATCGGCACCTCCGCCTCTTTTCCGAAATCGATCAGCTTTCCCTCGATTCCGTACCGCGCCGCGCGCCATTTATTTTCCTCGATCAGCGCGCGCCGGTAGAGCCGCCAGCCCATGTTCCCCGTGTAAAGCCGGTGCAGCTTCACGACAATCGCCTGCGTCAGCGCCGCAATCGCCACCGCCTCTTCCACGCGGGTCGCCACGTCGCACATTCGGAATTCCAGCGTTCCGAACGTCGGGTGCGGGCGCACGTCCCACCAGATCTTTTTTCCGTTGTCGATACAGTTCAGCTTGATGAGTAGGTTCACGAAATTCTCGTACGCACTCCACGATTCAAACATCTCCGGTACGCCAGTGCGCGGAAACCGTCGGAATACAGTGGTTCGGAAGGATTTCAGACCGGTGTTACGGCCCATCCAGAAGGGCGAGCTCGTCGAAATCGCAAGCAGGTGCGGCAGAAAATAGCGCACCATGTTCATCATGTCGATGGTGGTCTGCTTGTCGGGCATGGCCACGTGAATGTGCATCCCGAAAATCAGCAAAGACCGCGCCAGTTGCCCCATCTCTTCCACAATGTGCTCGTAACGCTCGCCGGGCGAAATCACCTGGTCGATCCAGCTCGAAAACGGGTGCGTTCCAGCCGCAGCGACTTGCAATCCGGTGCTCTCTGCCGCCGCGACCAGTTCGCCCCGCGTCCGGCGAATTTCAAGCCTCAACTCGCTCACGTTTTCGCAGATCTTCGTTCCCGTCTCCACGATGGATTGGTGCATCTCCCCTTTGACCTGGTCGCCCAGTCCGCGCGCCGCTGCCGAAAGCAATTGCACGACGTGCGAGCGCAGCTCCATGGTATCTGGGTCAATAATTTGGAACTCTTCTTCGACACCGATGGTGAAGCGGTGAGCCATTGCCAGGCCCTCCGGACTGCGGGTTTGTTCTGGGGACTACGAGGCCAGTATCATACTCCGACCATTTCGAAATTTACATATGCCGTCTTAGGCTAAACGACCAAGCTTCCTCCGCGCGCCCTACTAGAAACGCCAGAAACAGAGAGCCAAAACCGAAGGGTCAAGGGAAGCGCCGAAGTATCGCCAGAACGGCGCGCCGACCCCCGGATAATCGGAAGAGAAAAGCAGGGTCAACATGTAGAGCAGACCGAAAGCGCCGGCCGGGCACGAGGATTCCAAGAACCAGCGCGATCCCAATGGCAGTTCGCCATAAGCCACGAGAAAGGCGATCGGTGTCGCAAGATGGATAACGAATCCGCGAAGAAGCGGAACCATAAAGGGATAAGCTCCCTCGGCGACGAGCTGATTGATCCAGCGCTGAACCCCCCGTGGAGCGTGAATTGCGTCCCAAAAACCTTGTACTCGCCAAAGATCAGGAATAGGAGTCCAACCCCCATCCGCAGTATGACCATCGCGATGGCATTTGCATTGTGTTCTTTGGCGTGCATCTGCCTCTTTCCCTTCGTCAATTTGGCTCTCGACCTCTCGTCACCGCTGCTGGCAGAATCTCTCCATGCAGATTGCTCCCTTCCGCATTGAAGAATACATGGGCAAGTACGAATTCGCCGCCCAGTATCTTCTCTCCTCCTCCGACGCCGAGTCCCAAACGATCGAAGAAATTCTTTCCTTGGAACCCGGCGCCCACGATGCATTCCTCAAACACTGGTGCGGCTACACCGAATCTTCTGGCGCTCCCTGGCTTCGCGAGGTTCTCGCCACAATTTAC
>Ga0306923_10004888_pt1 | contig 12930 bp, 6 predicted proteins | sample sta12Can44000108_FD_203841 | JGI IMG/M metagenome (GOLD analysis project Ga0306923, IMG submission 203841) | Lab enrichment of tropical soil microbial communities from Luquillo Experimental Forest, Puerto Rico - statanox.12C.anox.44.000.108 (v2)... | ecosystem: Environmental > Terrestrial > Soil... | reverse complement strand
CCTGAGGCTCTTCGAGCCCGGCAAAGACAGCGGCTATGAGGAGGTCGTACGGCAGCTTCCCCAGGACGGAGTTGATCCGCACATTTACGGCTACCCGAGCGGCGTCGTGGGTCTCCGTCTGTTCCCGAACCCTGACTTTTTCGGTGTCGGTCCGGGCCCGGAGCACGCGCGCGCCTACTGGAAACAGCAGGTTGAAGATCAAAAGGACGATGCCTATTACACCCGGCGGGACATCCAGCAGGACCCGAAGCTGGTGCGTCCCTTCCGTGTGGCCATGGCCTGCGCGTACTGCCACTTAGGTCCGCATCCGCTCAATCCGCCGTCTAATCCGGAGAAGCCCGAGTGGGCCAACCTTTCGAGCACCATTGGTAACCAGTACTGGTCCCCCCAGCCGCTCTTTGCCAACCTGACGAGCGAGGACAGCATCCTTTACCAGTTCCTGCGCAGCCAGCAGCCGGGAACAGTGGACACATCGCTGGTCAGCACCGACCACATCAACAACGCCAACACCATTACGGCGGTGTTCGACGTCGACGCACGGCTGGTGCGGGCGAGCACGAATCAGCCGGAGGATCAGAGTGCAGCCAATCTGCTCTCGCCGATCGCGCAGCTACCCTTTCCGCTGGCAGTCGAACAGAGCCAAAGTCAGACACCCCGGCATACGCCGCGCGTCCTGCTCGACGGCGCGGACAGCATCGGAGCTTTCGGTGCTCTCTCACGCGTGTACCTTAATATTGGCACCTTCCCCGAACAGTGGGCCCGCTGTCACAACCCGATCATCGGGTTCAGGCCGCAGCAGCCTTTTGCGCTCGCCACGCTGCAGGCCAACTCAGTCTACTGGCAGACCTCGGAGAAATACCGCATTCCCTACCTCGCCGCGTTTTTCACGTATCGGAGCACCTCATCCGGGCAGAGCATCGTGGCTCCCATGAAAGTAGCCAACGTGCAGAGCGAGAAGGAGCACGTGCAGCAGCTGCTTTCGCGGGATCAGCCACTCGCCAGCCGTGGCCGCCAGGTGTTTCTGGATAACTGCGCGATCTGCCACTCCAGCAGGCAGCCTGAGGGCTTTCAGCTGAGTTTCAGCCGTGAGTGGCGTCACGCTCGTGTGCCCAAACCGAACGAGGCGGCGGACTTCACACTGCCCAATAAATTTGAGGACTGGGAGGAGTTCCGCCACACCGCCGCATTCCAGGAATACCAGCGACGTCTAAATGCCTTAGTCCCTAGGGAGCAGCCCGAGAAGTTTTTCGAAAACAACTTCCTCTCTACCGATGTGCGCGTCCCGGTCACCCTGGTGGGAACCAACTCCGGTCGTGCGGTCGGCACAAACGGGATGAGCGGGCAGGTGTGGGACAACTTCTCCTCCGATACCTATAAGCATCTGCCGGCGGTGGGTGCCGTACGCTTCTACAACCCGTTCTCCGGCGAGAAGCCCGATGAGTGGGGCAACAACGATCAGTATTACCCACCCCCGGGCGGCCCCGGATATTACCGGCCTGCCTCCCTCATCAGCGTGTGGGCGACCGCGCCCTATCTGCACAACAATTCACTTGGCCGCTACCCGCAGGTGAGCGCGCCCGCAGGCAGTGCCGCGGCCAAAGCCGGGCTGGGTGTCGCCGACCCTTCCGTCATGGGCCGTCTGGGGGCGTTTGACGATGGAATAGACAAACTGTTCTCCAAGAGCCTTCGCGCCAAGAGCAAAGATCACGTATACGGCGACTTGCGGGGCTCTCTGCCGGCGCTCAGCTACGGTGACCCGGGGTTCATCTACAGGCTCCCGGTAGCGTCCTCCATCGCGTTCTCGCCGAAGTACAACCGGGCTATCCTCACCGGCCTTCTGGGCGGCGCGCTGACCTCGTTCGTCACCGGCTACCTCTGGGCGATTCTGTTCGTGGTCGCTCTGGTCCTTGTTGTATTTGCGCAGCCGCGGCACGCGGCCTTTGTTCTGCTGGTGCTGGCGGTCGCGGCAGCCGTGCTCATTGCACTGACGCGCTTTGACCGGCTGTGGCCGTGGCTGTGGGTGATACCGCTCCTCAGCCTCGCGCTTGCCCTCTGGCTCTGGCTCGCTTATGCCTCCCGTGCGTGGAGCCGGGTGATCTTTCTGGCGCTGGCCCTCGGCTTCGCGGCTATCGGGATCACGCTACACCGCTTTGTCGACGGAGCCATACCGATCAGCGTGGGACCGATCCCCCAGGGCACTCCCATCAATCTGCTCATGAACATTAATCCGCAGGCGCCGATGCGCAACCTGATCCGGGCGGTGGCGGGCCTGGAAAGAGGCATTCTGCTCAGCCGCCGTGAGCGCGATCCGGCGAGAGCGCTTCAGGTTTTCAGCCATGAAGCGGGCCAGGCGCTGCTCGAAGCGAGCAAGTGTCCGGACTTCGTGCTCGATCGCGGGCACTGGTTTGCCGAGGGACTCACGGATGAGGACAAGAACGAATTGAAGGCCTTCCTGAGAACGCTCTAGGAGGGCCTGTCATGAATTCCCCTCCGGCCACATCATCGCAGGCGACGAATCTGCGCGACCGCCTGCTTGCGGATGCTCAGGACCCGCAAAGCACTCCGTTTGAGTACATCGTCATCGGATCCGGCGCCGGCGGCGGGACGCTGGCCGCACGTCTCGCCGAACACGGGTGCCGGGTGCTCGTTCTCGAAGCGGGAGCGGATCCGGCAGAAGGGACTGGCCCGACTCCGGTTCCGCCTGGGGGCGGATCCCTGCCCGCTGAACGCGAGGTCTACGCCGTGCCCGGCTACCACGGCGCTGCGACAGAAGACAAAGATATGTGCTGGAGCTTCTCAGTCCGTCACTACGAGGATGACGAGCTGCAGAAAAAAGACTCCAAGTACATGGCGTCCCACGATCCGTCGTCGCCGCAATACAAAGGCGCGCGCCGACCGTCAGGCGGTGAGGACGCAGCGCGACCGAAAAAAGGGGGAATCCTATACCCACGCTCATCAGGCATCGGCGGCTGTACCGGGCATTTCGCGATGATCGTCATTAAGCCGAACGACTGCGACTGGGAGCGGATCGCTGAGATCACGGGAGATGAGAGCTGGCGCGCCGCGCGGATGCAGGGCTATTTCGGGAAGATCGAGAACTGCCTGTACTACCAGAGCTACCAGGGCTTTCTGCGCAAGGTCCTGTGGCTGTACGGCCTGCTGCTGCGCCTCGTGGGCATCGTCAAGCCCCGATGGCAGCTGGATCCGGGAGGCCACGGTTTTAAGGGATGGCAGACCACGAACTTTATCGAGCCGGAGCTCGTGCTTCGGATCGCCTGGGGCGACCGTACCTTTCTGCGCCTCCTGTTCGGCGTGTTCGCGCACCTCTGGTCGCGCAAGGGACAGCTGCGTGCGCTGCTGGGCTCGCTTGTGCGTCTGCAGGTGGTTCAGTATTTCGATCCCAACTTTGGCACCCGGCGCGCAAGTCAGGCCGGGCGCACGGCATTCATACCGATTGCAACCCAGGGAGGAGCCCGCGCGGGGCTCCGCGAGCGTTTACTGGCCGTCGAGGCCGGCTACCCGGACCGGCTGGTCATTCAGACCGACGCGCTCGCGAGCCGGCTTATATTTCGCAAAGACTCCCCGGATTCTCCGGTTCCTCGTGCTATCGGCGCGGAAGTCCAGCTGGGTTCGCACCTCTTTGGGGCGAGCCCGCGCAGCCCTGAGGCTCCGACCGATCCGCCACGCCGTCAGTTTTTTGCGAGTCGGGAAGTCATCGTCGCGGGCGGCGCCTTCAATACGCCACAGCTTCTGATGCTGAGCGGTATCGGCGAGGCACAGCAGTTGCGCAGCCTGAAAATCGCCGGACCCCGGGACGCTGACGATGAGGAGATCGTCGGCGTGATTGACTTGCCCGGTGTCGGACGCAACCTCCAGGACCGCTACGAGGTAAGCGTCATCAGCCAGATGCGCAAGCCGTTCTCAACGCTCGATTCGGTGTCGTTTAAGCCCGGCGACCCCGATGACCGCGCACGTCGCCAGTGGCTTGCGCAGCGGCAGGGCCTGTATGCGACAAACGGCGGCGCTGTGGCGTTCTTCTTTAAAAGCAGCCAGGCGGTGAACGGCGAGCCGGACGTGTTCATATTCGGCGCGCCCGCTGCATTTCGCGGTTACTACTGGGGCTGGTCCAGGGAACTGCTCCGGGCACGCCTCGGCGCACCGACCGAGCAGCGCGACCTCTGGAGCTGGATTCTCCTCAAGGCTTATACGCGCAATCACGGCGGCACCGTGCGACTGCGGGATTCCTGCCCGCGCAGCCAGCCGGAGATCAGCTTCAACTCGTTCGAGGCCGGGTGCTTGCCCCAAGAGGCTGCGGCCGATTCCGGTGCACTCGCCGAAGCGGTGTCCTTTGTCCGGGATCTGAACCGGCACGTGTCAGTCTTTGGCACCCCTGAAATTCAGCCCAGCGCAGAGGTCGATGAGTCGAAACTGGCTGGCTGGGTGCGGAACGAAGCCTGGGGACATCATGCCTGCGGGACCTGCCGCATGGGATCGGATCCCTGGCGCAGTGATGTGGAAAAGCTGGAAGACCGACAGTCGGTGGTCGACAGCCGCTTCCGCGTTCACGGGGTGGCCGGGCTGCGGGTCGTGGACACCTCGATTTTCCCTGAGATACCGGGCTACTTCATCGTGACGCCGACCTTCATGATCGGTGAGAAGGCCGCGGATACGCTGATCGCAGATTCGGTGACTTATCCGCAGGCACTCCAGGAAGTGGAGGCACAGGCCGTCGCGAAACGCCGCGAAGTGGCGGGGGTGGGCGCTGAATCCCATGTTAGCCCGCGCCGGTTGCCGGAAGATGCTGTGGGGTTGGCGCTCTCAGGCGGCGGAGTTCGGAGTGCGACGTTCTGCCTCGGAGTCCTGCAGAGTCTGGCGCGCAGGGGAGTGCTGGAACGCGTGGACTTTCTGGCGAGCGTCTCCGGCGGCGGCTACATCGCAGCCTTTCTGGGGCGACTCTTCTCGCGCATGGATATCCCCAGGATGTCCGGAGTGGTTCCCAACGTCGCCCGGCGCGTGCGTGAAATCCTGAGCAACACGTCTTCAGAGGAAATCTGGTGGCTGAGATCCCACGCGCGCTACCTGACCGGTGCGGGCCGAACGGATCTTGAAACCAACGTGGGCACCATATGGCGCAATCTCCTCTCGGTGCACCTCGGTATTGCGCTGCTGATCCTGGCCGTTGAACTGTTGGTGTGCCGGGTCGGGACCGCTGCCAGCCTGCCCTTACCCGCGCTCATGCTCTGGCACGGGTCGGTCACTATCACCCTAAGCGTCTGGTGGTGGACTCCGTTTGCTGTCCTGATTCTGGTTGTCCTGCCAGCCTGGATTGGTTTCTGGCTCGCGCCCAGACCCAAGACTACGGTGTCCCTGTCACTCGATGGACTCTTCATCTGGATTCTGGCCATCTTTGGGGCGGTCGCGGTGCTCGCGGGAACCCGCGAGTTCGCGCTGCCCCTCTCGGCAATCCTCGTCCTGCTGTTGGCGTGGATCTGGCAGGAGCTGGCCCTTTGGGGCATGCATTCGGATGCGCACGCGCAAGAGCGGGGCACGATTGCCCGCAACCGGCTAACCCGTGCCGCTGGCACCAGTGTGGCACTGCTCGCAGCAAGCGTTTTATGGGTGCTGATCGACACCTTTGCTGCCTATGCGGCGAACGGGCGTCAGCTGATCCCGGTGTCGGTGATGGCAGCAGTAGCCGCCATGCTGCCGCTTCTGCGCGCGGTTCTGACGCGCTTCGTACAGCTGCCCCGCGAGGCCGCCAAAGCGAATAATCAAAAGGAGGCTGGACTCCTCACGCTGGCGGTGCTCGGCGTGGTCGCCTTCTCTCTGGCGGGACTGCTGGTCTTCGGGCTCGACGTCATCGCGCATTGGGCATTCAGTCGCCCGGGGCGCGGTGAGTGGTTCCTGTGCGGCTCCCTGATCTTGTCGCTGGCGATTGGGCGTGCGACCGGGTTCGTGAACCGCTCGTCGTTGCAATCGCTCTACGCGGCCCGGCTGGCCCGGACCTATCTCGGTGCGGCCAATGAGGAGCGCCTGCATGCCCGCCAGAGTTCCGAACCGCGGGACGTGGATGCCGCGCACCCGAACGATGACACGCTGCTTCACAACTATCACCCGGAACGGCTCGGTGGACCGCTGCATCTGATCAACGTCTGCGTCAACGAGACCGTGGATGTGAGCTCCGGCCGGCAGCTGGCCGAGGACAAGGGGCTGTCGATGTGCGTAGGTCCTTGCGGTGTATCGGTGGGCGCACGCTTCCACGCTCTGTGGGATGCACCTGACCCACAGAAGGAGGAGATGCAAGTGCGAATGCTCCGGGCGCTGGAGCATCCTGATGAGGGTGCAGGCGCGGCCGATGCCGACCCGAAACCAGCGCTCCGCGCTCTGCCCACCGCTCCCGATCCGGAAGCCTTCCATGTGCTTGCGAGCCGGCGGCGCTCGCGGGTCTTGGTCGAGGCGCTGCGGCTGAGCGAATGGATCGGCATTTCCGGGGCTTCCTTTTCACCGGGGCAGGGACGTCAGACCACGCTGCCGCTGGCGCTGCTGCTGGGACTCTTCAATCTGCGGCTCGGGTACTGGTGGAACTCAAGGATCGCCGCCGGAGACCGGCCAGGGCGGTATCCGCCGTCACTGTGGCGACGCATCAAGTTGATCCCGGGGACGCTGTTCCGCACCCAGTCACTCATTCTGAATGAATGGCGCGGCTATTTTGCCGGGCCCTCTCAGCGGTTGTGGTACCTGAGCGATGGCGGCCACTCGGAGAACACGGGGCTGTATGAACTGATCCGGCGCCGTCTGCCCTTCATCATCGCGGTCGACGGCGGTCACGATCCGGGCTACACCTTCGATGATCTGGGTCTCCTCGAGAGACGCGCGCGGCTTGATTTTGGCGCGAACTTCACCTGGCTCGACCCGACCGGGCCCCGCAGCAACCGGGCCCAGGGATGGGATGCCTTCCAGGAGGTAACCGGAGAGCTCACGGTTCCGGAATGGATCAGGCGGCTCATCACCCCAGATGCGCTCGGTAGTCGCGAAACGCTTACGCGCAGCGGGCTCTTTGCGGCAGCGCTGGCCCGGATCGACTATGCCGGATCCGGCCGCCGCAGCTGGGTGGTGCTCCTTAAGGCTGCCCTCGCTGCACCGCCACCCCTGCCTGTGGATGTCTCGTGTTACGCGAAGGCGAATACTGTCTTTCCCAATCAGTCGACACTGGATCAGTTTTTCACGGACGACCAGTGGGAAAGCTACCGGATGCTCGGGGAGACGTTGGCTGCGAGAGTGTTTGCCCGATGACTGCGCGCCCGAAACACAGGGGCTACACCCTCCGCCCGTCCACCCGAGTCGCGGTGCCCGGGGCATCCGGATCCTCCCGCCACGTCGGGTGGTTGAAATGCAGGACAAAGTCGCCGTTATACGAGGCAACGGCATTATCGAAGACCAGTTTCCCGATGCGCTGCCAGCCGGAAACCGTCACACGTCGGACGATGTCCGGTACGTGCGCGGTACCTTCATCGCTCACATCAATATCGAAGGCAAGCGTTCGCTGCGGTACGGGGTTACCCGAGTCAAAGATCTGGGCCATGACTTCGTCCCGGAAGTCGAGCTCATCGCCGGCAATGCGGGGCTGTTCCGCGACGATGCTCAGACGCATGTATTTCGGAGTCCGAGTCGGCTGACCGTCGGCCTTGCCAAGTTCCGCAATCTGGTAGAGCTGGCGCTGCGAAGGCTGCCGGTCGACTCGGCCGAATACCACTCCGGTGACGAGTAACACCGGTACCCCGGCACCGCGACGCCAGAAATGCACATCCGGGGCATTTCTTAGTCGCGCATCGTTGATGTACTCAGTTTTTTCGCCCGCGATATCCTGCTGCGTTATGAAGCTTGCGGTCCGCAGCGGCTGCGGGTGCTCCGGATCGGCAGTGGGGTAGAGCTTGCCTGCAAGCGCCAGCGAGCGGGTGCGGCCACGGCGTGTTTCACTACAGCAGGTTGAATAACGGGCCACCACGAGCGCTTCGCTTCCGCCCTGGAAATAGCCTGACCATGCCGTGGCCTCGGTAATCCGCCACCGTCCAGTCAGACATATGCCGTTTGGATGAAGGAGCCGGCAGAAGCCTTTTTTGTCACTTCCCCAGCGCAGATCCGCGTGGGAATCCACCGCTCGCGCCGTCGCCTGCTGAAAGACAAACCGCCTGCCGAAGGAGAAGGCGCCGCGCAGGACGTCCGAAAGCGCCACCCTGTAAACGGGCAACCTTGCCCCGGGGCTTGTCCACACTTCCTGATAGGGATTTGCAAAAATCGCATCCCGGACTTCGGAAAAGCGTGAGCCTTCATAAGCGCGGTCAGCCGCAGTAAACGCTTCAGCTCCGAAGTCCCGGCGCGCAAGCATGGTTTGCGTTATATCACCATGCACCTCGGCCGGGTAAGCGTGCTGAACTGGTCGCGGGACCCCGAAACACTGATTCGGCGGGCCGCAAGGTCCTGCGAGCAGGGTGTTGGGGAGTCATTCGGCAACCGATCGCAGTGCCCTACACAGCAGCGCCACAGCAGGGTACGCGCAAATGGACCGCGTCACTGCGGCCTCCCACCCACCATACCCGGCGCTCCAGTTGGGAAAGCCGGGCGCCCGGGGGTATGCTGTAGGGGAGGCCGTGCCGCGGGACATGGGCGAGGCCAGAGGGGACATAAGAACCCGAACACGAACTGCCGCCCAAAGCAGTTCTGAGGATTAGCGCTATGGCGCGGGGCGATGTTTTTGTCAGCTACTGCACGAGGACCGACCAGGGCGCGGCGTACGACCTCGTATCACACGTCGAGACCCACGGAATTGAATGCTGGATCGCTCCGCGCGATGTGCAGAGCGGAACCGAGTGGGCAGCGGAGATTGTCAAAGCCATCACTGTATGTAAGTTGATGGTGCTCATTTTTTCACCTAGTGCCAACAACTCGCTCGACGTGCGACGCGAGGTGATGATTGCCACGCAAAGGGGAGTCCGGATCCTGCCGTTTCGGATCGCAGATATCACGCCCGTCGCTAGTCTCGAGTACCTTCTGGCCGGACATCAATGGTTTGATGCCTTTCCCCCTCCGATGGAGCCTCACTACGTGAGGCTGTATGGGTGTTTGAACACGCTGCTGGCGACTCCGACCAATCCGCCGCAGCTCAGCGATCACGCATCGTCGGCTGCTGAAGCGCACCATGGCCCATCACAGGCGTCCTTGGGGATCGAGCCTGCGAACCTCCGACGCCTTAAGTCCGTGCTGGCGGTTTACATTGGTCCATTCGCGGAGATTGCGGTGCACCGAGCGGTCGCCTCGGCACCGAATGTCGATGCGTTGCTTCACGTGCTAGGCGGACAAATCGATTCCGAAACAGACCGGCGAAAGTTTATCAGCGCTTGCCAGTGGCTACGCCCGTCTGACTAAGGTTGCTCTCGCAAGGCGGTCAGCGCCTTCTTGAGGCTGATCCGCAGTCGATTGAAGGCGAGGCTCAGGTCAGAAAGTTCATCGCCGCCCCGGGCCGGGAATTCCGGTGCATCCATATCTCCCTTGCTGACTTGGTCCGCGATCTTCGCCAGTCGCAGCACCGGTCGCACAACCAGTGTAGTCATTAAGACGTTGCCGACTATGAATAGGAACACAAACATGCCCACCAGCACCTGCACAAAGCTAGTGAGCACAACATTCGCGTGTTGCACCGGCACACGGTAGGGCACGCTAACAATCTGTGCACCGACGATGTCGTTCAGCTGCCAGCCGAAACCGTTGGCAGCACCGTACTTGTCGACCATGTTCGTAGGGGCGGCTTTGACGGTGCTATGGCATTCGAGGCAGGTAGCATCGACGACCCGTATGGGCCGCGCCAAATAGAGAGTCCTGCCGATGGCGGTTTCCCGCTCGCCAACCACCTCCTTGATATCGTTGTTGTCGCGCAGATGACGGACCACGTCGGCTTCCCAATCATCGGCGCGGTCGAGCGGGTTCGTGGGATTGAGCGTTGCTTCCCGATAAGTGTATTCGGGAAATTTTTGTCGCAGATTTTTGAAATATTCCTTGGCCGAGTAGGCGGCGACTCGTTGCGGTAAAAAGGAATAGTGCGACTGCGTTTTCAACAGTGGATTGATCTGTCGGTTGGTGTACATGCGCACCGCCAGCGCGGACTCGACCAAGAGCCGCGCATTACCCTCAACTTCACGGCGTGCATTCGCCTGCAGCAACCGGTCCGCCACCTGGTAGCTGACGACCAGTCCGATGAGGGACACGGCTATCAGTATAAGGTTAATTTTTATAAGGAGTTTCATGGCGGTGCGTCGCGCTGTTGGGATTCCGAATTATGCTGTTTGGACGTGCTGCGAGTTAGTGACTTATCCGGGGAAACATCGGATTCGGAGTCAGGCGGTGGATGCAGAATTGGCGTCCATTCGGGAAAGAGAGCCAAGTGAGCATCCATTGCCTTAAAGAACGCCGGATCCTTCAGCCGTCCACGAAATCGCACAATGAAGCCGCCGCGCCATTTGGACGGGATGGTCAGCAGGGCTTCGACATCAGGATAGGTGACGGCCCGAAGTCCTCGTGGCGGCACGGGCTCTGGCAGTTTCGGGTAAGCAGGAAGTGAGTCGCGGAACGCGAGGGGCATCTTGTCCACGAACTCCACCGATGGGGACGGTTGCGAGACGACATCAGAGCGGTCGTCCCGCTGGAAGAAGTGGTTCGAGCCGGACTCTGTGCTCAAGGGCATAGGGGTAGTGTCGGGAAGCACGATCGTAGTGGACCCTTGCTCATCGAAGACCGCGCTGGACCGCTCGTCGGCGCAAAGGACCATGACCGCTTGATGGCCCTGTATACCCAGCCGCGACGCGATGATGCGCATAGGTGCCGCCTTCACGTCTGCTTTTACCCAACCCCTGATGACAAACAGCGTTGCGATCTCCGCACGCTCGACCAGGTAGATCGCAGTTGACGGGCCAACCCCGATCAACGAGCCGTCAGGCCCTTGAACGACAAAAAATGCTGTCGGCCCCGTTTCGAGGAAGTCTCCGGCGGTCAACGCGACTCCCTGTGCGCCGCTCATCAAAGTATCCCGTCGTACGATGGTGAACGGATCACCCTCGGCAAAGGACACGACCCCGCCGGCGGTTGAATTCCCATGGACGACCGTGGCACATAGAGTCGTCGCAAGCAGCGAGAACCATCGGGCCCTGGTGACTCGTACGTCAATCGCGCGACTTGCCGGGCGTGCCTTTACTTTTTGTGGTTCCCAAGTCACCCACTTCACCGTCGACCATCCTTAGGGGCCCCAAAAGGTAGCGTCGGCTTACAGCACATAACGCGCATCGTAGTTTGTCTTCAGAAATGACCTCATTTCCTGATACGCGGCGCGTTCAGTGTCTAGCATTACGCTTATTCGTTCTCCGGGGCTTGCCGCAGCATCAAATCGTTTTAGTAGTGACAGTATCGCGGCACGATATTGGGCATACCGCTCGACCTCTCTGCCGGGCTGCAGACCTTCTTCAACCGTGCGCAGCGCGAGAACGCCAATCGCCAGCCAGATGATCGTAAGATGGAAGAGCGAGGCCGGAAAACTGCTCCAACTTGCGGCATGCGCTAGCACTACAGCGAGATGCGCAAGGAACACTATGAAGATAAAGCCCAGGCTAACATCACGCAGAATTTCAAGCTGGCGAACACAGGATGTGGGGAAGATTGTCTCATCGTTGCGCAGCGCATAATTTGCGTACTGCAGCTGATGCTCGAGGCGCAAAAGGCGGTATGCAGAGAATAGTTGCAGGAGGCTACGGTCGGGGGCGGTGGACGGACGCCGCAACTCGGGACGATAGAGTAGGAAGTCGTTCTCAGCATCGTCGTCCAAGGTGGACCTTAACTTGGCCGTCACGTGGCCCTGGTGCGCGCGCAGAAATTCTGCTAGCCAAGCGCTTCTCTTGCTGACGAAGCGGTCGCGAGCGGCTTGATCAACCGTTGATTCCAACACTTCCGAAATGCGGCAGACGAGCATTTGGAACTGGAATTGTCTGAGCCGCTCTGTCATCAGTCGGTTGGAAAGCCACCGCTGCTTGGCCTGTCCGGTCAGCGCCCCGATGGATCCGATTAACAGACTTGCTATACCGAGAACTGCAGACGTGAAGCCGATTCTCGTGGACCATTGTCCTAGCGACCTTTCATATATCGCCGTACCTGACGCTCCCAGAAGTGACACCACCCCCAAGAGAATGGCGGCATATCCCGCTCGTCGGCGTATGGTTTTAGCGCCGTTCGCATGGGCATCGTACCGGACGAATATGTCTCGCAGGTCCGGAAAGTTGAGTACATGGGCAATCTCTGGAAATCGCTCTTGTGCGAGTCTCTGATCGGCTTCAGTCAGCAGTAGGTCGTCATTGAATTTGTCGAGTGGTGTCGGATCCGGCACCGCGGATGCGATGTTAGTCATAACGGTGGTTCCTAGCCGACGGAGTAGCGGAACCTGGCCCTCTTGGTTGCGCTGCGCTGTGTCCGTATCGATTTGTCAGCGGGAAGCTATTTTGCAGAACACCCGCGCTGGTGTTTTGGTTACAGAATTGGCCGGGAGTCCATGGGGAGTCAAGGGCGGTCCTTCTTTGTGGTCATTTCGCACGGATCCCCACTAGGCCGAGTGACCGTCACATGGATGCTGCGACGCAGCAACTGACTGCGCCACGCTTTCGATAACCAATGCGCCGCCAGACACTCGGTCAAATAGGCGTGCGTCCGTTGCTCTTGAGTTTCAGGAAACAAAAGGTGTAATCGGACCGTAAGCGGATTCGCGTAGCGCACAATATTCGTCGAACATCGGGCTAATCGCGACCAGATCAGCAGGTTCCCAGTGCATAACACGGCCGCGAACGCGCGGCCCAATCGACCCGAAATGGCAACGCAGCATCTTTTTCTCGGTAATCGGGC
>Ga0306923_10004884_pt1 | contig 12935 bp, 10 predicted proteins | sample sta12Can44000108_FD_203841 | JGI IMG/M metagenome (GOLD analysis project Ga0306923, IMG submission 203841) | Lab enrichment of tropical soil microbial communities from Luquillo Experimental Forest, Puerto Rico - statanox.12C.anox.44.000.108 (v2)... | ecosystem: Environmental > Terrestrial >... | reverse complement strand
TGCCTCTGCGACGTCGCTGTACTGGCTGCGGTCCAGCTGCAGGACGTTGGTGTAGTCGCTGCCCTCTGGCTCTGCGACGTCGGTGTACTGGCTGTCGTCCAGCTGCACGACGCGGAAGCTGTGCCCGGAGAGCAGCTTGCGCAGGTGCCGCATCCCGCTCATGCCCGCCAGCGCGACAGCTATCGTGGCGGCCAGGATCGAGCCGCCGAACAACGCGAGCCCGCCGACGACGTGCCCCAGCATCATTATGACCACTCCGGCCAGCAGGGCCACCGGCACGGCCGCCACCAGCAGCAGCGCGAGCAGCGTCGTGGCGATCACGACCTTAGCCGACCTGTCCGGCATCCGCTCCACGTACCAACCGGTCATCACGCTCACCTCTCAAGGCCCGGAACTTTCAGGGCCCAGGCCCACCCAGATAACACGATATGTCGTGTCGCTTGTGTTAACGCTCCTCCCGATCAGAATCATCCCGTGACCGCGCGGTGCGCCGAGTCCGCCGCCCTCCCGGCCCCCTAACCCGAATGAAACCGGGATTTCACTCCGCTAGGGCGCGGTGAATCCGGGATTTCACTCCGTTCGCCGCGGCCCGCCGGCGCCCACTGTTGCCCATAGCGCAACAGTGGGCGTGCCGACCATGATCGTGGGCCGTTTACCCGCGGATACGCTGTGGACGCTGGCCGGAGCGCCAGATGGTCTGCTAGCTGTCCTGGCCGGCGCCCTTGACCGGGGCGACTCGCGCCATTGTGCCCATTGTGTACTGGTAGGAGCCATCCGATGTCTGCATCGAGCTCGCCGCATGATGATTCGAGTCTGCTGTCCCGGCTCGCACGGCTGGACGCATCGACCGTTTCCGACGCGAACAAGTCGCTGCGCGTGCTGCCCGCAGCTATCAGGCCGGTCTCAGCCCACAGCCGACTGCTCGGCCGCGCGGTCACGGCGAACGCGCGCGACGACCTGCTGTCGGTCCTCGGCGCCCTGCGGCTCGGCGGCCCCGGTGACGTGCTGGTTGTCGCCGCCGGGGGATCGCCGCACGCCGTCGCCGGAGAACTGTTTGCCAGCGAGGCAGCGCGCCGAGGCATGGCTGGCATTGTCATCGACGGGTTCTGCCGCGACATGGCGACTCTGAAACGCATGAGCATGGCGATTTACGCGCGCGGAGCGACGCCCCGTGCGGCTGGCGCCACGGTCATGCCCGAGGTCAACGTACCCGTGCTGCTCGGTGACGTCACGGTCAACCCTGGTGACATCCTGCTGGGCGATGACGACGGAATCATTGCCGCTACCGAAGCCGAAATGGCGGCCGTTATCGATAAGGCCGAGGCCATTCAGCGCACCGAGGACGCACTATGTTCATCGATAACCGACGGCGTCTCCCTGTTCGACAAGCTCAACTTCGGCGAGCATGTCAATAACCTGCGCGCTAGCCGGGCCAGCTCACTCTCTTTCGATGCCTAATCGCCGTCGCGCTGGTGCAGCCGATGGCCTTCGTTTGGGGAAGCCGCTGGCTGGGGCTCTGGAATGGCCGGCGTCAGCTTGGTCATGTTGTAGCCGCCGGGCTAGCCGTGGGTCCCGCCGCATACATAAAGCGTCTGTGAGCAGCCGCGCCTGACGTGGCCCCGTAGTCCTGGCCGGGGACCGTGGCGCAGAAGGATTCCACCCAGCTAACGACCTGCACCGCCGCGCCGCCCCCCGTCCTGCCCGCCTCGAAGCCTCACCCGGCGTTACGGGTCGCCCTATGCGGCGGGTAGCTGCCGCAGCCAGGCGGCGATGGCCCGGCCGATTTCGGCGCCGGAGTCCTCCTGGATGAAATGGATGCCGGGCACTGTCACCTCAGCCTGATCGGGCCAGCTGCGGCAGAAATCCCGGACGGCGCCGGTCAGGATGCTGCCCGGTTCGGCATTGATGAACAGCTTGGGCAGCCCGGTCAAGGAGGCCAGCCATGCGGCGTAGGCGGCACAGGCCTGATGCACGTCGGCTGGCTGCCCGGCGATGGGGATCTGGCGGGGCCAGATGAGGGTGGGCAGCCGCCCCTCGCCGCGGGCGGCGAACGGACGGCGGTACTCGCCCAAATCCTGCTCGGTGAGCGGGTGCAGGACCGAGGCGGGCAAGATGCGCTCGACGAACACGTTACGTTCCAAGATCAGCTCCTCGCCTGCCTCAGAACGCAGCCGCTGGAAGATCGACCGGGCATTGGCGGGCCATTCATCCCATCTGGCGATCGGGCGGACCAGGGCTTCCATGTAGGCGATGGCCCGGACCCGCCCGGGGTGGCGGCGGGCCCAGTCAAACCCCAGGGCGCTGCCCCAGTCATGGACCACCAGGACGACATCGCCGCCGACGCCCAGCACCTCAAGCAAGGCGTCGAGGAACTCCCGATGACAGCCAAAGGTGTACCGCCCCGGGTCGTCGGCCCCGAGCTTGTCGGAGTCGCCCATGCCGATCAGGTCCGGCACAATGCACCGGCCGAGGCCCACCACGGCAGGCAGCACGCTGCGCCATAGGTAGGACGACGTGGGGTTGCCGTGCAGCAGCACAATGGGCCGGCCGGTCCCCGATTCGACATAGGCCATTTGACGACCCAGGACCTGCGCGGACCGCTTGGCCGCTCGCCACTGCGACGGGGTCACCGGTCTCCTCACTCCCTCCGGCGATGGTAACGCGATCCGGAGGACACTCAGCCGGTCCCGTTGGTCCGTCAAATGAGTTGCGGGTAAGCGACGCGCCGAATAGAACTGGTGGCCGGACCTATCCGGATCGATGAGGAAGGGGGCTGAGCCATGTACGCCATGAACGCCGCGCTCGTGCCCCCCCGGGTAACCAGCTGAGCTGATCCCGGAGCGGGCAGGGTGCCTCCGGACGGAGAAGGCCTTGATTCCGCATCAGCATGACCTGACCCTGCGCCCGATTACCGGGCCCGATGAGCTGGACCTGTTCAACAGTTTGCCGTACGTCCTCAACGATGAGGTCGGCAGCGACATGGCCGCCGGTCGCCGCCGGCCGGAATGGCTGTGGCTCGCTCAGCGCGGTGATCGCGTGGTGGCCCGGGCCGGCTGGTGGTCGCGGGCCGGAGACCGGCACCCGCTGTTGATGGACATCTTCGATATCGACGGCGACATCGACGACGGCGTGCGGTTGCTGAAGACCGCGCTCGCCGTCGTGGTCCCCGCTGGCACGACGCCCCCGCAGTACCTCCGGTTCCTCCCCGCGGACTGGCGCGAGCACCAACACACCCGGCAGGCGGTCGACGACCGGATGGGGGTCCTCCAACGTGCCGGAGCGAAGCTGTTCGTCGAACGGCTTCGCCTGGAATGGCGACCCGGTACGCCCGTTGCCGAACTCAGCGGGCGGCTCGCCTTCCGGCCGGTTCGCAACCCGGGCGAGCTCATCGAACTCATGACGCTCGTGCTGGACGGCACTCTCGACGCGCACAGCCGCGACGACCTGACCCGCATGACTCGCCGCCAGGCCGCACGGGAGCGGTACCACGACGAATTCGAGAGTTACGCCAGCCCGCACGAGTGGTGGCGGATCGCGACGCTACCGGACGGAGAACCGGTCGGGTTTGTGATCCCCGCGCACAATGGTTACCACCCGGTCATCGCGTACCTCGGGGTGGTGCCGGCCCATCGGGGCCATGGCTACATACACGATGTGCTAGCCGTGGGTACGAGCCTGCTCGCCGCGCAAAACGTACCGCGGATCCGGGCCGCCACCGACGTCGGTAACACGCCGATGGCGGCAGCCTTCGCCCGGGCCGGCTACGTCACCTTCGAGCGCCAGATCGATATGACCTGGCGATGATCACGCAGCGCTGGACCTGACCGACCTCAGTTCGCTGGGCGCCGCCGGCGCGGCGCGTTCGGCTGCGCGTTGCCGTACCGGGCAGCAGACTGGGCTGAGGACTTCAGGCAGGAGTAGCTGATGAAGCTCGAGCCGTTGTATCGCATCCGGTTCACCTATCCCGAGAGCTGGGCGATCGGCCTCGACGGCGGCTGGCAGCAGATGTTCTTCATCGCCGAGGGACGCTGTGAAGGGTCTGTGACCGGGCGGTTCCGCGGCGCGAACTTTCCCCGGAAGGAGGGCACGGCTGGTCCTTTCCGGCCGGACTTCCGCGCGGTCATCGAGGCCGACGACGGAGCGGTGATCATGATGGAGTGGCACGGATACGGCCGGGCCTATCCGCCGGAACGCCGCCAGATCGTCGGGTCAGTGTTTCACCTGGCCGATCGCGAGCCCTATCGTCGGCTGAACGACGCGGTATGTGTCTGTGTCGGCGAGGTCCGCGCGTCTCGCGATCCATCTCAGACCGGACCCGATCTGGTCATCGATGTGGCCGAGCTGATCTGGGAGCCCATCGCCGACTGACGCGGTGACGGGCTCGCCTGAACGGGCGCCTGCTGGTCGAGCCTTACCTGCCGGCCCACGACCCGCTGGGCCCGCCGATCGCAAGCCGTCAGCATCCCTACCGCGTCCCGCCCGCCGAGTTCTACGTCCTGGGCGACAACCGCACGGACTCCTGCGACAGCCGTTACTGGGGCCTGTGCCGGGCTCCAGCATCATCGGCAAAGCGATCCTGCTCATCTGGCACAACAACCGTCCCGACCTCCACCGCCTTTAGACCGGGGCCCGCCTGGGCGTTAGCGGGCGCCCAACGATCCGGGTGCCGGGGGACCAGGGAGGGGTGCGTCGTTCAGCTGCTGGTCAATGTCAACGAGAATGGCGTCGTCTTCGATCATGCATGCGTAAACCGGGATGGGGCCGGCGGCAAACGGACCGACGGCCTCGCCGGTGGTCAGGTCATAACGTGATGCGTGGGCGGCGCAGACTAGCGTGTCATCCTCCTGCAAAGTGCCCTCGTGCAGAGGTTGCTGCTGGTGAGTGCAGGTGTTGTGGATCGCTCTGACGTCGTCATCATCGAGGCGGATGAGGCAGATCGGTTCGCGCAGCTCGTCAACGAGCATCGTGTCGCCGACCTCTAGGTCGTTCAGGTTCGCGACGACCACGAATGTCATGGCTGTGTCCTTCCTTTGGCCGGCCGTCGGGGTGCCGGCTGGCTGCCGCGCACCTCGATCCAGCCGTTACGGATACGGGTAGGTAGCACGGGTTGCGGCTGGCTGGCCGGGCCACGGCTGACGCAGCCGTCGGCGAGCCCGAAGCGGGATCCGTGCAGCGGGCAGGTCACGGTCAGGTCTGCGACCGGGCCGCGGCTGAGCAGGCCACCGGCGTGGCTGCAGATGTTGTCGATGGCGTAAAGGGTGCCGCGGTGGCGGTACAGCATGATCTGACGGCCCTCGGCCACGACGGCGGTCGGCGAGTCGTCCGGCAGGCCGGCCTCCTGCAGCGCGCGGGTCCACTGCCGCGGCTCGATGGCCCACGCCACCCGGCTGACCATCACACCTTTGGTGAAGACGAGATGACCGCCGAGGTAACCGGCCGCGGCCGTGACCGCGAGGCTGGCCCCGGCCAAAGCGCGTGCCGTGCCACGGTGGCCGGCCACCCGGGTGCCCAGGGAGGCGCCTTGCAGCCCAAGGGCCACCGTGTTGAGGAGGCCATGGAAGAGCCCGACGCGGCGGTCCTGATCGTTGCTGACGGTCCAGTCGTTCAGGCCGGTCAAGGCGGTAGCGCTCGCGGCGAGAATGCCGGCCGCGCTGAGCACGCCCGCGGCGTCGATGCCGCGGCGCGAAGCTGGATCGCGGTCAGTAGCATCCAGAACCATGACGCCCGCCCACAGCCCGATGGGCAGGTCGCTAAGCGCTGGGTGCAGCGGGTGGCCCACCCACCTGCCGCCATGCAGCAGCTCGACGACAAGATTGTCCTGGTGCCGTTCGCGGAACGGCCCCAGCACGCCGGTCAGCCAGTCGCTCAGCGTTCGAAGCCAGCCGAGCCGCTCGAGCCAAGCCGCTAGATCGCTATGCCAAGCGATCCACCGGATCGTCGCGAACGGGGAACTGATAGCCGGCTCGGCCTGCTGGCCGGCTGCTGGCGGATCGTCGGCCTGGCCGCTGCCTGTTCGCATCAGGTTCCTCCGCGGTGGCGTCAGCTGGTGGCTCAATCCTGGAGAGAATCTTCCAGGTCTTCGCTCATTCTGCCCGTCTCACCTTGCTGCACCTACCCGGTGAGAATCGCCTCCCAAGCTGGGAGACGGCACTGACTCCCGACCCGGATAGCCGTCAACGACGCGGCGATCGGCGATGATCACGTGACACGATCGAGGTGCCCGAACTGGAGGATCTGCGCACCTTCTGGAGCGCTCCACATGCTTGGAGACGTTCAAAGGCGGAGGCTACAAGCTCTGGTGACGGTGGGTGCCAGGCCCCCGCATGATGGTGCGGTGTGTCCGGTTGACGCTTGATGCAGCTCTTGGCGTGCGTCAGCTGGGATCGGGCGGTGGTGCCTGTTCGAGTGGCCAGATCTCGACGACACCGTGAGCGATAGCGCAGGGAGTCCGTGAGACGCCGCCCGGACTCACTACCTGTACTCCACCTCCACCGGGCAGAAGCTCTTCATGCGGGTGTCCGTCGACCCCACCGCCCACGACCCCGCCGACCCAGCGGAGTTCGTCGCGAGCGGCACCATAGCCGATGACATCTGCCTCGACGAGGACGCCGGCCTCGCCTACATCACCACCCACCGGGAGAACACCATCGACCGCGTCCCGCTGGCACCGGGCGGCAGCGGCACCCGGCAGATCGTGGCCGGCGACCCGTTCGACGACCAGCTCGCCGGACCCTCCAGCGCCGCATGGGGACGGCGCCCTGGCGACTACGGCCGATCGCCTACGTCACCTCCGACGGCGGGCTGGTCGCGCCGCCACCCGGCCGCATCGTCCAGCCCCCCAAGCTCCCGCGAGCCGAGCTGCCCGCCGCTGGCGCCACCCCGGCTCCCAAAGGTCAGGACGCCGACCGGGCCCTAAAGTGACCTTCCAGGGACATGCGGGCCCGGGCCTAGCCAGATCCCGGACTGGCAGATCATAGAACCTGGTCCCGGAACGTCGGCCACAGCCAAATGCCACCCTTACCCAGAGTCCATATCCGGGTTGATCTGCGCACTTGGTGCAGGGCTCCAGGCCCATCAAATGAAAGCGCCGAATCGGCGATCTCGAACTTGTCTCCGGCGGTGGACGTCGCCCATTCTCCCGGTGGCGGTGACGTGATGTAACCGGCAAGCGCGGCTTACGTTGGGTTTCCGCTCAATCGCTGGGACCCGCAGCTGGCCCAGCCCTCCGAGTCTCAGCCCGGCCCCGGAGGCGGTCGCCGAGGTGCTCGCCGCGTCACCGGACCAGCTCAGCACCATCCTCGACGACGCTCGTGCGGGCGCGGCGTGGCGCCGGCAGCTGGGTGTCGCCGAACCTTCGGCCGACCTGGCGTCGGCCCTGGAGGACCTGGCCCGCATGGTCGTCTCGGCTACCCCGACCGCCGGGGCGGTGCTGGCCGCAACGGACGAGCGTCCCCGCGGCGGCACCTACGGCCACCTGGTGCGCGCCATCCTCCGCTCGAAGCTCGGGCTGGCTTGATGTTCGCGACCTGGTGACGGATAAACCCCCGACCACAGCCAGGATCCGGTTGATCCTTGCCGCGTCCTGGACATCCCTGACACCAGGCACGCCGGCGGGCCGCGAATATCCGCACTCAGCGCCACAGCGGCCACCCACTCCGCAGACAAGCCCAGCTTGTACCGCCGAAGGCATGGGCCCGCTACCGCAGACCCGCCGCCGCTGCGAGCCTGAAGGCATGACCGAGCTACTGCGGCCGGGGCCGCCCGGCCGCAGCGCTCACGGAAGGAAGGCGGCGGGCGATGAGCAGCCAGACCAGCACCAACGCTGCCGCGGGCGGCGCGGACCCGCGGCCGGCCGCGGTGACGTTCGTTACGACCGAGCACTTCACCTTGCAGGGAGCGCGGGCGGCGACGATCGCGGAATCGACCGGCCGGGCGACGATGTTCCTCGGCTCGGTGTCGGCCGGGCTGGTGGCGCTCGGGCTGATCGCGGCGGCCACCCGGATCGGCGCGACGTTCTACGCGTTCGGCGTGGTCGTGCTGGCCACACTGTCGTTCGTGGGCGTGGTGACGTTCGAGCGGGTGCTGCAGTCGGGCCTGGAAGACCACGGGTACGCCCAGCGGATCGCCCGGCTGCGCGCCTTCTATTTCGACACCGCGCCGGAGGTCACCGGCTACCTGCTCGACGTCCCGCCGCCGCAGCGGCTGTCCATCCAGGGCCTGGACACCGGGTACTGGCAGGGGACCCGGACGATCGCCGGGATGGTCGGCGTGGTCACCGCGGTGCTGGCCGGGTCGGCGGCCGGCTTGATCGCCACTGTGGCCGCCGGTCACTCCGCGGTGGCCGGCTTCGTCACCGGCGGCGTTGTGGCTGTGGCCGCCGTGGCGGCCGTGATACGCGTCCAGCGCTCGGCCTGGAGGCAGATCCGCGAGCACTCGTACTTCGACTCCCAGCAGGCGGCTGTGCCGCCTGCTGGGAGCGAATAACACCAGCACGGTCCCGCTCGTTTGTGGCTGGTGAGACGCTTCTTACCGACTCGTCCGCCGTGAGTTCAGCCTGACTGAAGGTGCCGCGCGGGAAACTCGCGGCCATCTGGGACCTCGCGGCCGCGATGAACGTGGGTTCGCGGCGGGCATCATGGCTGTTCTTGTCCGAGCGCGCCGTGGAGACCCACATCACCAACATCCTCAACAAGCTCGGCTCAACTCCAGGACCCGACCGGCCGCTGGATGGCCGACCTGAACGGGCCAGGGCTGACCGTAGCCGAAGAACGGCCATAGCCATCTCAGAGTTCGCGAACCCAGTCTTGGATGTCGGCCGGCAATATCCGCGTGTGAGCAGAACAGGCAAATATGCCCGCCGGACTGCTCGTTTGAGAACCGTGGGTGATGAGTACAGACTCGGCGTTCCGCGTGAAATCGGCGCCCGCTCCTCGGGCCCCTCAGCCGGGCCATTCGACCACTAATGGAAGTGGACCGCGCTCTCTCGGGCTGCCCGTCCCGACTGATGACGACCCCGACGACGAGGTCGATTTTGGGGATGCCCCAGGTACCTGTAGAGGACGGCCCGGCTCGGTGCCCCGGCTGCCGCGGTAGCGGCGGCGGCGCTGGAGAATGCTCCACAGGCAGACGATCGGGGGATGTCGAGGAAGGCGGCGGTGTCGGTCGGCTTGAGGAACCCCTGGAGCGGACGCTGCAGACTGACTACCATGACCTTCAACCGCTCGGGCGCTCAACCCGGCCAACATTTACTCGTGGTCGCCCGCCTGACTTTCCGCGATCGGCGACAATTTCATTTCGGCGGCGCCGGCTGCGGCACCCTGAGGAGTCGGAGAGGAACCGGGCAGAGGTCGTGAGGAGGAAGGCGCATGATCGTCCCCGTCGGCAGCACCTCACACTTCAATGTGTTGTATGACGACTCGCTGAGCTACGCCCAAGCCCTGGCCAGCGACGTGCTCAACAGCTGCGAGGCTGACCTCTCCACCCTCTCCGGCATCTGGGTGGGTACCGTCGTGCCGGCATCGTTCCAGGTGACCATCATCAACGGCGGGGGTGGGGGCTTCCATAGCGGCACCAACATCACCCTCCACGCCAGCAGCACCCAGGACGCCCCGGGCATCTCGTCGCTGCTCGTTGCGGAGGTGGACGAGGTGTTCATGTCGCAGCAGCTCGCTGTTCTCGGCAAAGGCTTCAACCCCGGCTACAGCCATGGGGAGGGACTGTCGCGGGTCCTTGCTGCCGAGCTGTACCCGGCCGTAGCTGGGCGTTGGGGCGTGGGCCTCACCTGGTTGAACACCACGCCTCGCCCCGACTGGGTATCCGCGACCGACCCGAGCGACCAGCACGAGGTCTCCTATGGCTGCGCATCGTTGTTCCTCAACTATCTCCACTACCAGCTCGGCTTTACCTGGCAGCAGATCGTCGGCGCCGCGGACAACACCCTCGCCCTGATCGCCCAGAACCTCGGAGTCCACAACGCGTACAACGACTTCTTCGCGGTCGTCGCGCGTCACTATCCCGTCGGTACCGCAGTGTCGCCGGCTCAGCTGCCACACGACCCGGAGGGCTTTGCCATAGACAACCTGTTCCCCCTTTCCTGTCTCTACATGCGCCACAACCTGGCCGACGACGGCACCTCGCACACCGGACCGCTGAGCATCAGCCCCGACATCATCGTCAAGAACAACCCGGTGGCCAACCCGCAGGCGACCTACTCGACGCCGACGTCCATCGCCAGCGACCACGAGAGCGATGCCAACGTGATCGACACCCAGGACAACTACGTCTACCTGCGTGTGTGGAATCTCGGCGCCAACGCCATCACGGTGACCTCCACCTCGTACTGGTCAGAGGTGGCCACGCTGGTGACGCCCTCGATGTGGAACCTGATCGGCCAGGCCCAGTACCCGAACGTACCCGCAGGCCGACAGGTCGAGGTCTCGATGCCGGGGCTGACCTGGTCGAGCGCGAACATCCCTGCACCCGGCCACTACTGCTTCATCGCGACCGTGGGGAATGCCGCGGACCCCGCGCCGACACCAACGAGCTTCGCGACCTTCAACGACTTCATGAACTACATCGAGGCAAACAACAACATCACCTGGCGAAACTTCAACGTGGTCGACATGGCCCACTTGAAGCTCAACCGTCGTTTCCCTGAGTTCGCTGAGCTGCCGTTCCTTATCACCGGTGCCTGGGACGAGCGACGCGAGTTCGCGTTGGAGACCCATGCCGATCTCCCGCACGCGACTCGCCTAGCCCTCACAGTCCCCGCCTGGTTGGGACACAGCATCAAGCCGAGGCCCGCCACGCTCGAAGAATATGAGGACGACGACGCCGATCCGGGCGACCGTCGCCGCGCCCGCATTCTCCTCGATCCCCACGGCCGGTCGCTGCTCGGCGCGTTGCACCTCGACGCAGGCGGCGCAATCGTCAGCCACCTGCTCGTCCACATGCCCGATGAGTACAGCAAGCGTCCCCACCAGGTCTCCGTGCGCCAGACGTATCGCGAAAAGGAGATCGGGCGGATCACGTGGCTGCTCGTGCCGCCACCGCAATGAGGTAACGCCAACACCCCGGACCGCAGGCTCACTCCCCCTTACGGCCGGGAAAGTACGTCCCCGAAACGAGTGTCACAAAACGAGCACACCAGAATCGGATGATCTGCCTGCGGCGACCCGCGCAACGGGTCCAGCTCTCAGCCGCCCAAAATCGATATGCGCGTCAGTGCTGTCCGGCGTTCACTCACGGCGTGTCATCAGTCCTTGTCCGTGGTGACACCCCAGCGGGCATGCCAGTCAGGCCTGTTCCGGCGGCTCGGCCGGACTAGAACCACCGGACGCCCCGGGGGCCGGGGCGATCTTGTCCAGCCAGCACAGCGGGCACAGCACGTGCGGCCGTCCGTGCCGGCCCTGCCCGTGCTCCCACACGAAGTACGCTCCGCCGGCAAGTAGCAGCAAGTTCAGGCCTCCGCCGAACGGAAGACCCGGGGCTCTCGGCATGGGGGGAGGCAACGCGGTTCACCTGTCCATCGATAAGGCGGCGCGATCGGGGGCGATCGCAGGGAGCCGCCCCCTTCCAGTGTGACAGCATCAGGCCGAACTGATGGCAAGGCCGGGCGGCGCTGCCCGCGGCCACCCAGGTGACCGGGCCAGCCTCACAGCGCCCGGATCGGGCGATCTCGCACGAGGATGCAGGGCGGCGTCAGTCACGCTATGCCGTCGGTCCTGGTCACTCATCGCCCGCGGGATCCGCCAATATGCGCGCCAGGAGCTGGGCCTATGGTCAGTGCTGATGGCGGTTGCGAACGCGCATTCTGTGCTGGGCATGTCCGGGGGTCAACCGCGATTGGGAGCGGGCCTGGGGCTGGCCGACGGTCTCGGCATTTACTGGGAGGGCTCTCCCCATCGCGGCGACAGCCGGTGACGGAGGGCGCTCACGATGGCAGCGGCCTTGGTGGCGGTCAGGCCGCTGTCGACGGTGAGTGCGTGTCCAGGGCCGGGAAGCTCGGTGATTTCGGTCACGTCTTCGTTGCGATCCTTATGGTCAGGTCGGTCTGTCATGTGGCCGTCGTGATGCCGAAGACGCTGCGGCAGCTATGTGTCCGGCGACTGCGGCAGGCTGGGTCAGCGCGATGGCATGCGAGGAGTCGATCTCGATGCTGTGCGCGCCGGCACGTCGTGCCATGAACCGCTGGCCTCCTGGCGGGATCACCTGGTCAGCGGTGGCGACGATGTACCAGCTGGGTGCCGTTTTCCACGCGGCTGCGGGCGACTTCTCCTCGAACGCGGCGGCGGTAATGGGGCGCTGCGCGGCGGCCGCGGCCGCGGCGCACCGGTAGGGCAGGTCGGCGGCGAACACCCGCGGGTAGGCCTCCCGGTCGATATAGAGCTCTACGTCCGGGTCGCCATCGGCGCCGGGGAAGGTAGCCGGGCGCAAGGCGGGCATCAGCTGGCTGCCGGGGAAGCGGCCGGTGATGTCCAGAGCGCTTTCGCCTTCGTCGAGGGCGAAAGCGGCGACGTATACCAGGCCGGCGACGTTGGCTGCTGCAGATCCGGCGGCGGTGATGACCGCGCCGCCGTAATCGTGGCCGGCCAGCAGTACCGGGCCGTCGATCTCGGCGGCGACGCTGGCCACGTAGGCGGCGTCGGACGTGAGGCTGCGCAGCGGGCTGGCCACGGCGATGATGTCGATCCGGGCGGCCTGCAGCTCGGTGATAACACCAGTCCACATCGAGCCGTCCGCGAACGCGCCGTGCACCAGAAGCACGGTTGGGGTGCTCCCGTTTCGTGGCGGCACTGAGCGGCTCATCGCGAGAGTGGCGGCCGTAGGCAGGGCATAGCGGGAAGCTAAGGCGGCGGGCCGGGTGCTCGCTTGGGTCACGTTACTGCTCTTGGCCGCAACGGCAGGCGCGCTGTGGCAGCGGCGGGCCTGCGGGC
>Ga0306923_10004882_pt1 | contig 12936 bp, 13 predicted proteins | sample sta12Can44000108_FD_203841 | JGI IMG/M metagenome (GOLD analysis project Ga0306923, IMG submission 203841) | Lab enrichment of tropical soil microbial communities from Luquillo Experimental Forest, Puerto Rico - statanox.12C.anox.44.000.108 (v2)... | ecosystem: Environmental > Terrestrial >... | reverse complement strand
CGGCGTGACCACGGCTTGCGCGCCGCCCGCCCAATCGAGGATCGCCGCCACCTCGGCTTCGTTGCGCGGGTAGGCCACGACATCCGGCGCATGATCGTAACGACCCGCGAGGCCGCGGGCGTAGTCCGAAAAGGATTTGCCGTAGGTGTGCGCCACCCGGTCGTACGGGTCGCTCGAGCAGCAAGGCGCTAAAGCAGGGGGCGGTGCGAGGCGCGGCCGCCCCAGCTCGATGTCCGACAGCGGCGGCGGCATGACCTCGTCGAAGAGCTCGACTTTGAACAGGCGGCGGTAGCGCGCGAGCGCCGCGGTCTCCTCCTCTGCCGTCAGGCCCTCGCCCTCGCGACCCCAGCCGAAATGTTTGAGCCGCCGTTCCGTCATCCCGCCCTCCGCTCGTCGAGGTCGGGCGCAGAATAATACGACCGCTCGGGCCGGAGCTAGGCGTCGTCCTGCAGCGACAGCAGAGCGGCGTTGCCGCCCGCCGCGGTGGTGTCGATCGAAACGGTTCTCTCGGTCGCAAACCGGTGCAGATAACGCGGACCGCCGGCCTTGGGCCCGGTTCCCGACAGCCCTTCGCCGCCGAACGGCTGCACCCCGACGACGGCGCCGATCATGTTGCGGTTGACATAGCTGTTGCCGATGCGCAGGCGGGCGAGAATGTAGCGCTGGGTCTCGTCGATCCGGCTCTGGATGCCCGACGTCAGGCCGTAGCCGGTCGCGGCGATCTCGTCGAGCACCGCGTCGAGCTGCTCGGCCCGCCAGCGCACGACGTGCAGGATCGGGCCGAAGACCTCGCCGTGGAGACGCTTCGCACTGTCGATCTCGAAGGCACAGGGCGCGAAGAACGTGCCGTGCTCGGTGCCTGCCGGCAGCGAGCACCGATAGAGCAGCCGGCCTTCGCGCAGCATTCGCTGTGCGTGCTGTTCCAAAGCGTCGCGCGCCGCCGCATCGATGATCGGGCCGACATCGGTCGCCAGCAACGCCGGGTCGCCCACCACGAGTTCGGCCATCGCACCGGCCAGCATCGCCAGAAGCCGGTCGGCGATATCGGCCTGGACATAGAGCAGCCGCAACGACGAGCAGCGTTGCCCGGCGCTGTCGAAGGCGGAGGTCAGGACATCGGTGACGACCTGCTCGGCGAGAGCCGAGGAATCGACGATCATCGCATTCTGCCCGCCGGTCTCGGCGATTAGCGGGACGATCGGGCCGGTGCGCCGCGCGAGATCGAGACTGATCCGGCGGGCGGTTTCGGTCGACCCGGTGAAGGCGACCCCGGCGATCCGCGGATCACCGACCAGCGCTGCGCCGACCGCTTCGCCCGTGCCCGGCAGCAGATGCAGCACATCGCCGGGGATGCCCGCCGCGTGCAACAGGCGCACGGCCGCGGCAGCGACGAGCGGGGTCTGCTCGGCGGGCTTGGCGACGACCGTGTTGCCGGCAGCCAGGGCCGCGGCGATCTGGCCGGTGAAGATCGCCAGCGGAAAATTCCACGGCGAAATGCAGGCAAAGACGCCACGGCCGTGCAGAGCAATTTCGTTGCGTTCGCCGGTCGGGCCAGGAAGCCACTCCGGGGCGGCAAAATCCGCCCGTGCGCGCAGCGCGTAATAGCGCAGATAGTCGACCGCCTCGCGCACCTCGGCGAGCGCTGCCGGGATCGTGCGTCCGCCTTCGCGGATGATCCGCGCCATCAACTCGACCATATGGTCCTGGTAGAGATCGGCCGCGCGCTCCAGAATGGCGGCGCGCTCGGCCACCGGGGTGCGATCCCACGAAGGTGCAGCGAGCGCTGCACCCTGGAGCGCCTGCTCGATCTCCGGCGGTCCGGCCGGCACGACAGTCCCGACCCGGCGCCGCCGGTCGCTAGGATCGAGAACCGGCTCGACCGGACCCGGCGGTTCGCGCCCGCCGATGATCGGCCCCGCGTCCCACGGACGTTGGAGCGCCGCGGCGAGCCCGCCGCGGAGCGCGGTCAGGGCCGGCACGTGGTTCAGGTCCAACCCCGCGGAATTTCGCCGTGCCGGGGAATAGAGATGGCACGGCAGCGGGATGCGCGGATGCGGCTTTGACGGCAGTCGGGCGAGCTGGGCGATCGGATCGGCGATGATCGCGTCGATCGGCAGGACCGCGTCGACGAGGCGATTGACGAACGAGCTGTTGGCGCCGTTCTCGAGCAGCCGCCGCACCAGGTAGGGAAGCAAATCCTCGTGACTGCCGACCGGCGCATAGATACGGCACGGCCGATCGACCCGCTCCGCGCCGACGATCTGTTCATAGAGCGTCTCGCCCATCCCGTGCAGGCGCTGAAACTCGTAATCGCGACACGCGCCGGTGAGCTCGAGGATGGCCGCCACCGTATGCGCGTTGTGAGTGGCGAATTGCGGATAGAAGGCCGGCCCGAAAGCCAACAACCGCTGAGCACAGGCTAGATAGGAGACGTCGGTCGCGGCCTTGCGGGTATAGACCGGGTAGCCGTCGAGGCCGCGCTCCTGGGCGCGTTTGATCTCGCCGTCCCAATAGGCGCCCTTGACCAGGCGGACTATCAGCCGGCGTCCGCTGTGCCGAGCCAGATCGGCGAGCCATTCGATGACCGCGAGCGCCCGCTTCTGATAGGCCTGGACCGCGAGGCCCAGCCCGTCCCAGCCGGCGAGGTCGGGGGCGCGCGCCAGCGTCTCGAACAGGTCGAGCGACAGGTCGAGACGGTCGGCTTCCTCCGCGTCGATCGTCAGACCGATGCCGACCCGGCGCGCGTGGCGGGCAAGATCGAGGAGAGCCGGCGACAGCCCGGACAATACGCGCTCGCGCTGCGCCATCTCATAACGCGGATGCAACGCCGACAGCTTGATCGAGATCCCGGGAGCTTCGGCAACCGGGCGTCCTTCCGCCGATCGACCGATCGCGGCGATCGCGTGGTCATAGGCGGCAGCGTAACGTGCGGCGTCCGCCGCGGTGTGCGCCGCTTCGCCGAGCATGTCGTAGGAATGCCGGTAGCCCGATTGCTCGGCCCCGCTCGCTCGCCCGAGCGCCTCCTCGATCGTGCGTCCCATCACGAATTGCCGGCCGAGAATATCGAGTGCCGCCGTTATTGCCTGCCGCACCACCGGCTCGCCGGAGCGGGCGAGAAAACGGCGCAGCGCGGTCCGCAGATCATGCGCGGTCGGGGCGGCGCGCAGCAGGCGCCCGGTCAGCATCAGCGCCCAGGTCGAGGCGTTGACAAAGATCGAGTGCGAGTGCCCGAGATGGCTCGCCCAATCCGTTTCGCCGATCTTGTCGCGGATCAGCCGGTCGACCGTCTCGGTATCGGGGATGCGCAGCAATGCTTCGGCGAGGCACAGGAGCGCCACTCCCTCGGGCGATGACAGCGCATATTCGTGAAGGAACGCATCGATACCGCCCTTGCCGAGACGCTGGCTGCGAACGGCGGAGACGAGCTCGCGTGCCCTTTCGGCGATACGCTCGCGCATATGCGCCGGGATCTCGGCGGCGGCCAGGATGCCCGCCACCGCTTCGTTCTCATCCGTCCGGTAGCTGTCACGGATCGCCGCGCGCAGTGGTGCCGCCCGCGGCAACGACGTAGCGAACACGATGTCCATCGTCTGTCTCAGTGAGGCTGGAGCGGCGGCGACGAGCCCGATGTTCCGCGGCCATCGAACGCCGGCTCGGCCTTGCCTTCACCCAGTTCACGGGCACGCCGGTACCAGAATGCTGCCCGCTCCGGATCCTCGTCGCGTAGACCGCGCAGGCCGGCGCGGTCGAGAAATGCCGCATCGTAGGTCACCGCCATACGCATCGCCGCGCGGCCGTCGCCCGCGTCGGCGGCCCGCTCGAAAAAGAGTCGGGCGGAAGCAATGTCGCCGGCACCGAGAAAGGCGTCGCCGCGCGCCACGAGGCCCGCGATCTCGGCAGCGGAGAGCCGCGGCCCCTTTGGCGCCACCGGTTCCGCAGTTATCTCGCCGGCGCTGGCAGCATCCGAGGGTGCGATCGCGAGGTCGACCGCGGACGAGCCGCTAGTCGGCGCCGGCGCGGGTTCGACACCGGCCGGCGCTTCCACCGGCGGGCGGGGCGGCGATGTGTGGTCGCCCGTCAGACCGGCGAGGATGACGAGAAGTTGCGGTTCGAAGGCAACGGCGGCGAGCCAAGCGAGACCGAGGCAGATAATCACGCCAGCCAACAGCCGCAGAGCAAAAGCATGGCGGCGCGGCCGCAGTCGCGGCGGCGCGGAGTTTTCAGGCTCGATCTCGAGCATGCGGCGCGCGAGACGGTTGACCACCGCCGGATCGCCGCCCGAGGCCAGCGCGATCAGTGCCACCCGTTGCGCGGTAAGGAGGTTTGCGCGCTCGCCGGGCGGCACCTGGTGGCGGATGAAGGCTTCGATCTCCTCGCGCTCGAGATGCTGCACGCGAATATGCGTCGCGAGGCCCTGGTCGAAGAGATGGAGTTCCGCCCTTTCGGCGCGGGCGACGAAATCGGGGTGCGCCAACAGCACGCCCGACCCGAACTGATGCGGCTCGTGCGGCAGCGCCTGCACCATCGCACCCAACTCCGCGATCTGATCGTCGGACAGTCGATCCGTATCGGCGAGAACGAAAATCGAAGCGGACGCAACCGGGCGGCCAGGTTCCGCCTCGACCGCAGCGGCTGCCCGCTGGTCTTGGCCCGTCGAACCGTCGCCGAACAACTTCTGACAATCAAGATCGAGGCTGCAGGAGAGCTCGATCACCGTTCGCGGCGCCACAGCCTCCCTCAGCGCCGCGGCGAGCATCGGGGGGCTCGCCGGCGGGTCGCCGGTTACGAGAACCAGGCAGTGCTGGCGCAGCGCGTCGACGATGCTCTTGGCCAGGTGCTGATAGTGCTCGGCGGTGGCGAAGTACTCGAACCCTCTATCCGCGACGGCAAAGGCGTCGACAGATGAGCTCGAGCCAGCCGATGCCATGTCTACACTTCGTCGAACGGCGATCTCCTCGATCGAACTTCCCGGAATGGTCTGCATCCCGCCAACCACCGCGACGCTAGCTCCGAAGCGCAGGTCGCACGCCGATCCAAACGGGCGAACAGCCATTCGTGGGTTTGGTCCCGCGTCCGACTCGAATTGATTTAGGACAAATCACCGCGATCTGCTTCTGACACCATGAGGGTCAAATGTCCGTCCGCAACCTCGCTACGTTCTGAAAGCGCGTTGCAAACCCAGGGCAATCAGCCGAAAAGCAACGACATTGGGATGGTCACGGCTGCCGCCTCGAGGGGCCAAGTCCAGCCTTCGGCATACACCAACCCGCACAACGCCAGGGCGCAGACGATCAGCACGGCGTAGCGCGGTTGGATGCGGTTGCGCATGTGGTCGAACCCCGAACCTTCAGCTGGCGACCCAGCTTAGTTAATCCGACCCAACTTAGTTAATCCATGGTGAGCGCGGCAACCGCCGTCTCGTAGATCCTTGGCCCGTTTCGCCAACCAGCCGACAATGTTGCGCAGCACCACGATCGCGGCACCCGGCCGCAGGGTCATCGAACTTGCTAAGCTGAGATGGAGACCAGCCTCCCCTAGACGACCGATTCGGGCATCGGCGATCGAGCGCGGTTTGCCACGAGCACCGACTGTCCTGTTGCGAGCGGCGTGCTTGGCCGCGTGGAACTGGGGATGAAAAACGCCGGTATTTTGGATCGCTAGTCATGAAGCTCGCCGCTTGGATCGCCGGCCCGATAGTCCTCTCACTCGGCGGATGCGCGCTGGTGCCGAGCGCCGGACCGGCGGCATCGGAGGTGGCCGCCGCAGGGCAGACCGAGAACGAGGTCCTGTTCGACGTCGTCGATGTCGACAACCGCGTCCTCTCCGCTCTGTTCGCCCGACCCAAAGAGAGCTTTCACGCCCGCTTCGAAAAAGATCGAGAACCGCCGGAGCTGAAGATCGCAGTCGGCGACACCATCTCGGCCACGATCTGGGAGAGCGCGGAGGGCGGGCTCTTTACCGCGGCGGCGCCATCGCAACCGCGGCTTGGATCGAGGCCGGCAGCCGAGCCGCTAGCCCCGGAAGCGCCACGCCCGACCACCGAGACGCCGGCGGGACCGCTTCCGGGCATCGACCAGCTCCTCGGACCGGCAAGTCCACCACCCGGGGCCAGGCCGGAAGGACCGCTCGGCGCCCCGAACCAGCTGCCCGGCGTGCCGTCCGAGACCCTGCCCCCGTCCGGTCGCCAGCCGAGCGGCAATATCCGACAAACGGAGCCACTGTCGAACGAGCCGATAGCCGCGGCGGGCGAACGGCGGGGCGCCACGATCCCCGACCAGCAGGTAGCCCCGGACGGGACGATCGCTATCCCTTATGCCGGCCGGATTTCGGCCGCCGGGCGAACGCCGGCGCAAGTTCAGCAAACGATCGAAGCGCTGCTGGCAAACAAGGCGCTGGGGCCGCAAGTGTTGGTGATCGTCAAGAGAAGCGATGCCAATGCGGTCACCGTGGCCGGAGAAGTCGTCGCCGGCGCCAGGATCCCGCTTTCTTCCTCGGGCGACAGGCTGCTTCAACTGATCGCCGCGGCGGGAGGCGCCAAGACGCCGCCATACGAAACCTTTGTCCGGCTATCGCGCCACGACGTGACGGCAACGATCCCGCTCGAACGGCTCGTCACCGAGCCTACCGAGAACATCTACGCCTGGCCCGGAGATGTCATCACGCTCGTTCGGACCCCACAAACCTTCAGCGTGTTCGGAGCGATGGGAAGAAATGCTGCGATCACGTTCGACGCCGCGAATATCACTTTGAGCCAGGCGCTGGCTAAATCCCGAGGGCTGCGCGACGACCTCGCGAACCCCAAGGGCGTGTTCCTGTTCCGCTACGAGCCGGGCTCGATCCTCCGGGCGCTCGGCCTTCCTCTGGCCGCACACGCGTCGGACGGAGCGTCGCCGGTCGCCTACCGGTTCGACTTCTCCGATGCCAGCTCCTACCTGTTGGCCGAGCAGTTTCCGGTGCGTGACAAGGACATCATTTTTGTCGCCGACGCCGGGGCGGTACAGGTCGGGAAGTTGTTTACGCTTCTCCAGACAGTTACCGGACCGGTTATAACCGGCCTGCTGGTCTGCCGGACCGGCAACACCAAATGTTGAGAACCCCTCGAGGGCGCTGGTATCTCGCTCGGTAAAGCCGGGCCTCACACCGCATTCGCCGACAAATAAGCGGCAAAGCGCTCGAGGGCACCGGTCCAGCCACCCCGATGATCCTCGCACGCCGCGACCGAGTGGAATCCCGCCTGATACTGGGTGAGCCTCGTACTGGCGTCGAGATCGGTGAAGGTCACGCTGACCAACGTCTCGGGGCCGGGATTGCCCTCGGGATCGTCCGTGACATAGGTGAAGACCAGACGCTCCGGCACAACGATCTCGCGGTAGACGCCGTGCTTGCGAATGACGCTGCCGTCCGGTGCCCGCATCGAGCGCGACTAGGCGCCGCCCGGACGAACCTCCATCCCAGCAGAAATCGTCGTAAAGCCGCGCGGTCCCCACCAGCGCGCGAGGTGCTCGGGTTCGGTCCACATCTTAAAGACGAGCCGGCGCGGCGCGTTGAAGACCCGGGTGATGACGAACTCGCGCCCCGCGGCGGGAGCAGCCGCCTCAGCGGTTGCGGTCACCCTTCCTTTCCGCGCTCTGCAACTCGCCGAGATAGTCGTCGAGGCGATCAAAGCTGTCGTCCCAAAAATGCCGGTAGTGCTCGAGCCACTGGGCAGCGTCCTTGAGCGGCCCGGCGGTAATCCGGCAGGGCCGCCATTGGGCCTTGCGGCCGCGCCTGATCAGCCCGGCGCGCTCCAGCACCTTCAAGTGCTTGGAGACCGCGGGGAGGCTCATTGTGAAGGGTTCGGCGAGCTCGCCGACCGTGGCCTCGCCCGCGGCGAGGCGTGCGAGGATCGCGCGCCGCGTCGGGTCGGCGAGCGCCGCGTAGGTAATGCTGAGGTGATCAGACAACATGCTATAGGAACCGCTAGGTTAAGTAACCGTACGGTCAAATGTACTTGCCAGCCGCAAGTATCAAGGGCGTGCCGGCGGCGGAGAAGAGGCTGAATTTTGTCAGATGCCGGCCGCCGTGTCCCAAGCCTCGGCACTCCAGCTCGGATCGTCGAACACGCTCTCCGGCCAGGGCAGACCGTAGTGCTCGCGCAGCATCGTCCCAGTGTATTCGGTGCGGAACAGCCCGCGCCGCTGCAGGATCGGGATCACCTCGGCGCCAAACGCGTCGAGCTGCACCGGCAGCACGGGTGGCATGACGTTGAACCCGTCCGCGGCACCGTCGTTGAACCAGTCCTCGATCAGCGCGGCGATCTGTTCCGGCGTCCCGGCGGTGACAAAATGGCCACGCGCCCCGGCAAGATAGCCGAGCAGCTGGCGCAGTGTCGGCTGGTCGCGCTTGATCAGGTTGACGATCACCTCGGTGCGGCTGCGCGCTGCCTCGACCGATGCCGGATCCGGGAAATCGGCGGGATAGAGCGGGCGGTCGAGCGGCAGATCCGAGAAATCATACCCGCCGAAGCGGCCCGACAGTCGCTTACGCCCGACCTCCGGATCGGTGAGCTCGTTGATCTCGCGCGCCAGCCGCGCCGCCTCCGCTTCGGTCGCGGCGATCATCGGGCTGAGGCCGGGCAGGATCAGCATTTGCTCCGGCAACCGTCCTTCGGCCGCCGCCAAAGACTTCAGATCAGCGTAGAATTCCTGCGCGGTCGCCTTCGCCATGTGGGCCGTGAATACAGCGTCGGCGTGCCGCGCGGCAAAGCGGCGGCCGGTGGTGGACGAGCCCGCCTGCACCAGCACCGGCCGGCCCTGCGGGCAGCGCGGCAGGTTGAGCGGGCCGGCCACCGTATAAAAATCGCCGCGATGCTCGATCGCTCGAATGCGGTCGCCTCGCGCGTAGACGCCGGTGGCCCGATTGTCGACGACGGCGTCGGCGGCCCAGCTGTCCCATAGCGCCTTGACGACGGCCATGAACTCCTCGCCGCGGGCATAGCGGTCGGCGTGGCTGACCTGGCCGGCACCCCCGTAGTTTTCCGCCGCAGCCGCGAGCCACGACGTCACGATGTTCCAGGCGGCGCGGCCACTGCTAATATGGTCGATCGAAGCAAATTGGCGGGCGAGATTGAACGGCTCGGTGTAGGTGGTCGAAGCGGTCGCGATCAACCCGACCCGGCTGGTTGCGACTGCCATAGCCGCCAATACGGTAATCGGCTCGAGCCAGGTGCGCGGCGCCCGCGCGACGTCGCCGCCCAATGCCAGCTGGTCGGCGAGGAACACGGAATCGAACAGCGCCGCTTCGGCGCGCTGCGCCAGATCCTGGTAATAACGGATGTCGGTCAAGGGCAGCGGCGAGGAAGCCGGATGGCGCCACGACGCCTCGTGATGGCCGCGGCCGTGGATGAACAGGTTTAGGTGCAGCTGTCGTCTCATCGGGCCGCTCCTTGCCGATGGCTGCCGCCCGACCCTCGGTCGCAGGGCAGAGACGGCCTCGGCAACCTATGCCCCGGCGGTCAGCCCGGGCAAGAAGCTTGCGCAAGAAGGCAAAGGTTACGCTTGCCGCCGCAGGTTGGACGGTATGGAGCAGCCGTCCGTCAAACAGGGTCTCGGCGTCGATGAAATCGCGCCCGCGGGCTTCGAGAGCGGCGATGCGCTTCGCCTGGAGACTCAACATCGTGGCTACCACGACACACTGCCGAAGGCAATTCATCTGTGACCCTTCTCGCGCACTGCCGGTTTTCCCATCGGTGCCCGGGCGGGTCGTGCCAGTCCGTATCATTTCCTCTTTTTGATCTCGAGCCGGCAGCCATCCTCCCGAGGAAACAACGCGGCTTCCAGCCTCAATAGCGGTACCGGGACGGTGTCGTGATGAGGCCGCCCAATGCACCGACCGTCCCGCCGACCGCGGCGCCAAGGGCCGCACCGTGTCCACCGGCCGCAGCGGCCCCAATTGCAGCTCCGCTGCCGGCGCCAATAAGACCGCCTCCGATCGTTCGTTGGACTGGGTCATAGGGATTGGTGCAACCCGATAGGCCGGAGATCAGTCCCATGGCAACCACGAAGACGGTGATCGGTGGCTTCGTCATCGCGCTATTCTCCAGTGTGTAACTTTGCAATCCTCGGCAGGTCGCAGTCCTGTCAGGAACGTCATGCCTCACACTTAAATTCCCAAACGGGGGACATCGCGACGCTACCCCTTGCGTCATTTTTGGCACCTGAGGGCGTTGGGTCGCCGCTGACCGTTGTCTGCGGCGGATGGAAGCTCGGAACTCGTGCAGGAGGCGAAATGCGTGATGTCGGATTGGCGGTGGCCGGGATGATCGCGCTAACTGCTCCGGTGGCAGGGCATGCCGCTACGCCGGCGTCGAGCATGAAGCCATTGGCCCCAGGAAACGGCATTATCCGGGTTTGGGGCGGGTGTGGTTGGGGTTGGCACCCGGTGCCCGGCCCATTGGAACCAGTGGAGGGGTGAATGGGTCGCCACGCATTGCGCGCCTAACCGCTATTATGGTGGATGGCGGGTCTACGGTGGATGGGGTGCCTACGGCGCTGGGCAAGGCTCCTACAGAGATTGGCGCCCCTACTGATCGGCGAGGCCCCTACTAAGGCGGATATAGTTCCGACGGAGCCTACCCCGGGCTTCGGATCAATTCCTCACGCTGACGATAACAACCGTAGAATATAAATCGAGGCCGAGACCATGCAGTGAGGTCGACAAGAGGAGATTGATGTCGCGGACATGGGCGAGACGGGCGCGACGCATGAGCCTTGTCACAGCTGAAAAGGACCCCGGCGAGGGGGACTGCGCCGGGCTCCAGAACAGGCGATCAGGGATGGGGGGTATCCGATCGCCTTGATCACTGGAACGGCAACCGGTGACAGACAGTTCCCGATTTCATGATCTCGGGCGTCACCCTAGTGAGCTGAACATCAGCGCCTCGACACGACCGCTGCTCGAAACCCGTTTCACGAGGATTGGTCATCATCGCACGTGTCTCGGCCGCGGTGCCGACGAGCCGGCCCCTCTGCCGCGCTAAACCCAAGCTACCTTCCGAGTCTGTTCGCCGCACCTTCGTCCACACTGTCAGGTGGCATGACCGTCGCGAGGATTTCGCAGCCGATGGATGGTATTTGCACTGCGAGGAAACGGCCTTCTCGGCTGCGTACCAGGTAGAAGGTTATGCCCATGCTGTGCGCGAGCGCTTTGGCGTAATGCTGGGCTCTCTCCTCGGTCATAAGGCTGCCTCCTCGCTCCATCGCGCGGCGTGTTTTCTTCCTAACGACCTGAAGCGATGGGTGGCGCCAGGGCCGATGTGAAAGTCCCTTTTTTGACACTGATGACTGCGGGGTCGGTCATCGCCCCTCTGGCGGCTTGGCTGCTCGCGCCAGTCTGTGAGGAAGTTCCCGAGAGCCGCCTCGGCCAGAGACCGAGCTTCTGCACGATCTGCAGTGAACCCTCGCGACGGGGCCGGGCATCCCTAATGGCACAACGTTCCATTGGTAACGGCTTGGCCCGGCCTTCGCGTAACTCGAACAGCGCAACGCTCGCCACATTCTGGCGTCAGCGATGGGATGACGAGGAACACGCAAAAATTATGATTTAGAACCGTTAACTCTCTCTTACCGTTACGCGTGCGCGTCACCTTCAGCTTTCGCGAACGCGCTCACATATCGCCGCCAGTCCCCGTTGGGGCGAGACCGGACCACGACCGACCGAGGGCAGGGTAATGCTCACCAGGGAGATTCTGTTTGGCATGAACATTCTGACCTTGGCTGGCTTCGTCGTGATGGGGATTACTCTGACGCTAAATCGCATAGAGGACCAGCAGGTGAGGCTGTGAGCTTCGGGCCGATGGCCGCAGGGACCGCTCTGGTGTTCTTCGGTCTGTATGCGGCAGGCGCGCTCTGCGCGCTCTGGTAACGGCTCCCGGCCGCGATGCCCTATCGGTCGCGGTTGATCCCATCTCCATTGAAGCCGAAGTCCCGGTTAGGAACATCCGCCCTTATGCCGTCTCTTGCGCCCCTCAGGTATCCCATCCCATATCCGACTAGCCAGGCGGATACAATGCAGCCCAAGAACAGCAGCGAGAAAAACACCATATGCATTGCTCTTGCAACAGGCGGCAGACCAGTGGGCTTTCGGCAAGCGCAGGAAGTCCCTACCCCTTGGTCGCTCCTCTCCTCACGAAATCGGCTAACTGACGCCCTGCTTCTTCACGAGCAACTCCGCAGCGCCCGGTATTCTACCCACAAGCCGATCGCGCTTTTGTCTGTCAACTTGCCCCAGTTTTCCTTGGCTTTGCCGACGAACTGCTTCCGGTTTCCCTTCATCTGGTGTGTGATCACTTCGTGGTGTGTGATCACTTCGGCACCTCGATCCACGTACTCAATCGCATTGTGGCAACAGAGCGAAACCCTGCTGAGTTCCCGCTGGCGATGTCGGAGGCAACCCGGATCGCAAGGCACGAGCAACGGGGACCGGAACTACGTCCCGTGCTAGTTGTTTTCTCTGTGGCATTGCGAGTTGGAGACATGGGAAAGCAAGCGACGATCCCCGGCGCGATGTGCGCCGGGCTGTTGTTGGCGACCACCGCGTTCGCCGACCCTTACAATCCCGCCGAGCGAGCGCTGGGGGGCGGGTTGGTCGGCGCCGGCACCGGGGCTTTGATCGGTGCGATCGCGGGAGGCGGCCATGGCGCCGGGATCGGTGCGGCGGTCGGCGGGGGCGTGGGCGCCATAGCGGGCGCCGCTACCACACCTCCGCGCCCCCATCACCGCTACTACCGCCGTCACGTCGTCAATCGTTCCTACTGAGCCGGTCGGGGGCTCCGACGCTCGGGCGGCCGTTGCGGCGCCTGTCGTCCAGGCGCTCGACGGAGTGTCTGAGATTAGGACCGTCTTTGTAGAAGGCGACTTTAACGAGCTCGCGCCCCTCGCGAGCGCTGCCGGCTCGGTT
>Ga0306923_10004880_pt1 | contig 12937 bp, 12 predicted proteins | sample sta12Can44000108_FD_203841 | JGI IMG/M metagenome (GOLD analysis project Ga0306923, IMG submission 203841) | Lab enrichment of tropical soil microbial communities from Luquillo Experimental Forest, Puerto Rico - statanox.12C.anox.44.000.108 (v2)... | ecosystem: Environmental > Terrestrial >... | reverse complement strand
GGACGATCGTTCATACCTGAAAACGCAGACCTTCCGCACGCCCCCAAGCGGCAAAATTCGCGATTCGGCAGGCGTTTAGACGTAGAAGTTTAGGTGCCAAACCTCGCTCGCGCAACGCCACGTCGAAACTATGCACCGCTAAGCATCGTGTCCCGTCCGGACCATCGGAATCCGGAACTCGGGCATCCCCTAATCCGAAGTTTGCCCCGCTTTGCGGCACTCCTTTGGCGAACTTCGGACCATGAGAAGCGTTGGAAACGCATGATTCTGGTACGATTTGGCCGGCAAGTTCTCTTGACGAACCCGCGGCAAAACGAACAAAACCTTGGAAGCACCACCCCAGGTGCTAGTGAGCCTCCCGCCGCGCATCCAACCAAGCATCTCATTATCCAAGTGGATTTTTATTATGACGCAGGTCGATCATTCCCGTATGGCCAATGCGATTCGCGGGCTTGCGATGGACGCCGTCGAACAGGCGAAGTCCGGCCATCCCGGCCTGCCGATGGGCGCCGCCGATTTCGCCACCGTACTGTTCACCCAATTTTTGAAATTCGATGCCGAGCATCCTGACTGGCCGGACCGCGACCGTTTTGTGCTGTCGGCCGGCCATGGCTCGATGCTGCTCTATTCGCTGCTCTATCTGACCGGCAACGCCGACATGACGATCGAGCAGATCAAGCACTTCAGGCAGTTGGGGTCGCGCACGCCCGGCCACCCCGAGAACTTCCACACCAAAGGCGTGGAGACCACCACCGGGCCGCTCGGACAGGGACTTGCGACGGCGGTCGGAATGGCGCTCGCGGAAAAGATGCTTGCCGCCGAATTCGGCAAGAAAATCGTCGACCATCATACTTACGTGCTGGCATCGGACGGCGATCTGATGGAGGGCGTATCGCAGGAGGCGATTGCGATGGCCGGGCACTGGCGGCTCGGCAAGCTGATCGTGCTGTACGACGACAACGGTATTTCGATCGACGGCCCCACATCGTTGGCCGACTCGGTCGACCAGGTGAAGCGCTTCAAGGCCGCTGGCTGGGCCGCCGAAAGGATCGACGGCCAGGACGCCAACGCGGTCGCGGAGGCGATCGCTCGCGCACAAAAATCGGGCAAGCCATCGCTGATCGACTGCCAGACGACCATCGGATATGGCGCGCCCACCAAGGCGGGCACGGCGAAGGCGCATGGCGAAGCACTCGGCGCGGAAGAATTGAAGGGCGCCAAAGAGCGCCTTGGCATTTCGCTCGAACCGTTCTCCGTGCCTGCGGACGTGCTCAAGGCCTGGCGTGAGGCCGGCTCCCGCGGCGCCGCCGCGCGCAAGGATTGGGAAGCGCGGCTCGCGCAAATGGGGCCGCGCAAGCGCGCCGAGTTAGCGCGCCGCCTTCGCCATGAGCGTCCTGCATCGCTTGCCAAGGCGCTGCGCGAGCACAAGAAATCGCTGTTGGCTTCGCCGCTCAACGTCGCCACCCGCAAATCCTCGGAGGCGGCGATCGAGGCGATCGCAGCCGTAATGCCGTTCGAATTCGTTGCCGGCTCCGCCGACCTCACCGGCTCGAACAACAACAAGGCGAAGTCGGCGGTGAACTTTTCCGCCAGGACGCCGAAGGGACGTTTCATCCATTACGGCGTTCGCGAGCACGGCATGGCCGCATGCATGAACGGGATTTTCCTGCATGGCGGATTTGCGCCGAACGGTGCCACCTTCCTGGTCTTCACCGATTATGCCCGGCCGGCGATACGGTTGGCCGCGCTGATGGGGACGGGCGTGATCTATGTGATGACCCACGATTCGATCGGCCTTGGCGAGGATGGCCCCACCCACCAGCCGGTCGAGCATCTCGCTTCGCTCCGCGCCATGCCCAACATGCGCGTGTTCCGGCCCTGCGACGCGGTCGAGGTCGCCGAGTGCTGGGAGCTTGCGCTCAACCGCAACAATGGACCGACGGTGCTTGCGCTCACGCGCCAGAACCTGCCGCAATTGCGCACCACGGCGCCCGCCGAAAATCCGTGCAGCTTTGGTGCTTACGAACTGGTTCCCTCGCAGGGCGAGGCGAAAGTATCGCTGTTTGCCTCCGGCTCCGAGGTCGAGATCGCGGTCGCCGCCCAAAAGCAGCTCGCTGGGCGCGGCATTGCCACGAGGGTCGTCTCGGTGCCGTCGCTGGAACTCCTGCTGGCGCAGCCGGCGGAGCGGCAGCGGGCCATCATCGGCCAGGCCCCGGTCAAGGTCGCAATCGAGGCCGCCGTGCGCTGGGGTTGGGATGCCGTGATCGGCAAGGATGGTGAATTTATCGGCATGCGTTCTTTTGGCGCCAGCGCGCCGGTAAAGGACCTTTTCCGCCATTTCGGCATTACCGCAGAGGCGGCAGTTAACGCTGCCGTGAAGCGGCTGGGTTAGTGCCAGCGGTTGAGATTGCCAGGAAAAAGGACTACGAAAGAGCCACATTTTCCGTTTCCGCCCGGCAGAACCGGGCGGCCGTGCCTCAAAAACCCTCGTGGGGGACAATTGCTGTCCCGTACGGGTGGAATCGGTGTTTGAGGCGGTACATGTGAAGGAGACCGCAGATGGCAGTCCGCATCGGAATCAACGGCTTTGGCCGCATCGGCCGCAACATCCTGCGGGCGATCGCCGAATCAGGCCGCAAGGATGTCGAGGTGGTGGCAATCAACGATCTCGGCCCGGTCGAGACCAACGCTCACCTGCTGCGTTTTGATTCCGTGCACGGCCGCTTCCCCGGCACGGTCACCGTCGAGGGCGACTCGATCAGCCTCGGCAACGGCAAGATCAAGGTCACCGCCGAGCGCGATCCTTCCAGGCTGCCGTGGAAGGCGCTCGGCGTCGACATCGCGATGGAGTGCACCGGCATCTTCACCGCGAAGGACAAGGCCTCCGCGCATCTGACTGCCGGCGCCAAGCGCGTGCTGGTCTCTGCCCCCGCCGACGGCGCCGATGCCACCATCGTCTATGGCGTCAACCACGACACCCTGACCAGAGATCACCTGGTCGTCTCCAACGGCTCCTGCACCACCAATTGCCTTGCCCCGGTCGCCAAGGTGCTGCACGACACCGTCGGCATCGAGACCGGCTTCATGACCACGATCCACGCCTATACCGGCGACCAGCCCACCCTCGATACCCTCCACAAGGATCTCTATCGCGGACGCGCCGCGGCAATGTCGATGATCCCGACCTCGACGGGGGCCGCAAAGGCGATCGGGCTCGTGCTGCCGGAACTGAAGGGCAAGCTCGACGGCGTTGCGATCCGCGTGCCGGTACCGAACGTTTCCGTGGTCGACCTGAAGATCGTCGCCCAACGCCAGACCGACGCCAAGGAAATCAACGAGGCGATGAAGCGGGCGGCCGAGCAGCAACTCAAGGGCATCCTGAACTACACGACTTCCCCCAATGTCTCGATCGACTTCAACCACGATCCGCACTCATCCACCCTGCACATGGACCAGACCAAGGTGATGAACGGAAATCTGGTGCGGGTGATGGCGTGGTACGACAACGAGTGGGGCTTCTCCAACCGCATGGCCGACACCGCGGTCGCGATGGGGAAGGTGTTGTAAGGACTTGCGTGTCCCGGACGCGATGCGGCGTCTGGACGCTGCATCGCTGGGCCGGGAGCCACAAGGGGTGCGCGATGGAGCTTCCCGACTGGATTGGAATCCCCGGCGCGATCCTGCTGATCGCCTTCATGGTCTATGGGTTCTTTCAAGGCATGAAGGTCACGAAAAAACAGGAAGGCGATCCACCGGATCGCAGTCACGACTTCTTCGATTCGTGGCGACAATGAAACCGTTCCACACCCTCGATGACGTCGACGTGAAGGGCAAGCGCGTGCTGTTGCGCGTCGACCTCAACGTGCCCATGGAAGGCGGCCGCGTCACCGATGCGACCAGACTGGAACGCGTCGCGCCGACGATCACCGAGATTGCCGAGCGCGGCGGCAGGGTGATCCTGCTCGCCCATCTCGGCCGGCCCAGGGGACGCGACCCCAAGGACTCGCTGAAGCCCGTGGCGGCCGCGCTCGCCGGCATCATCAAGCGGCCCGCCGCCTTCGCCGATGACTGCATCGGCGAGGTCGCATCGCGCGCGGTCTCCGCCATGAAGAACGGCGATATCCTGTGCCTGGAGAACACGCGCTTCCACAAGGAAGAGGAAAACAACGATCCCGCCTTTGTCGCCGAGTTGGCAAAGCTCGGCGACATCTGGGTCAATGATGCGTTCTCGGCGGCGCACCGCGCGCATGCCTCGACCGAAGGGCTCGGCCACAAGCTGCCAGCCTATGCCGGACGCACCATGCAGGCGGAACTGGACGCATTGTCCAGGGCGCTGGAGCGGCCGGTGAAGCCGGTGATCGCGATCGTCGGCGGCGCCAAGGTCTCGACCAAGATCGATCTTCTGCAAAATCTGGTCAGCAAGGTCGATGCGCTCGTCATCGGCGGCGGCATGGCCAACACGTTCCTGCACGCGCAGGGCATCGCGGTCGGCAAGTCGCTTGCCGAGAAGGACCTGGCGGGAACGGCGCTGAAGATCATCGAAAAGGCCACGGCGTCGAATTGCGCCATCATCCTGCCGGTCGATGCGACGGTTGCGTTTCATTTCGCCGCCAACTCGCCCTCCCACGCCTATGGTCTCGACGCGATCCCGCCGGAGGGCATGATCCTCGACGTCGGCCCGCAATCGACCGTGCGTATCCAAGCGGCAATCGACGATGCCGCAACGCTGGTCTGGAACGGCCCGCTCGGGGCCTTCGAGATGACGCCGTTCGACCGTGGCACGGTGCTGGCGGCTCGCCACGCGGCCGAGCGGACCAAGGCCAAAAGACTGATTTCGGTTGCCGGCGGCGGCGATACGGTCGCAGCCCTCAACCAGGCCGGCGTCGCCGCCGATTTCACCTACGTTTCCACAGCCGGCGGCGCCTTCCTGGAATGGATGGAGGGGAAACCCTTACCCGGCGTCGAAGTTTTGAGACTACGCTAAGTTCAAGCCATCGCGGGTGCAGATGCCCGACAAGCGCCTGTTTTGGCTTGCAAGAGCCCGTCGCTCGACTACCAGTTCTGCGTCAGGCATCGCATCGACACCTTGGAGGAACACCGCATGAATCTTCCCGATCTCAACAGGATTGCGCTGGCCATGGTCGCGCCGGGCAAGGGCATTCTTGCCGCCGACGAATCCACCGGCACCATCAAGAAGCGATTTGACGCCATCAAGGTCGATTCGACCGAACAAAATCGCCGCGACTATCGCGAGATGCTGTTCCGTTCCACCGAGGCGATGAGCCGGTTCATCTCGGGCGTCATCCTCTATGACGAGACCATCTGGCAAAACGCCGCCGATGGCACGCCGCTGGTCAAGCTGATCGAGCAATCGGGCGCTATCCCCGGCATCAAGGTCGATGAAGGCACGCAGGCGCTGCCCGCCTGCCCCGGCGAACTGGTCACCGTGGGTCTCGACAAGCTCGCCGAGCGGCTGAAGAAATATCATGAGCGTGGCGCGCGGTTTGCCAAATGGCGTGCGGTGATCGACATCGGCGCCCACATCCCGACCGAAACGGCGATCCGCGCCAATGCGCACGCGCTGGCGCGCTATGCAGCGCTGTGCCAGGCGGCGGAGATCGTGCCGATCGTCGAGCCCGAAGTGTTGATGGATGGCGATCACGACATCGACCGCTGTTACGAGGTGACGCAACGCGTGTTGAGCAGGACGTTTGCCGAATTGCGGGTGCAGCGTGTGGCGCTGGAGGGCATGGTGCTGAAGCCGAACATGGCAATCGCGGGCAAGAAGAGCGCAAAGCGGGCATCGGTCGATGAGGTCGCCGAGAAAACAGTGCGCATGCTCAAGCACTGTGTGCCGGCCGCCGTGCCCGGCATCGCCTTCCTTTCGGGCGGACAAAGCGACGAGGAGGCAACCGCTCACCTCAATGCCATGAACCGGCTCGGACCGCTGCCCTGGAGGCTCACCTTCTCCTACGGTCGCGCACTTCAGGCCGCGCCGCAGAAGGCCTGGTCCGGCAAGCCTGAGAACCTCGCCGCGGGTCAGCGGGCGTTCGCCCATCGTGCGCGCATGAACGGGCTTGCAAGCACGGGCGAGTGGGCGAGCGAGTTGGAAAAGAAGGCGGCGTAGATTTGGCCAGCCGACCCGCTCCGCCGCGACCGATGCCGCGGCTCTATCTCGCGACGCCAGTCGTCGAGGATCCTTCTTCATTGATCTCGACCCTGCCGGGCCTCTTGGCCGCCGCCGACGTCGCGGCCATCCTGCTGCGGCTTGCAGAGAGCGACCCGCGCACCATGATCGCGCGCATCAAATCTCTGGCGCAGCCGATTCAGAACGCGGGCTCTGCGCTGCTGCTCGAAGGTCGTGTCGAATTGGTCGCCCGCGCCGGCGCCGACGGAGCGCACCTTGCCGGCCTCGCCGCGCTCGAGGAGGCGCTGCCGAGCCTGAAGCCCGACCGCATTGCCGGCGTGGGACGGCTGGCGAGCCGGCATGATTCGATGGTCGCGGGTGAGCGAGGTGCCGACTACGTGCTGTTCGGCGAAGAAGATGTGACGGGGCATCGACCGTCAACGCAGGCCATCGCCGAGCGGATTTCGTGGTGGGCGGAGCTGTTCGAGCCGCCCTGTGTCGGCTATGCGGCCTGCCGCGAGGAGGTCGCGGAATTTGCGGGCGCGGGCGCGGATTTCATCCTGGTCGGCGATATGATCTGGACAGATTCGCGAGGGCCGGCGGCGGCGTTGGCGGAGGTCGGACAAGCGATCCGGCAGGCCTGCGCGATAGCGCGCGGGACACGTAAGGCCGCACAGGGATCGCCTTGAGGCATGGTCTTCCTCCGTCCCATCGCAATCCTGCTCGCCTCGCTGGCGCTTGCGACCGGCGCATTGGCGCAGGTCTCGCCGACGCCACCACCCGCACGCGCGCCTGCCTCCGACCAGGGCACCGCCAAGCGCGACACGAAGGCGCACGCGGTTGTCAAAAAGCCGGCCGCAGAATCCAAGCCGGCGACGACGCCTTCCACCGCCAACAGCGGGCCGGCACCCGAAGACCCCAGGGTGGATCTCGTCTATGGCGCCTATCAGCGGGGCGAATACAGGACCGCTCGCGATCTCGCCGTCCCGCGCGCGCAAGCCGGCGATCCCAAGGCGATGACGATGCTGGGCGAACTCTATTCCAACGCGCTTGGCGTCAAGCTCGACGAAGCCAAGGCGGTCGACTGGTACAGGCGCGCATCGGATGCCGGAGACCGCGAAGCGATGTTTGCGCTCGCAATGATGCGGATTGCCGGGCGCGGCGGGCCCGCCGACCGGCAGGAAGCCGTCAAACTCCTGGCGTCCTCGGCCAAGCTCGGCGAACCCAAGGCGGCATATAATCTCGCGCTGCTCTATCTCGACGGGCAGACATTGCCGCAAGATTTGAGGCGCTCCGCGGAATTGCTCCGCATGGCGGCCGATGCCGGCAATTCCGAGGCACAATACGCGCTGGCCACCTTCTACAAGGAAGGGACGGGCGTGGAGAAAGATCTCGAAAAGGCTGCGCGGTTGTTGCAGGCGGCTTCACTCGCCGGCAATGTCGATGCCGAAGTCGAATACGCCATCGCGCTCTTTAACGGCACCGGCACGCCGAAAAATCAGCCCGCGGCGGTTGCGCTGCTGCGGAAAGCGGCCCGGCAGAACAGCGCGATCGCGCAAAACCGTCTGGCGCGCGTGCTGGTCACCGGACAAGGCGCGCCGCTGGACAGGATCGAGGGGCTGAAATGGCACCTGATCGCAAAGACCGCCGGCAGGGGCGACCTCTTTCTCGACGAGGTGTTTGCCCAGCTAAGCGCAGAGGATCGTGCCAAGATCGAAGCGGCCGCGCGCCGCTGGTTAGGCGCCAAGTAATACAAGCGCATCGGACTTGACTGCGGCGTAGCCGCAGGGCACGCACTTCTCCCGACATCTTTCGCCGCCGCCGTCGAGCGCCAAAACGAAACCGCCTTCATGCTGCATTCCGCCCTCATTAACGTCATGGTCAAGGCCGCGCGCCGCGCCGGCCGCAGCCTGAAACGCGATCTCGGCGAGATCGAGAACCTGCAGGTGTCGCTGAAGGGTCCGGCGAATTTCGTCTCGCTGGCCGACAAGCGCGCCGAGGAAATGCTTTACGCCGACCTCGAAAAAGCGCGGCCCGGCTACGGTTTTCTCGGCGAGGAAGGCGGCAGGCGCGAGGGGAGCGACAAGACCCACAGCTGGATCGTCGATCCGCTCGACGGCACCACCAATTTTCTGCACGGCATTCCGCAATTTGCCATCTCGATCGCGCTTGCGCGTGAGGACACCATCATCGCCGGCGTGATCTACAATCCTGCCAATGACGAACTCTATATCGCCGAGCGCGGCAAGGGCGCCTTTCTCAATGATCAGCGGCTGCGTGTTGCCGGACGGCGCAAGCTTTCGGATTGCGTGATCGCCTGCGGGCTGCCGCATATCGGGCGCGGCGACCATGAGCTGTTCCGCGCCGAGATGGCTGACATCCAGAACCGTGTTGCGGGCTTGCGCCGCTTCGGCGCGGCCTCGCTCGATCTCGCCTTTGTCGCCGCCGGCCGCCTCGACGGCGGTTGGGAGCGCAACTTGTCACCCTGGGATATCGCCGCCGGCCAAATCCTCGTGCGCGAGGCGGGCGGCATCGTCTCAGGAATAGAGGGCCATGACAATGCGCTGACGACGGGCAACGTCGTCTGCGGCAATGAATATGTGCATGCCGAACTCGTCGGGATTCTGAAGGCGGCACGAAAGTAAGGCGCGATCGTTTAGCCTGGCGATGACGCTCAAGGCAGCTTCGCGCGATCGAGAAACGGCTTCCAGGACAGCGCCTCGGCTTTCGCCTCGTCCAGGTGTCCCTCCTCCAAAAGCCTTCCGACACATTTGAAATATTCACAAAGAAATGACGGGTCCGGCAGTTCATAGACGTGCTCGTTCGGGACCCACAAACCAAATCTGCTGGCGGAGACAAATGCAGACATGATGGCCGGCTTGAGATCGCGCGAATTGTCCGGCCATCCCGAGGCGATCCGGGTCTTGATGTTCTCTGAGAGGCTGCGAAGCCGATAACCGAGACTTCGAAGCTCAAAGGCTTTTCTTTCGCCTGACGCCCGGCTCAGCGCTTCCAGCGAAACGCCAATGACCAGCCCGGTCATGAAAACCAGCGCAAGGTTGAACCAGCGCAGTTGGCGTACCTCGACGAGGTCGTTGAAAATTGTCGTGGCCACGGCGTTAGGCCCCGACAAGCCATTTTCCTCGAACCATTTTTCAAAAGACGCGCCGATCAGGGGGATCAGTAGCAAGCCCCAAATCAAAAAAAGCAACACTCTAAGAAATCTGGGCATGGGCCAGCTATCGATTGGCACGCAAAAGCGTTTTCGAGCGAAGTGTATAGCGGTTCGCGTGAAGAAAACGCGTCAAAATCCAAGAATGCAGCCTGGGTTGTGGTTCAAACAGAACCGGGAAGGCTCCAGACAAACCCAAAAAACAATCAGCGCCCCCGCCCGCCTGCCCCAGCGGCCGCAAACGTCGCGGCTGCTTCCGGCGGACGTTCCAGCATACAATGCTCCGCCCGGTCTCGTAAGCAATAGTTGGCGCGCTGGGCACAGACTTTGCCCGCCCTCGTGGACGCGGGGGAGCGTAACCCTTTGGTTCAGCGAATCCCGCCGTCATTGACAAGATGGTCGCGAAAGAACCCGACGACCCTCACGTTGAAATCGCGGTGAAAGGCAGCCCTATCAAAGTTCGGCGGGTCGTCGGTGCAAATGCGCGGAACGGCGGTCGCAAGTTGCTCCGAGCAAGGCGCCAGAAATGCATAGTGACCTGCCGGAACGACGTGAATCTCGGGCTTACCTGGCAGAATGCCGGAGACGCGCGCGGTGCCCGCGGCGTCGACACCGTACCCGCCAAGTTCAGATCGCCAGATTTGCAGGGGGATTTGGATGCCTGCCAGGCTTTCCTGAGTGAAAGCAGTCGTTATAGCGGCATCGGCAAGCACCGCAGCTTTAATTCGCGCATCGTGTGGCAGGTTCGGCAAAGTGGCGCCGTTATGAAGTTCCTCGCAAATTCCCGTTTTCTCGGTACATCGCTCAGCCACCCTTTGCGTGTCCGGATTTCCGCCCACCAGGACCAATCCGGTATAGCCACCCAAGGAGAAGCCAAAAAACCCAATTCTGGCGGGATCAATGGCTTCTCTGTCCTTCCAGTCATTCAACATGAAATCGAGCATGCGCACCATGTCGGCCGGACGCGAAGCCCAAACAGACAGGGTGTTGCGGCGCGAGGAGTCGTTTGCAGTGTCGCCTGGATGATTGATTGCTGCGACGATGAAACCGGCATCCGCCAACGCCTCCGCAGTATCATGATGTCCGCCAAACCAGCCGCCCCGACCATGAGAAAAAATAATGAGCGGCAGTTTTAGCCCTGTGACCGGACAATCCTTCACGCCGGTCAGCCCAAAATCGGCACCCACCGCAAGATTGCCAAGCGACACAACTTTCGGCTCGCCCGCGCAGGGATACCAGATTGCGCCTGACACGGAAGCGTTGGAATCGAGAAGCTGGATGCCTACGGCGTCTGCGGAAGAGACCAAACAACAGAGAATGACCGCGCAAGCCCAAAACGTCCTGAGCAACAAAGCAGCCTCCCTTCCGGCAAAATAGGAACCGGATAAAATTCTTTAAAGTCGGCCCCGCCGATCAGCGTGCGTTTTCGAAATCGGCGATGCCACTAAATGCCTGCGCGCCGCGGCCCGCGCTGCCAGACATAGCCCTAAAAGTTTCGTGCGTCAGAAGCGATAGTTCACGCCGGCCGTCGCTGCGTGAATCGTATCCTTCAAGCTAAAGATGGTCACGGTGGTCGCGCCGTCCCTCAGCAGGGTGCCGGCGTTGCCGAAATCGTAAAAATTGTATTCCAGGGTCGCCGACCAGTGCGAGGCAAACGCCCATTCCGCGCCAGCGCCGACCGTCCAGCCGGTCCGGGTTGCTTTCGCGCTGGGATCAACAGCTATTCCTGCGGCATTGATAAAGGCATCGTCGATCTTTTCGCGGGTCCAGGCGCCGCCACCCCTCGCGAAAATAAGCCAGCGATCAGCGAAGCTGTAGCCAAGCCGCGCAGTCGTTGACACCGACGCGGCATGGCTGTTGTTCAGGCTGGACCAAGCCGCCCGAGCTTCGATACCTGCGACCCAGCTGTGCGCGAACTGATAGTCGCAGCCGGCCTGTCCACCCCCGACAAAGCCGGCCGAACTGAAGTTCTCCGAGTTTCCAAGTCGGCTCGTTGTCCTGTCCTCGCTGACGACGGCGCCAACATGGCCGCCGGCGTAGCAACCGGTCCAGGAGAACAGGACAGGCACCACAGGGCCTGCAGCCTTCACCGCCAGGTCGGCGGCGAACGTGGGGGTCGCCATCGTCAGCGCGACAAGAGCGGCGCCGGATATCAACTTACACATCAAACTATCAACCAGTTTCGGGGGCTTTCGCGTATAGGTATCAACAAACTGATAATACAATGTAAACGAGCAGGCAAGCGACATTGCGAAGCGCATCTGCCTACTTGTCCTGGGGCGGCAACGGGAAGAAGGCGCTGGTGCGCGACTGATACTCGCGATAGCGCTCGCCGCGCGAGCGCAGCATCTGCGCTTCCAGCGGGGGGATTCCGGTAACATGCACCAGGCTCCAATACATCAGGATCGGCGCCAGCAACGTCGCAATGCCCCAGGGATAAGTGAGGGGATAGCCGGGCGCCAACGCTATGACCGGATAGGCCAGCCAGCACAGCCACTCAAAGAAGTAGTTGGGATGGCGCGACCAGCGCCACAACCCGACATCGCATACGCGTCCCCGGTTGGCCGGATTGCTCCGGAAGCTCTTGAGCTGCGCGTCGGCCAGCGCTTCGCCGGCAATGCCCACAATCAGGATCGACGCGCCGAGATAATCCTGCCACCGCAACGAATCTTCCGGCACACGTGCGGCGATGAAAATCGCAAACACCAGCGGCACCGATCCCAAGGCCTGGTTTTGCAGAAAGATGAACATCCGTCGCGCAGAATGAGCGCCCCACTCCCTGGCAAACGCCGCATAGCGGGGATCGTCCTCGATTGCCGCCGTACGCAAGGCGATGTGAATGCCCAGTCGCAACGACCAGATCGCGACCAGCACCGCAACCAACCATTGCCGAGGGTTCGTTGGAGTATCCCCGATCGGACACAGCGCGCTGCCGACCCCGACCAGTCCGACTGCAAAAGTCCACATGGTATCGACCCAGCCCGAATTGCCGGTTCGCTGTTGCACGATCCAGGCCAACGCCATCAGAATCGAAAGCCACAGCGCTATGGTGACCAGCGCTTCAACATAAATGACATTCATGCGGAACCGCGGCCCTCCCGGGGTTGCGGACACCTCCATCAACTACGCGCTCATCACCCCTCTGGTTTCAGGCCTGGTTCCTCCGATTTGACGCTCGCGACCCACCTTATGCGGTGCAACCCGCGGCAAAGGCGCTTTTTTCCCACCGCTGTGCCATAGTGTGGATCAAGTTCCCTGCAACGGATATCAGAATGCCTTCAGGCCCCTCTTCCCGCTCCGCGATGGAGATCGAACTAAACAAGTTGTCCTCGCCGCGGATTTTCCTGCTGCGCATGCTCGTGTTCCTCGTCCTGTGCGCGCTGGTTGCGATTGTGCTGTATCGGCAGATCATCCAGGCTTTCTTTGCAAATCCCGGCCTCAACGCGTTGATTGGCCTCGTGCTTCTGGTTGGAATCATCCTTTCGTTCCGCCAGGTGATCCGCCTCTATCCGGAAGTCAGCTGGGTGAACAATTTCCGGGTTGCCGATCCCGGACTTGCGGTGGCTCGCCACCCGATACTGCTGGCGCCGATGGCCGCCATCCTCGGCGGTGAGCGAACCGGGCGGATGACGATCTCG
>Ga0306923_10004878_pt1 | contig 12939 bp, 14 predicted proteins | sample sta12Can44000108_FD_203841 | JGI IMG/M metagenome (GOLD analysis project Ga0306923, IMG submission 203841) | Lab enrichment of tropical soil microbial communities from Luquillo Experimental Forest, Puerto Rico - statanox.12C.anox.44.000.108 (v2)... | ecosystem: Environmental > Terrestrial >... | reverse complement strand
CATCGCTCGCACGTTGTCGCGCTCGTTATAGACCGGAACGATAACTGAACACATCATGGGTTCATTTTCGGCACGATATCGGCCTGACACGACAATGCCGTCAGGAATTTTTGAAGGTTCTCCTTGGATGGGCGGCACTGTTGAATTTACTCGCATGCCTCTTAATAACATACCGCGCATTCCCTCTCAAATCCACGAAAGAGAGCCGATGTTGATTAGGGCGAGGGGGGACGTCGCCTGCTCAGGTTTGAAGGGGTGGACGCCATCGTGACCAGCTGTCGAACATGGTCTCGCCGGCCGTGTTGAGGGGCGCGCCACAAAGTAGCTGTCCCACTGCGCGGAGGTCGGCACCTAGCCCGATGATCGGGTTGGGCGTGCGCCCGAGTTGTGCCGCTCGAGGACGTGGCGAGCAGCGCGATAATAAAGGGCGCGTTTATCTTTCGCTCGATCAGATGACTTCCGCGGGGTTGGTAACCATCAGGAATGGCAAGTTTTTTGAGCATCCTGGCGGAACGAGATCGTGAGGTGGGAAACTCGGCCATCCACGCTCACTCGAGCACCGCATTTTCGCGAGGTCCACCAGAGCGGGGAATGAAATGTCCTCATCGACAGTGGCAAGCCAATACTTGGTGGGCTCAGGTTCGCTCTCGGGCCATTCGATCAGCAGCGTTTCTGCGGATCGTCCTGCGGCGCCTCATCGATGCGGTGCGCACCGCACGCGGGCAAAGCGCGAGCCCATCCAATTGGCTGTGGTGCAGGGCGAAGTTGGAACCGTAGCACGGCGGCCATTGGCTCCACGCTCCTGCGGCCCTCCGAGGCCAAAAGCCCCGCGCAGCAACGCCTCAGCGGTCTCGCCCGGTCCGCGGGACCGATCATCTTCGTAAGTTCTTCCACGTATACCGCAAATCGTGATGCACCATCCGCGATCACTTCGAGATTCATCTCAACTCCCTCCGTCGATGAATCCCAATAATGCCTGATTCTCAACAACGATCGACTGTAACTTTCTGACCAGTACAACCATCCGAACGCAAAAAAGCCCATTTGCTAATTTGGAGCCGTGGGCGCGGATCGCGTTGCCGATCAACTGCTCGAGCCGAAGAATTGTCTTATGGCCTCGCAGACCCGCTCCACCTGCACCTCCGTCATGCCGACGAACAGCGGCAACGACAGGCACTCCCGCGCATACCGATCTGCGACCGGGAAAGTCTGGGCATCAGCCACGAAGCGGGCCAGCGCCGGCTGGGCATGCAACGGCACCGGATAATGCAGGCCGGTTTCGATTCCCGCTCGCCGCATATAGTCGCGCAGCCGGTCGCGGTCCTTGCTGCGCACGACGTAGAGATGGAACACATGGTCGTCGTGCACGACTTGCGGTAAGGTGAGCGGCAGGCCGGCAAGCCGCTCGTGATAGGCCTGCGCGAGCTTGCGCCGACTGTCCGTCCAACTGTCGAGAAGCGGCAGCTTATGGCCGAGTATCAGCCCCTGTATTCCCTCCATGCGGTAGTTAAACCCAAGCTCGGTATGGACGTAGCGCTCGGATTGGGCGTGGTGACGCAGGGCAAAGAGGCGCCGCGCGATGGCCTCATCAGCAGTGACGACGAGCCCCGCCTCGCCAGCGGCGCCGAGATTCTTTGCCGGATAGAAGCTGTAGCAGCCGCATAGGCCGAACGTACCAACGCAACGCCCGTCGAAACGTGCGCCGATGGCCTGCGCCGCATCCTCGATCACAACCAACCGATGCCGCGCAGCAAACGCCATGACGCCCGCCATGTCGGCCGGTTGTCCATAAAGATGGACCGGAATGATCGCCTTCACTGCAGCATCAAGCCGCTCTTCGGCGTCGGCAACGTCGATATTTGCGCTATCCTCCTCTATGTCGCAGAGGACGGGCGTTGCTCCGACATAAAGCACCGCCCAGGCCGTGGCGACAAAGGTATAGGATGGGACCAACACCTTATCCCCGGGGCCGATGCCGGCGACAATCAGGGCAAGATGCAGAGCAGAGGTACCGGAGTTGACGCCGATCGCATGTGCGATACCGAGATAGTCAGCGGCGGCCTGCTCAAATTGTGCGACGAAAGGGCCGAGGGTGAACGAACCGCTTTGGAACAGACGGTGGATATCGGGCAGGGCCCTGCCTTCGATTTGCCGCCACTGAATGGAGAGATCGGTGAACGGAACGGACAGGTCGGCGTTCTTGCCGGCAGCTGAGAGCAAAGCACGGCTCAACATCATCGCGGCCTTTCCCGTTCGCGCGCATCGCCGATGACGCGCCCCGGAACGCCAATAACGACAGCATGATCCGGCACGTTGGCGACGACAACCGCTGCGGCACCGATCATCGCCCCGCGACCGATCGTGACATTGGGAAGTATCGTCGCATTCGTGCCGATTGAGGCGCGCGCCCGCACGACGGTTCGCACCACCTTCCAATCGGCCTCGCCTTGGAGGTTGCCTTCTGCGGTGGTGGCGTGCGGGTAAAGGTCGTTGATGAACTTCACGCCGTGGCCAATAAAGACCTCATCTTCGATCTCTACGCCTTCACAAATGAAACTGTGCGATGAAATCTTGCAGTTCTTACCGATGGAGGCATTTTTCTGAATTTCGACAAAGCTACCAATCCGGGTGCCATCGCCGATCTGACAACCGTAGAGGTTGACAAGTTCGGGATGAAAGATGACGACGCCACTCCCGAGCCTCACATCTGATTCAACCGGCATGCATACCCTCTACAGTAATCTGTAGGCGGCTGACGATCAGACCGTAACCGCCGGATCCAAGTGCTTGCGGTAGCACTTTCTGTAAAGCAGTTCTAGATCGGTGAGATTAGGGCCTGGCTGACGATCAGACCGTAACCGCCGGATCCAAGTGCTTGCGTTCGCGAGGGCGCCCTTGCCGCGGGGTTCGCCATGATCGGAGCAAGCAGCGAAGTCGGGGTCGCCGCCTCAGTGCTGTAGGGGTTGAGTTTCCTACTCATCGGCGCGATCGCCGCGCTGGCGATGCCGCTGATGCGCAGGTGGAACATCACACCAAAGGACGCGATATGAATGCGTTCTGGGCCGATGACTTTTGTCACTCTTCAGCGCAACGCGTGCGGGTTTCCGGCTACGCCGAAGCTGCCAAACCCGCCGGCGATGCGCTTTTTCTGCATTCGCATTGCGGCTGGGCGGCATATCAGGTGGAGCGGCGTTATTGCGCGGACGCTGCACTCGTGTATTGCGGCTTGCTCCTTGATCGACGCGGTATGACGCGCGGCATTGTCGATGCTCGAAATGATCGTGAGCGAGATATCACAGAATTTTGCAGCAAAGGCCCTGCCGGATGGCGAAAAGGCAGCCGAGATGAGCGGCGGACCTCCTAGTGGCCTGATTCATTCGGGCGATTCCCAAATCGCCCGAAGCAGTTCAAGCTCTCCTCGTGAGAGCAGGAATTGTCGTCAACGTCACTCCAGTGGATCGCCGTCGGCTTGAGGCGATCGTCGCGGATCGCTGCGCGCCGCAGAAGCATGTGTGGCGCGCCCAGATCATCCTTGCCACCGCTGATGGCTGCGGGACCGCCGAGATCATGCGCCGGTCTGGCAAAGCCAAGCCGGTGGTGTGGCGCTAGCAGGCGCGGTTTATGGAGGAGGGTGTTAATGGGCTGCCGCGCGACAAGATGCGCAAACCGGGCAAGCCACCGCTGCAAGCGCAACGGCACGACCACGCTGTTCGCCGCCCTCAATGTCCTCGACGGCACCATTATCGGCCGCAACATGAAGCCGCCATCGGGATCAGTAATTCATCCGCTTCCTCAATGAGGTCGACGCGCACGTTCCCAAGCGAAAGGCGGCCGGCTTAATTGAGCAGATTGCTATAAATCTTTCTGTGCGCATGGGGCAGCGGACGCAACTCCGTCTCGCGTGCACTCGTTTGAAATTTCCGCGGTTGGCCGAAGGGCGGTTCAGGCGCCCTCCCGACGGCGTCGCCACCAGCCGAGAAAAGTACCGCTCGCCAAGATCAGGCCCCCGGCGATGGGACCGGGACGCCATTGGGGACACTCGCCGGATTGGCTCAAAATGAAGAACTCGGATGCACCGGCCATGAGGCGCGAAGCTGAGGAAGACTGGGGCAAAAAGAAATGGCGATAACGACTGTCGCTCACTGCTCCACACCGAGCCAGTCGGGTCATCGGCAACTGATAGCTCCCGGGTATCTCAGGTATCGAGTGACGCCACAGCGAGGACGATCCCAAATGTTAATGCGCATCAGGCCTGCTTCACCTCAGATTTTAGGATCCCATCAAGCTGCTGCGAACGTGGGGTCAGCGCGCGACGCGACGCGAAAAGCCGCTTCTGCACGCGGACAAGCCGCGTGTCCGGTCGTTCGGGGGCTACAACACATGCATCCATCAGCGCTATTCACCTGATCGCATCTAGAGCGGCCCGAAGTCTCGTCACGACATCATTCCATTCTGGGAACAGTCGATCGCCCGCCAAGTGCGGCATGCGCAAATCGATTTTTAGATCGAGTTGCTTCAGATCGACAAGATCGGCACGCCGGCATGCGGGAGAAAAGATGCCATAGTCGAACAGGATGTCGGTATCGATGTCGCCGGAGAATATCAGCCCCGCCATCATCAAATTGGCTCGCACGAAGCGGACGCGGCTGTCGCGGGCGCGCAGGCAATGGGAAAACTGCTGCGGCAGAATCACGAGCGACGTGCCGACGCTCTTTCCCGACACATGCAGGCCGCCGCGGATTGCCGAGAGGCGCATGTCGCGGGCCGGCACGAGCGTCTGCGTGAGCGGACCCGAAACAACCACCTGCCTGGTGAAGTCGAAACCAGGTTTACGCAATATCGCCATGATCCCCGAACCGGAGCGGGCCGCGATCACGTCAGTCGGACTGTAATTGCCGACATTGGGATTGGGCAGCTCATAAAGGTACCATGTGCCGGGTTGATCATCGGACGTATACGGGTGATGCGGTCGTGTGATCAACCGTAGGCCCGGATTGAACTCATCCGGCAGAGCGTGCCGGTCAGCGGAATAACGCACGCCGAGCATTTCGAGCGCCTTCCAGTAGACGGGCGAATAGGAGCCGTCGGACCAATCCATATCGAAGGAATTCAGATAGATATAGCCTCTCATGTCTCTGTTGAGCAGGGTCTGAGAGAAATAGAACGATTCAGGCGTTACCACTTGGCTGTATTCATTGAGAATTGCAACGCCGCGCGACCACAGCGTCGTGATCGTCGAAATGTTGAAATGGCCTACGCCACTGGCTAAGAAGTTGATCGCGCCGCGATAAGGCTGGCCGACTGTCCGACCGATGCTGTCCGTAACAAGCTGCACGAGCTCGGAATCAGCCGTCCAAGGCAGATAAAAATATCTGGCCTTCGACTGTGCATCTGTCAGCGCATAGTTGGTAACCTTCATAGGCAGAGCGGCCACGCAAAGGACCATCAGCGCGATCGTCGAGCGCCGCAATCGAGATGACCCTGGCGGTCGCCCGGCGGTCGATTGAGCGGGGAGGGAGACGCGGACAGGCTGTCGCACAAGGACGCAGGCACGTCTGATCAGGGGAGCGGCACCTCGCGCAACGAGCGACGCGATTGCGCTCAGCGAGCCCCAGTAGCCCCCGACGGCGGCACCCAAGAAGAGTGGGAACAGGCACTGCTCCATGTAAATCGGAATGGGCGGTATCCAAGAGGTGTTCGACAGCAGTAGATATGAAATGCTGTAACCGGCCCAGACCACAAAAGCGGCCACCGCGGCGAGAACGAGCACTCTGCTTCTGCCATGCAGCGTGATGAGTCCCAACAGCCAGCCGAGGGCGCAGGCCACATAGAAATATTTCATGTTGGGTGAATAGGTCATTGCCGAGACGTATTGGGGTCCGTGTACCCGATCGAGTATCTCGGCGAAGTGTACTCGCGCGGTATATTGGGAAATCGTGTACAGGTAATTTGCCGCACCACTGAGCAGGAGCACACCGAGGCAGAGGCCAAGCGCCGCGCCGCGCACCATTATGGTCTTCAACTGCAACGGGCTCACGGTGACAACCGCGAATGGCATCGCCCAGCTCGTCGCCGCGATCATGGTCCACAGTGGATCGCACCAAACGCTGTAGATGATCAAGGCAGATATGGCGGCCGCCGTTGAGCTGAAGGTGCGCCATGAACCTGCCTCTGTCCGGGCAAGCAGGCCCAGCGCGATCATGAACGGGGCGTAGACGACTGCATCTGCGGGGGTAAGGCAGAAGTTCGTCGGCGCGTGCACGACCAGGAGAGCAGGCGCGAATAGTGCGATGCACGACTGTGCGGCCAGCGCGCTAGGCAGAACCGGAACATCGAAGCAGCGCATCATGACGTAGACGGCGCTGGCGAAGCAGGCAAGCGCGATCAAGGCTGAAACGTCGGTAGCCGTTTCCTTGGCGAGAAAAGCAAACGGCCAAAACGCCGGATTAGCCCATGCGTTTTTCGGCAGTAATTGCGTTCCCGGGCTCTGCACAGGACTGAGATTGGTGACGTCGAAATATCCGCCGAATTTGAAGGCTGTGTGCACCACCGATACCACCATCTTGCCGTCGCCGCCGTAATAGTTCGTGGCCAAAATGACGCTTGACAGAATCCATTGGGCGGCCAGCAACAGAAGCAATGCCGAGCCGGCAATCAAATACTCAGAGGATGCGACTCTCGGCAATGTATTCATACGGTCCCGTTTCGCGTTGTGCGCGATGAGTTGCATTGGGTCATTCTGCCGGTGAAAAGAATCTTTCAGGGGTTGATCATAAGAGCACCGCAAATCGCGATCCTCGCTTAAGGCGAGCTCGCGCTGTCTTGGAGAGCCCAGCCATATTGCGACAAGACATCCGATGAGGCCAGCGCCGACCCACCTGGCCGGAATAAAGAGTGAGGGGCCGTTTCGACAGATCCGGAAATTGGGCCGCAGCCGAATAGGTAAGCAGACCCGCGAGATAGTGCACATAGCCGAGCGTCAGCAAGCCATTCCAGCCACGGAAAGGCAAGAACAGACCCCAAGCCGGAATTGATCTGCATTTACGGGGCCCGAAAGATTTGAAAGAGGCTTCAATCGGGATTCCCCGAATGAACCCCGAACTGGCGTGGATGGTAGGGATTTTCTGTATTGGCCGGAATCCTAGGTGCGAGGTGTCGATGGCTTCAATTCCTACCAACTCCGCGACGTGACCCATCCAAGAAGAGCATGCAACGGTTCAAGACGAAAATTGGCATCGTCCGCCCACGTTAGAATCCGCAGGAAAAACGCGATACACTTCGACGATTACATTGGTGATGCTCGCTCCCGATGCAACGGCGGTGCGACCCTCCAGTCTGGGAATAGGAGAGATCGAGACCGGCGATAATTTTGTTCTCACCGAGCAATTCCAGCCCGTACCTTTAAGGGCATGAATGCTTCGAGTTCGAGCTGCGGCCACACCTCCTCGAGTACAACTCGTCGGCGCATTACGGTAACGGGAGTTTCGACATGGGCGCGGCCATCACCGTGTCATTCACGCGAACCGTTAAACCGGCGCTCCTCCTGTTGCGAGGATTCCGATCCACGGTCGTGGGCAAGGGGCACGCTAGACCAGGGATGATTGCTCCCGAGCGTGTTGGGCTAGCTGTCGAATCGGAGTGGGCCGGAAAGCGCCAAGCCAAGCCCTTGCTATAAGAAGCTAATTCGTCGTCCGTGAAAAATTCAGAAGCCATTGAATGGGCTAAATGACCGGGCGCGCTCGGGTAATCGAATTTGCCGGTTTTTGGGCCTTTGCGAGCTGTGTTTGCTTGCAAATTCAATTTTGAGGATTCCCTCGAATCGCGAACCGTGATTCTTCTCGCTCGAGCTGATGGAGCGGGAATTTTGCGATGCGACCACGCGAGCGGCGGGAGAGCGGCAAGCAGGATCTATTCCGCTCACGGCTTGATCAAATCATCGACATGAACCACGCGTTGGTGAAACTGGCGCGGGCGGACAAGCCGGGCCAACCGCCGCTGCCGACGCGGCTGATGGCGGGGCTAGCGATCCTCAAACACAGCTATGACCTTTCCGACGAGGCTTTGTGCGATCGCTAGGTGGAGAACCCGTACTTCCAGTACTTCTGCGGCGAGGAATTTTTCCAACATGTGTTGGTGTTCGACCGCTCGTCGTTGACGCGCTGGCGCCAACGAATGGGAGAAGAGCAGCTTCAGGCGCTGCTGCAGGAGAGCCTGGCGGTGGCGACCCGGACGCAAGCAATGAAGCTGTCCGAGCTCGCCCGTGTTGTGATCGACACCACGGTGCAGCCGAAGGCGGTGATGTTCCCAGATGCCAAGCTGCTCAACCGGGCGCGCGACCGGCTGGTACGACTGGCGAAGAAGCTCGGCGTGAGCCTGCGCCAATCCTATCGGCGGGTCGGCAAGCTGGCCCTGATCAAGCACCAACGCTACGCCCATGCTCATCAGTTCAAACGCGCCCACAGGAGCTTGCGCAAGCTCAAGACCTATCTCGGCCGCGTCATCCGTGACATCGAGCGGCGCATCGTCGAGAAGGAAGATTTGCGGGAGGCGTTCCTGCGGCCGCTATATCTCGCGCGGCGCGTGCTGGAACAAGAGCGCCGCCAGCGCGGTCGCAAGGTCTATTCCCTGCACGCGCCAGAGGTCGAGTGCATCGGCAAGGGCAGGGCGCACCGACCCTACGAGTTCGGCGTCAAGGTGAGCGTCGCTACCACGGTGAAGCATTCCGCCGGCAGGCAGTTTGTCTCCCAGGTCAGCGTTGCCGGGCAATCCTTATGATGGGCACACGCTCACCGTCATTTCACAGATGGGGTGCCAAGAGCTCCGTACTCTGGAAACTCCTTAAAGGCGTTGCGCATGTCCAGCCTATTGGCATCGGCGAAGTCGTCAAGGCGACACCGCGAATTGCTGAATGGACCGGAATAAAAGGAAATGTCCGCATCCAACTCATCCTCGAAAAGTATGCCGGTAAGCAGAAGATCGGCCCGGAATAATCGCGGCAAGACACCGGCTGATCGGCTCGATACTCTGAGGCATCGGCTGAACTCGATTGGCAGGAGGAGCATGGCGGGACCGTCACTGACCGCACGAACCCGGTAACGGTCACGATCTACAGAGAACGTCTTGAGCGTAGCTGTGGTCAGGCCATCACGTAGAGGCTGATCAACGATAGCCGTTTTCTCTAGGGCCAAGGACGAGTCGGATAATGCCGCGAGTGTCTTAGCCGCATCCGGGATGACCTTGAATCGCGTCGGGCTGAACTGACCCACGTTTACGTCAGTGAGCTCATACAAGTAGATGTCAAAATGCTCGAGCTCAAGCTCGCTCAAATCAAGCCTGACACGATCCTCGCGCGGGGTGGATATTTGCATCCGCATCCGTAGCTGTGCACCGTCGATCCGTGCATCGGTGAGGAGGAACCGAACTCCGAGCACCTTGAGCATGCGAGGCTCGACACGGCGCATGAGGACCATATTGCGGCCAACCTCGTCGCTCGCCTCCGTGAAGAAGCGGCGGATGACCGCAAAATAGGCTGGTGTCATGAGTGGGTTGTATTCCATCAGTGTCGGTATGTCGTCTTGCCATAGGCCAGGGCCGTCGTGCAGATTGCCGGTTGCAAATAGAGGGAAGTAGTAAAAATTGAAGATCTTTGAGATACGTCGTTCCTTCAAAAGGGTGAACCCCAGCATTGTCGCCGAACGGCCGCGAAACGGCTGCCCCGGAACAAGGCCTATCTCGGATTTCAGGAAGCGCGTAATCTCGGTTTGGGATTCCGGGTAGGGTGCGCCCCATTTTAATAGCCAGCTTTCCTGGTTGGCCTGCTTAATCGCGGGACCCTTGGTAAATGCATAGGCCAGGACGATGCCCGGCAGCACCGCTAACAGTAATATATTCAGGGACGAGGGCATTCTTAGCCAAACGAGAGGCAGTCGGCTTGATCGAACAACGCGCCAAAGCCGTGAAAACAGTGTAACAGGAATATAGCACCACCCCATCGCAAAAAAAGGAAACAGAAATATCTCAAAATACCAGATACTAGATGCAATCCAGAAGTTTGTAAACAAATTGACGACCCAGATCGAAATTAACATGAACTCCGTGATGATCACAGCCAAACCGACGCGACGCTGTCGCGAGGAGCCGAGCCAAGCCATCATGGCATTGCCGGCCAGCCCGCCCAACAGAAAGGTGCGCTCAGGTGTGAAGATTATCTGGAGAGACCAGGCACTAACACTAATCGGAGGCGGCCAAAACAACATGCTGGCTGAGCCGCTGAACAGACTGGTTATTCCACGCTTGTTAATATCCGGGAAAAAGCCAATTGCCGTGTAAGTCAGAAGGCCCGCCAAGTAATAAACATATCCAGCCGCCAAGAACGCGAGTCCAACTGCAGCCCACCAAACGAGAATAGTGAGACGTCCACGCGCATCCGTTCCGAACAAAAATTGTGTCACAGCGAAGATCATCACGATGGGCAGGCAATATGTGAGCGCTAATGGATTGGCATGTATGATATACGTAATTCCGAGAAAAAAGCCTGTGGTGAACAATGCGGAGAGCCACACGGGCTTCCGGCCAACCTCAAGCGCCGCAAGCGCGGTCAGCATTGAGACCGCCGCTAGTTCGGCAAAATCTGGGTAGAGAAACCACAGCGTGAGGATTATCGGCATGCCGAACAGTTGCCAGGTGAGCAACGTTATCAGCCAAGCCGCCGCGAAAGCAGGACCAGCCGCAAAGCCGATAGCGCGCGCACAGAGCCCAGTTGCAGCAAACAACACCGTCGCCGCTATCGCAAAGGCAAGTGGGCCGTCGTGCAGATCGCCAGTGTTGGTTGCAGTCAGCAGATAAGACAGGAACCAATCTGGGTTGAGTGGATAGGAGATGTTGCCCAGCCCTATCACGGGATCGCTGCCAACGCCAAGCATTGCCGATGAAAAGCGCCGCCTCTCACCAATAAACGCAAGAAGCGACCGCGGATCCCGGTTAAAAAAGACGAAAAGACTGTTCATCGCGAACAGGTAGCGGGTTATATAGAAAACGGCGCCGACGTTGACAGTGTACAAGACGACTTCGAGTAAGCATGTGCTACGAGAGGCTATTTGCCGCCCACGCTGGATCGAACTGTTGATGAAGGATCGCATGATGGTCTCTATCCGTAGGCGGATCATGTTGGATGCAGACGTGGCCAAACGTCGAATTCGCTGCGCAAGCTCATGGCCCGCACATCAGCCGCGTCTTTGGATCCTGCTCGCCACCTCTCTCGCCGCTCCCGTGGCCGCATCGCAAATCCTCCGCTCTATCAGCTCGAGCGAGAAGAATCACGGCTTCCGATTCGAGGGAATCCTCAAATTCGTCGTCATAGACGCTGTGGGTGTCTATCAGCAGGCGACCAATCAACGTGGATTTGCCATCATCGACCGATCCGCACGTCAAAAAACGCAGAAGATTTCTGCCTCGTGCCCCGCTGATCCGAGTTAATGCGCTCATTCAAAAATAGCCCTCGCGTTCTGCAGGATCTCCGCAACCGTGGTAGCATTTGATTCGATGGCCCCCGTCAGCGGATAGCAGCCAAGCGTGCGAAAGCGCACTTTCCGGATTTCTACCTTTTCCGAAGGCCTAGGTTTCAGACGCTGGTCGTCGAGCGTTATCAGGGTGTCGTTACGCCGCACTACCGGTCGCTCCGCGGCGAAATAGAGCGGGACAACTTGGATGTTCTCCGCGAGGATATACTCCCAAACGTCCAGCGGTTCGGAGGTCAATGATCATTCTCTTGGCAGAGGCAACAGCGGACCAGCATGAAAGTCGAGAGGTCGAACCATATGTCACACACCTATCGGCCAGTCAACAAAATCGCAGAGCAACGAATGCAATGCCGGCGTCCGGCCGACAATCGCGCTTTTGCCTACGACTAGCCGGGGGAGCGCTTACATTAAGCAAGCAGGTTGGCATTGGCTCCGGTTAGCACCGATTGGCCGGCGACCGGCGCGGTCACGTGAAAGCCTTTGACCAGGGGCTCAACTCGGTGAAGCAAGTCCCCGTCGACTAGATACGAAAAGGGATTGACTCGTCGAGGGCTACAGAGTTCCTCCCAGGGACCACAAACCTCAATGCCAGAGCGGCGTCGGCGCGCCGAGAATGACGTATCGCTCTATCGGTCCCAATCTATGTTTTTGCCCGCGAGCCTCGGAACAAAAAAGTCGCGACAAATCGTCAGGCGAGCAATCCCAGTGGTGATAGAGGCGCGGGCAGCTTGCTAGGGTCGTCGTTTTGCGATGACGTACATGATATCGAAGAGATTAACGGTTAAGTGCAGGTCGAAGACGCGAAAGTCCTGGAAAAGCTCATAAATCCGTGGTCGCTTCATCTGCAGGACAGTGATGAAATAGAGGGCGGCGCGGAGGCTCCGCGAATTGCCGGGATGGCTCAGGTGCGATACGTCGAATCCCTTGCGACGAAGAAGGCCGGAAATCGTCGGGACGGAAAAATATGCAGGTGCGTCGGCGGGTGGATGAGACAAAGGCACCAATCCGGGTCCCATCGCCGATCTGACAACCGTATAAGTTGACGAGTTCGGGATGAAAGATGACGACGCCACTCCCGAGCCTCACATCCATCCTTGGGACAACCATGGGGGCGCTCTACGTTGAGAATGTGGTGATTACTGGTTTTAACACCGGCAACGCTGCAGGCATCAGGTTTCAACCCACTGCGAGCGCGAGACTGTTTGTTATGGACTCTATCATGGATCACAATGGCATTTCGACAACAACTGGCGGCGGATTGTCATAGTGCGAGGCGCCGCGGGCTCTGCGAACGTCCAGATCACGAATACTAGAAGCACATTCCGTTGGATTTGAATCGGGGGGATTCTCTTAGCGGTCTGGTTGAACGAGTCTATCGGCATTGATTCGCCTTGGGGGCTACGACGATGCCGAAAGCACT
>Ga0306923_10004872_pt1 | contig 12943 bp, 10 predicted proteins | sample sta12Can44000108_FD_203841 | JGI IMG/M metagenome (GOLD analysis project Ga0306923, IMG submission 203841) | Lab enrichment of tropical soil microbial communities from Luquillo Experimental Forest, Puerto Rico - statanox.12C.anox.44.000.108 (v2)... | ecosystem: Environmental > Terrestrial >... | reverse complement strand
ACGATCGCCAGGCCGAGCCCGGCCGCACCCCGCGAGATCGAGGCGACACCGTTCGACCACAGATCGCCGCTCGCGGCGAGGTCTAACCAAGCGGCCGCGACCTTGTCGAGCGGCGGCAATGCCGCGGGCGAGACGACGCCGAGCCGCGAGACCGCCTCCCACGCGACGGCGAGCAACAGCAGCGGCGTGTAGCGCGGCAGCACACCGGTCATGATGGACCGACGCCTTTCCTCGGACACCGACTCCTGGGCCCCCTTGCGAAGGTCGCACCGGTACCTATATGCCCAGCCATAATTATGAAATACTCAATTCGGAAATTCATATTCATGACGCTAACACGGGCGACCGACGGCCTGTCCAAATTCGGCTGCCACTCCGCTGCCGAGCGGCGCAAATTCCCCTGTCGATCCGACTTTGCCGATTTAACCAAGCCTTTGATTCGACGTCGTTTTCGCCAAAATTTGACGCCTTTGGGGACGCGAGAAAGTTTTCTCCGCTGTCGGCAGCGGAATGCCGAAATGGCGGACGGCGTAGCCACACCGGTCATGCGATCGCGCTGCGTTCGGCGAGAAGCGCTTCGCCGCGCACCAGGTTCCAGACGTGATCGACCATTTCGACAAATGCCGGACTGCGGGAGAGGCCGGGGTCATTCTTGTCAAAGCCGGTCTCGACGATCTCCTTGATATGGCCCGGGCGAGCCGACATCACTGCTATCCGCTCGGCAAGAAACACCGCCTCATGGACATCATGCGTGACGAAGATCACGGTCTTACGCGAGCGCTGCCAGATGCGTAAGAGCTCTGCCTGCATCAGGCTGCGGGTCTGCGCATCGAGAGCGCCGAAGGGCTCGTCCATCAGCAGAATGTGCGGATCGATTGCCAGTGTCCGGGCGATCGCCGCGCGCTGCTTCATGCCGCCCGAGAGCTGCGAGGGGTAGCTGTCCTCGAAGCCGGTCAGCCCGACGAGGTCGACGAACTCGCGCGCCCGGCGCGTGCGCTCGGTGCGCGGGATACCTTGCTTTTCGAGACCGTAGAGCACGTTCTGGAGCACCGTCTTCCACGGAAACAGCGCAAAATGCTGGAAGACGATGCCGCGGTCGGGGCCGGGCCCAGCGATCGGCCTGCCCTCGACACGGATGGCACCTTGCTCGACCGGCAGGAAGCCGCCCACGAGGTAGAGTAGGGTGCTCTTTCCGCAGCCGCTCGGGCCGAGCAGCGCCACGAACTCGCGTTCGCCTACCTCGAGCGATACATTGTCGAGAGCGGTTACCGGGCGGCCGCGCGGCGGCCGATAGACGTGGCTGACCCGGTCGATGACGATCTGCGTCGCTGCGTCGCCGTTCTCAGCCAACTTGGTGGTGGATGAAGTCAGTGATTAGGGCGAGCGCCCGTAGGGCGTCGGGCGCGGCGGGATCCCTGGCGATGAAGGCATGGGGTTGGCCTTCAAAGCGGTGGAACGAGATCGAGCCGCCGGCTTTGGTATAGGCTGCGGCGAAGTTCGCCGCCATGTCGGGGGTCAGGTTGTCGTCGGCGGTGCCCTGCATGATCAGGGTGGGGGGCCGTTCGATCGGCTCGCCGCGTTCTACGATCAGCTGGGGATTGCCCTCGGCCATCGCCTCCTCGGAAGGCCAGAACTGATGGTGGGCCTCCACCAGGCGTTCATTGCCGCGTTCGCGTACCGCCCGATAGCGAGCAAGCGGATCGGCAACCGGCCAGCAGACGACCGCGAACGCCAGGCTGGCGTCGGCCCCGTCCAGCGGCAGGGCGGCATAACGAGGATCGCGTGGCCGTAACGCGTTGAGCAGCAGCAAGTGTCCGCCCGACGAGGTACCGAGGCCGCCGACGAGACCGGCGCACGTCGCAAACCGCTCGGCATTCGTCTTCAGGAAGCGGATGCCGTAATTAACGTCGGCGACGGTCTCGGGATAGCGCACGGAGGGCGGCATGCGGAAGTCGATCGACAGCACCACGATGCCGCGGGCCGCCAGATATTCGCCGATCGCGACATTGTTCAGCCGGTCGCCGGAAGTCCATGCGCCGCCGTGCACTTCGAGCACCGAGGGGAACGGGCCGACACCTTGCGGGCGGTAATGGCGGGCGAGCAGCGGCGCGGCACCGGCAGGACGGAGATACTCGAGGTCTTCTATCTGGATGGGCATTACGGTCGCTGGCTGGTGGGCGGTGCTGCCACAACTTATCACATCGGCGGCTTGACCCCATCCTTCTCGGCATTCACACGGGCCGCAGAGAGACTGCCGTCCGCCTTCTTCAGCGCGCCGATGAATATGGCGGCTCCGGGTTTCAGCAGGCTGGCATCACCCGGCGCAAAGGTGACCACGGGCGTGTCGGATGCGACGATGATCTCCGACTCACCGCCCTTGTAGGTGACCTTCAGAACTTGGCCCTGCGCCGCGCTGGCGATGCCGGCGACGGTGGCATCGGTCATCAGGCTGTCGGGGACGAGATCCGAGGGGCGCTCTCCCTCCGCCGCTCCCCGCAAGGCCTCGGGAAAGATCAGGACCTCGATCGCGTGCAATTTGCCGTCGGTGCCTTTGGTCGAGGCCGCGCCGACGTAGTCGCCGGCTTTGATGTCGGCAAGGCTCTTCTTGACGACGGCGGAGACGGTGAAGTTCGGGGCAAGCGCGATCGTCAATTGTTGGCCCTCGCGCGACTTGACCGTCAGGGTCTGGCCGTCGAGCTTTTCGACCGTGCCGCGAATGCGCGTCGGCGTCCCCTCCGGGGGGTTCTGGGCCGCGGCGGGCAAGGCCAGCAGAGCGATCAATGCGCCGGCGAACAGCAATTTGGCCGTCATAGCGGTCCTCCCTTGGTTCGACGCGATCGGACGTCGCGGTTCCTAGCACGAACAACCCTGGGATGCGTGTCGTCGCGTCTCACATTTTGGTGACCGCGGCGCCGACTGTCATCGGATTGGGGGATAGGGTTTGCCTAGCGCGCGCGGCGGGCGCGTTGCGCGGACGAAGCCGGCCAGGATCGCGACCGTGATCAGATAGGGGAGCGCCTGAATCAGCTGCACCGGCACCGTACCGATCGCGGGCAGCATGACCCCTTGCAGACGAGCCTGCACCGCGTCGGCAGCGGCGAAGAGCAGGCAGGCCGAGAGCACCGGCCAGGGCCGCCACTTGCCGAAAATCAACGCGGCGAGGGCGAGATAGCCGCGGCCGGCACTCATGTCGCGTAGAAACCCGTTGCCCTGCGCCATCGACAGACAGACACCGGCGATCCCGCACAATGCCCCGTTCACCGCAAGTGCCGCAAAGCGCAGACCGGCGACCGACAGCCCGGCGGCATCGACCGCCTCGGGGCTCTCGCCGACCGCCCGCAACCGCAGGCCGAAGCGGGTGCGAGCCAGCACGAAAGCAGTGAGCGGCACGGCGAGCCAGGCGAGGTAGACCGGCAGGCTGTGGCCGCTGATGATCGCGCCGTAAATCCGCCCGACGACCGGCACCTCGCTCAGCGCCTGGGCGAAGGGCAGAGTGATCCGGCCGAAGCGCGCCCCGTTCGGCAAAGGCGGCGTCGTGCCGCGTTGCCCGAACCATGCCGAGGCGAGGCTCGGTGTGGCGCCCGCGGCAATCAGGTTGAGCGCCATGCCGGAGACGATCTGGTCGCCGCCGGCGGCGATCGCGGCAACGCCGTGCAGCAATGCCAATAGAAGCGCTGTGGCGATCCCGGCGGCAAGTCCGAGGGCGGCGGAACCGGTCAGCGAGGCGACTGCGGCGCCGGCGAAGGCCGCGGCGAGCATCTTGCCCTCGAGCCCGATATCGACGACCCCGGAGCGTTCGGCATAAAGGCCGGCGAGGGCTGCCAGGACGAGCGGCGCCGCAAGCCGCACGGTCGAGGCCACGAGCGACAACAGCTGCGGGCTCAGGCCGTCTGCCGTACCGGCGCCGTCCATAGAATTCGCATGGCGCGACAGATATGGCCACGCGCGACGCCGTCGAGCATGCCGCAGACAAAGATCACGATACCCTCGGCGACAGTGACCACATCGCGGGTGACACCAGGCATTTCGAAGGACAAAGCCGCACCGCCTTGGTTCAGCCCGCCGAACAGCACGGCCGCAAGCACGACCCCGAGCGGGTGGCCGCGTCCCAGAAATGCGACCGCGATCCCGGCGAAGCCCGCTCCCGCGGTGAGGTCCGCCGTCAGACGGTGCTGTGCGCCGAACAACCCGTTGACCGCGATCAGTCCCGCAAAGGCGCCACCGCTGCACACCGCGAGCACGATGATCCGCGGCACCCGTATGCCGGCGGCCTGCGCCGCCAACAGGTTGAGGCCGGCGGCACGGATCTCGTAGCCAAGCGGGGTCCGGTACAGCAGGACCCAATAGAATGCCGCCGCAAGGAGCGCCAACAGTGCGATCGGGTTGAGCGGCGCCTCACCGGCGTCGAAACGAGTTCCGGCGGTGAGGTCCGCCAGGGTCGGCAGCCACAGCCGAGACAGGAAGGTTCGCGTCTCGAGCGCGCTCTGGCCGGGAGCGATCAATACCTCGACAAGGAGCCAGGTCATCAACGCCGCGGCGACGAAATTGAACATGATTGTGGTGATGACGAGATGGCTGCCGCGCCACGCCTGCAGCAAGGCCGGCACGAAGGCCCAGGCGGCGCCGAACCCGGCGGCGGCGATTACCGCGACGACAAGGACCAGGGGTGCGGGCGTATCGCCGAGTGCGAGGACCACCAACGTGGCACCGAGGCCGCCGAGCGCGGCCTGGCCTTCGCCGCCGATGTTGAACAGCCCGGCCTGGAACGGCAATGCCACGGCAAGCCCGGCGAACACATAGTCGGTCGCGTAGAACAGCGTGTAGCCGATGCCCTCAGGATCGCCGAGCGCGCCGCGCAGCAAGGTGAGGAGCGCCCGACCCGGGTCCTCGCCGACAATCAGGACCAGTCCTGCAACGGCGATAAGCGCGACCGCGAGGCTCGCGGCGGGGATCAACAGAGCAGCGAGGACGCGGCAGAGCCGCCGCATCACGCCGTCGTCAGGAGCGGAGGAGGCGATATCGGGTGTCGAGCGCAGGCGGGCCGTCGCTTGCGACTATGCCGCGGCCGACTAGGTCGATCAGATGTGCATGTACCGACCTTCCGGCCGCGCGGAGCAGCCCCGGCTGGAGGCCGACATAGAGCCGCCCGACGATTGCGTCGATATGCCCGACACCGGCCGAGAGGCAGTCGATGATGCCGGCCTCGCGCTCACGGCGATGGGCGATGAAAGCGCGCACATGGGCTTGCGGCTCGGTGATCGCCGGCCCATGGGTCGGCCAATAGACCGCGTCACGGCGGTCCAGCAATTTGTCGAGCGAGGCCATGTAGGCGGTCATGTCACCGTCGGGCGGCGATATCACGCTGGTCGACCAGCCCATCACGTGGTCGCCGCTGAACAGGATTCCGTGGTCCCGCAACGCGAAGCAGAGATGATTCGAGGTGTGGCCCGGCGTATGGACGGCCTCGAAACGCCAGCCCTTGCCGGCGATAGCGTCGCCGTCGCGCACGGTCACATCGGGTACGAAGTCCCAGTCCCCGCCTTCCTCGACACCGGGGTCGCCGCGCTTCCCGCCCGCATGCGGGCCGTAACCCCAGGTCGCCGCACCGGTCGCCGCCTTCAGCACCGCGGCGGCCGGCGAGTGATCACGATGGGTGTGGGTGATCAGGATGTGGGTCACGCGCTCGCCCGAGAGACCGGCGAGCAACGCCTCGACATGCTCGGCGAAGTCAGGGCCGGGGTCGATTACCGCGACCTCGCCGCTGCCGATCACGTAGGTGCCGGTGCCGCGAAAGGTGAAGGGGCTCGGGTTGCGGGCCACGATGCGGCGGACCCCTGGTGCGACCGGCTCGAGCCGGCCGTATTCGAACGAGAACTCGCGGCGAAAGGGGATCTCGACAGCCATGGCCGGTAGAGTACACCAGAGGCTCTCGTTTGACCCAAGTGTTTAGCCTCCGCGCAATGATGCCGAAGCTCCGGCTCGTCGCGCCGAGCGGCTCGGACCAAGCGAGGCTGCCGGCATCCCGACCCCTACCTATTCACTGGTCTTCATTATTCGTCATCCCCCCGGAAAGAGCGTGTGAAGCGGAAAAAAGCGTGTGAAGAGATTGCCGGAAGCTGGATCGGCGCCGTGCGGCCGTCGAGACAGCCGCTCCACGGTTTCCTCAGGATGAGGAAATGCCTCGCTGCCATCAACAATGTATCTCATGCTGAGCGCCCGAAGAGCCTGCCCCAGCTTTGACTGGGGGCGCGTCTCGAAGCGGGCACGACCGCGATGCAGTCCCTCCCATCAATTTCTTCACACGCTCGAAAAGCGGCGATCTAGGGCCTGCTGGCACAGCCTTTGGGGGGATCCTGTATCCCAGCTTTCCGCGAAATCTCGCCGGGGAAAGGCCGGTGGCGCTCTCTCGCCTCCCCTGTTTTGCGGGCAAAATCAGGGTGAAAAATCGATTCCGCCTTGAAAATCGCCCGGCTTCTCGTCGATAAAGTACTATATCTCAGTAGCTTAACGACTCGGTCGCACACCGGATTGCAGGGGGTGTTTTTGCCGGTTGCAGGGGGCCCAATGCGGTTAACAGGGGGACAACAGGGGAGGCGAGCGGACGCCATCTTCCGGGCTCCAGGGCGCTACCCCCCCACCTGGCGCGCGTGATACGCCTCGATCTTGACGCCAAGATGGCGCGGCGGGCAGGTGATCTCGCCTGACCGCCGCTGCCATCACGAAGCCGGCGACCGAACCGAGGGACTGTGGCGCTCATCGGTACTCGCGGCTATGGTTCCTCTTATGGCGACTCTCGGCGATGTAGCTCGGCGGGCTGGCGTCTCCGCCGCCTCGGTCTCGCGCGTCCTCAACCATCCGGCGAAGGTGAGCCCAGCGGTTCGCGAGCAAGTCATGCGCGCGATGGGCGAGCTCGGCTACGTCCGGGACGGGGCTGCTCGAGCGCTGGCTTCGCGCCATTCCCTCACCATCGGCAATGTCGTACCGACGCTCGGGATCGGGATCTTCGCGGCCGGCGTCGCGGCATTGCAAAGACGGTTGGAGGAATTCGGCTACCAGCTGCTGGTCGCTGCCAGCGACTACGACGAGGCAAAGGAGGCGCGGCAGGTCCGCGCGCTGATCGAGCGCGGCGTCGACGGCATCGCGCTGGTCGGCCAGCGCCATATGCCCGAGGTCTATCAGCTGCTCCGGTCGCGCGAGCTTCCTTATGTGAATACCTACCAATTCGACGGGCGGGACCCGCATCCGTGCATCGGCTTCGACAACCGGATCGGCACCTTCAACCTCACGGGCTATCTGATCGATCTCGGGCATCGCGACTTCGGCATCGTCACCGCCCCGCCGAGCCTCAATGACCGGATCGCGGCCCGATTGACGGGAATCCTCGACTGCCTCGATGATCGCAGCATCGCACCCTCGGCGCGGCACGTCATCGAGGTGGCCGCGCAGACCATCGTAGAGGGTCGCGGCGCGACACGGGCATTGCTCACCGCGCACCCGGATTTGACCGCGATCTATTGCACCACCGACACGCTCGCCATCGGTGCGCTCCGCGAGTGCCAGCTGCTCGGTCTCCGCGTGCCGGAGGATGTCTCGGTTGCCGGTTTCTCCGATCTCGAAATCGTCTCGCAGCTCGACCCGCCGCTGAGTACCGTCCACATCCCGACCGACCAGATCGGGACCTGCATCGCCGATTTCCTGATCGACCGCATCAGCGGCAGGACCGGCCCGGAGAAGATCGAGCTCGAGGCCAAAATCATCATCCGACAATCGACCGGCCCGGTGCGCGCCGCGGCTCGATTCGGGCGTCCGCGCCGGGTGGTGTGACCGCGGACGGCCGGGTTGTGTTCGAATTTCTGCATCGGGTGGAGAGTGGCCATTTGCCGCCGCCAACTGGGACTCGCGTCAGGCTTAGCCGCATTACATTCTGAGTTGCAGATTTCCCTGGGGACCCGCGAGATGAGCGAGGGCGGACCGAGCAAAGGTTGGCGGCCACTTGCGGCTCTCAGCGAGAGGCCGGAAGGGCTCCGCCGGTCTCAGGAATCCAACCTTCGATAGATGCTCGGAAAGCGACCAGTCTGCTATCGACTTTAGGCCGTTATCCTGGGGTCTCAATAGCGCTTGGTGTAATTCGCGCGGGATGACGCATGGGGAGAGGCTAAAAATATGGCGCATGATCCAAGGCTAATCAGACACGAGGACGCGATCGACGATTTGAAACCGGCCATCCCCGATTGGATCAAGAACCTGAAGCGGCCGGGCACACCGTGCGTCGTTCCCGCCTTCGGGCCGCTCGAAGGGATTCGTGTCGTCGGCACCGGCCAGCTGGTCGCGCAGCCTTTTATCGGGACAAAGCTCGCCGAATTCGGCGCGGAGGTGATCCATGTCGAACGTCCCGGCGGCGATGTGTTCCGCTTTACCGCGCCGCAATTAACCCGTGGCCCGCGTCCCCACGGTTGCGACGAGGCCGAGGTCACCAAAAACAAATTGTCGATGGGCCTCGATCTGAAGCACGCCCGCGGGATCGAACTCTTGATGGCGCTGTGGAAAATCTCCGACGTGTGGATGGAATCCTCGATGCCCGGCACGCTCGAACGCAACGGCATCACCAACGAACTCGCGCTGGCGGTCAACCCGAGCCTCGTCATCGTGCGGGTCAGCACCTACGGGCAATACGGCAACGAGGACTATCTCGGGCGCCCGGGCTATGACGCAATCGCGCAGGCCTATGGCGGCATGATGAACCTCACCGGCGATCCGGCCGGGCCACCGCAGCGGGCCAAGACCTATACCGGCGATTACGTCACCGCGCTGACCGGATGGGCGGCGACGATGATGGGGCTGTGGGAAGTGAAGAAGAGCGGACGCGGCCAAGTGATCGACCTGGCGCAATACGAAGCGGTGGCGCAGACCAATGGCAACACGCTGCCGCTCTTCACCGGCGAAGGTGCGATCTATGGACATACCGGGAACCGTCCGCCGGGGTTCCAGCCCTATGACACATTCCGATGCAGCGACGGGTGGGTTTATATCGGCGCGCTTGGCGGGCCGATCTATGACCGGGTGCCCAGGTTCCTTGGACTCGACCCCGTCGAATACAGCTATGATTCCTGCTCGAAAGACGCGGCGGCGGTCAATTCCGCGAAAGGCCGTGAGCTCGACCGGCGGCTGCGCGAGTATTGCGCGGCGCGCACGGCGCTCGAGGTCGAAACCGAGTTGAACGCCGCGAAGATCGGTTGCGCGCGAGTATTCAACACGCGCGACCAATATGAGGACGCCCATTACGCGGCGCGCGAGATGACGGTGCCGGTGCTGGACCGGCAGTCAGGTGTGCCGATCCGCGTCTACGGCGTCGTGCCGAAAATGTCGCTGACTCCCGGGCGGATCTGGCGCGGCGCCCCGTCCATCGGCGACGACACGACCGAAATTCTCGCGCATATGCTGGGCCTCTCCGAGGGAGCCATCGACAAACTATACGCCGACGGCGTCGTGCACCGCACCGAGCCGTTCACCGAACCGCAAGTCGCCGCCGTCAACCCCTAGGTGTTAAGGGTCGCTTTGCGTCGAGTTGGGCCGTTCACCGGAAGCGCGACAGCCGGCCGCTCATGGCGCTTCTGTGGAGCGGACATCGGATGGGTCAGCTCGAGCCAGCACACTGTGATCGCGCCCGCTGAGAGCAGTCAGCCTATGATCCGCGGCGAGAGCAGTTCCTCCAGGCCGATGTGCCGGAACAGTTCTGCACGGATCCGATCCGCCACGCCGTTAACGATCCTGCAGCCGTCCTGCGACGGGTCGACCTGGGTCCGGAATGGTCCAGGTCCAGCGGATCGGCCGCGTGTCATCGGACTGGTTCTCGCTACCGGTAGATAAGCGGTTCCTGAGTGGCGTTAGGTGCGCCTTCGCGGCGTACCGAGTCCGTGTCCGGGCGCGTCTTCAGAGGATCCTCGCCCCGACCCTCTCCGGCGTCGAAGCGCGGGACAGGGAACCGGGGGTGAGGATCGCGCCTCAGGCCGTGCGCGCTGCCGAGAAGGGCAGCACGCGATAGCGCTTGCCGGTGGCGGCGAAGGCCGCGTTGGCGACGGCGGGGCCGATCGGGGCCACACCTGGCTCGCCCACGCCGGTGGGGGCCTCGGTCGAGGGGACGATATGGACCTCGACCTTTGGCATGTCGTCGATGCGCAGGACCTGGTAGCCGTCGAAGTTCGACTGTTCGACCTGGCCGTCCTTCAGCGTGATCGCGCCGTAGAGCGCCGCGCCCAGGCCGAAGCCGATGCCCCCCTCCATCTGGGCCGCGATGACGTCCGGGTTGACCGCGACGCCGCAATCGACGGCGCAGACCACGCGGTCGACCTTGACCTTGCCGTCGGCACCGACCGTCACCTCGGTGACCTGGGCGACATAGGTATGGAAGGCCTCGGCGACGGCGATGCCGCGGCCCCGGCCCTTGGGCAGTGGCTGGCCCCAGCCGGCCTGCTCCGCCGCCAGGTCGAGCACCCCCCGGTGGCGCGGCTGGTGGGCGAGAAGCGCGCGGCGGAAGCGATAGGGATCCTGGCCGGCGGCTTCAGCCACCTCGTCGATGAAGGCCTCGACCGCATAGGCCGTATGCGAGCTGCCGACGACGCGCCACCAGAGGACAGGCACGGGGCTCTCAGTGGTCGTCAGCTCGACGGCCAGGTTCGGGATGGCATAGGGAAGGTTGGCGGCACCCTCGACCGATGTCCGGTCGACGCCGTCCTTGACCGCCCTCTGGGCGAAGGACGTCCCTGCCATGATCGACTGGCCGACGATCCGATGCCGCCAGCCGACCAGCTGGCCCTGGGCGTTGAGACCGGCCTCCAGCTTGTGGACATAGGCAGGGCGGTAGAGTCCGCCGCGGATGTCGTCCTCGCGGGTCCATTGCAGCTTGACCGGGGTGCCGTTCGCGCCCAGCGCCTTGGCAATCGACACCGCCTCGACGATGTAGTCTGACACGGTATTGGCCCGCCGCCCGAAGCTGCCGCCGGCGTAGAGCGTGTGGATCGTCACCTGCTCCGGCTTCAGGCCGGCGACCGCCGCCGCATTGGCCTGGTCGATCGTCTGGAACTGGTCGCCGGCCCAGATCTCGCAACCGTTCGCGTCGAGCTTGACCACGGCGTCGAGCGGCTCCATCGGCGCATGGGCGAGATAGGGAAACTCGTAGGACGCGCTGACCGACTTCGCCGCGGCTTGGAGCACGCCGGCGACATCACCCTCCTGGCGCGCCGGCTTGCCGGGCTGCTCCACCAACTTGCGGTATTCCTCAATGATTGCGCTCGAACTGCGCTTTTCGGCCTTGGCGTCGTCCCAGTCGACTTTGAGTGCGTCACGACCCTTCTTCGCCGCCCAGAAGCTCCCGCCCACGACAGCGACACCGCGCGGCACCTGGACGACCGCCGCGACCCCCGGCACCGCCTTGGCCGCGGTCGCATCAAAGGACTTGACCGTGGCGCCGAACAGTGGCGGGCGCTGCAACACTGCCACCAGCATGCCGGGGAAGGTCACATCGATAGTAAACTGGGCTGTGCCGTTGCTCTTCGCCGGCACGTCGACCCGCGGCAGCTTCCGGCCGATCAGCTTAAAGTCCTTGGGGTCCTTCAGGGCGACCTGGGTCGGCAGCGGCTGCGCCGCGGCCTTGCCGGCGAGCTCGCCAAAGCTGGCTTGTCGTCGCGAGGCCGTGTGGCTCAGCACGCCGCGATCGGCCACAATCTCGGCGGCAGGGACGTTCCATTCCGCCGCCGCGGCGGCGACCAGCATGGCCCGCGCCGCCGCCCCGGCCTGGCGAAGCTGCATCCAGGAGTTCGCGATCGCGCTGCTGCCGCCGGTGCCCTGTATCGTGCCGAAGGCCAGGTTGTTGTAGAGCTTGGCGTCCGCTGGCGCGCTCTCGACGCGGATCTGCGCCCAGTCGGCGTCGAGCTCCTCGGCGACGATCGTGGCGAGGCCGGTGTAGCTGCCCTGGCCCATCTCGAGATGCTTGGCGATGACCGTGACGCTGTTATCCGGCGCCACGCGCAGGAAGGCATTCGGTGCAAACGCGTCGGCGGTAGCGGCGAGCGCGCGCCGCGGCGGCCCGGCCCAGTTAAAGCCGATGGTGAGGCCGGCGGCTGCGGCCACCGTCGCTTTCAGGAAGCTGCGTCGGCCGAGTGCGGCGGGCTTCGGTTCGGGTTCGATGGCGAAGATCGCATTCATGGCGTCAGCCTTCCAGCGAATGGGCGGCCGCGTAGATGGCGGCGCGGATGCGGACATAAGTGGCGCAGCGGCAGATATTGCCGCTCATCGCGTCGTTGATGTCGGCGTCGGTCGGCTTCGGGTTCTGCTCGAGCAGCGCCGTCGCCGACATGATCTGACCGGACTGGCAATAGCCGCATTGCGGCACCTGGAGGTCGACCCAGGCCGCCTGCACGGCCTTGGCCGGCTTGCTCGTCAGGCCCTCGATGGTCGTGACATGCTGCTCGGCAACGGAGGAGACCGGCGTGATGCAAGAGCGCGTCGCTTGGCCATCGATATGCACCGTACAGGCCCCGCATTGCGCCGCGCCGCAGCCGAACTTGGTGCCGTGCAGGCCGACGACCTCGCGGATCGCCCAGAGCAGGGGCATGTCGGGATCAGCGTCGATCGTGGCGGGCTTGCCGTTGAGCGTGAACGAAATCGCCATCAGAAGACTCCGATCGGATTGAGGTTAAACCGAGTGAACGCCGGACGTGGGATTTCGTCCAGACCATTTCGGCGCGGCTTGACTCGCGGTCGCGAAAGGCCTATCGTGAAAGCGCTTTCATCAGTGTAAATCAATAGCTTATACTAGGGTTGAGGAGAACACGCCATGAAGATCGGGCTGAGGTTGGTCATGCTCGCGCTGGTCGCCATGCCGTTGATGCTGGTGGCGCCGCCGGCGCGCGCCGAAAGCACGCTCGACAAGATCCTCAAGGAGAAG
>Ga0306923_10004870_pt1 | contig 12946 bp, 15 predicted proteins | sample sta12Can44000108_FD_203841 | JGI IMG/M metagenome (GOLD analysis project Ga0306923, IMG submission 203841) | Lab enrichment of tropical soil microbial communities from Luquillo Experimental Forest, Puerto Rico - statanox.12C.anox.44.000.108 (v2)... | ecosystem: Environmental > Terrestrial >... | reverse complement strand
GTTTGTTGGGATGGAAGCCGCGCAGCTACGCGCGCTATAGCCGACGCCATGCCCTTTCTAAGCAAGGCGGAGCATATCGATATACTCATCATGGAAAGCGAACGGCCAAAGAGCGAAGATCTCCCCGGTATAGACATAGCCCGGCATCTGGCACGTCATGGCTTGAAGGTTGAGCTTAAGCGGATCCGACTGAATATAGATGTTGGAAACACGATCCTGAACCACGCCTTTGATGCAGGAACCGGCCTTATTGTGATGGGTGGATATGGCCATTCACGAACGCGCGAATTTATCCTTGGTGGTGCGACGCGTACTCTCCTTGAAAGGATGACGGTGCCAACGCTTATGTCACATTAAGACAATCGTCGTTTCCGAAACTATCCGCGCATGCGCATATTTGTGATGTAGTCGGTGCCCTGCTGACAGCCGCGCCCGCGGTATTGCATGATGCCGCGCTAACCGGGGACCACCATGCACGGCAAGATCACGCTCGAGGATCATTTCGCGACTGACGCCACGCTTACGGACTCCAGAGTCTTCGGCGCGCATGTGTGGTCGCAGCTCGGTCCGCGCCTGCTGGACATCCAGGACATGCGGCTGCGCGAAATGGACAAGCACGGCGTAGAGCTGATGGTCCTGTCGCTCAACGCACCGGCGATTCAGGCGATCCACGATGTCAAGCAGGCGATCGCGGTGGCGCGCGAAGCCAACGAAACACTCGCTGCCGAGGTGCACAAACGACTTGACCGCTTCGCTGCCTTCGCCGCACTTCCGATGCAGGACCCAGAGGCGGCGATCGCCGAGCTCACCCGGTGCGTCACAGAGCTCGGCATGGTCGGCGCGTTGGTTAACGGCTTCTCGCAGATCGGAGCGCCGGACAACGTCACCTACTACGACCGGCCGCAGTATCGGCCCTTCTGGCACGCGCTTGAGGCGCTCGACGTTCCGTTCTACCTACATCCACGTAACCCGCTACCGGACTGGGCCCGACAATACGAAGGCCACTCATGGCTGCTCGGGCCGAACTGGGCTTTCGCTGCTGAGACTTCCGTGCACGCGCTGCGCCTCATCGGCAGCGGCCTGTTCGACGAATGTCCACGCTTGCAGATCGTGCTCGGCCATCTCGGCGAAGGTATCCCTGTGCAGCTCTGGCGCATCGACGGCCGTAACGGTTGGATGAAGGCACCTCATAAATACGCAGCCAAAAACGGAGTTGGGTATTACTTCCGCAAGCATTTTCACGTCACCACGTCCGGTAACTTCCATACGCCATCGCTGATGAACGCGGTGGCTGAGATCGGCGCCGCGCGGGTGATGTTCTCGGTCGACTGGCCGTTCGAGGATATCGGCGAGGGCGCGCGCTGGTTCGATCAGGCTGAGATCGGTGAAGCCGAGCGCGTCAAGATCGGCCGTGCCAACGCAACCAAGCTGTTCAAGCTGAAACTGAAGTAGCCGGCCGGACGATGGCACCGGGGGTGTACGGCCGCACGGCGCGGTATGAACAGCCATCGGAAATTACCCTGACAAGCACAAATTAGCGGGAAAGACGGCTGAAACCCTCTGTTCTTGAACCTTTAACCCCGGGCGCCCATATTAGCACCGACCGGAGGGCAAATGCCGTTCGGCAGGGTGCCTGATCAGGACCTAAAGTCAAAGTCGCTTCAAGCGAGGACTTTGAGACCATGTCACGAGTTCCGTCACTATCCAGCCCGTTTCTGTTGGGCTTCGACGAGATCGAGCGGATGCTCGACCGAGTCACCAAGGGGGCGGACGGCTACCCACCCTACAACGTCGAGCGGCTAGCGCGCGACGGGCAAAATCCGGAGCGGTTGCGTATCACGCTCGCCGTTGCCGGCTTCACCCGCGACCAACTCGACATCTCGGTCGAGGAAAGTCAGTTGGTGATCCGCGGTCGGCAGCAGGACGACAAGAGCCGCCAATTTCTCCATCGCGGTATTGCCGCGCGCCAATTCCAACGCACGTTTGTGCTGGCTGACGGCATGGAGGTGCTCGGCGCCGACTTGAAGAACGGGTTGTTGTCGATCGATCTGGTGCGGCCGCAAGCCGAGCGGATCGTTAGAACGATCGCCATCAACGAGCAGGACTGACGGACTCGGAAAGGACTCGACCGTGTTAAGCATAAAGAAAGGAGTCGAGGGCCATGAACAACGACAAGATGACTGAAATGAGCGCAGCCCATCCGGTGATCACACAGGAAGCGCTGGCGCATCTCGGCGATGGCCGACTTGCATACGTGAAGGCAATCCGTTCGGAGGATGTGCCGCACTTATTTCCGCAGGTGCCGAAAATCGCGCCTGGTATGAAGCTGTTCGCGCTGCTCAGCGCCGACGGCACGCCCATAATGCTCACCGACACGCGCGAGGCGGCGCTCGCCAATGCCTGGAGCCAGGAACTCGAGGCCGTCAGCGTGCACTGAGCGCGCTCACAACAAGCGCATCGGAATATGCAATGCCCGACCTTCGTGTCGGGCATTCGCTTTTGCTAACTTATATCGGTTGAATGATCTATGCAGCGCTGCTCGCTGCCGGCACCGCCAACACGGCGTAAAGCGCATCGGCGTCGCGCGATTCGCGCAGCTTGCGCGCAATCTCTGGATCGCGCAGCAGACGCGCCACCCGGGCGAGCGCCTTGAGATGGTCGGCGCCGGCGGCTTCCGGCGCTAGCAGCAGAAAGACGAGGTCGACCGGCTGCCCGTCGAGCGCCTCAAAATCGATGGGACGCTCGAGCCGCGCGAACAACCCGAACAGACGCCCAAGCTTTGACAATTTGCCGTGCGGGATCGCCACGCCATTGCCCACCGCGGTCGAGCCGAGCTTTTCGCGTTGAAGCAGGATCTCAAAAATCGCGCGCTCGCTCTGACCCGTGAGTTCGGCGGCGCGCGCCGACAACTCCTGGAGCACTTGCTTCTTGTTGTTGACCTTGAGCGCCGGAACAATCGCACTCGGCGCGACGAGATCGGTGAGCGTCATGGATGTGAGCCAGTGATCAGAAAGAGGCGTTAATGTGTTAGGGGGTCTGGAAGGCGGCGGACCATAAGGAGGGTCTCCGGCCACGTCAATGGCCCCACCGGGCCATCCCCTGTCCCTATATAGGTGTTGTCGCCGTATTTTCAGCCGCCCCTGCGAGCCCGATGATCTTTGCGGCGGCGTTTGTTACGGCGCAGGCGCTTCTCGATATGAATTGCGGCCTGGTCGGCACTCTGGTAGGCGTCCGCCGCCATGCCCTCGGCTTCCAGGAGCTTTCCTGAATCGAGATGCAGCACGCATTCGGTGCGGAATCCGAAGCCGTCCTTGCCGACGGTCGCGTGGCCAGAATAGCCACCCCGCGGGAAATATTTTGACATGGCTTCTTCGACGCGGTCGACAATGCGTTCCCGCAACGCCGGCCCGATGTTAATGTTCTTGCCCGAAACACGCAAAGCCATGCGACTTCTCCAGGTTCGCTGTCCGGCCCTTTATTTCAGCTAGGGAATGTTTAATGGAACGTCAATGCGGCTGCCTTAAAGCGCCGCCGCCTGCTTCTCCCGCCGACGTTGCACCGAGGAAGGGATGCGCATCGCCTCGCGGTACTTGGCGACGGTACGGCGCGCGATATCGATGCCGGCCTCGCGCAGCTTGTCGACGATGGTGTCGTCGGACAACACCTCGGCCGGGGTCTCGGCGTCGATCAACTGACGTATACGGTGGCGGACCGCCTCGGCGGAATGAGCCTCGCCGCCGTGCGCGGAAGCGATTGAGGAGGTGAAGAAGTATTTCAGCTCGAAGATGCCGCGGTTGGTCGCCATGTACTTGTTGGCGGTGACGCGCGATACAGTCGACTCGTGCATGCCGATGGCGTCAGCGACGGTCTTCAGATTAAGCGGTCGCAAGTGCTGCACGCCGTGAGCGAAAAAAGCGTCCTGCTGGCGTACAATCTCGCTCGACACTTTCAGGATGGTTTTGGCGCGCTGGTCGAGCGCGCGCACGAGCCATGTCGCGGTCTGCAGGCAGTCGGCGATGTAGCGTTTGTCGCTGTCACTGTGCGCGGTTTTTGAAACTTCCGCATAGTAGCGCTGATTGATCAGTACTTTCGGCAGCGTGTCGACATTTAGCTCGACCTGCCAAGTGCCGTCCGTCGCCTCGCGCACATACACGTCGGGCACGATCGGCTGGACCATGGTAGAGCCGAAGGCGAGGCCCGGTTTGGGATTGAGGTGACGGATCTCGGCGATCATGTCGGCGAGATCCTCCTCATTGACGCCGCAGCGGTCCCGCAAAGCGGTAAAGTCGCGCTTGGCCAAGAGATCGAGATGCTCAATCAACGTTTGCATCGCCGGATCATAATGGTCGCGGTCACGCAATTGGATGGCGAGGCATTCGCTAAGATTACGCGCACACACGCCGAGCGGATCGAGCGTCTGCAGGATTGCCAGCACCGCCTCGACATGGGCGCGTGGCGCGCCAAGCTTTTCAGCGACAGTATCGAGATCACCTGTGAGGTAGCCCGCCTCGTCCACCATATCGATCAGGTATTGGCCGATCATGCGGCTCGCCGGATCGGAAATCGCCAGCGTCATTTGTTCGGCAAGATAATCGGCAAGCGTGACCTCGGCGGAGACGAACGCTTCCAGGTTGTACGCGTTTTCGTCATTGCCGCGGCTTCCCGACCATTCCGCATAGCCCGCCGGCGGCGCTTCCGGCTGCGCGCTCTTCGCGCCGCCGTCATCCGGAAAAACGTTTTCCAGGTCGGTGCCGAGATGCGCCTCCATCGAGTCGCGGCTGGTCTCCAGTTCCTGCCGGCTCCAATCGGATGGCACCGCCTCGTCACTTTCGGTCGCGGCGGGTTCCGTTTCCGCGGCTGGCGCCGCGCTGGCCACCGCCTGCTCGTCGTCGCTGCCTCGCTCAAGGAGCGGGTTCTTTTCCAGCTCGGCTTCGACGTAGGCCGCCAGATCAAGGCTGGAGAGTTGCAGCAGCTTGATCGCCTGCATCAGCTGCGGCGTCATCACCAGCGCTTGCGTCTGGCGAAACTCCAGTCTTTGCGACAATGCCATCGTGAAATCCTGGCGGAAACTGGTCCGATTCTTGCTTCTTTTTGTTTATAACAGCTCCGCGTGCAAAGCGGTACGCGATTCCGTGTTTCAGAAATGCATAAATTTTATGCTTATTTACCGCGGTCCTACATTCTGAATTCCTCGCCAAGATAGAGCCGGCGCACGTCGGGATTGTTGACGATATCGTCAGCGCGCCCCTCCATCAGTACCTCGCCGGAATAGATAATGTAGGCACGGTCGGTGAGGCCGAGCGTCTCGCGCACATTGTGGTCTGTGATCAATACTCCGATGCCGCGGTTTGTCAGATGCCGCACCAACGCCTGGATGTCGCCGACCGCGATCGGGTCGATGCCGGCGAACGGTTCGTCGAGCAGCATGTAGCTCGGCCGCGTCGCCAGAGCGCGCGCGATCTCGACGCGGCGCCGCTCGCCGCCCGACAGCGCAATACTCGCCGTTTTGCGCAGGCGCGCGATATCGAATTCCTCAAGCAGCGCGTTGAGGTCAGCTTCGCGGCGGCGGCGGTCAGGCTCCACCACTTCGAGCACCGAGCGGATGTTGTCTTCCACATTCAGGCCGCGGAAAATCGAGGCTTCCTGCGGAAGGTAGCCAACACCGAGCCGGGCGCGCTGATACATCGGCAGTGCGGTGACATCGTAGCCGTCGAGCTCGACGCGGCCGCGATCCGCCTTGATCAGGCCGGTGATCATGTAGAACACCGTGGTCTTGCCGGCGCCGTTCGGCCCAAGCAGACCGACAGCCTCGCCGCGCCGCACGTACAGCGTGACGCCTTTAACCACCGTGCGGCCACCGAAGCTTTTCTCCACCCCATGAGTGGCGAGATAAGCGTGCCGCACGGCCTGCCGGCCGTCACCGTCGCGGCGCGGCCGCGTTGCCCCTTGTGCTGCGGGGCTGGCCGGGCGCGCAGCCGACACCTGCGCGGCTTTGTGGCGGGCGGGCGGCCGTCGCCGAAACAGCGATAGGATCTTCACCGGGCTACCTCGCGAGGCGTGTCCTGGTCCGCCTGATAGCGCGCCTGTTTTGGGAAGGCCAGATCAGCTGACCGTCTGCCGTGCGGGTGGGCGCGGCGGTTTTTGGGACTTTTTTGGCACAATTGAACGGCTACCGTTGCGCCGACCCAGGTGGCGCGCCGATCACCCCAGACTTGAGCTCCGGTACGACCGCGCCACCGCCACCCGGCTGAAACAAGCCCTGGACGCGGCCCTGTCCGTTTTTGCCCGATTCCACGCGCGACACGCCGCTAGTTAAATCGACCACCAACCGTTCGCCGCGCAGCAAGTTCGGTCCTTGCGTCATCACTACGTTGCCGGAAAGCGTGACTGTGTTGCTCTTCATGTCGAAGATGCCGATCTCGCCTGTCGCGGTCTGCTCTTTCTGTGTCACCACCACGCCGCCGCGCGCTTCCAGACGCTTGATCTTCTGCTGGCCGCCGGGGCCGGGCGTAGCCGCCCGCATGGTGGTGGTCTTCTGGCCGCCTTCCTGATCCTGCTCGTAGAACACCACCAGCGACTTGCAGCGCATGCCCGTGTCGCCCTGCTTCACCCGCACGTCGCCGCTGAAGGTCGCCACCTTGTCCTTGTCGCGCACTTCCAGCGTCGCCGCCTCGATGTGAACCGGCTGATCGCGGTTCTGCGAAAAGCCCTGCAATGCGTTCGGCGGACCTTTCGACGGCTGCGCGTGAACGGGCAGCACGACAAAGGTAAACAGGACAGCGATCAGCAGAGTACGGCGGGACACGATCATCGTACTCCCGTCTTGTCGGCATTGCTGAGCATCAGCGTCATGTTCACTCCGCCATCGAAACGCACCAGATCGCCTGAATCGATGATCTCCAGACGGTTGGCGTTGAGCGTGCCCTGCAGCAGCTGCAACTCGACCGGATGCTTGGACACCACATAGCCTTTGCGCATGTCGATCATCGCTTCGCTCAGGTGGCCGCTGTAACCGGTGGACGAGCTGAGCATGATGTTCTGGTCGAGTTTGAGCATCTCGCCCTTGCTGTCATAGGTGCCGGTGGTCGCCAACATTTCGATAGTCGCTTTGTCCTGCATCTCCACAGTAGCGCGCAGATTGCGTAATTCGATCAGGTCCGGCTTAGTCAGATCTTGCTTGGCAGCGTCGGCGGACAGTTCATAGGCGCGCGCGTCGTTGGTGAAGCCAGACAGCCGCGGATGCTCCATGGTGATCTTGCTGCCCGAGACAACAAGACTGCCGACGTCGATCGGCAGCGGGCCCAGCATGCGCAGCGGGTTGAAGTAGGTAATCAGAACGATGACCGTTGTGCCGAGCACGACCACCGCCGGGATGGAGATACGCAACATGCGCACCAGCCGGCTGTGTCGGCGCGCGGCGCGGAACGCGCGCTCGCTGTCGCCGCGGCTCATAGTCCAATAAGCGCGCACAGTCTGCGGGTCGGTTCGGGCGGTGACTGTACGATTCATGCCAAGACCAGTAGTAGGCTCCGGTTAATCGGATCAGGAATTTGCGTTACCCCGCCCCCGCAACCTGCCGGGCGAATATGGCCCCTGCGCGGCAGCCGGCCTTAACGAATACGCGCCTTAATACAATAACTTACACGGAGTGCGAAAAGATATCTTCGGCCGCCCAGCCTGCCAGGTCGAGCCGCACGCGGCCGGGCAAGAAACCGAAGCAAGCCGTTGCTAATTCGGTGCGGTTCTCCCGTGCCAGCATGGCGTCGAGCTTTTCCTTGAGCGCGTGTAGATGCACCACGTCAGTCGCTGCATAGGCCACCTGCGCGTCGGTTAGCTCCTCAGCGCCCCAGTCTGACAATTGCTGCTGTTTCGACAGGTCGATGCCGAGCACCTCGCGGGTGAGGTCCTTCAGCCCGTGCTTATCGGTATACGTCCGCGCGAGCCGCGAGGCGATCTTGGTGCAATAGACCGGGCTAGCCATCACCCCGAAAGCCTTGGCCAGGACGCCGAGATCAAAGCGCGCGTAGTGGAAGATCTTCAGCATCGACTGGTCGCCCAGCAGCTTTTCGATGTTGGGCGCCCTGTCTTGCCCTGGTGCAATTTGCACCACGTCGGCCGAGCCATCGCCGGGTGAGAGCTGCACCACGCAGAGCCGATCGCGGTTGGTATCGAGACCCATGGTCTCGGTGTCGATCGCCACCGCGTTCTTGTAGGCGGACAGGTTTGGCAGATCGCCACGATGCAGGCGGATGGTCATTCTGGCAGGCTCGGAAAACTGGTGCCCAGGAGAGGACTCGAACCTCCACGCCTTGCAGCGCTAGTACCTGAAACTAGTGCGTCTACCAATTCCGCCACCTGGGCTTATGCGGATTAGGTACGGAGCCCTTTTCGGCTTGTCAAATAAAGCGCATAGCAGGCCTGCGTGGGGGCTTTTCCAGGTCTGTACAGCCCGCGGGCGATCCGCTATTTGCGAGTTTCGAGACACCCTGCCGAACCCGGTAGCGAGAGCGGATGACCGCACGCAGTCCTAAAGACACCCTGATTACCATCTATGGCGGGTCGGGTTTTCTCGGCCGCCACTTGGTTCGTGCTCTGGCCAAACGGCAGTATCGCATCCGGGTAGCAGTGCGCCGGCCGGAACTCGCCGGACACTTGCAGCCACTCGGCCGGGTCGGACAGATCCATGCCGTGCAGGCCAATCTGCGCAATGCCGTGTCAGTGGACGCGGCGGCGCGCGACGCCGACGTGCTGGTCAATCTGGTCGGTATCCTGTTCGAGCGCGGAAAGCAGAGTTTCGGCACCGTGCACAGCTCCGGCGCCGAGCAGGTGGCCCTTGCGGCGAACGCACATGGCGCCCGGCTGGTGCACGTCTCGGCGATCGGCGCCGACGAGCAATCGCGCAGCGTTTACTCCCGCTCCAAGGGGGCAGCCGAACGTCTGGTGCTTGCCGCCCAGCCATCAGCCGTGATCATGCGGCCCGCGATCGTGTTCGGTCCGGAGGACGATTTTTTCAACCGTTTTGCCGGACTCGCACGGATCTCGCCGGTATTGCCGCTGATCGGCGGCGGCCAGACCCGTTTTCAGCCCGTGTTTGTTGGCGACGTGGCCGCGGCGCTCGCGGATGCCGTCGACGGGAAGGTCAAGCCCGCCATCTACGAATTGGGCGGACCGGAAGTGCGCACGTTCAAGGAACTCCTGCAATTCATGCTGGCGACCATCGAGCGCAAGCGGCTGCTGGTGCCGTTGCCATTCTTTCTCGCCAAGCTGCACGCGACGTTCTTGCAATACATGCCGACGCCGATGTTAACCCCGGATCAGGTCGAATTGCTGCGCAGAGATAATGTCGTGTCGGAAGCCGCCAGGTCGGAAGGCCGCACGCTGCAAGGGATCGGCATCGAGCCAGAGCTTATGGAGGCGATTGTGTCATCTTATCTCTGGCGCTTCCGCAAGACCGGCCAGTTCCGCAACCGCATGGCCTAGCTACTGGTGCAGGATGTAAATCGCGTAGACGCCGGCGGTGCCGACGATGATGCGCCACCATGCGAACACCGCGAAGGTGTGGTACTGCACGTAGTGCAAGAACGTCTTCACCACGATCCAGCCGAAGATGAATGAAAAGACGAAGCCGACGGCAATGATGAAAACGTTGCCAGCGGCAAGCTCGGCACGGCTCTTGAAAGCTTCATACGCGAAGGCGCCAACCATCGTTGGCATCGCCAGCCAGAATGAGAATTCGGCCGCCGAGCGCCGGTCAGCGCCGAACATCATGGCGCCGACGATGGTCGCACCCGAGCGCGACACTCCGGGGATCATCGCCAGGCATTGGCACACGCCGATGGCGAGATACATCGGCAGCGAGAACTCGGTCGACTCGAAATAGCGCGGCTTCAAGTTCATCCGATCGACGGCCATCAGAATAAAACCGCCGACGATGAACATGATGCAGACCACCCGCACGTCGAACAGGTGTGACTTGATGTAGCTCGCCGCCAGCGCGCCGATCACCGCCGCGGGCAGGAAGGCAAGCAACACACCGATCACGAAGCGCGCCGCCGCCCATTCTGTGAACATCGAGGTCGCCAGCGCCCACAAACGGCCGAAATAAATGCTCAAGAGCGCCAGGATCGCGCCCAACTGGATCAGGATTGCGAAAGACTTGCCGAAGGCGTCGTCGCCCCAACCGAAGAAGTGTTCCATCAGCAGCAGATGGCCGGTCGACGAAACCGGCAAGAATTCGGTGAAGCCCTCGATCACGCCCAGCACCGCCGCCTTGAACACATCGAGGTGGGCCGAGATGAGGCCCAGGATCGTCGCCTTGAGGGCGTCAAAATGCATGAGCGGCTCCGGGGGAGACTCAACGCCGTGAGGAATTACGCGCTTTTGGAGCAAAGCTGCCATTCAGGCAAATCAAAAAGGCATAAGTCCTGTGGAATTTTGCGATCGGAAAGCGGCTTTCTATAGTGCTGTCAACGATTCCCGCCGCGGTCGCTTTCGGACTGGAAGCCCATGCTGACGCTATTTCATCAAACGCTTTGTCCGCTTTCGCGCTACGTGCGGCTAATCCTCGGCGAATACCGCATCAAGGCGCGGCAGGTGGAAGAACGGTTTTGGGAGCGTCGCGAGAAATTCCTCGAACTCAATCCGGCGGGGCAAATTCCGGTGCTGGTGGCGGACGGCCAGCCGGCGGTTCCGGGCGCCTCGATCATCGCGGAATATATCGAGGAGACACACAGGCCCGGCGACGACATCCCTCGCCTGTTGCCGGCCTCACCCGGCGAGCGCGTCGAAGTACGGCGGTTGGCGAGCTGGTTCAACGAAAAATTTCATTCCGAGGTGAGCGGGCCTCTGGTTAGCGAGCGGGTGTTCAAGCGCCATATGACGCTGGAGCAGGGCGGCGGGCCGCCTGACACTGAGGCGATGCGCGCCGCCCGCCACAATATCCGCTATCATCTGGCCTATATCGGCTGGCTGGCGCACACGCGCGATTGGCTTGCCGGTGAGCAGCTGAGCCTCGCCGATCTGGCCGCCGCCGCGCATCTGTCATCGGTTGACTATCTGGGCGATGTACCGTGGAACGCAGACGAGATCGCCAAAAACTGGTACGCACGGGTGAAGTCGCGGCCCGCGTTTCGCGCGATTCTGGCCGACACGCTCGCCGGGCTGCCGCCATCGGCGAGCTATGCCAATCTCGATTTTTGAACGATCCGAGCGAAATCAGGAAAGCGTTGACCGAGCGCGCAAGGACCTGCGGCTTCGACATCGTGGGCGTCACCAAGCCGGACGCGGTGCCGGAAGCCAAAGCACGGCTCGAACGTTTCATCGCCGACGGCGCCTATGGCGACATGGTGTGGATGGCGACAACCGCTGAACGACGCGCGTCGCCCGCCGCGTTGTGGCCAGCCGTGCGATCGGTGATCATGCTCGGCCTGAACTACACGCCGCATGAAGATCCGGTGGCAATTCTTCAACTGCGCGACCGCGGTGCCATTTCGACCTACGCAAAAGGCGACGACTATCACGACCTGATCAAGTCGCGGCTCAAGCAGCTGGCGCGCTGGCTCGCCGACAACGCCGGCGGCGACGTGAGGGTATTCGTCGACACTGCGGCGGTGATGGAAAAGCCGCTCGCCGCCAAAGCTGGGCTTGGCTGGCAGGGCAAGCATACCAATCTGGTGTCGCGTCAGTTCGGTTCGTGGCTTTTTCTCGGCTCGATCTTCACCACGCTCGAGCTACCGGCGGATGACGCGAGCGAAGACAATTGTGGCACCTGCCGCGCTTGTCTCGATGTATGCCCGACCGCCGCTTTCCCCGAGCCTTATCGCCTCGATGCGCGGCGTTGCATTTCCTATCTCACAATTGAGCACAAGGGACCTATCCCGCGCGAATTCCGGGCGGCGATGGGCAACCGCATCTACGGCTGCGACGATTGTCTCGCCCGCTGTCCCTGGAACAAATTCGCGGTGCAAGGCCGCGAAGCGAAGCTTGCCGCGCGCGAGACCTTGCGCGCGCCGGCACTCGCCGAACTTGCCCGTCTCGACGACGCGCAATTTCGTACGCTTTTCGCCAAGACCGCGATCAAGCGCACCGGACGTGACCGTTTCGTGCGCAACGTACTGATCGGCATCGGCAATTCCGGCGATGCTACGCTGGCGCTCGAGGCCGAACGTCTGCTTAACGACGCCTCGCCGCTGGTGCGCGGCGCCGCGGTGTGGGCGCTGAGCCGGTTATTGCCGCGCGAACAATTCGCGGCGCTGCGAAGAAGCGATAGCGACACGTCAGTCAACGAAGAATGGGCCGCCGCGCTCGCCTAGAATTCTTTCACCGCCGCGATGAGCCGGTCGATATCTTCCGGCCGTGACAGCCGGTGATCGCCATCCTTGATCAACGTCAACACGATGTCGTCGCGGGCAAAGCGCGACACCAGTTCGACTGCGTGCCGCCAGGGCACGTCCGGGTCCTGCACGCCCTGCAGGATGTGCACCGGACAGCCGATCTCGATCAGGCCGCCGAGCAGCAGATGCCGCCGGCCGTCCTCAATCAGGCCCTTGGTAATCGGATAGGCCTCTTCCCCGTATTGCGAAGGCCGCAACCAGAATCCCTTCTCGCAGATTTCCTGCTTGATGGCGGGCGAGAACTGCTTCCACATCAGCTCCTCGGTGAAATCCACTGCCGGCGCTATCAACACCATGCCGACGATCGGTGCCGCCTCCTTGAGCTTGCGTAGTTCGCGCGCCAGCAACAGCGCAAGCCAGCCGCCCATCGACGAACCGACAACCACCTGCGGGTCCAGGGCAAATTCGCGGTAAACGGCGACGCTTTCTTCAAGCCATTGTCCTATCGTGCCTTGCTTGAAATCGCCGCCCGACTCGCCGTGGCCGGAATAGTCAAAGCACACGCAGGCGCGGCCTTGTTCCGCCGCCCAGGCGTCGAGCGCCTGGATCTTGGT
>Ga0306923_10004869_pt1 | contig 12947 bp, 14 predicted proteins | sample sta12Can44000108_FD_203841 | JGI IMG/M metagenome (GOLD analysis project Ga0306923, IMG submission 203841) | Lab enrichment of tropical soil microbial communities from Luquillo Experimental Forest, Puerto Rico - statanox.12C.anox.44.000.108 (v2)... | ecosystem: Environmental > Terrestrial >... | reverse complement strand
GTAGTAAATCAGCTCCATGCCCCATTCGTGCGTGAGGTTGAAATGCCGCGTGGTCAGCTCTCCCGCAAATCCCGGAGTACCCAAATCCGTGGTGTGCGAGAACGGATCGGGGAGGGGCGACGGTGGTGCTGCCCAATCGACCGGCCTACCGCCAAGGGCACAACATGTCGGAGTCGCCGGTCTCCTGCGAGAAGAAAATCAACAAATAGATGGCCGCGAGCACGACCAGCCCGGGTTCTAACCACCGTGGCTGAGCGGGCCGCGATGTGGGCTTCGGCGGCGCAGACCAGGCTGCCCTGCGCGAAGGCACAGGGAAAATATCGATTCTATCAATCGAAGTTGGACGATGGCGGCGGTTCGAGCCCTGCCTACGGCGCGATCAACCCGGAGCGAATCGCGTATCGCACCATGCTGGCAGTTTCATGGACGCCGAGCTTCTCAAGGATCCGGCTCCGGTGCGAGTCCGCGGTTTTGTAGCTGATCCCCAGGTGGGCGGCAGCTTCTTTGGTCGATTTGCCTTCGGCAATCAGCACCAGCACTTGTCGCTCCCGCTCGGTGAGCGCGAAAACCATGCGAACCGCTTCTTCGTCCGGAGTGAAGATACCGCGCTTCCGCGTTGAGACGTCCATCGTCGAGGCGATGAATCCCGCGAAAGTCCGATCTTCTTCGAAGCGGGGAACGCCTTGGTCTTCGACCCAGCGGTATTCGCCATCCCGCCGCCGAAGGCGGTATTCCAGGCGGTAGGGTTGCCGCGCGCTGAACGATTTCAAATAGGTCTCCATGCACAGATCGTGGTCATCCGGGTGCAACCCCTCGGCCCAGCCGTTTCCCTGTTCCTGTTCCACCGTACGTCCGCGAAATTCGAGCCAAGCCCTGTTAAAGTACTGGCACAGCCCATCCCCGCCGGTCATCCGTACCATCACCGGCGCCGAGTCCATCAGGAACCGGAAGCGGTCTTCACCACTCCGCCGGCCATTGAGCTTGTGCAGGACCAGTTCGTTTTCCAGCTGCACCACCCGTTCACGCAAAGCCTGAACTTCATCTGCGGTGTTTCCCGGTGCCATCTCCGCTCCTAACATGCATATCCGACTATAGGCCAAATAGTACTACTGGTAAAGTACTAAAATAGCAAGATGAGCAAATTTTGCCCCAGGGGAAATGCCTGATATCACGAGTTTAGTGGAACTTACGGGCGAAATTGGGCAATAAATGAAATGAAGGGTAGTGATGAACTCCACTCCGGAACCCGACGAAAACCTGGTGGTGGCTTTACGATCCGGAAAGGAAGAGGCTTTTGTTGCTCTCTACGGCCAGCGACGGGGGGCGATTTATCGTTTCTCGCTTCATATGACTGGATCGGCGACGCTGGCTGAAGACATTACCCAAGAAGTCTTCCTGACCCTGATTCGGGACCGCTGCGGGTATGACCCTCAACGTGGAACCCTGGCCGGCTATTTGTTTGGCATCGCCCGCAAACTCGTGCTCCGCCACCTTTCGCGAAACCGGGCATTCGGAGACGCGGAGGCGAAGGATCGCAAGACGCTCGCCAACTTCGGCGCTTCTGCCGACCCCATGGTCGACTTGATGCGCCAGGAGGGCATCGAAGAATTGCGCCGGGCGGTGCTGGCGCTGCCTAAACGATATCGGGAGGTCGTCGTTCTCTGCGATCTGGAGGAAGTGGACTACCTCGAGGCGGCGCGCTTGTTGAACTGTCCCATTGGAACGGTGCGCTCGCGGCTGCATCGCGCCCGAGCCTTGTTGTTGGAAAAGCTGCGCCACCGCATTGAACCGCCTTCTCGGCTGAAGGTGCTTGACCCTGCCAGGAGCCTAATATGACCTGTCACGAGTTTTGGGATCGAATGCCTGAGTTGGAGCGAGACCCGGTACGGCTCGAGCATGAGCACCAGTGTTCATCCTGCGCCGCCCTGCTGGCCGACCAGCGTGCACTGGCTGCCGGGTTGAGGCGGCTGGCGCGGGAAAGCCGGTGCCAGTCGCCACCGGTCGCGATCGAAGCCAAGCTGTTGGAAGCATTCCGTCGACAAACCGCAGCTCGGGCCGGTTCGTTGGCGCGGCCGTGGGCCACCGGATGGCGCATGTGGGCACCGGCCACCGCTCTGGCGATCGCGCTCGGGGTTTACCTGGTCGGAGGGTACCGACCGAGCGCGACCGGGATGCGGGACTTGACTACCCCTTCAGTCCGTTCAGAATCAGCGAACCACGACCTCCTCGCTCTCGACTCCGATTTCATCGCAGCACCTTATGCCTCCGGTGCCGTTCCCGCCGAGGACACCGATTGGGTGCGCCTCGAGGTACCTCGCTCGGCTCTGATTGCCCTCGGCCTCCCGGTTGCGGTCGACGCCGGCTCGGGCCGCGTCGAGGCGGAAATTGCTCTTTCCGCCAACGGGGTCGTCCAAGGGGTTCGCTTGCTTCAGTAAAACCTTCCATCCGGAGCGCTATCATGCTGAAAAGCAAATTCTTCCTATGTGCCGCAACGCTGGTTGCAGCAGCCTTCGCCCAGGGGCCCGGACCCGGAGGGCGTGGAGCTCGGGGGATGGGGCCGGGAGTGCGATTCCTCGGTGGGGAAGCGGGCAGACCAGGGCCGGTGGTGACTGGCGCCCCCTACTCGGCTGAAGCCGTGACCGAGGTCACTCAATCCCTGGCGGACGGCAACAAGATCCATCAGATCAATACCACGCGGATCTACCGTGATAGCCAGGGCCGCACCCGGCGCGAGCCGGCTTTAGACGCTCTCGGCTCTGCCGCCGCCGGCAGCAGCGTGCCTCAACTGGCATTCATCAACGACCCGGTTGGCGGAATGAGTTATGTTCTGGATCTGGCGGCCCATACTGCCACCAGCACGCCCTTGCCGCCGCAGGGGGTGCGCGGCCCACGGGACAATCGCCCGCCGCGACCGCCGAGCGGGTCCGCTAACGTCAAGAACGAGTCGTTGGGCCGGCAAATCCTCGCCGGCGTGCCGGCCGATGGCCAGCGCATCACAGTGACGATACCGGCTGGTCAGATCGGCAACGCACAGCTCATCCAGATCGTCTCGGAGAGCTGGTACTCGCCGGATCTCGAAGTCATCGTGCTCTCCAAACGCAGCGATCCACGCTTCGGTGACACCGTCTTCCAGTTGAGCGGTCTCAGCCGGGAGGAGCCTCCCTCCACGCTCTTTGTGGTGCCGGCCGATTTTCAGATCAGCCCGGAGACTCGCGGTATGAGAATGCGCAACCGCATCGGCAGGCCTCCGCAGTAGGCGCCGGCCGTCACCTCACTCCGAGGTAGATGTCGTGGAGCCGCACGAGCCCCAACACACCGCCGGACTCATCCACCACCGGCAGTACGGAAATCTGCGACGCGCGGTGCTCCATTTTTTCCAGGGCTTCGGCCAGCGTGGCGTCCGGCCGGATCGAGACCGGTGATTTCGTCATTACGTCCTCGGCGCACAATCCGCGGATGTCATCGTGGGTCGTGAGCGCGCGCCGCAGATCGCCGTCGGTGATCAGGCCTTCCAGCTCGCCGGATGGCGAGACGACACAAGCCGCGCCCCACGGGCGCTTGGTCATCGCCACGATCACTTCCCTCAACGTTGCAGCCGACGCCATCACCGCGGTCTCCTCGCGGGCGCACATCACCTGGCACACGCGCAGGCGCAGATTGCGGCCGATCTGCCCGCCGGGATGATACCGCCCGAACTCTTCGGCCGTGAAGTTGCGCGCCCGCATCAATACAATGGCGAGAGCGTCGCCGATCGCCATGGCCGCTGCGGTGCTGGCCGTGGGCGCGAGGTTGTTGGGATCGGCTTCGCGTTCGACCGACGCGTCCAGCAACACGTCCAGCCGGGAGGCGAGAGGCGCCGCCCGGTTTCCCAGAATGCCGATCAGGGGCGAGTGAAACTCGTGCAATAGCGGTACCAGCGCCAGCAGTTCCGCCGAAGTGCCGTCTTTGGAGAGAAGAATGGTCGGATCGCCCGGTGTGTAGATGCCCAGGTCCCCGTGGACCGCTTCGGCCGGGTGCAGAAAGACCGCAGCCGTTCCGGTGCTGCACAACGTCGCCACCATCTTGCGCCCCACGTGGCCGGACTTGCCGATGCCCGTGACCACGACCTTGCCCGGATGAGCCAGGATCAACTCCACCGCGCGGATGAGTTCACCGTCCAGACGGCAAGCCGCCTGTACCACCGAGGCGGCTTCAATCTCCATGGCGGTGCGCGCGGCGGCCAGCCAGTCCTGTTTGTGCGCGGTAGACATCGAACCCTCCATGATCGCACTGGCGGCAACTGTGGCGCACGTTACAATCGGGGATATGGTGCGTGCTCAAAGACGCGTTCCAGCATGTGGAAGTCCTGTCCGGGTAAGCGCTGGAGCGCCCGGTAGCAGCCCGAGCGAGAGATTCTTGTGAGCCGAGCGGGGTGTCGAAAACCGTTCAAAGAGAGGGAAACAAACTGGCATCGCCGGTTCCGCGCGCTTCTACCAACGCGGAAGTGGACGCCGCGCCTGTTGGCGCTCGAACTGCTGCTGGCAATGCCGTTGGTTGCGGAGGTCCGGTCGCTGACCATCCTCCATACCAATGATTTGCATGCGCGCGTAACCGCGCTCGATGACGGCCGCGGCGGCTTTGCAGCGCTCGCCGCTGTGATCCGGAAGCAACGCGCCCAGTGTTCCGATTGTGTGCTTTTAAACGCAGGTGACCTCGTCCAGGGTTCTCCGATCTCAACGGTCTTTCACGGCCTACCGGTGTTCGAAATCGCGAACTTGTTCGGCTTCGACGCCGCCACCCTGGGTAACCACGATTTTGACTATGGCTGGATCGAGGCCCGCAAGTTCATCGACACCGCCAACTATCCCATCGTCTCCGGCAACCTCGTGGGCGCCGGCGGCCGCCTCTTCACCCCGAAGCCGTATGTGATCCTCCGCGTCAACGGCCTGCGCGTGGCGGTGATCGGCGCCATGACCGAAGAACTCCGCACCCTCAGCACGCCTAAACTGATGGAAGAGTGGCACGCCGTTTCCGTGATCGAGGCGGCGCGCAAGTACGCCGCGGCGCTTCATGATCGCACCGATCTGGTCGTCTTGTTGGGGCACATCAACGAGGTTGAAGAAGACCGGTTTCTGAGCCAGGCCACCGAAATTCCGGTGCTGGTGACAGGCCATATCCATGGCGGGCTCGAACACGAGGTCTCCCGGAATGGGCGTGTTCTGGTGCGAGTTAGGGGTTATGGCGAGGAACTCGGCCGCCTAGAGCTCGCGGTGGATACCGAAAAGAAAGCGCCCGTGAGCTGGACCTGGAAGCGGCTGCCAGTGGACGGCCGCGAGATCGAGCCTGCCGGGGATGTGGCGGTCCAGGTGAACCGCTGGGAAGACGAAGTCTCCAAGCAGGTCGATCAGCCGGTCGCCGTCTCCCTGCGGCACTTCGAGTCCTCCGAGATCAAGCGCCTCATCGAACAGGCCATGCGCGACGAGACCGGCGCCGATTTTGCGTTTATCAACCAAGGCGGCGTGCGCGACATCCTGCCGAGGGGCCAGCTGCTGGTGCGACACATCTGGAACATCATGCCGTTCGACAATCGCGTGGTCTTCGGCAAGTTCAAAGGCCGCGATCTGCCACCCGTGGTTTTAGGCGACCAAAAAGTCGACCCGGAACGCGAGTACACTCTCGCTGTGAGCGATTTCACTGCGGCCAATCAGAGCGCCGACGAACAACTTCGGTCGAGCGGCCTCAGATTCTCGGGCGATGGTGGGTTGCTCCGCGATGTGCTCGTCGACTGGTTCCGCAAAAAGAGGGTTATCGACTGAGGCTTGGCTACCCGTGGCCGAGGTACATCAGCCACCCCAGGCCGAATAGCGCAACGAAAAAGCAGACGAACACGTACACGCCGTAGTGCAGCCGGTCGCGGTCGGTCCTTTTGGTGACCACGCCCAAGACTACCGAAGTAAAGAGCGAGAACAGGAAAGCCGCCTCGAAGTGAGTCAGGTTCATCTTCGGCATTCAGTCTTTCCTTCCCGCAGCTATCTCAAACGCGTCCACCATCGCTAGCACGTTGAGCAGTCCGGCCGTTACCAGAAACTTGGTGCCGTAGTCGTGAACGTGGCCGGCCGTATCGGGCTGGTTGTAACCGAGCCAGACGCTCAGCAGATATAACAGCCCGGATGCGATGTCTCCGATAAATCCGCCGGTGTTGATGACGGTGGTCAGCAGGTCTCCGCTCTCTGGCTGGAACATCGCGCCGCGCATCATCAAACCGCAGGCGAACATGCCGGTTACCGCCAAAAGCAGGAGCATCCCGCGTCCCGTCCGCTTCAACATCAGATGCCCGGCTCCCGGGATGAGCCAGCTCAGCGCCAGCACCGGCGCCAGCGCACCGAAGGACGGGCCCGGCTGCCTGGATTCCTTATCTTTGGCCATTTCCTTTGAGTTTAGCAGTTGCGGCCCCTACCATCATGCCAGCGGTATCGTCCCGGGGATTTGACGGGCGAAAATCTCGTCGAAGCGATCGCCGGTTTTCGAAACCGTCTGCCCAGGAGGAGCCAGTTTGACAAAGCGCGTACCTTTGGATTGCAGTTGAAGCGATCGCACGACACGCCCGAGCGCGCGGCCGCATCTTCCAGACGCCTTTGACTCGTTTCTCACATACCACCCAATCGGAGCGTGAAGACAAACCGCCGCGAGTCGACGTGAACCAGAGTCACGGTTCGCTTCGGGTTGAAATTGACGTCGGGAGAGCCACCGATGCTCGGCTCCGGAAAGGCGTTCTCGGGTAATCGGGAACCGGATGGCAGGGCCGATTTCAATCATTCGTTCGCCACATTCGGATCGAGAATGACGTCGGGCTTCGGGGTTGGGCAGCGCGCCGGGGTTTTCGGGCGCGCTTGGTCATTTAGCTTCCGGTAAGAAGAAGGCGTGCGGGTTCACCACTCGACCTTCGTCGCGGTCTCGGTTACCGGCTGGCCTCGTTCGGTCGATCCTTTACGGCAGCCCCTGGTCTCGAACTCCCGCCCTCTAGGTGAACCCGGTCCATGCCCCGCCGGAGCAGGGCGCCAAAACATGGAATTCCCACCGAGCCCAGTGCCGAATCCCGCCCCGGCACTTTTGGTCCGGGTGGGTGATTGAGCGGCAGCTCGTGGCGGGTGCCGATGCGCATGTAGAGGAGGGGACGGTGCAAAATTGGACCGGTCGCCGAGTATAATCGAGGAGTGCGAATTGGTTCGTTCCTGCTTTTCATCCTGGCCCTTGCCGGCTGCCATCGCGGGGCTCAGGCAGGTAAAGATGCGGTCCGCGAAGGAGTGCTTGACTATCTGTCGGGCCGCAAGGATTTGAGTATCGGCTCGATGAACGTGGAGGTGACTTCCGTCCAGTTCGATGGCAACACGGCGGATGCCACGGTAGCGTTTTCGCCAAAAGGAGTTCCCTCGAGCCAGGGTATGACCATGCGCTATCAGCTCGAACGGCAGGGGAGCCGATGGGTGGTGGTGTCGCATCAGGATTCCGGCCACGCCGCCTCGGTTGCGCCGGGTGGGCCGAACCCCCACGGCGGCGGCGCGGTTCCCCAACCCTCCAATCCCCACGTAGGCGGCGGGAGCGGTGCCGGCGCTCACATGCCCTCGCCTGAGGATCTTCCCCCAACTGGCGGCAAAAAATGAAGCGCGTCGCCATCCTGGGCGGCGGTCCGGCGGGCGCGTTCGCAGCCGAGCAGTTGGCATCGGCTGGGTGGCAAGCAGTGTTATTCGACGAAAAACTGGCTTGGGAAAAGCCCTGCGGCGGCGGCCTGACCTACAAGGCGTACAGTCACTACCCTTTCTTGCTTGAGAATTCCACTCCGAAACGATTCGTCACCGAAACCGTGCTCGCCGCACCCCGTGCCGGTCGCGTGAGCCTCCAGCTCGATCAGCCGCTTCTGATTTATTCCCGCTTCGACCTCAACCGGCTCTTGCTGGATCGCGCAGAACGGGCCGGCGCGCAAATCGAACAGGCCCGCGTGCTCGAAATCACGCGGCAGGGCTCGCGCTGGCGGGTCCTAACCAATCACGGGAGCGCCGACGCCGACTTCTGCATCGTAGCCACTGGCGCGCGCAACCCGCTGCGCGAGGTCGGAACACAACTCACTCCCTCGGACACCATGTCGGCGCTCGGCTACTACGTGCCCGGCGAGCAATCGATGATCGATATTCAGTTCCTGCCGCGACTGGAAGGCTACATCTGGATCTTCCCCCGGTGCAGCCACCTCTCGGTCGGCATCTGCGGCAAGGGGGAACCTGCCGGGGCCTTGCGCAAACGCCTCGAGCAATACATGACCGAGCGCGAGATACCCTGGAAGCACGGGTCTTTCTACAGTCACCTGCTGCCTTCGCTTCATACAGCTTCCTGGCGCAGGAACCGCGTGACCGGCGAGGGCTGGCTAGCCGTCGGTGACGCTGCGGGCCTGGTAGATCCGATCACCGGCGAAGGCCTGTATTACGCCATCCGATCGGCAGACTTGGCGGTCCGCGCACTGCTCTCGGAGGTGACAGGACTGGCCGAGAAGATGAACCTGTACCAACGACTGCTCCGGCGGGATTTCGCCGGCGAGCTGGAGTTCGGCTCGCGGCTCGCCCGCCGCGTTTTTCACGGGCGATTCCTGTGGGCCTCGGTGCCTGCGCGCATGGTGCAGTTTACCCGCCGCAGCCCCCGGTTTTCCGCCATCATGCGCGATCTGTTCGCCGGCCGGCAGTCTTACCTCGATCTGCGCCAGCGGCTCCTCAAGAATCTGAATGGCAGCCTTTACGAGATGTGGATGAGCCTGGGCTTCCGCCGGCTGGTTCCGCGCAAGGCGGCCTGATGCTCCTTGTGGACCGCTCCCGATCCGAAGACCTATTTCGCCGCGCGCAGCAGATCATCCCCGGCGGCGTCAATTCGCCAGTGCGCGCCTTTCGTAGCGTCGGCGGCACGCCGCCCTTCCTGGCACGGGGCGAAGGTTCCCATGTCTTCGACGTCGACGGCAATGAATACATCGACTACGTCGGCTCATGGGGTCCGCTGCTGCTCGGTCACCGCCATCCGGCGATTCTCAGTGCCCTCGAAAAAGCGCTCGAAATCGGAACCAGTTTTGGCGCTCCCACCGAAGCCGAGGTCGAGTTGGCCGCCGCCATTTGCGACGCTGTGCCGTCGATTGAGATGGTCCGGCTGGTCAATTCGGGAACCGAGGCCACCATGGCGGCCATCCGCGTGGCGCGCGGTTTTACCGGCCGCGACCTCATCGTCAAATTCGAAGGCTGTTACCACGGTCACGTCGATTCGCTGCTGGTCAAGGCCGGTTCCGGCGTCGCCACTCTGGGCATCGCCGACACGCGAGGCGTGCCGAGGGCTTTCTGCGACACGACGCTGGCATTGCCATACAATTCGGCCGAAGCCGTCGAGCAAGCCTTTCACGCGCAGGGCGACCGGATCGCCGCGGTTATCGTGGAACCCGTGGTAGGCAACATGGGATGTGTGCCACCCCTTCCCGGGTATCTCGAATCCCTCCGCGAGATCACCACGCGGCACGGCGCGCTGCTGATCTTCGACGAAGTGATGACCGGCTTCCGCGTGGCGTTTGGCGGCGCCCAGCAGCTCTTCGGCATCCGGCCCGATCTCACCACGCTCGGCAAAGTCATCGGTGGGGGGTTGCCGGTTGGGGCTTACGGAGGCCGGAAGGACATTATGAGCCAGGTCGCCCCTGCCGGCCCGGTCTACCAGGCGGGGACGCTGTCGGGCAATCCTCTCGCCGTAGCTGCAGGCTCGGCCACGCTGCGTTATTTGAAGGCTCATCCGGAAGTATATGGCCAGCTTGAAGCCCGGGCCGCGGAGCTCGGCGCGGCCCCGCCGGCCAGGGTCACCGTTAACCGGGTCGGCTCCATGTTCACATTCTTCTTTACTGCCCAGCCTGTGACCGACTACGAGTCGGCGAAGCGTTCCGATACCGCGTGCTTCGCCGGTTTCTTTCAAGCCATGCTGGCCGAGGGCATTTACTTGCCGCCTTCTCAGTTCGAAGCCGCTTTTGTCTCGACCGCCCACACCGACGAGGACGTGCGCCGGACCGTCGCCGCCGCCCGTAAAGCCCTCAGCGCTTGATGCCGCGCAGCAGACGGCGTGCCGAATAGCTCACGATTCCAAAAAAGACGACGAAACTAATCCCAATTACCGCCGCCTGCCGCTTCGGAGACAGGTGCGTGACCGCCGGAGCAGGCTGAAGTCCAAAATCGAGGCTGACCTGGACATGTGCCTCCGCCGGTTGGTCTTCCTGGTTGTCGATCACCACTACGTAGTCGCCCGCGATAGAGACCGGGTATCGTAGGCGGCCGGTAGCGGCGGCTTCGGTCGCGGCTAAAACTCCGTATGACCGCTCGGTGCGCATGCGCTCGAGGTCTTCGCGCCGCATCAGCTTCAGCCGAAGGTGGCGGGAGCCTGAGCGCACTTCGAAATCCGCCGCCACGAATGCCGCTTTCTGCTTGAGGCCCAGTTCCAGGTAGCGCCACTGTCCGGCCGGGATCCGATAGACTTCGTCCACGAGGTCCACCCGCGTGCTGGCGGCAAAAAAGAATAACGCAATTGGAATCATCGAGCTAGCGAAGGGACCCGGCCCTCTCCCCTGCCGGAAGGGGCTAAAATGGGGTCCATGAACGACAGTATGGCACAGGCGCGACCGGGCTTTGCTCCGTTGGATCTCGCTGGGTGGAAGACCGCTCTGAACTGGGTAGGCGCTTGCGCGTTGACAGTTCTGTTTCTCGCCTCGGGTCTATGGAAAATCACCGATCCTCAAGGCTGGGCGGTTCGCCTCACGCAGCTGAAGTTCCCTGAGGCCCTGAGCCTGGCTGGGGCACTCGTAGTTGGGATCACCGAGACGTTGGCCGCTGTTTTGGTGCTGGTGCCGCGCTTCCGCCGATGGGGGGCCGTTCTGGCCGGGTTGTTGCTGACGGCCTTCATGATCTACATGGGTGTGAACTATCATGCCCTCAAGAGCGCGGACTGCAGCTGCTTTCCTTTTCTGAAACGCGTGGTCGGTCCGATGTTTTTCGCCGAAGACGGGGCGATGCTTCTGGCTGCGGTGGTGGCTGGGGCCTGGTCCAAACCGGCGAGCGGGTTGCGCAGCGTTGTGGTGATACTCGGTGCCGTTGCGGTGTTCGCGGGCGTGTCTTACGGTGTAAACGAGGCGCGGCAGACGGGCGCAAAAGCGCCGGACACGATCACCGTGGACGGCAAGCCATATTCGCTCCAGCAAGGCAAAATCCTGGTTTTCTTCTTCGACCCGGAGTGCATCCACTGTCTCGACGCCGGCAAGCGGATGTCACACTACAACTGGGGCGAGACGCGAATCGTCGCCGTTCCGATCCAGCAAGCGCGCTTCGCTGCCGGCTACCTGGATGACACTAAACTGAAGGCCGTCGTTTCCAACGATTTGGCGCAACTGAAGGCGATCTTCCCCTTTGTGAGTGTCCCGGCGGGAGTTGCGCTGGAAAACGGACGGGAGAAGATGCCCCTCACGAAATTCGAGGGAGACGAGCCGCTGGCAACGCTCAGGCAGCTCGGTTTTGCTCGCTGAGGCGGGGCCGGCAACCGCTTTCCGGCCGCGCCCGCTCCGTTACTGGTCCGCCCGGCGCTTCAGCGTGGGGCGCTCGTCCTGATCGGGCTTCTGCTTGTCGTCGCCGTTCTCATCCACCGGTCCGGTGCCGGTTCCTGGTGCACGCCGCAGCCGTGGACGGTTGGAATCCTTGTCGGAGTCAACCTTGCGGCGGTTGTGCAGCATCGCCAGCCGGTTCTTCACGTCGTTGAACTCGGAAGTGTTCACAACATACTCGGGCTTGGAGACCAGAATCTTCTGGATCTCGTCCTGAGCCGCTTTAATGCGGTCATCCGTCATGGGATGCGTCGAGAACACCTTCGACATTGTGCCCGGCTTCTTTTTTTCCAAGGACTGGATTTTTTCGAAGAAGTCCACGAACGAGGTCGGGTCGTAGCCGGTCTTGTAGAGATACTGCAAGCCCAGATAGTCCGCCTCCCGTTCAAAACCGCGGGAAAACGTCAGAAACCCCATGGGAATCGCCAGGCCGGCACCCTGCCGGATGGCATATCCGGTCCACCCGCCCATGAAAATCAGCGGGATCGACGCGATGTTGATGATTTCGCCGCGCGTCGCCTGGCGCGTTCCGTGCCGGGCCGCCACATGCGCAATCTCATGCGCCATCACGCCGGCCAGCTCGGACTCGCTGTCAGCCTTCAGAATAAGGCCGGAGTTCACGAAGAAGAAACCGCCTGGCAGAGCGAAGGCGTTCACCTCCTCTGTGTCCAGCACCTTGATCGTGAACGGCACCTTGGCGTCGGAATTACGGACCAAATTCTGACCGACCCGACTTACATATTCGGCAATGATCGGATCATCGATGATTTTGGCTTCGCGTTCGACTTCCTGTGCCAGTTGTTTGCCGAGGGCGATTTCCTTCTCCAGGGAGTAGAAATTCACGCCCTTGCCAACGTCGCGGTTCCCGATTTCCTCGGGATCTTTTTTCTTGTCCTTAGCGAACGCCATACCCCCGACCAGGCACAGCGCCGCAACCATCCCAATGAGCCCTACAGAAACCCGCTTCATCCGGAAAACTCCTGTATAGGTACAACTATACGCCATCTCTGGCCTAGTCCGCTCACCTATTTGGACCGTCCCACACCGGGGCCGGGTTTCGGAATCTTCATGAAATGGTCCGGGTTGTTACATTTTCCATCGCCTGCCGCGATCCGGGCCCTGGCCCGGTTGAAGCAGGCGGGGAGACCGCCGGCGATGGCCTCAGACCTCTGCCCGTCGGTTTTGTCGGCCGGCGGTGGCCGCGGGGAGGAGCCGGGACCTGTCCGATTCCTTCGTCGGGCGGTTTAGACCGATCGAGGCGGTAGGGAACACGGGAGAGCGTAGGGGGGGAGTTTTCGTTCACGCACCGACCTAAGAT
>Ga0306923_10004865_pt1 | contig 12954 bp, 12 predicted proteins | sample sta12Can44000108_FD_203841 | JGI IMG/M metagenome (GOLD analysis project Ga0306923, IMG submission 203841) | Lab enrichment of tropical soil microbial communities from Luquillo Experimental Forest, Puerto Rico - statanox.12C.anox.44.000.108 (v2)... | ecosystem: Environmental > Terrestrial >... | reverse complement strand
ATCTTTTACCATGTTCGGCGTGCCCCATTCGGAGGTAATCATCGTGTCGTGTCCCAGGTGCCACCAGAAGTCGTAAGCCAGTTGCTGTGGGCCACGATCCTGTTCCCACGGGCCCTTCAGCTCAAACCTGTTCGGGTCCATTAGGAAAATGCCGCCGGGGCCGTCTCCGCTTGCCGACCCCAGTGCGCTCCCGTAGACGCCCTCTGGTCCACAATGAAATGTGTGGGGAGCTGTGTAGCCGGTCTTCTTTATGAACTCTTCGGGTTCGATCACTTTCACAATCTTCGGCTGCCTGGGATTCGGCTTCGTATCCAGGATATAAATCCGGGATGACCCGATGCCCGGGACGATCAGGAAGCGACGTTCCATGTGTGGATGCGGGGCTTGCGGGCAGAGACAAGCGCTGCAAGCGTTCCAGCCGAAGTGATGCAGCTCATTATCACCACGGCCAAAATCCACCCGTCCGACGACCCGACCGTACTCGGACGAATCGGGATGAAGATCAATGACGCCTATACCGTCGTGCTTTCCATTCTTGCCGTCGTTGAGCAGCGCCACATAGGCAAGGCGTTCTGGCGGGGCCTGCATCGCCACTCGAGGTGAAGGGTAAAAAGTTGGATCAGGCATCAAAGACATACTACGATTCTCCTTTAGCAAAATATCCACCGAAGAACTGGCCCACGGGTGTTTGACGCAACGTAAAGCGACCAAGGACTAGCAGAAAGCCCGTTACTGCGGCTGTGCTGCCGACAAGTGGGTCACACGAATGACCTCTGGGAACATAGAACGCGAGATGCGCCGCGTCTATACCGTCTGAAGGGTATTTCGCAGCGAAAAATGAGGATTCGGCCCGACTACCCTACTAGGATCCGAAATGTGCTAGCACGATCGCGCAGAAGGAACGGTCGAAAAAGGTAAGGAACTATTTGCGCGCAAATGGAAAGAGGAGTGTATCGAGGCGCCGGTGGTTAAGCACCAGAAACAACCGAGCACCGCCAGGAAAAGGATGGAAAGCATCCTGAAAAGAAGCGAAAGGACAGTACCGCGTGCTCTACGCACTCTTGGCTGGCTGCGGTCCTATGCGCGCTCGCGAAGCGCCCGGCCTCGAGATCGGCAAACACATTAGCGAAGGTTGCCCGTGACAATCGAAAGCAGCTTGGCCAGTTTCAACTATAGGCTCGGCGCGTTTGGTCATCTGGCGCACCCAGGCCTCGGAAGCAACTTCGGTCTCCCGACCAAATAGCAGCCCTCCAATGGGTGAGAGAAAATATCGAGCATTTTGGAGGCGACTCCCAACAGCCCATAAAGTGACAAAGAAATTGCACTCAGCAAATTGAGGCGTGACACTTTTTCTTTTCCTCCCACCTATGCTGTCGCACAGAGGATGTTCAATTCTCATAAAGGAGAGAAGAATGGAAAATTTCAGAACGGGTCTCAAGCGGCGTACGAACCAACGGGTTCTGCTGCTCAGTTTAACCGCATTTCTTGTGGCTCCTGGCATCTATCTTCTGCAACCCCGTCCCATCACGGCGCAGGATCAGCAGGTGCAGGTCGTCGAACTCAAGGCGAAGAAGTACGAGTATGTACCCTCGCCGGTTCACGTAAAGGCAGGGACTAAAGTTCAGCTCAAGATCACAGCCGTCGACCACGATCATGGTTTTAAAATCACGACCGTTCCCAATGGCGCCGAAAAGAGCGGCAAGCCTGGACTAGTTTTGGCTTCGCCGCAAGACTGCTGGCAGCTTAAAAAGGGGGAAACAACCACAATTGAGTTTTTCGCGCAAACGCCCGGCACGTACCCGTTTTGGTGCTGCCACCGTTGTGGTCTGGGTCATAAGGACATGAAGAGCGAGATTGTTGTGGACTAAGCTTCCGCGCTCACGGAATCTGGCAGACTCCAAGAGCCAGTCCACCACAAAGCAAGATCAGCAGCGCCAACTCCGCTTTTGAGCGCGTCCGGGCGCGCTCTCGAGTTTTACTCGCGGCTCGATCAGTTCCTGTTGCAGCTTGCCGACCATAGCGCCTGCTAGTGGGGGGAGTATTCGTCGCGGAGGCGGGTTTGGCGGCTGGTCATGGGGATTTCGTTGCCGTTGATGAAAACCATTTTTACGGCGGTTTTTACGTCGAGGGGGTCGCCGCTGGAAACCACCACGTTGGCGGTTTTACCCGGGTCGAGCGAGCCGAGCTTATCGGCGACTCCCCAGACTTCGGCGGCGTTGAGGGTGATGGCTTTGAGGGCTTCGTCGTAGGGGAGACCGAAGCCCGTGGCGAAACCTGCCGCGTAGGGCAGATTGCGGGCGTTGTGCGAGTCGTAGGAGGCGATGACGATCTTGACGCCGCGCTTGTAGAGCTGAGCTGGGAGGCTGTAGACGGCGTCGAAGCGCTCTTCGGGTTTGGGAGCTTCATAGATCGGGCCGACGATGACGGGAACTTTGAGAGAGGCGACGTAATCGAGAACGGATTGGGAGTGGCTGATGTGGTTGAGGATGAATTTTAGATTGAATTCGTGAGCGAGGCTGACGGCGGCCTGGAGGTCGCTGGACTCTTCGGCGGCAAGCACGATGGGCTTTTTGCCCTGGAGGTAGGGGAGAAGGGCTTCGAGTTTGAGGTCACGTTTGGGAGGATTGGGCGGCTGCTTCTTGCCTTTGTCCTTATCGGCGGGCTTGGCGGACGAGTCGGGGGCCGGGACTGAGTCGGTTGTGGGTTTGTCGTAGTCGGCCTTTTTCTTTTCATAGTCAGACCATTTCTGCGCGTAATCCTGGGCATCGAGGAAGGCCTGGCGGATTTGCGCGGCGAGTCCCATGCGCGTGGAAGGGAATTTACGGCCTTCGCCGCGCTCGTTGCGGCGCTGCTCGCCGGTGAAATTGAGCGGCATGGCGATGTCGCGAACGAGAAGGTATTCGTCCTGAGATTTGCCGGCGAGTTGGATGAAGGAGTCTTGCCCTGGGAGAGTGTCGCGACTTGCCGGGGCAACGATAGCGTTGGTGATGCCGTTGAGGCGAGTGACGGGGATCAGTTCGGATTCGGCGTGGAAGGCGTCGTAGACGTGCATGTGGGGCATTATTTCGTCGCTGGGCTCAACGAGATCGTTCGTCATGTCGACGGCGGAAATCTCTGTAAGGCCGAGGGAAGTTTCGGAATCGATGAGGCCGGGATAGACGGTCATTCCGGTGGCGTCGATGATGCGGGCGTCTTTGGGGATTTGCACGGAACCGGCAACGCCGACCGCGGTTATTATCCCGTTTTGAAAGAGGACGACGCCGTTTTCGATAGTGCCGTGAGAGACGGTGAGAACCTTGCCGCCCTTGAGAGCAACCGTTTTTTGCTGTGCGGGAGCGAGGGAGGTCACGAAGAGTGAAGCCGCGACTAACAGGAAGAGTCGAAGACCGAAGTGCGACCAGCAGATCACATGCCCTCCTTGTAGTACGGCATACCGAAGCCGGGAAGCGAACGATCGAAGTAGACCGCCCCGTCGATGAACACTTTGCTAGGAACGGCGCTGCTGGAGAGGGGATAGCCGTCCCAGATGACGAGATCGGCATCTTTGCCGACATCGATGGAGCCGACCTTGTCGTCGACACCGATGATCCACGCGGCGTTTATGGTGATCATCTGCAGAGCTTCCTGCTCGGTTGCGCCGCCATAGCGCATGGTTTTGCCGGCTTCCTGGTTGAGACGACGAGCGAAATCATCGGAGTCGCTCTTGATGGCGACGCGAACACCCTTGCGAGTGCAGAGGACGGCGTTCCACGGGATGGCGTCCCAGGCTTCTTCTTTGTAGCCCCACCAATCGGCGAAGGTGGCGATACCGATGTTCGCGGCGGCAAGTTGATCAGCGATCTTGTAGGCTTCGAGGGCGTGGTGAAACGCGCGAAGCTTGTAGCCGAATTCCTTGGCCATGGCCATTTCGGTGAGGAGTTCATCGGAGCGGTAGCAGTGAATCTGGACTAGAACATTGCCACGGAGAACATCGGCGAGGGCGTCGAGTTTTAAATCGTGCTTGGGAGGAGAAGCGTCCTTGTCGCCGCTTTTAACCTTAGTGTTGTAGGCGTCCCACTCACGCATGTAGTCCTGAGCTTGAACGAGCGCTTCGCGCTGAACGGCGAAGTTGCCCATGCGCGTCGAAGGGATTTGATTGCGGGTGCCGTAGACGCGTTTAGGGTTTTCACCGCTGGCGAATTTGATGGAGCGGGGAGCGCCGGGAAAGAGCATGGCGTCGCGATTGAGGCCGTATTTGTGTTTGATCACGATGGCCTGACCGCCAATCATGTTGGCGGAGCCGTGGAGAAGGAGGGAGGTCGTAACGCCACCGGCAAGGCCGTGGTAGATGGCCTTATCGTGATAGTCGAAGGCGTCGATCATCATCATGTGCGGGGTGATGGGGCTGGTGGCTTCGTTAACGTCACCGCCGAGAGCGATGTGGGAATGGGAGTCGATAATGCCGGGAGTGAGGTACTTGCCGCCAGCATCGATCACGGTGACGCCGGAAGGAGCGAAGACTTTGGCGCCGACGGCAGCGATCTTGCCGTCTTTGACGTAAATGCTGCCGCTGGGAATGTTGCCGTGTGTGGCGGTCATGATGACAGCGTTTTTGATGAGGACGTCGGTGGGAAAGGGCGCAGGGGAGTCTTGCGCCAGGGCAGCCAGGCCGATCGCGATGACAGCGACGAGACAAAGCAAGATGCTTGCGGGCTTGCGTGAAACGAGACGACGCAACATAAATGCCCCCATAAGAAAAAGAGTTCGACGCGGATGGAACGAAAGAAGGCGATTCTAGTCAAGGCGATGCGACGTCGCAACGAGATTTTGGTGATTCGGCGAGAAGGGCAAGGCGAAGAAAATCCCCAATAGAAATAACATACGAAGAGTTTTGCGGGCTGTCCTCCTGTGGTCCGCAAATACCGCGCACGCTGTTCCAACGAAAAACTCAAGGATCCCTTTGTCCTCCGACCGGAATTCATGCATGTAACAAATGCGTTACGGAGCCCGCTTATCTTGTTGATTTTGAGGTCGGACGGAGTTTTCGGGACCCGCAGTCTGTGTTCAAGAGAGACGACGTAGAACTTGGGGAGCTTTCGAGTAGCGAGGCCGGAAAATTTAGGCGTGCCCCTACTGCATGTTACGGCGAACTTGTCTGCATCGAAGCAGAGTTTGTATCGCTCTGGGCCAGCGATTTTCATCCTGATTTTTATTATCTCGTAGAGTAGCGACTTTGAAAGGACCGTGTGTAACAAATGTTACAATCGCGTCGCCCCTGTCTATCACGCTAGGTAAATCCACCAGCATAAAATCACTGCTAGTGTCCGGTGTTTCGCGTCCTTGTCAGGCCGCAGCACTTAACGGCGCTCGGCCGCTGGGTAGTCGCCGTGGACGGCTTGGTCCAAGTTGGTGTCCTCTGCCGGCCGAAAAATCCGGTGTTTTTTCCTGCGGGCGATACGACTCACATTGAGTCGGCCTTCTCGATCGCTCGTACTTGGGTTAAGCAGTTGCAGCGTCTTCGTCGTGGATTGCGGCTTTCACCTTGTCAGCTAACTCTGGCGGGATACCTGAGAAGCCATGATCCGCGCAGGCGTGTTCCTCTGCTTTCGCCATAACCTCATCCACCGTCGCGCCACGAGCTACGAAGTCGCAATCAACGCCAACATCGCGACACCTCAGAACCTTTGTCATTTCGCCTCCATTGCCGACGACCGAGCCAGCGACGGGATGCTATGCCTGGTGCCGTTCTAAGTCAAATCCGTCATTGCTCTCGACCGGAGGCGTCTGGCCAACCGGTCAGCGGCAGTGTTGTTTTTCGCGCGCGCAAACGCCAGCGCACCCAGGAGCTTCACGGTCCGAGTGGGTACTTTTATTGCTGTTTGCCTCGAAGAGCAGTTCGGAGCAGCGGCGTCAGCTTCCGGCGAAAAGTCACGCGGAAATGATGCCACCGGCCTGGATAGGGAAGCTCCAAGTGCAGACCGCACCATCCTGCCGCCGCCTCCGCTCGCCGTACATTGCTCCCGATGGATCGAACCACGGTGACGATCATCATCGGACGAAGTTTTCGAAGCCTGCAGGCCAGTCGTGCTTCGCCATCCAGGCAGATGCAACGTCGTAAATGCAGATTCATCCGGTCGACAGGTTCCCCGCACAGGTCCAAGAGATAACAACCTATCGCGCGAAACGTTTCAAGGAACTTGCCTTTCGATGACCGCAGCGAGGGAAACGCCGTCACGAATGTGTCGCGAATCGCCCGGTAAGGCCCCGAATCTGCGTGATAAAAAAACCGACCCGAAGCAGGAGGGGCTTCGCCTACGAACAATATTCGTACCCGGCGGGGACGATATTGCCGGCGCAACCGCTCTCTGGACTCCAAACTAACGGTGCTTTGCGGTCTTTTCTGCGGATATTTACTTCGGGCACGCCTTGCATTGTTGCTCCGCATACTAGCCTTTGAACCGTTCTAACCGCTCGCGGAAGTAATCTTTCCAACTGTCCGGCAGTGCGGCAATGGAAAGGGTCCGTCTCGCCAAGTCGACGTCGTCAGCATTGTATTTCTTAGCTATGTACAAGCGTGTGATCTGTGCCACGGGAACAGAGTTTGGTTCTCGGCTAAGGAAGACAATTTCATCTTCCGCGGCAACAGCACCTTCGCGTATGACGGCTAGATAAAAGCCAGTGCGCCCACTAGCGAGGAAGCGCTTCACCATTTCGTCCGATTCGAATCTAACCCCCAACTTGTAGCACGGAAGGCGCGGTTGAGTTACTACGACCTGTGTCGAGCCGACGGAAAACCTGTCACCCAGGAATACATCGCTTTCCAACAATCCCTCGGTCGTGAAGTTCTCTCCAAACACTCCCATGGATAAGGAGCTGTCTGGTAATGCGGTTTTCCAATAGTCGTAGTGGGCCAGCGGATAGCAATAGACCGCCTTGGCTTCACCTCCGTGCACCGTGAGATCGGCTTGCCCGTCTCCGTCTAAATTCAACTTGCGAAGCGCGACACGTCCCCCAACTGGTTGCTTGTAGATCCCAGTGGTTACGGTCCTGCCGCGCCACTGCACCTCTCGCGGAAGGCCGCAATTCACCGACACGACTCTCATACTGTGTAACCCAGTTCTGCCACTCGGCTTGCCCGTCTCGTCGCGTCCAGCTGCTAGGACTTCTGCGCGGCCCTCTTCGACTGACTGGGGGAAACTTTCTCGTCATAGAAGCGATGGATGTTCGCAGCGATTTGGTCGAGACAGTCTTCCACAGCGAAATGACCGGATTCCAACCGGTGCATTTCAGCGTTCGGAAGGTCTTTCAAGTACGCCTCACCACCCTCCCGCGTGAAGAAGATATCGTCCTGTCCCCAGAAAATCAGCGTCTTGGGCTGCTGCTTGCGGAGAAAATTCTGCCATTGCGGGTAGAGTGCAACATTCGTGCGGTAATCGTAAAAAAGGTCCATCTGCACGCGGCGCGCATTGGGTCGCTCCATGAACCTGAAATCCATGTTCCAGTTGTCGGGACTGATCAATTCGGGGCGCTTATGACCGTGCAGATACACGGCCTTGATTGTTTCGAGTTCCAGTAATCCCGCAACGCCCTGCTCCGTCGCAGCCGTGCGCTGTTTCCACAGCGCATCCCGCAAACCGCCCCACGCCTCGGTGAAGCCGGCTTCGTAAGCATTGGTGTTCTGTATGATAAGCCACTCCAGAGCTTCCGGATGGCGGCTGACAATTCTGAATCCGACTGGTCCGCCGTAGTCCTGTACGAACAATCCGTAGCGGCCAAATCCTTTTGCCTTTAGAAAACTCTCCGTAATTTCTGACAGGCGATCGAACGTGTAGGAGAATTTAACTGGATCCGGCAAGTCGCTGTTTCCGAATCCAGGATAATCCGGGGAGATCACATGAAAGCGGTTCGCTAGGGCGGGGATCAAATTGCGATACTGGTGAGACGACGCCGGAAAACCGTGGAGCAAAACTACCTTGGGACTTGCCGGATTACCGGCCTCTCGATATGCGATACTCAATCCGTCCACGGGCAACGTTCCGTACAAAACAGTTGGTAATGAGCCTTTATTTTCGGTATGCATAAATTCCCCGCAATTTGTCGATTGAAATGACTGCTCAATCAAAGTTCCTAGAATTTCTGCAGCCGCGCCAAACCAAAGAGCGCGGTCTGTACCCTAGTTGGAGTGCGATAGAAAGTGATTGGTTTCAGAAATGTAAGCTCGCTTACATTCGCCGTAGCCTGATTCATTCATGAAATTCAGGGCAGCATACAATGACCGTGACCACCTCAAAGAGGATCAGTAGAACGCAAAAGATTTGGTCCCTTGGGGCCGTCGATTTATTTAGGGGCCTTCCGCCGTCCGGATTACGCGAGTTGGAGAAAGTCACTCAAGCTCAAGAGGTTCCATCGGGGCACATCTTCTTCAACCCGGGGGAGATGGGTCACCGGTTGTTTATCCTTGAAAAAGGAGTTGTGCAGACCTTTCGGACTTTAGGAACGAAGAAGCTGGTGATTGTCAATTTGCGGCCGCCTGAAGTATTTGGTGAGATGGGTTGCATCGGCAAGTGCCAGTACCACTGCACCGCGGAGGCGCTCCAGCCCTGCCGCATTCGGGCTATTGAACGAGGCGCACTCGACGCCATCTTGAAGAGATTTCCTGATATCACTCGCCGTTTACTTGATCTGGTGGGGCAGCGATTTTTTCACGTCTTGATGGATTTGGAGGCTACCTCATTCCGCGGCCTTATCGCGCGAACGGCACGGCTATTGCTCGAACGCGCTGATGGAGACCGTGTCCAGGACATGACCCACAAGGAAATCGCGGAACATCTGCATGTTTACCGCGAATCCGCAACGGAAGTGCTGGGCGAACTTCGAAAAGCTGGCATAATCGCGGTCGGCAGGAGAAAAATACGCATTTTGCATCGAGGCCGTCTGGAGCGTGCGGCGCGCGAGTGAGAACTAGAAAGCTGCTGATTAGTTCTGTTTCTCATGCATGCAAACCCCTCTCGAAAGGACGCGTGGGCCAGCGATTCGTGAGCAGATGGTCGGCCACCCGGAAGCAATCTACGTACGCAAGCCGTCATGCACGGTCATGCCGGTCCGCGAATGGGACGAGCAGCACGCTCATCGTCAATGACGCCGTGGCACAGACACTCCTGTCTGTGCTCTCTTCCCGGGACATGGTGCCACAGGCTTGCCCTGAGCAACGTCGAAGGGCGCTCTTGCCGGCGCTCGCGTAGGCACAAACGTCGAAAACGTTCAAAATGTGACTCTCAAAATGTTCGCGCATCAGAAGAAGGTCGCCAGAAATTATCGTGCTCGCGCGACAAACGCGCAGAGGAGAGACCATTCGTGAGTACCGCCAAAACCGTCATTTTTAGGCGCCTGGGAGGACCCGAAGTACTCGAACTCAAGGACCTGCCCGTTGCCGAGCCCAAGGCCGGCGAAGTTCGCATTGGCGTTCAGGCTATCGGTTTGAACCGCGCCGAGGTTATGTATCGCACCGGCCAGTATCTCGAGCAGCCGCAATTCCCCTCAAAAATCGGCATAGAGGCCGCAGGAGTCATTGACGCCGTCGGCCCCGGCGTTACCAACGTTCACGTCGGCGACAAAGTCAGCGTCGCGACCGGCCAATCGATCGGCAAATATGGAACCTACGGCGAGAAAATCATCACGCTGGCATCCTCCGCCATTCCCTATCCCAAGAACCTGACGCCCGAGCGGGCCGCATCCGTTTGGGTGCAATACCTCACCGCTTATTTCGCGTTCGTCGACCTCGGACACGTCCAGCGCGGGCAGTGCGTCCTGATCACCGCGGCAACCGGGGGCGCTGGCCTCGGGGCCATAGAAATGGCGCGTCTACTCGGCGCGACGTCCATCGTCACTACGCGCTCGGCTTCCAAGAAGCGGGCTTTGCTCGACGCTGGCGCCGACCACGTAGTCGTGGCCAGCGGCGAGAATCTTGTTGAGCGTGTGAAAGCTGTCACCAACGGCAAAGGCACCGACGTGATCTTCGATCCTATCGCCGGAGACACGCTGCCCATGCTGGCCGAAGCGGTCGCTTGGGGCGGACAAATCATCCTTTATGGAGCGCTCAACGGCGCGAATGTCCCCTACCCGCTATTTGCCGGCTTCCTGAGAAACTTCACCTTGCGCACGTACATGGTCTACAACTTCTGTGGTCTGGCCGCTCTCGGCCTTCCTCGAAACGAGGAAGCTTTCGCGCGAGCTGTCAAGTTCATCAACGAAAACCTGGCCTCCGGTAAGCTCAGGCCGGCAATTGCCGCACCGCTCCAGGCTACGCTGGAAATCTCGCTGGGCATAGAGTTGGTGCTCGGCCTCCTCACGCGCCGGCAGCTTTTGTGGCATTTCTCTACCTTGGGAGCCTGTGGGTGTCGGAATGGGGTACCGCCTGGATTTGGGAGCTGTTAGTGCCCATCATGGCCTCGCTCGCGCTGAGCATCGGGAACGCGGGGCGCACCTGGGGGTTGGATGCCCTTCTGGCAAGACGCTGGCCGGATTCATCGTTGTGGTAAGCGGCAGTGCGCGTCTCCATCCTCATCAAGAAAATCTCTGTGTCGCATACATCATCAAGAAATTCCTCAGCAACAGATCAGCCATGAGGAAAGCGCATCGCTTGTGCTGTCCGACATTCCCGGCACTGCTAAATGTAAGGCGTAGAATCATTTAGTCCAAATGGACGAAAAACGTTACTCGTTGAAGTGACAGAGCCGTTGGCGTCGCCTCGATGCAAACTGCGGCACCAATCGCCGATTATCCTTCTCACCGGGGGAACAATGGCAGCGGAGGCAGATCGCTTTCCCTTAGCTTAAGAAGGGAAAGCCGGACAGAGCATCCGGCTTTCGCAAAACACCATTTTTGGTGGACGAGACGGGATTCGAACCCTCGGCCTCCGCGTTGCGAACGAGGAAAATAAAACGCTAAGGTTCGGTATCACAGTCACTTAGCTTTCTTGAGGAGGTCGTGGGTTGGCCTACATGGCCTACACAACATTTTTGAAGCGAAGTTCTGAGAATGAAAACCTTTTGCACGCAAACTGAACGCAAGAATGGAGGGCCAAAATGTTTGCAATACCTTCCAGGAGTTTGTGGAGACGATCCTCTCGTTTTCACCTGCACAGACCGAGGCTTTCGAGCATCCCGAGGAGAAGAAAGCCGCATAGTCCCACAACGAGGATGGCTTGTATCCAAGCCTTCGAAATCAGTAATTCACGTTTTGGCTGCATGATTTTCCTTTGCTGAATTTTCGGATCCACAAACGTGGCCTGAATTGTCATGACGGTGGAAACACCAAACCTGAGCATTCCATGTGCTCTTCGAACGGACCGCATCCCTCCGAAAGCTATTCGCCCTCGTCCGGAGATGAGCAACGCCCATGCCACAGTTTGGGATGCGTAACCGCTTGAGTTCAAAAGAGGATCGGAAAAGAACGGTGGAAGCCAAAATATTTTCGAGGACACCCAGATGACAAATTCGCCAAAACGTTGACGTGTGTTCGGCCAGTTCTCCTGTTGCCGTCTCGAGAGACTCGGCTAAGGCCGGAACAGATCTCAGAGGGGTAGCAAAATGGAAGCGATTCTGCGGGAAGCCACAGAACCGTACCGCGCGTTGTATGCATTGCTCGCCGGTTGTGGTCCGATGTGCGCTGGCGAAGCCCTGGGCTTGGACATCACATCTATCCACCCGACTTCCGCACCTTGGATATTGTGCAGAAGGCGAAGCGCTGGAAGCTGCAAGACTTCATGAAAACGAAGAATGCCGACTCGAGGCACGGACGGGTAGTAGACTTGCCGCCGAAGTTGGCTGCGATGCTGCAGGACTTTGTGGGTACCCGGCGTAGCGGTGTAGTGTTTTGCGAAGAAGACGGATCGCAGTTTTCGCAACGGGACACTCTCAAATACAGCCTAAATCCCATCCTGAAGAAGCTGGAACTGGAACAGGGTGGACTCAACATCTTTCGGCGCTTCCGCATCACTGCAATGGAGACAGCCGAAGTTCCCCAAGCGCTACAGCACACGTGCGTCGGGACATGCCAGAACGCACGTGTCGGAACGCTATAAAAAGTTGCTGCTTCGGCAGCGTGAGTGGTGCCTGGAATGGGCCGAGAAGATCGGAATGGGTTTCGACCTTCCCGCTCGGCCAGTTGGACAACTCATCCAGTTCAGAAAAATGGGTTAAGTTCTTTAGAATCTCGTGGACGAGAAGGGATTCGAACCCTCGGCCTCCTCGTTGCGAACGAGGGAAATAAATTCATAAGATGCGGTGTTGCAACCACTTGCATCAGGCGAGGATGCCCTCAAATGGAGTACTTGGAGTACCGACTGTTCCCATATATTAAGCTCTGCATGGAGGTGACCGCGCTACCTCGGAAGCCTCTCATGGTTCGGGGTGGGTCCGATTCCCATCGCCCGCTCCATAAGTGTCACACCTATCTCAGGCCGCTCACGGAAGCGATACGAAAGTTACAGCCTAGCGTTGCGTGGAGGCGATTTCCTGAGCCTGGATTTCGTACTTGAAATTGTCAGGGTCGAGACAATCGAGGCGGCCTTCCGCTGTTTCTGCCTGCGGATACATCAAGAAGCCGATCGGTCCGCCTTTGGAGCCGGGAAGCGTAACGTCATGCGCGAAGTTGTACGCCATCCAGTTCATTTCCCAAGCGCCGAACAGGCGTGAGCGAGCCGATTTCACTAGGTCATCGTCGAGCGCACGATTTCCGGGCGGCTCTTCGAGTACGACTTTTCGAACGTCGGCCGGATCGACAGGAACCCAGCCATACTCGCGGAGATAGACCTCAGCACGGCAGTGTTGCGCTCTGGTTATGTTTGGGCTGGAGGGCCCAAGGCTTTTGTACCCGAGTTCTGATTTAGCGACCCTGATGCCATACACGTCGCGAGCCGGCAGACCGGCGGCACGTGCGAGGCCGACGTAGAGCGCATTGAGATCCGCACACTTT
>Ga0306923_10004864_pt1 | contig 12954 bp, 8 predicted proteins | sample sta12Can44000108_FD_203841 | JGI IMG/M metagenome (GOLD analysis project Ga0306923, IMG submission 203841) | Lab enrichment of tropical soil microbial communities from Luquillo Experimental Forest, Puerto Rico - statanox.12C.anox.44.000.108 (v2)... | ecosystem: Environmental > Terrestrial > Soil... | reverse complement strand
CGGTTTCCAAATGCTCGATCGCGAGATCGGGTTGCCCGGCCCACAGTCTCAGCCAGCCGCTGTTGATCCAGCCCGCGGCATAGCTCGGGTTGAGCTCAAGGCTACGATCGACCAATGCGGTCGCCGCGTCGAGATCCCCGCCGGAGTAGCCGAGCGCGTGGGCAGCCCTGCCAAGAGTATTGGGGTCGTCGCCAGCACCGTGCAGCGCCTGACGGGCAAGCTCGACGGCTCGCCGGCGGTGCAGCTCCGGGTCATCGGTCCAGCCGCTGACGTGGAGATGAGCATGACATTGCGCCGCCAAGGCCAGGGCGAGACTGTAGCGCGGATCGCGGCCAATCGCTTGCCCGAGCAGTTCGAGTGCTTCGATCGTCTGGTTCTTTTCCCCGGAGTCATAGAGTGGCACGGCACGCAGGTAGAGATCGTATGCGGTCAGGTCGCTCGTCGGCCGCTCGGCCAAACGGTGGATTTCGGCCGCCAGCAGTGCCGGCTCGATGACGCCGGCGACGCTGGAGGCCACCTGGTCCTGAAGCACGAAGACGTCTTCGAGCGAGCCATCGAACCGATCGGCCCAGAGATGCGCGTCGGTGAGCGCATCGATCAGCTGCGCGGTGATGCGCACCCGGTTGCCACCTTTGCGCACCGAGCCTTCGAGCACGTAGCGCACCCCCAATTCGCGCCCGACCCGCTTTATATCGACGGCTTGGCCCTTGTACGTAAAACTCGAATTGCGGGCGATGACGAAGAGCCAGCGGATACGCGAAAGCGCGGTGATGATTTCCTCGACCATGCCGTCCGAGAAATATTCCTGCTCCCGGTCGCCGCTCATATTCTGGAACGGCAGGACGGCGATCGAGGGCTTGTCGGGCAGCGCCAGCACCGGTGCCGCCGACGTCGGAGCGGGAGGCCTTCGCCCGAACTCGATGCGATAGACGTGCACCGGCCTTGTGATGTTCTTGACGTGCTGCTCGCCCATGTCGTCAAAGGAGAAATCGAGCTTGTCTCGGATCTGGTCGCGCACGACCCGGCTAACGCAGATCCCGCCGGGCTCGGCGAGCGCTTCCAAGCGCGCCGCGACATTCACACCGTCGCCGAAGATGTCGTGCTCCTCAGCGATCACGTCGCCGAGATTGATGCCGATCCGCAACCTGATGCGCTGGTCGTCCGGCATTTCTGGTTCGCGGTCGATCATCCCGCGCTGAACCTCCACAGCGCAACGCACCGCGTCTACAACACTGGCAAACTCCGCCAAGAAGCCATCGCCGGTGTTCTTCACAATCCGGCCGCGATGTTCCTCGATCTTCGGATCGACTAGCTCCCGCAGGTGTGACTTGAGGCGTTCGTGCGTGCCCTCCTCGTCCGCCCCCATCAGCCGCGAATACCCCGCCACATCGGCGGCCAGGATCGCGGCGAGACGGCGGGTCTGGCTCATTCCGCCTCCCCGGCGGCTAGGCGCAAAGCCGATAGGTAAAATTCCCGGCACTCGGGATCGCGCCAGTGCTCAGCGCTCGGCACAACAATGTTCGTCAGCGTGAGTAACCGCCGAACGATTTCTTGTGCCTCGTCGAGACGGCCCATCTGTGCGTAACAGGATGCAAGAAATCGATGGGTGGGGACCCAGTTTGGCTTTTCCTGTAGCGATCGAAGCAGCGCTGCTCTGGCTGCTTCAAGTCGCCGAGCGAAAAAATGGGCGACGCCAACCCCCATGAAAGGATTGGCGCGCTGCTCGCGCGGGTTGAGGCGCAGCGAGGTTTCGAAATGCTCAATTGCCAGATCGGGCTTCCCCGCCCACAGCCTTAGCCAACCGCTCCATTGCCAACCGCGAGCAAAGCTCGGATTGAGCTTAAGGGCGCGGTCTAGCAGAGTGATCGCAACCGCGATGTCTTCGCCGAAGTAGCCGAGCGAGTAAGCTGCATTGCCAAGGACGTCAGGATCGTCTCCGGCCACCTCGAGGGCCTGCCGGGCGAGCGCGATGCCCGCCCGACGATTTGCCTCCGGGTTTTCGGACCAGCCGCTCACGTGAATATCTTGATGGCACTTTGCCGCTTGTGCGAGCGCAGTTCCGTACCGGGGATCACGTGCTATCGCCTGCTCCAGAAGCTCGAGCGCCCTGAAGATCCCGTTTCGTTCCCAGGAATATTGGAGAGCAAAAGCGCGCAAGTACAAATCGTATGCGGTGACATCGCTGGTCGGCCGCTCGACCGACCGGCGGATCTCAGCAGCCTGCAGTGTCGGCTCTATAACACCGGCGACACTGTCTGCCACTTGGTCCTGAAGCTCGAAAACGTCTTCCATCGAACCATCAAACCGGTCGGCCCAGAGATGAGCGCCGCTCTGCGCGTCGATCAGCTGTGCCGTGATGCGGACCCGACCACCGGCTTTGCGGACCGAACCTTCGAGCACATAACGAACGCCCAACTCGCGACCGACCCGCTTCACATCGATCGCTTGCCCCTTGTAGGTGAAGCTCGAATTCCGAGCGATGACAAAGAGCCAGCGAATGCGGCTGAGCGCGGTAATGATTTCCTCGACCATGCCGTCGGCGAAATATTCCTGCTCAGGGTCGCCGCTCATATTCTGGAACGGCAATACCGCGATCGACGGCTTGTCCGGCAGCGGCAGCGATGGGGGGATCGCGCCCGTGCCAGCCGGATGCCCCCTCCCTAACCCTCCCCCGCTTGCGGGGGAGGGAAGGGTGGGGGGCGGGCTCGAAGCCCTCGGTCCGACGCGATAAACCCGCACCGGCCGGGCGATGTTCTTGAGCGCCTGCTCGCCCATGTCCTCGAAGACGAGGTCGAGCCGGCCCGCCGCATCCTCTTGAACGCGCGCTGAAACGCAGATCCCGCCCGGCTCGGCCAAGCTTTCGAGCCGCGCCGCGACATTGACGCCGTCGCCGAAGATGTCGCCGTCCTCGACGACGATGTCTCCCGTGTTGATGCCGATGCGGAACTCGATCCGACGTTCCGGCGGCAACGCAATGTTGCCTTTGGTCAGGGCGGTCTGCATCTCGGCGGCGCATTTCAGAGCGTCGACGACGCTGGCGAATTCTACGAGCAACCCGTCGCCGGTGGTCTTGACGATGCGGCCACGATGGGCGGCGATCGTTGGATCGATCACTTCGGCGCGGAGTTCCCTCAGCCGGCCGAGTGTTCCTTCCTCGTTGGCCTCGATGAGACGCGAATACCCCGCGACATCGGCCGCAAGGATCGCTGCGAGCCGGCGTTCGACGCGAGCTGGCCCTGCGGGCTTCATGGCGCCTCCCCGGTTGTGGATGATCCTACACTAACCGGCGCGATGCGTGCATTAAGCAAAGAGGCTAACCGCTGCCCGGTCCGCCTCACAAAAGACCAATTGGCGCGGTAGCATCACCGCATTGGTTCGACTTATGTTTTGTGCGATTTTCGATGAGGCGAGGAGATGCTTCTCCCGCGGTTTCTGTTCTGGTGCTTGGCCGTTATCCGCAATTCCCGGTTCGGCGGATTTAATTCCCGGTTAGGCCAGTTTAAATTCCCGGTTAGGGCCGCTACGGGAACTGGTTCGCAACGTCCTGACTTGGCTCAATATTTTCGCAGCCAAACGGCGGTTAAATCGGGAAAATCGACGAAAGTCCCGGCTCAACGGGAAAAACCGGGAATCTCGTCCAGCAGCGCGGCCCGGTTAGTTGAGGCCGTAGAACCCCATCGCACCACCGGCCATGACCTGATGCGTGACCTCGGGCGAGGCTCCGGCGAGCCGATTCCTGATCATCTGCGGGGCGCCGGGGAAAAAGCCATCGCGATGCGGATAGTCGGTGGCCCACAGGATCTTGTTCGGCCCGATATACTCGGCGAGCACCTTGATGCTGCCCTCGACCGGCTCGAACGAGATCCAGCAATTGCGCTGGAAGAGTTCGCTGGGCCTGGTCTTGAGGCCGGAATCATTGAAGCCCTGGTCGTCGAAATGACGGTCCATGCGGTCGAGCCAAGGGGCGATCCAGCCGCCGCCGGATTCGAGGAACCCGACTCGCAGTTTCGGGTGACGCTCGCATACTCCGCCCCAAATCATGCTCATACAGGCGAGCATCATCTCCATCGTATGAGAAATGATGTGCTGCGCGCCGCGGCCTTCGAAGCGGTCGATGCCGACCGTCGGCATGCCGCTGTTGCCGCCCTCGTGGATGCCGATCGAGAAGTCGAGCTCCTCTGCCGCGTCCCATAGCGGCTCGTAGACCGGGTCGTGCAGCATCCGGTTGTTGTACGGGTTGGGCCGGATAAAGCCGCCGCGGAACCCCAGTTCCTTGCGGGCGAACCGCATTTCCTCGATCGCGTGATCGACCGATTGCAGCGGCAGCATCGCGATACCGAAGAGGCGGTCGGGATAGGGCTTGCAATAATCGGCGAGCCACCGGTTGTACGCGCGGCATAGCGCGCCGGCCAATGCCGGGTCGTGTACGGCACCTGCGAAGAGCCCCATGCTCGGATAGAGAAACGCGGCGTCGATGCCGTCGAGATCCATGTCGGGGATGCGCTTGTGCGGATCGAACCCGCCCGGGCGACCCTCCTCGTAACTCATCGTTTCGGCCGACACGACGCCCTGCCGCGCGCCAACGCCGCCGATCCCGCCCATGCCCTGCTGGCTGCCGAGGATCTGCTCCTCGACCAGCAGCCGCTCCTTGCCGTCCTTGTCCTTGACGAGCTTGGGCGCCCGGTCGCGGAAGGCCGGGTCCAGGTAGTCGTTCCATAAGGTGAGCGGCTCCAGAATGTGGCCGTCAGAATCAATGACGTTATAGGTGCGGGCCATGAGCCGTCTCCTCGGTCAGTTGTAGATCCAGTCTTTCTCGAAACGCGCATAGCAATCACGCTCGCCCGGCATTTTCACCCAACCGGCCAGCAGCCTTACGGTGGCAAGCAGCAGGCGATCACGAAGATGCGTCGAGTTGTGGGCGTATTCTTCGAAGGTCGAGATCGTGATCTTTTGATTATGCGGATCGTCCTGGAAGCGGCAGGCGGCAAGCGCCACAGCCGCTTGATAGGCCTTTCGATCAGCGCCTGACTGGAGATAGGCGTTGGCGAGCGCTGTCGCTCGCGGGGAGTCGAGCGCCATGATCGCCTCGTCCAAATCGCGCAATAACATCTCGGGGGTCCGGCCGCCGGTATCGACCGCGGCACACTCCTGCTCGATCACTGAGGCGGTAAGCTTGTTTTCGTGCGCGACGTCGTTGATGAAATTGGCCATCAGGTAAAGGACGCGGGGCTGATAGGGATTGTTGCTGGTGCGGAACCAGTTATTCGCGACGTTACAGTAGTCGAATGGATGTTGACCGTTGGTGAACTGGCGGGGCACCGTTGTCCGGAGGATCAATTCGGCGGCACCGAGCTGGATCGTATCGCCGAGACTCCTGATCGATTTGTCATTCTTCAGATGAGCGGTCAGCAGGTCCCATACCGTGTCGGCGTCTGCGGTCATCAGCTGCTGCAACATCTCCTCAACCTCGGCCGCAGTCAGCGGTGTCTGATTAGTCTGCTTGAGGGCGATCCCGCCGTCGGGGAATTCGCTCGCCATCCTGACGCAAACGGCGTCGTAGAGCGAGTAATAGAGCGGCCCGATCGCCATGTCGGGGACACCCATGTAATAAACGCCATGGGAACGGTCCCAGCCGATAAAATCGGCCAAATCAGTGATCGAGCGAGCCCGGATTGCCTTGTGGCCGGTATTGCGGGCCTTGCGGCCGATGACCGTGTCCTGCAAATCAATAAGCCCCAGGAATTTCAGCTGGTCAGCCAAAAGCGGCCGCGCCTCTTCCTCCCCTGCAAGACCCAGAAACAAGCCGTACGAGCGCCGCGAGTCACCGCTGACCGTGGCGATCATATGGGCGTGCAGCCGTTCTTGAAGGGTACCTTTCTCGCGGATCGGCTCGTGGTCCTCGTGCCACACGACGGGGCCGTAACTCGGCGGCGGCACGTTGATCCCCTTCATCGTGGCATACCGACCAGGGTATTTGCCGAGTAGCTGATTCCAGATATCGAGCCCCGCCGGGACGTACCAGACGCTCTGCAAGAGAGGCAACAGCTGATACTTCTCGGGCAGGTAGGGCATCAAATAGGCGGAGGCGCGCAGGCCGAGGATCGTGTGGTCATTGTTGATCAGGGTGATCTGCCCGTCGCGCACATTGATGTGGCTCGGCACTTGGACGAACGGCGCTTCGGCTGCCGTGACGATGCTGAGGGCATCGCCGACCGAGCGCCCGTCCCGAGTCATCCGGAAGAAAAGATCCGTGGTGCGTGGCTGATCGCGCTCAAGGATCGCCTCGGTCAGCAAATCGAAGTACTTATCTTCCCGAATTGCATCTCGATTCAGCAACATTACGGCGATCCTTTATTACGGCGGGCATCGACCTCAGTGGACGCCGAGCGTACGCCCGCCGCGGATCAGCCGTAAATGACCGCTAGGACAGAACGGCCATGAGGCACACGCAACCGTTTCCCGCCCTAACAACAGAGCGGCTAGAATTGCGCGCCATACATGCCGGTGACGCCAGCTTTTATCATGAGCTGCTGTTGCTCGCAGAGGTAACGCGGTTTTCTGATCTACCCGATGCCGCCAGTCCAGCTCGAGCAACCCGGATCGTAACCCGGATGTCGAAGCTCTTCCCCAGTGGCAAAGGTTGCGGTTGGATTATCCAAGAGCGGGGTAATGGCGAACGCGTTGGCGCGGTCCGCATTAACCACATCGACAAGCGATGGCGGTGGGGCGATATCGGTTACGAGTCGCATCCCGAATTTTGGGGTCGCGGGTTCATGACCGAGGCGGTCCGTGCGGTGGTCGCTTGCGGACACAACCATTTCAGGCTGAACCGGATGGAGGCCTGGACCTTGCCAGGCAACGACGCCTCAGACAGGGTCCTCGTCAGAGCAGGCTTCATTTACGAGGGCACGCTTAGACAGAAAGCGTGGTTTAAGGGAGCCTATCACGACTTTCGGATGTTCGGACGCATAGAGCGCGACCCGATCAACTTATCAAATCCAACTAGGGGAAATCGGGTTCCGGCGTGAACAGTTCCTGGGGCTGCGTCACACCACGCAAAGCATAGCGGCCGACCGACACCAGCCGCCGTCGCATTTCTCGGCCGAGCGCGTCCGCAAAACTCGCCGATAGCAAGATGTCCTGCTCGACCGACCGGCTCATCGCCAGAATTCGGCTGACTTCGTTTACCGCCGGACCGATGACTGTGAAATCGAGGCGGTCCTTGCTTCCGACATTGCCATAGAAGACATCGCCGACATGCAGCGCAAGATAGACCTGCGTCGTCGGCAAACGAGCGTCAGCCCGGCCTCGATTGAGCTTGACGACATCCTGGCGAACCTGTGCTGCGGCGGCGAGTGCCGCCATGCAAGCCGCCTCGCGTTCCGCTCCAGTAAAAATGGCGAGCGTCCCGTCACCGATCAGCTTCAAGACGTCGCCGTCATGGCCATGCACGGCCGAGACGACCACCTCGGCGTAGTCATTAAGGAGCGGGATGATCTGCTCGGGCGGGGCGCTGTCGGTGATATGGGTATAACCGTGCAGATCGCTGTACCACAACACAGCGCCAATCTTTTCGGCGACCCCGCGCTCGATGCGACCGCTCATTACCCGCTGGCCGGCGTCACGTCCGAGATAGGTTACAGCGAGTGTTTCAGCCATGCGCGCCAAAGCGGCCGATTTCAGGGCGAGCTTCAAAAAGGGCACCAACCGTTGCAGCGCGACGACAGCGCCGTCCTCAAAGCCGTCGGGTGCATCAGTCGTCCAAGACGAATAGATGCAATCCATTTCGCCGATGACCCCTTCCGCGGCAAATCGATGAACCAGCGCCAGGTAATCCGTCATCCCCTCATCACGGGCCTGCGCAACCGCCCCGAAATCTGCCGGGTCACCCGCTACGAGGCGGCGCCGCAGCGCCTTGCCACCCGATTGCAGCAAATGAAAGAATGGGCTGCGTCGCCAATTCTCGGCCGCTTCGCCCTGATTGGTGCGCCCGTAATCGACGGCCTCGACCGCCTCCGGCAGGTCGGCGCGCCAACGGAGAACGCGGCCCTCGTATATCGGGTGCAGCGTGTCGAGAATGACCATCGAGCGTGCCAACCGAACTCCCGCTACACCGATCCGCTGGCAAAAGCCCGCCATCAGCTCGCTCTCTGCGCGTCCGATCAGCCCGGCCTCCGTCACCCAACCGGCAAGCTCACTGAAAATTGCGTCATTCATGCCAGAGCGCCCACTCGATTATGATATTAGGGCTTTTCGAATGTCGCGCAGGTGATTTTGTACTCGGCCGCGAGCCAATAGAGCCGAGCCATCGAGCGCTTCCATCTGTCGAAGGACAGGAATGGTACCGGGAAACGCCAGACATGGCGCAGCAGCAACCATGGTCGCTGAAGTATTGCGTCGCGATACGAGACCCCAGTCGGCAGGATCGTGCCGTCGAGCAGCCGAGCACCGGCAAAGAGCTCGATGAGATCAGCAAGACTCGGGCGGTACATCGTATCAATCGGATCCCGATGATAGGGATAGCTAAAAGGCACAGTGACAAAAATCAACCCGCTCTTGGGCACGAGTTCGAGACAATGTTGGGCCAGCTGTCGGGGCTCCAATACATGCTCGAGCAGGTTGCAGCAGAGCAATGCATTTGGCTTGAGTGCACGGAGTCGGCGGATATCGGCGGGATCCGTCAGGTCGGCCCGCACGTCGACGCCCGGCTGCTCACGCATATCGATGTGAACTATTTCGACGCCACGAGTGCGCAACGGGCAGAACACCTCAACCTCGATCCAAGGTTGTACAGCTTCGCGCACCGCGGCCGAGCTACTGCCTAGGTTGAATACCGGCGAAAGTCGCTCGGGCGGGAACGCGTCGAGCGCCTGGCGGAGCCAAAAGGCCTCAGCTTCGAACATCGCGCTCTCGAGCGCTCCGACGGAAAGCGTCACGATGCCTCAATCGAGTAGTGCTGCGAAAGAGCGATCTTGCGCAGCGGCTGCGGCAATCCGGTACCACGCGACGACCTAAAATGGTCTACAAGGAAAGCATCGAGGTTGACGCCGTTCGCTGACGGTTGTGCGTACCGGGTGACAAGGTTATTCGGGTAAACATCTCCGCCCGGTTCTGTCGTCTCATTCTGGTCCAGTGTCGGTGCGTGTCCGGTCGATCACATCGTTGCCATCTCGTCTGGGAGCCAGCGCGTTTCCGGTCGGGACGCCACTAAACGCGTTCTTCGCCTGGAACGAGGCCCGAATCGTTCGAGATCGGCGTTACATCGTCGCTCGCGACATTCATGGGCTGCTCCGAAAGCTCGATGGGGACATCGAACTTTGCCTGGCTCATCTCGCAAACCGATCACTCATCGAGTGGCGCTGGGGCCAGCGCATGCTCGTGCCCGCTGACCGACTTAGGTCTGCCCGAACCTCCATCGAACGATGCCAGGGGTCCCCTGTCATTGCCGCTGCGCGAAATCTTGTTGATTCGCTGCTCGCGAGCATCGGTGCGGACGATTTCGCCGCGCATGCAGCGGTTTTTTGCGCGTTCGAGGAGTTGGCAAGGCACGTCGACCTCAACGCCTTGGCCCGCTTACGGTCTTCCTCGAGGGCTGCTCCGCCGTCACCGAGGCAAATCCTGATCATCAAGCTTGGTGCTCTCGGCGATTTCATCCAAGCCCTCGGCCCCATGCCCGAAATCCGGCGCTACCACGCCGATGACCACATCACGTTGCTGACGACGCCACGCTATGCAGAGCTGGCTTCGGAGACGAGGCTATTTGACGATATCATGATCGATCGTCGTCCCAAGGCCCTTCATCTTCGTGGGTGGCTCTCGCTCCGTACCACGCTGCAGCGTGGTCGCTTCGATCGGGTCTACGATTTGCAAACCTCGGACCGGACCGGTATCTACGCGCGGCTATTTCCAGTAGGGCGAATGCCGGAATGGTCCGGAATCGTGTGGCGATGTTCTCACCCTCACGCGAACCGCGAGCGAGACCGGCAACACACGATGGAGCGGCAGGCGGAACAGTTGCTGATGGCTGGTATTTATCCTGCCTCCCCCGTCCCATGGCTGCCGCCAGCAGGCTCTCTGCCGGCGACCGTCGTCGGCAAACCCTTTGTCGTATTAATCCCGGGCTCGTCGCCGCGACACCTCGCGAAACGCTGGCCAGCACCTCATTACGGTAAGCTTGCCAGAAGGCTAAGTTTTGCCGGTTATTTGCCCGTCTTGGTCGGAGTGCACGCCGAAGCGGATCTCGGTCGCACCATTTGTCAGGATTGCCCTGAAGCATTGGATTTGATCGGCCATACCGATGTTGCCGGGCTTGCCGCTCTGGCGAGGACGGCGAGCCTGACCGTGGGCAACGACACCGGTGCGACACATGTCGCCGCGGCCGGCGCCAATCCGGTTGTCGTCTTGTTCTCGCATGCCTCCAAACCGAGCTTGTGTGCGCCGCGTGGCAAGATCGTCCGCGTGCTAGTGGAGCCGAACCTCGCCGATCTTTCCGTCGAGACGGTGTTCAGCGCCGCGATGGCGGCCGTTAAGCCTTCTGCCATGTAATCCGGCCAACAGACATCGTGGCGCCGTACCTGCCGCATTTTCCGGATTTGCTCGCTGTCTTGGTAACTTGGGTTATTGGCGCGGTGCTTTTTTTGGCAGGAGCCGGATTGACTGGCGGTCGTCTGGCGCCGGAGTTTCAAATCGGGGCGGGCTGGGGCGCTCTGTGTCTTCTAATGACAGGTTGGGGTGTTTTCGTCCCATTAAGCCTGCGCGTCCCCGCTTTCGCATTTGCTCTATTCGGATTGGCAATTCAATTGTCGCCACGACGGCGGCCGAGCGCCGCCGAGTGGCAGGCACTGGGTCGAATGCTCGCCATTTCACTGCCACTGTGGGTGATCATGGCACCGATTCGGCCGTCACAGCCGGATACTTTTCTCAACCTCTTACCTAATGCCTTTTACCTGGTCGATTACGGTCGATTGCCGAGTGTGTTGCTGCCGCCCAGCTTCTCCTATCTTCCGGCAGCACCGTACAATACCCAATTCTTGAGTTTTCTCGGATCGCTTCTGTGGCCGGATTACCCGGCGTCAGGTATGTCGCTGGTGAATGTCATGCTCCAGCTGGTGGCCGCACTGACAATCGCTCGCGCTCTAGGCTCTTCAGTGCACCCACTAGCCACACCCCCATCCTGGGGGCTGGCCGCTGTCGGCCTTCTTTTGGTGACGTTACTCAACCCCGGATTTGTCCCGCGGGTTCATTTTGCGCCCTATGGGGAGCCGGCCTTGGCGGCAATGGCAGTTCTTGCCGCCTGGCTGTTCGTCCTGGCGCAAGGAGAGCTAGCCGCCGGGAACCGGCCAACTCGACTCGTACCACTTGCCTTTACTCTGGCGGCAATGGTCAACATCAAACAGACCGGCCTCGGACTCGTCGCGGCAGTTGCCGGCGCGGCACTGATCGGCGCCGGGGTCGAACGGGGGGTGCGATACGGAGAAGCAGTACGGTTCACTGGATTGGCTGTTCTCCCTGCCATCCTTCTCTGCGCCATTTGGCGGTACTACGTCGTATATGCCGGCGTTGACGAACTGAAGCCGCTGCCACTCGCTGATTGGAACTGGGTTCATCTTTCCGGGACGGTAATAAGTGTTCTCGAGGTCATAGCCGGCAAGCCTCTATTCTTTGGTTGCACGGCCGCTGCGATACTAATGCTGCCATTGCTGCTGTCGCGGCAAGGTTGGACGGCGACAACTCGCCTCTTGGCGTTTAACGCAGCGCTGTCGGTACTCTATAATCTCTTTATATTGATGACGTACGTTGCCGTCTTTCCAACTGAAATGAGCAGCGAAGCGCATTCGTATTTTCGCTACGATACTCATATCTCACTGGTGCTCGTGCTGTCTCTGGCTTTGGCGGCACGCGATCTGGGGGTTGCGGCGTGGCTCCGGCGTGAGCGCCTCCAGCGCGCCGGTGCTGCTGCTCTGGTGGTGGCCGTCTTAGCGCCAGTCGTGTTTACAAAACGGCTGCGCTTCGATCTCGATATGCCGCAGCCGCTGGTCTGGGATCTGACGAAGAAAGTCTCCCTGTATCTGAAGGATGGTGACCGCATGGCATTGCTGTTGCCCGGCGACAATGGCAGTGTTGCGACAATGATTTCCGGAGTCCTTGCCGAGACTCCGCCGCGCCGTCATGTGCTGGACATACTACGACGCAATACTGCCGACCAGGCGGCTCTCGATGACGCGGCGCGTCTTGGCTATCCACTCGCACTGATTTCTTGCACCCCGGATGGCTGGAGCGGTTTGCCGGCGTCCGAGGCCGTCCTGCTTCGCCACGATCCGAACGGATGGCATCTGCTCGCTGCATGGTCTTACCCGGCCGATGCGGGCAAGCAGCGATGGCAGCATATCCTTTCCTGGGGTCCGCTCTGCCGATCTCAGTAATGATCCGCGCAACCAGGATCGTGGAGCACTTTGACGATTTGGAAGGTTGGCTGCTGGAAGAATCGTCCGAAGCAAGCGCTCGGTCGTAACGCCACCGTCCCATCTCCGGTGATCACGATGAAATCGTATTGCTGGAGCACCGGCAACAGCGCCATTTCCGCGCTGTCGCCAGCCACTAAGGCCGACCAGAGGCGCTCGGGCGTTGCTGCAGCAGCGAGCGCTGCAAAAGACGGATTGAACGAAATCGGCTGCTGTCCGGCATACGCGAAGAGTGTCGGCACAAAGACATCGCGCCGTGCGACAGCTAGTGCGGGAAGGTGTACCTCGGGGACGGGAACCAGGTGTGTGGCATTTTTTGGAAGGGCCACGGCGAATCTCGCACCCTCCGGCAATGCGTCGATGCCGATGAGGTCGGCCGAGTAGATCCTATCGGCCCGCAGCCAGACATGCTCTATGACGGCGAGCCTGATAACCAACAGCATCGCCGCCATAATCCCGATCGCAAGAGCTGTGCGCTGCTCACGAAAGCATG
>Ga0306923_10004847_pt1 | contig 12967 bp, 11 predicted proteins | sample sta12Can44000108_FD_203841 | JGI IMG/M metagenome (GOLD analysis project Ga0306923, IMG submission 203841) | Lab enrichment of tropical soil microbial communities from Luquillo Experimental Forest, Puerto Rico - statanox.12C.anox.44.000.108 (v2)... | ecosystem: Environmental > Terrestrial >... | reverse complement strand
CAGCACGCGAAAGGCCGCCTTGCACAGGGGCTTCGCAATGGCCAATTGGTCCATCTCTTCGTAGTCGCCCTGTTGCAGGTCGACGACCTCGCGCTCGGACGAGCCGCTGATCAGAATCATCGGGAAGCAGTTGGTGGTGGCGTTGGCCAGCGCCGTTAAGCCGTTGAGAAAACCGGGAGCAGAGACTGTCAGACAGACGCCGGGCTTCTTGGTCAGGAACCCGGCGATGGCAGCCGCATTGCCGGCGTTCTGCTCGTGGCGAAACGAGATGACGCGCATGCCCGCAGCCTGCGCCATGCGGCCCAAGTCCGTGATCGGGATTCCCGGCACGCCGTAGATGGTGTTGATCCCGTTGAGCTTGAGCGCGTCGATGACGAGGTGAAAGCCATCCGTCAGTTCGCGCTCTGGATCTTCCGCCGTTGTGCCCGCGGGCTTCGTTCTCACTGCTGCATCGGCCATGGGACTCCTCCCTGGAAGGCTTGTTGGTTATCAGTCCAAGTAATCCGCGTATTTCGCGACGTGATCGGCGAGGCCGAGCGCGTGGTTGCGCACCAACTCCTCGGCACGTTTGGTGTTCCGCGCCTCGAGCGCCTCGATGATGCTCAGATGGTCGCGGATCGAGCGGTCGGCGCGGTCCTGTTCGCCGATAGTCTTGCGCCGGATCATGCGCATATGGGTGAACAAATTCTCCGCGAGTGAGATGAGCACGCTGTTGCGGCTCATCCGGATGATGCTCTGATGAAACTCGATGTTGACTTCGGAATATTCGTCGAGTCGTGCGTGCAACTGGCCGTTCTCGAACTTGGCGAACATGGTGCGCAGCGACGCGATCTCCTCGGCGCTGGCGTTCTCGGTGATGAGCCGCGCCGCCATGCTCTCGAGCGCGGCCCAGGCGGTGATCATTTCGATCACCTCGCGCTTGGTCTTGCGAACGACGTAGATCCCCCGCCGCGGCACGGCGCGCACAAAGCCCTCGCGCTCGAGCTGAGCCATCGCTTCACGCACGGGCGTGCGGCTGATGCCGAAATCCAATGCGAGCCGCCGCTCGTCGAGCCGGATGTCGGTCCGGCTGCGATAGACGTCCATCGCCACGATCGCGTCCTTGAGCGCGGCGTAGGCCCGGCTCTTGTAGCTATCCGGGCTGCCGATGCGCTCGACGCGCGGCGACACCGCCGCTCCCGCGGGATGAAGGGGAGATTGCACCCTGCCGCTTGCAGGACGTGGGTTACGAGCACCGCTACGCATTGCTGGTATACAATATTCCAGGGGTCCGGCCGATGCAACTGCAACCTGCCGCGCTCCTGGCCCCGCAACGCCGATCGGCGTTGCCACATCTGTCGCAGCAACGGGTTGGAGCGCCGCAAACTAGCGATCTCAGCGGCAGGACGATTGCCGCGTAAAAACCTCGCTAGGTGTGAAGCGCTTCACAGGGACGAGGCGGGAGGAAGCGCTAGGACATTGGTGCGAGACCGAGGAGGAGCCCATGTCCGATCTTGCCGCCCGCTTTGTCTACGCACCGCTCCTTTCAACCGGCTTGAAGGTCGTGTGCCTGTTCTGCGTGTTTGGTCTGGCGCTCTCGGCAGTGGTCATTCCGTTGATCGCGCCGGAGTATCTGACCTGGGTGCTGGCCCACATCGAATGAGGCTCCACGTCAGGGCCTCATTCGCCGGGCGACAACTTGTAAGACGGTGAGCGCCGCTAACCGCGCCGACGCTCGCCGTTGGACGCCGTCCTCAAGCCATTGCCATTGCCATCGCGCGTTGCCGTATTGGCCGCAGCACGACCAGCGCCATGACCGCGGCGATAATGTTGAGAATCGCGGCGATCACGAAAACCGCCGTCCAACTGCCGGTCCAGGTCGTCAGCACGTTGCCAAGCGGAACCAGGAGCGCGGCCGTCCCTTTCGCCGTGTACAACAAGCCGTAGTTCGTGGTGGCGTATTTGCGGCCATAAATGTCGGTGCATGTCGCCGGGAACAGCGAATAGATCTCGCCCCAGGCGAAGAACACCACTCCGGACAGGATCACGAACAGGAGCGGATCGGTGGCGAAATGCAACAGCGCATAGATGCCGATGCCCTCGGCCATGAAGGCGATGAACATCGTGTTCTCACGACCGATCTGGTCGGAGACCCAGCCGAAGAAGGGCCGAGTGATGCCGTTGAGCACGCGATCGATCGAGAGCGCGAATTGCAGCGCAGGTAGTGTCAGTCCGAGAATCGACACCGGGATCGTGTCGATCTTGAAGTCCTTGGCAATGGGCGCGAGCTGCGCCGTCGCCATCAGGCCGCCGGTGCCGACCATGACGAACATGACATACATGACCCAGAATGGCATCGAGCTGAGCACCTCCATGGGACCGTAGTCGCGTCGGGTCTGCTGGACGACGGGCGCCGCCGGCACCGGCACTTCGCCCGGCTGCGGTGCCCGCAACAGCAGCGCCACCAGCACCACGACGATGCCCTGTCCGAGCCCGAACCAGAGGAATGCGGCTTGGTAGCCGCTCGACTGGATCATGTTCGCAATCGGGATCACGGTCAGGGCGGAGCCGGCGCCGAAACCGGCGGCGGTCAAGCCGGCCGCGAGGCCGCGGCGATCCGGGAACCACTTGAGCGCATTGCCGACCGAGCCGCCGTAGATGACGCCGGCGCCGATGCCGCCGATCGCCGCGCCGAGGTAAAGCAGAGCAAGCGAATCGGCTACCGAGTTGATGACCCAGGCAATGGCGACGAGGACACCGCTGCCACTGATCATGATCCGCGGGCCGAATTTATCGATCAGATAGCCCTCGATCGGCACCAGCCACGTCTCCGTCAAGACGAAGATGGTGAACGCGACTTGGATCGCCGCGCGCCCCCAATGGTATTTCTGATCGATGGGATTGACGAAGAGCGTCCAGCCATATTGCAGGTTGGCGATCATCACCATGCAGATGATGCCGAAAATCAACTGGCCCCAACGCGTGGACTCCGAGGCTATCGCCCGCGACGAAATCGTTTCTGTCGTCACCGTTTCCTCCATCCCAACCTTATTGATCGAGGGGCACGCTTCGCATGGCAGCCGTTAATCACAATGCGATCAACAATGCCTTCCCCCCTTCAACGCCGATCTTGCACAGATGGTTTGAACAAGGCCAGCGTGTCGAACGAAGAATGCCCGGAATTACACCGGTAGGCGCGGGACGCGGTGCCGCACCGTTTGTGCAGCGCAATATTCGCGCCGCACCGCCCTCGTCCGATGGTTAGGCACGCCATCGATGTTCTGCGATCCCGGCAGGGGCATCCGAACGCCGCGCCAACCGTCATCCCAGGCGCATCAGCTATAAGGGCCTATGCTAGGCTGATCTCCCGCCGAGGCGCCATCAGTGCGTTTGAAATACCGTGCCGCAGCCAAACTCGTCGTTGCCCCCTGCCGAGGACATGAGCCTGGCCGCGGACTGAGTGCTTGGGCGTAGAATGATCTTGCCGCGCCGTTGCATCACTAGCGCCAGCATCGCTCTAATCTGGCTTTCGACAGCGCCGGCGTGCGCCCAGGAGACGGCAGCCGGTCCGGCGGCAAGACAAAACCCATCCTGGCTCAGCGGCGATCTTGCCGCTGCGCGCGCTGAAGGCACCCTCACGGTCTACGCCTCGATGAACGAGCAAGAGGGGCTGCCGCTGTGGAAGCTGTTCGAGGATGCAACCGGTATAAAGGTGAGTTATGTGCGCTCGTCCGACTCGATTATCGTGTCGCGGATCGGGATGGAGAACAGAGCGCGGCAGCGCAGCTGGGATCTCGCGGTCACGACGACGGTAAACCGGCTGCCGGACGACGCCCTGCTGCAATTCGATCCGCCCCTCGCCCACGACCTTATCCCGCAGGCCCGCGACCCGAACCGGCGCTGGTATGGCGTTTACGCCAACTACAATACGCCGGCCTACAACACCAAGCTGGTCAAGCCATCCGCGCTGCCGAAGAGCTACGAGGAATTTCTCGGACACAACGACTGGGTCGGCAAGGTCGCCCTCGACGATACCGATGATGAATGGCTGAGCGCGATGATCGTGCACTATGGCGAGGAGCGCGGCACGAAGCTGCTCAGGGATATCGCCGCCGCGCTCAAGCCGGTGATGGTCGACGGGCACCTCGCGCTCGCACGGTCCGTCGGCGCCGGCGAATATTGGCTCGCTCTCAACAATTATATGTCGCTGACCATCAACGTGCAGCTGTCGGGGGCAGCCATCGATTTTTGGTCGCTCGATCCGGTCGCACTGTTCTTCGGCTCGGTCGGCGTCAGCTCGCAAGCGCCGCATCCCCAGGCCGCCCTCCTCGGTGCAAATTTCCTGCTCAGCCGCGAGGCCCAGGAGTTGCTGACCAAGCGCGGCCGAATGCCGACCCGCCCGGACGTACCGATCAACCCCGCCTATGTGAGCGACAGGTTGAAGGACAGAAAAATCATTGCCACAATCTTCGGCGGGCAAGAGCAGAAAAAGTGGCAGGGGCTGTTCAAGGATATCTTCAGGCCGAGATAGTTCCACGCCGCGATCTTTGGGCAGGCGACGCCTGCGCAGCTGTCGATCTAGGAGAAAGCGATGAAGCTATGTCGTTACGACGACGATCGTCTCGGGGTGGTGCGTGGCAATATGGTGCATGACGTCACCGAGGCGCAAACACAGATCAGGGCGGCCGCCCCGTATGCGATGAGGGGCGATGCGGTGATCGCGGCCTTGCCGGCGTGGCGTTCTCGGCTCGAGGAAATGGCTGCGAAGGCGCCGGGCAAACCGATCTCGCAGGTCAGGCTGCTCGCGCCCGTGGCGCGGCCTTCGAAGCTCGTGGCCGCGCCCACCAATTATAAGGCGCATATCGAAGAGATGGCGGCGCGCGCCACGGCGCAGAACGCCAAACCGTCGCCCGCCATCGGCACCGCCGGGCTTTTCCTCAAGGCGAACTCGTCGCTGGTCGGCCCGTCCGAGGGCGTCGCCATCCGCTTTCCCGAGCGCCGCAACGAACATGAAGTCGAGCTTGCAATCATCTTCGGCAAACAAGGCAGCGACATTCCGCGCGAGAAGGCGCTCGATTATGTGATCGGGTACAGCATCGGCCTCGACATGACCGCGCGCGGTCCCGAGGATCGCAGCTTCCGCAAATCGATCGATACGTATTCCGTGCTCGGGCCATGGCTGGTCACGGCCGACGAGATCCGCGACCCGGACAACGTGCCGCTCAGCATTTCCGTCAACGGCGAGGTCAAGCAGAGCAGCAGCACCAAGCAGATGATCTACGACTGCCGCAAGCTGATCGAATGGGGCTCGACCTTTTACACCTTCTATCCCGGCGACGTGCTCTATACGGGGACGCCGGAAGGCGTCAGCCCGGTCAAGCCGGGCGACACGATGATTGCGCGGATCGAGCCGATCGGCGAGATGTCCGTTCCGGTCCGGGCGCACAAACCGGGCGGCTAGCTGGCCTGCGGCCGCTGACGGGCGGCGGCGATCATGTCGGCCAGTTGTGTCATCTTGATCGGCAGGCGGTTTACCACGATCCCGAGCGGCCCCACGGCGTCATTGACGGCGCCGACGATGGCGGCCGGCGCGCCGAGATAGCCGGATTCGCCTGAACCTTTCTGCCCGAACACGGTATGCGGCGACGGCGTCACGTGATGGATGACCTCGACCGGGGGCACCTCGTGCGCCGACGGCAGCAGATAATCCATGAGGCTTTGTGCGACGAGCTGACCCTGTGCGTCATACGCGAACTCCTCATAGAGCGCCGCCCCGATACCGTGGGCGATGCCGCCCATGGTCATGCCGCGGACGATTTTCGGGTTGATCACGGTGCCGCAATCATGGCCGACGAAGTAGCGCTTAATCTCAGACTTTCCGAGATCCGGATCGATCACCATGAGCAGGAGGTGAAACTCGAAGGCGAAGCACGGATACATCTGCACACGGCCATCGGCGGTCGGCAGCTGCCCGCCGGTCGGCACCTGCATCACGTGGGTAAACGCAAGCCCTGGCTCGGTGTTGGGCGGCAGGCGATGGAAGTGGCGATGGGCGATGGTCACGAGCTCGGCCCAACTGCGTCTATTTTGCGCGGCGGCACGGTCGAAAACGTCGCCTGCGTCATAGCTTGCACGCTCGGGCGGAATCTTGAGGTCATGCGCGGCAATGGCGAGCAGCCGGCTCTTGAGTTTTTGCGCGGCGTGAAATGCCGCGCCGCCGAGCATGATCGCCATGCGGCTTCCCACCGGGGTCTGGCTCGGCAGCGACGAGAGCGAGTCCGGCCGCACCACGCGGATGCGCTCGGGATCGATCTCGAGCACCTCGCCGATGACAGTCGCGACCAGGGTTTCGTGCCCTTGTCCGGCCGAGAGCGTATGGATGGTCGCCGTAACGGCGCCGCCGAGATCGACGTTGATGCGGCAGGAATCGATGTAGGTGGTGGTTTCGTTCTTCGGGTTCAGCAGCAGTTCGAATGTCGAGTTGGCGCCGCTGGGCTCGAGGCATGCCGCCATGCCTATGCCAGCGAGGAGCCCCTGCCCGCGCAGGCGGTCCCGCTCCGCGACCAGCCCGCCATAGTCCGCCCGCGCGATCACCTTGTCGATGACCGCATGATAGTCGCCGCTGTCGTACGTGGTGCCGCTCGGAATGAGATAGGGAAACTGCTCCGCGCGGATCAGGTTGCGCCTGCGCACCTCGAGCCGATCGAGCCCGCGATGTCGGGCGACCTCCTCGATCGCACGCTCGATGGCGTAATTGGTCGGCGATTGGCCGAATGCGCGCACCGCCTCCTGCACCGTCTTGTTCGAGGTGACCGCGATGGCGCGATACTGCACGCTCTGGATGCGGTACGGCCCGACGATCGCGCCGATCGGCTTGCCGAGCTGGAACGGCGAGCGGCCGGCATAGGCGCCGACATTGTCGAGCGCGCGCATTTTCATGGAGCGGATCACACCGGAGTCGTCGAACGCGACCGCGACGTCGAAATTGCGCTCCGGGCCGTGCCCATCGCCGCCTCGCATATTCTCCAGCCGGTCCTCGACCAGCCGCACTGGGAAGCCGAGTCGGCGCGAGAGGTAGCCGACAACGACGGCGTGCTTGATGCCGCGCTTGACGCCGTAGCTGCCGCCGACATCCACGTCATTGTGCACGCGAACCGAGGAACCGGGCAGCTTGAGCGCGAGCGCAACCTGGTCGGGAAAGCGCGGCATCTGGACCGATGCGTAAACGTCGAGGATCTCGCGCCAGGGATCCCAACTCGCCACCACCGCGAAAGTCTCGATCGGAACCGTGGAGCTTCGGCCCCATTTGAGGCGCAACGACAGCTGATGCGGGCTGTCGGCAAAATCCTTCTCCACCTCGCCCCACACAAACGTGCGGTCGAGCAGCACGTTGGAGCCGTGATCCGCGTGCACGATCGGACTGCCGGGCGCGTAGGCCGCTTCGCCGTCAAGCACGAACGGCGAAGCTTGGTAGTCAACACGCACCAGTTCGGCGGCATCCTCGGCAAGCGCGCGCGTGTCGGCAACCACGGCGGCAACCCATTCGCCGGCGTAGCGGGCGACATGGATCGCGAGCGGACGCCTCTGCACCTTCGGGGTGTCGAGGCCTGCCAGCAGGGGCTGCGTCGCAGCGGCAAGCTCACGGCCATCGACCACGTAGTGCACGCCGGGCATCGCCAATGCCGCGGTCTTGTCAATGGCCAGAATGCGCGCGGCCGGGTGCGGACAGGTCACCACCGCCACGTGCTTGGCGCTCGGCAGAGCGAGGTCGGCGGCGAAGCGGCCTTTGCCGACGACGAAGCGTCGATCCTCGCGCACGCGGCGATCGGTTGAAACGAAGTGAAACTGTTTCGAGGTCACGGCTCCCTCGCCGGCTGGTTCAAGCCGCGCATACGTTCCGCCGCCAGCGCGATCGCCTCGACGATTTGTGCGTAGCCTGTGCAACGACAAATATTGCCGGAAATGGCCTCCACGATTTGCGCGCGCGTCGGCGCGGGATTGTCGGCCAGCAGCGCATGGGCCGTGAGGATCATGGCCGGCGTGCAGTAGCCGCATTGCATCCCGTGCGTCTCACAGAACGCGTCTTGAATGGGCGAGAGCTCGCCCGGTCCCGGCGCCAGGCCCTCAATCGTGGTGACGGCGTAACCATCGGCTTGTACGGCGAACATCAGACAGGAACGCGTGGGCGCGCCGTCGACGAGGACGGTACATGCGCCGCACACGCCATGCTCGCAGCCGGCATGCGCGCCCGTGAGCAGCAGGTGCTCGCGCAGGCAGTCGAGCAGGCTCATGCGCGGTTCGACCTCGACGATGCGCATCTGTCTGTTGACGGTTAATTCAACGCGCATGAGCGCTCCCGGCGTCCCGATAAGCATCGATGACGGCGCGCACGCCAAGGCTCGCGGCCGCGCGCCGGCGATAGTCGGCCGACGCATGCAGGTCGGATAACGGCTCGATCTCGGCGAGTGCGGCGCGCAGGCTCTCGCGCACAACAGTCTCCTCAGCGCGCGTGCCCTCCAGCGCCCTCGCCGCCGCATCGAGCCGCAACGGACAAACCGTCACCCCTCCGATGCCCAGCGCCACGCGTCGGCAGACGCCGTCCTCGCCGAGCGCGATTTGCGCCGCTGCTGAGGCGAACGCGAAGTCGCTCCGGCGTGCGCTGACCTCGTGGAAACCTACACCGATGCGCGTATCGCGCCAGCGCGGAAAACGCACGGCGGTGAGGCAAGCGGCGGCGGGCAGTGCGGTCATCATCGGCCCGAGGAAAAAATCGGAGGCCGCAATTTCCGCGCTCCTCGCGCTTTCTCGATAGAGGAGGGTCGCACCGAGCGTGACGGCCACCAAGGATATCTCCGCCGCCGGATCGGCATTGGCGAGCGAGCCGCCAACGGTTCCGCGCGAACGGGTTGCGGCATGCCCGACGAACGGCATGACCTTGGCGAGCAGAGGCAGCGCTTTATGGATGATCGCATTGTGTTCCACGACGCATTGCCGGGTGGTGGCGCCGATTGATATCCTATCGCGCTCATCGCGCACGAAGGCCAGATCGGAGATGCGCCCAATATCAATCAGCCGTTTCGGGCGAGCGAGCCGCATCGCCATGAGCGGGACGAGGCTTTGGCCCCCGGCAATGACCCGCGCCTCGTCGCCGGCGGCGAGCATCGCGCAAGCTTGGTCGAGGTCGGCCGGTCTCGCGTATTCGAAAGGGGCGGGTTTCATCGAGCGGCGGGGCCTTGTTGCGAGGAATCGCCGGTCCTTCAAAACGCTGGCGCATCCCGCACGAAGCGCGATCGGAAGAGCGCGAGCGCTTCGCCAAGATCGGCGACCACCTCATGGGTCGTTTCGGCTGACTTCGCATCGGGCGGCCCGATGAGAACGCGCAGACCAATCCCAGCCTCCGCGCCGGCTTCCATGTCGCTGACTTTATCCCCCACGATCGCGCAGCGAGTGGGATCAAGCCCGAGGTCCGACACGGCCTGCAAGATCATTCCCGGGTTGGGTTTGCGCCATGGATGATCGGAACGATATTTGCCAATGCCGTCGAGGGGGTGATAAGGGCAGTGATAAACTCGGGTGATTGTCGTCCCTTCCGCTTCAAAGCGATCGCACATCCATCGCGTCAAGTCTGCGTAGCTATCTTCGCTGAAATAGCCGCGGCCAATACCGGACTGGTTCGTAACCACAACGATCGGCCGCCGCAGCTCATTGGTCCAGAAACGAGCCAATTCGAAAATGCCGGGAACGAACTCGAATTGATCCGACCGATGGATATAGCCACGATCCACATTTATGACGCCATCACGGTCGAGAAAAAGTGCACTGCCGTCCATGCGTTCAGCTAAGTTCCCTATCAGCATGGAAGTTGGGGGCGTCCGCAGGCTTGGCATTAAAAAAGCCTGCAAGACCTGCATACATTGCGGATCCGGCAGGCTTACTGGTTACGGGTAGAAACTTAACGCAACCATAGCCCATGAGGGAAGGGCATCCGAAGATGCTTTTTGATCTGACCGATAAGCTCGTTTGGGTTGCCGGTCAGCATGGCATGGTGGGCGGCGCCATGATGCGGCGGCTTCAACGCGAGTCTTGCACTCTGCTGCGCGATCCCGGCCGCGCAGGCGTCGATTTGCGGCGCCAGTCGGAGGTGGAAGACTGGATGGCGTCGCATCGTCCGCAAATCATTTTTCTAACGGCCGGTCGCGTGGGGGGTTGTACGCCAATGACACCTTCCCGGCCGATTTTCTTTACGACAACTTGCTCATCGAAGCGAACATCATCCATGCAGCATACCGCACCGGCGTCGCAAAACTGCTGTTCTTCGGCTCGTCGTGCATCTATCCCCGCGAAGCTCCCCAGCCGATTCCGGAGGAGGCGTTGTTGACGGGACCTCTCGAGCCGACGGGGGGTGGCCACGGCCACTATTGAAAAGTCAGTACCCTGTTGACGAATGGGCCTGAAGCTCTCCTCGAGGCGCTCCGGCGTATTGAGAGCTTGAGAATCCGGAGCCGAAAGGTCACGCAGAACCGTATAATTCCCGGTCAGATTCGCGTCATTCACCGCGAGTAGGACGTTGCGCACGAGGGAAACCAGTTGTTCCGTACTTGGAAGCGGTGGCGCGTCCGATGGAGCATTTGCGACCGGAGCGATCTGCATCGGCGGAGCTGCAGGAGGAGCCTTCGGTGGTGCTGGCTTTTCCTGGACTGGAATCGGGACACTACCCGGTGAAGGTCCGGACTGGGCACACGCTCCCGATGCTGCAATGAGCGATATAGTGATGGCCAGCGCGGAGACCAAAGCACGTTTAACCAACAAGTTGTTCCCTCCACGCAGGGGGACTGATTGGCCCGTGGCTGCTCAAATTACCATCCGGCGGAGATACCGACGCGCCCGCCTACTCCGCCCCTTCCGGTCAAATCGTAAGCCACGCCACCGTTAGCCGTGAACGTTTGGTTGAGACGAGCTATCCCCTGAACGCCAAGCGCTTGCGCTCCGTTGAAGAATCCCACGTTCGTGTGGATTGCGAATGTCTGGCGTTCCGGCAGATAGACGCCGCCGAGTGCCATCGCCATGGCGACACCGCCATCGAGACGTTTGACGTCGTTATTGAGTTGGTTGAGGTTTTGATTAATGGCGGCAATCTGTGAATTGACGACGTTGATGTTGTTGAAAAGGGCGCCGCCATCCGTTGCGAGATTGCCGTTGGCATCGCTAGTAACGACTTGTAGAGGCCCGCTTTGCGCGGCCCGGCTGGCGGCCGATGTGATGCCCGGCGCCGTGTAGGTGTTGGACGCTGTGCCAAGAACCACCTGATTGTCACGCGTTGCGACGGCCCCATTGCCGATGGCCATTGCGTTGTTGAAAGAACCGGTGGAGGCGCTTTCGCCAATCGCCGTTGAGCCCACGCCGAGCGCTTGCGCATTTTGACCGAGAGCCACGGAATTCGTGCCCGCGGCGGCATTAGTCCCCACCGCGACAGAGCTTGTCCCGTTCGCCATGGCGTTCACGCCGCACCCCAACGACGACGCGGCCGCCGATGCTCCACTATTGCTGGCGGTCACATCACTAACGACGGATGTGGGTGTCAACGTCGGGTTCGTCAGGACGTTAGCGGGCGTAGAGGTAACGTTGGTGACGACCGCATTAGGGGAAGTCGATGTCGCGGGCGTCGTCAAGTTGACCGCCGTGACTGCATTGGCGAACGTCGGAGCGGTCGTTCCAGGAGTCAAAGTCAAAAAATTATTTGCTGTAGGCGCGGTTACGTCCGTCACGACCCCCAGTGAGGTCCCCTGGCCAATCACGACCGTCTGCGGGGGCGCCGATGTGCCACTCACGACCGGCACGTTCAACACCTGGGAGGTGGCGCCGGAGGTGACCAAATTAATCGTGCTGTTATGACCTCCGGTGGTGGTGCCATTACCGATTAAAGCAAACCCTGTACCGGGGCCTGCTACTGGGTTCTGGGAGATGGTGGCTGGGGCGGGAGTGATGTCCGTGCCGGGGGTCGGGAAGTCGGTGGCAAATGCGGGGGCATAGAAGGTTGGGGTCGGCGTCGGCAGGCCGGGTGTAGGGATGATGCCAGTGACTGTTCCCGTGGGCAGAGACCCAAAGGCTATTGCGCTTCCAGGGGTCTGAGTCACATTGGTTACTGCGGTTCCGGGGGTCTGACTGATTCCCGTACTGCTTAAGAACGACCCGGGCGTGGTTGTCACGCTGGCAAATGTCGGCGTTACGGCCCCCACCACAGTCCCCGGCGTCCCGCTGACGCTGTTCACAGTAACGAAGTTCGGCGTCACGCTCGTGACACATGTCGCCGCCGACGCCGAGGACACCAGTGCGGTGTTAAGGCTGCCGACGGTGAATGTTGCGAGAAGTGTTTGGTTCGAGGCAGACGCCAATAGCGCCAACAGCGCCGCCCGGCGCGTCGCCATTGTGTGCTTCGGTTTAGTCATTCGCCTAGCCTCCAGGGAGTCTGACTTGCCCTGAGGCTGCAAAAGCTGTTTGGCAGAACTTTGTAAATCGCATGGTCAATCGGTCGAATTTGTTTTGACTGCTGTAAGGATGCAACAATCAGGTTTACCGGGGCGCACGCAGGCGAGGACAAGTTCCGCTACGGGTTGGGGCCGGGGTAGTCCTCCGTCGCGTTTGTTTAGGTGTGCGAAGCGGACATTTGCGTCTGTGCCGCCATGCGCTCGACGCAGATCCTTAATCCATCTCAAAATCATCCTTATAGTTGACGCGCAGGTTCTGATCCTGGTCTTGCTTGTGCAGCACGGCATTACCGACCACGAGCAGATCGATATCGGTTCCCATGAAACATCGGAAGGCGTCCTCCGGCGTACATACGATGGGTTCACTGCGCACATTGAAGCTGGTGTTGATCAGCACCGGACAACCGGTCAAAGCATGGAAACGGCTGATCAGATCGTGATAGAGCGGGTTCGTCTCCCGATGCACCGTCTGGACGCGTGCGGAATAATCGACGTGTGTTACA
>Ga0306923_10004845_pt1 | contig 12968 bp, 11 predicted proteins | sample sta12Can44000108_FD_203841 | JGI IMG/M metagenome (GOLD analysis project Ga0306923, IMG submission 203841) | Lab enrichment of tropical soil microbial communities from Luquillo Experimental Forest, Puerto Rico - statanox.12C.anox.44.000.108 (v2)... | ecosystem: Environmental > Terrestrial >... | reverse complement strand
ATACGGCCGCTGAATATTGGCGGCGAGAAGGGGAATGAATAACGGCTATAGCCGTAGCTGAATTTCGATACGAAGAGGTAATCCCCGACAAGAAGGGTCGGCTCCATCGAGCCGGATGGAATGTTGAAGGGTTGAAACAAGAAGCTGCGAATAATCAACGCGATGAGAAGCGCCTCGACGATGGTCCTTGCCGTCCCGAAACGGCGGGCACGGTCTGATCCCTCGCTCCGCTTATTCATCGCTGGTCTGTCGGTGATCCCTATCCGTATCGTCCCTCAGCCTTGGCGGAACCGAGGCGCCGCTCCAGGGCAGCATGACAGTGCGCGCAGCTTCAAGCCAGGATGTCCATGCCACCTGAGTAGCCTGAACCCACAACGCAAACGGATTGACTGTCTCAACAAAGCGCCCAAATGCTTCGAATGAAGGCATGGCCTGCAGGCTGACCGAGATCTGCTCGGCATCGCCGTCCGGCAGCCGGCGATGGAGGATCTCGATCTCGAGCCTGGGCAGGCGCGCGATCGCCCGCGTCGTATGGTCATCGCGATGATGGTCGTTCAAGAGCCTCCTCCATGCGGCTAGTCACCCTATGCAGCGTCCCTTTTAACCCAGCCAGCTCAGCTGCCGATCGCGGCCAATATACTCTGCATGTGCGTGCTTTCTTGGACAGCCATGACCACGATTTCGTCCAAGCCTGCCGACCTGTAGCGCGACAGCGCCGCGGCGACTTGCCCGGGTGTTCCGCTCGCACCATGTCGGCGCACGATCTCATCATCTATCAACTCGCCAATTGCTTTCCAATCCTCGCGGGCAAAGGCTTGCGCCAATGCGGCCTGATCGAGCTTGCTTCCGGCAAGCGCCAGATTTCGTGCATGATGCTGGTTGCGCAGGATATAGGCGAGCGGGGAGCGCAGCCGCTCATGCGCAGCTTGCTCGTCGTGATCGACCGAACAAAACACCAGCGCCGCCTTGTCGACCTTCCTTCCGCTGCGTGCTTCTCCATCGCCAACGTGATCCAACGACCAGCGAATGAACTCCGGCGACGTCCCGGCGCTGATGACGACGCCATCCGCAATCTCGCCAGCGAGCTCGAGCATGCGCGGTCCTGACGCTGCGAGCTTGATCGGAACCTGATGCACCCCCATTGCCAGTCGCCGGCCGGAAATGCGAAAGCGCTCCCCTTCGAATACGACCGTCTCGCCGCGCAAAAGCCCTCGCGCGATCTCGATCGACTCGCGCAATGTTCGCAGCGGTTGCGGCGAGGCAACCGCAATTGCGGCAAGCTCGCGCGGGGAGCCCACGCCGAAGCAGAGCTGGACGCGCCCGGGAAAGCATTCGTTCAGGGTGGCCGCTGCCATTGTCGCGTGGACGGGATGAACCGTGTAGGGGCTCATGGCCATCAGCACGACGCCGAGTGAAGCCGTTGCGGCGAGCGCCATCGCGGCGCACGCAATCGGCTCGCGTCGAAAAAGATGGCATGCGATCCAGGCGTTGCCGGCCCCGGCGCCTTCGGCTTGGCGCACGATCGCGCGCATAACATCGAGCGGCTCGCCGCCGTCGAACGCGACCCCAAACCGAGCCGTCGTGGATGCGCTGACGCTCACGTCTTCTTCAGCGCCGCAATCAAGTCGTTAAGCGACGCCGCGCCGGCAGCATGCATACCGCTTGACGTTGCCGGCAACTCTTTGAGCCCCGTGGAGGTCAATACCGCGACCACCGGTTCGTCGATCATATCACCTTTCTGCCTCGCTTCCCGTAATGCGGCCAAGGCTGCTACTCCTGAATATTCCTGCCAAAGCCCCTCGCGGGCAAGCTGCTGCGCCGCCTCGACCAGCGTCGTTTCCTGAAAGGTGAGAGCCCGGCCTCCACTTTCGCGCAGCGCGAGGGCGCCGCGATAGCTGCTCACCGTGCAGGCGATGCCTGCTGCGAGCGAGGAAGGCCCCTGCACCTCCGCAGCGGCTTCGTTGTGTGCCATTGCGTATGCAAGGGGTGCGCGGACGGCGGGCTCGGCCGAGACAATGCGCGGCATGTTCGCAGCAAGCCCGAGCTTGCGCAGCTCGCGGAATCCCTTGCTGATCCCGAAGAGAAGCTCGCCGTATCCCGTGGGGACAACGACCGTCCCCGGCACCTCGCCTTGCAGCTGGGCAAAAATCTCGTAGGCCACGCTCTTGTAACCTTCAGGCCCGAATGGATTGCCGGTGTGAAAACGAGTGAGATTGCTCGCCGGCATGAAGCCTGTCTCGTCGATGATGCGCCTGAGCGCACTCCAGCGCTCGTTCTGCGGCGCGACAATGAACTCGCCGCCCAACGCCGTCACGAAGTGCTGGAATGCCGGCTGCGCTTCCGGACCGGAGACGACGACGCAACGCAATCCCGCCCGGCCTGCGTACGCCGCGGCGGATGCGCCATGGTTACCGGTGGAGGCTACCGCGACGCCGGGAGCACCAATCGCCACGGCTGCGCTGATGATGCAGTAGTTCAGGCGATCCTTATGGCTCCAGGTCGGATTTCTGCTCTCATCCTTCAGCCACACAGGGCCGTCGAGCCCAATCCAATCTGCGAGACGAGCGGAAGCGACAAGTGCGGTGCCTCCCTCTCCGAGCGAGAGATGGTGCGCCAGCGGCGGAAGAAGCGGCGCCCACCGCTCAAGTCCGGGCAGCGGAGGCTGCCGCAGCGCGTCCGCGGAGATCTTGGAATAATCGTAATCGATCTCCAGGGGGTATTGCATTTCGGCTGTGCTCGTGCGCGGACAACCCGTAACAATAGGCGGGTAGAGCGGAAGCAGCACAGTCCGATCGCCGAGCGATCGCTGCCCAATCGCCGCCGATGTCGTCATCGCTGCCAATTCACATCTACACGAGCTTTGGCCGCACTTCTTCGGCAAACATTTGCATCTGGTCGAGCAGCTCGCCGACGCTGTTCGCCGCAAAAAACAGCCCGAGGAAATGCGTCACTCCCGCCTCCTGGAACGCCTGCGCTCTCGCCACGACCTCATCGACGCTGCCAACGAGATTAACGTCTTCCGATTTAACCCCGACCTGCGCTTTGAGCGTGGACCGCCGCAGCGACTCAAAATGCTTGTACATCTGGCTTTCTTTGTAGCGCGCAACGGCTTTCTTCTGATCGCGGCCCAGGTGCACGACGTATTGCGGCGCAATCTGAATGTCCGAGAATTGACGGCCGGCGGCCTCGGTCATCTCCTTGAGCTGCGCGATCATGCGCTGCAACGTGTCTCTTGGCAGCCCGGCCGGAATCCAGCCGTCGGCCAGCTCCGCCGTCCTGCGAAGCTGCGCCGGATTGTTCCCACCGATATAGATCGGCAGCCGCTCCTGCTTCGGCTTAGGAAACAGCTCAACGTCCTTGAACTTGTAGTACTTGCCCGTGAATGAAGCGCTCCGTTGCGAGAACAGCAGCCGCAGCGCTCTTACCCCCTCCTCTAACATCTCGCCGCGATGCACGTGCGCATCGGGGTTGAGGGCCTCGAACTCCTCGCGATAGGCGCCTACCCCCACCCCCAGCTCCACGCGGCCGTTGCTGAAATGGTCGAGGGTGGCGATCTGCTTTGCCGTCACCACGATATCACGCCGCATCGGCAGAACGAGGATTCCGGTGCCAAACCGCAGCGACCGCGTGTGCGCTGCCAAAAACGCGTAGGTGACGAGCGGCTCCCAGAAGCGTGGCGGAACCGGAAACTCCTTGCGCACATAGTGCTGCGTCGTCATGTGGTCATTGCCCCACACGGAATGATAGCCGAGCGCCTCGGCGCGTTGGGCGATACGCACCAGAGCCTCCGGATCGGAAAATGGGATCGGGTACGTGAGCCCTTCCATTCCCGTCGGAAAGCCGATGCTGAACAGCAAGCTCATTGTCACACCGACCGCAGCTCCCGCGGTAGCGCAGTGAGGCGCTCGATGCCTGTTTCCTGCACCACGATGATGTCCTCGACCATCATGCCTCCCCAGCCCAGCTCGTAATACGGAGTCTCGACGCACAGCACCATCCCGGGGACGATCGCCACGTGCTGGTTCGAGGCATTGAGCGTGGGAAATTCGTGCGCCGACAATCCGAGGCCGTGACCGCAGTGGCTGCGTCTGTAGTTGGGCAATGCGCCGCTGCGCACGCCATCGACCGCGACCTTGAAAAGATCTGCGGCGGTGATCCAGGGTCGAACGATGTCCAATTGTGCCTGTTCTCCCGCGAGCAAGGCGGCGTAGCGCTGCTGCTGCAGCCTGCTCGGCTCGCCCACGACGGCAGTGCGCGCGGTATCCGCCCAGTAACCATCGACCGTGCAGCCGACATCGACCCGCAAGAGATCGCCATTGGCCAATCTCGTCGGGGTCGCATAGGCATCCGCCAATGCGCTGCGTTCTCCGCAGGTCACCACCACAAACCGCGGAATTCCTCCTCCGCTGATGATCTCGGAGGAGATGATCGTGCTGAGCTCGACCTCCGTGACCCCCTCCTTCGCGTGTCGGAAGGCGCTTGCCATGCCTCTTTCGGTGATGTTGGCGGCATGGCGCATCTTGTCGATCTCTTCTGGAAGTTTGGTGTGCCTCGCCTCGAGAATGCACGGCCGCGCATCGAAACAGTTGCCATCGAGCTTGGTTGTCACACCCTGCGTGTTGAGCTCGTTGGGGCAATCCAAGCCTACGCGATGACCCGGCCGCAGCATCGACTTGACCGCGGCTATGAGCGCATCAAGAAAGGTGCTCTCGGCTTTCGGCATCGCCGAGCAATCCAGGCTCTCGCTCGAAGCTTCGACGTAAAAAACCCCGTAGCGGTAAATGCGAGCCGGGTCGCGCAACACTTCCAGGGCCGGGGCCGCGTCGCTTGCTCCTGTGACCAGGATGGCATCATCACGGGAGACGACAGCCGCACAGCGGTAGGTCCGATCGGCGTCGAGCAAAACACTGCGATAGCCGCAGAGATATCCGACATGCGTCGGGTCAGTCGTCACAATAATATCGGCATCGTCTCGGCAGGCCGCGAAGACCTTGCGACGGGCCTTGCCCGCGAGCGCGTTGAGATCATCTCTGAAGCGCATGCTCAATCTCCTCGCCGAAATAGAGCCGTCTGACCACCGGCAGCGAGATCACGTCAGCAGGCCTGCCTTGTGCCACGATACGGCCGGCCCCCATGACCGACATCGTCCGGCACAATTTGGCAATGAAAGGAATGTTGTGCTCGATGACGAGCATGGCGATGTTGCGTTCGCTGTTGATACGCAGCAGGAGCTTGAGCAGATGCTCGCCTTCCTGCTCTGAGATACCAGACGCGGGCTCGTCGAGAAGAATGAGTTTCGGCTCGGAAACCATGGCTCGAGCAATCTCAAGCAACCGTTGATTGCCGAGGGAGAGCGTTGCGGCGGTAAGATCTGCGTCATCGGCGAGACCTACCGCCGCGAGCGCCGCAAGCGCCTGCCGGCGCATGACTGCCGTCCTCCTCCCCGACAAGAAGCGGTCGAGACTTTCTCTCATCGAATTGAGCACCTGATTGCGCCCAAGCCCGATGACAACATTGTCAAGGCAGGACAACTGCCCGAACACCGCGACGTGCTGAAACGTTCGCGTGATGCCGAAGCGAATCCGATCGCGCGGTCTCAACTTGAGCAGTGAATCTCCAGCAAACGCAATTTTTCCCGCATCTGCGGCGAGAAAACCCGAGATGATGTTGAACAGCGAGGTCTTGCCGGCGCCGTTAGGTCCGATCAGACCGTGGATTCCGCCGATCGGGACCTCCAGGCTTGCCGCGTCGACGGCGTGCAACGCACCGAAATGCTTGTCGACGCCCTCAACACATAGAAGCGGCTCGGACGATTGCGCATGCGGTGCTGCGAAGATCATCACGTCGGGCGGATACGCCGCGGCTGCGCTCTTCCTGTCGCGCTGGCCGCGGCCTCGTACGACAAGTGCACTGGTCCGACGGACAAGCTCGACCAGCCCACCAGGAAAAAACATCACCACCAGGATAACGAGACTTGCAAAGAACAGCTCCTGATAATCGGCCACCGGGCGGAGCACTTCGGGCAGGCTGCGTAGCCCTCCGCCACCAAGAATTCCGCCCCATACGGAATGCATGCCGCCCACGATGGGATAGGCGAGCATGAAGATCGACGAGAGCACGCCGAAGCTATCCGGATCGAGGATGCGGATGCGGGGCGCAGCCAGCGCGCCCGCGAGCGCAATGGCGATGGAGCTGATCACGAAGGCTGCGGCCAGATAGTCCGGGATGCCAATGCCATAGGCCTCCGCTGCGACTTCATTGCTGGCGACGGCCTGCAGATTCTTTCCGAACGGACCACGGATCAGGACGGTGAGGCATAGAATGATCAAGGCGGAGACGAGGCCGATGACGAGGAGGAAATCGCCATCGGTGTCGATTCGCCAGCCGAAGATCCCAACCGCCGGAACGTGGATGCCCTCCGCTCCACCGGTGATCGTCTTCGCCTCGCGGAGAAGGATGATGCAGACGCTTTGGAAGACCAGGGTCACCATCGCCAGATTGTGCCCGCGAAAACGCGTTCCCGGCAGCGCAATGAGCCACCCGGCCGCGGCTCCGGCAACCATCGCCAGGGCGATGCTCACGGCGTATTGCACGTCGAAATGCACCATCAAAAGCGTGGACGTGTACGCGCCAATGGCCATGATCGAGCCTGACGCGAGACTGATGCAGCGCGCGAGCCCCACAAGCACAATGAGCGCAACGCCGATGACCATGGCCACCAGGGACATGGCGAGCGCGTACTGCGGATAGCTGCCGAGGACGCTGCCCGCACCGATGCACACAAGAACGAAAATTGCCGGAGCAGACGTGGCGGCGCGGAACCCTTTTTCAGACACGCCGGCCGGTCCTTTCAGGGAACAAGCCTTGCGGACGCCACATCAGCACGATGAACAGCAGCAGGAAGCTGATGCAGTTCTTCATCGCGCTCGAGACATAAGCGGCTGCCAGGCTTTCGGCGACGCCCAGCAGGAGGCCTCCGAGGATCGCACCGGTGAGGCTGTCAAATCCGCCGATCACGCCGGCGACAAAACCGGCAGTGATGATTGCGATGGAAAGCTCGACGGAAACGCCAGCGATCGGCGCGATGAAAACTCCCGCGAGCCCCGCCAGGGCCCCGCCGAGAAACCAGGCAAGCATGTAGACGCGGTCAATCGAATAGCCGCAGAGCTGAGCGCCGGTGACGTTGGAGGCCATGGCGCGCATGCCCCGGCCGATCTTTCCATGCCGAAACACCACGATGCAGGCCAGCGCGGTGGCCAGCGTGCCTGTAATTACCCATAAGGCCTCCCTGGTGATGAAGATTCCGCCGACAAAGAACGGCTGGCCGGCAAACAGCCCCGGCACTGCGAGCAGCTCCGTGTTGTAGGTGAGCCGGAAAGCTTCCGCGAGCGCGATGCCGAGAAAAATAGTCGCAACGACGACAGTGAACAGGTCAGCGCGCCGCAGCGGCCGCAGAACGACGAATTCAAGCAGCGCGGCGACGGCTCCGATCAAAAGCGGAATAACGAGGTAGGCCGTCCAGTACCGCCATTGCCAATGCACCACGATGAGAAAAGTGGCAAAGGCGCCCAGCATCGCGAAAGCCCCATGCGCGAAGTTGACGGTCTTGGTGGCTTTGTGGACAACCACCAATCCGAGTGCCGCCAGCGCATAGATCGAGCCGAACTTCAGTCCGGCAATCAGCACCAGTCCGAGCTCGGCGAGCATTCGCCACTCACGGTCTTTCAATGATGCGATAGACCTGCCATTCGCCGCCTTTCACAATGGCCGCTCCAAGGCGGTAGTTTCCCTGGTGATCGCTCGGCGTGTAGCTCTCGGGAAAGCTCACGTCGAGGCCGCCGAGCTTCGCCGGCCCAGCATCCTTGAGGTTGGACCAGGCGTTCAACAGCTTGTCTCGCGTCAGTTCGCAGCCGGCCGCTTGCGCGGCGAGTGCGATGACATAAGCAGCCCCATAGGCGATCATGTCATAATTGTTGGGCCGCCCCTGCGGCATCGACCCAAGATAGCTTTTCAAGCGTGCTTCGAACTCGCGAACTGATGGCGTCTGTCCGGGAAAATAGGGCACATTGAAATAGCCGCGAATTCCATCGGCATTGCCGAGGATCGGGATGATGGCGCGACTGACCGCTGAGCCATCGAGCACCCAGCGACCGACCGCTAACCCCATCTCCCTTGCCTGCTTGATAGCGAAGCCTGCCTCAGAAAAGCTGCCGAGAACCAAAATGGAATCGACGTTCTGGCGGGACAATGCGACGAGCTGCGAGGTGAAATCGCGCGCGGCCTGGTCGAATTGCTCAACGGCGCGCTCCGTCTTCTTTTCCTTGAGCACCTCCTCGACGGCTTTCAGCGTCGCCTGGGGGAAAGCGTATGTCCCTGCCAGAATGCCGATCTTCTTCGGCGCATAGCCATCGTCATAGAACATGCTGATCAGCCCGCGCGCCGATACCTCCACCGGAACGATGGCACCGTGGAAGACGTTTTTTGAAAACGGCTCGCGGATGATCGGCGTTGAGCCGTAGAGATTATAGGTCGGGACCCCCGCCGCGCGAACATAATCGGCGGCCGCCGCAGCGCCGGTGCTGCCCGAGGCGAGGACGAGAACAAAGACCTTGTCCTGCTCCACCAGCTTCTTGACCGCGGCGACACTTTCCGCCGGCGTCGAGGCATGCTCAAACTGCAGCCGCAGCTTGCGGCCGCATACGCCGCCGCGCTCGTTGATCTCGTTGAAGCCCATCGTCATCCCGTCGCGACCGGGGGTGCCGATGAATGCCACGGGGCCGGTCAGCGCCCCGATCGCGCCGATCAGAATCTCGCTGGCGGTAATTCCCCGCTCCTGCGCGCCTGCGGGTGATCCGGCTAGAGATACGAGCCCCAGCGCGAATAGCGCGGGCGCCATCGGCTTCAGCCGGCGTGGAAAATAGGCAGCGAGCATGTCCTTCTCCGATGTTTCGCTCCGCATAGCATATCGCCACAATGTTGCCGCACTCCACAACCCCGCCCTCCGGGCCGCCGAAGATCCCCCGCCGCATTGAACCATTTCCTCTCTCACCGCGACTAATCCAAATAAGAAAAGGGGAGGCATCCATGCGTGCACAAAGGCGTCATTGGCTCGACTACGACCCCATAGCACTTACCGTGTTGGTGGTTGGCATAGGCTTGGTTGAGCTGCTCGCATTCAGCATCTGAAGTCGGCTGCTTCGCCAGCGCCCACAAGAGGGGGCGCCGCCACGGCCGGGGATCCGCGTCAGGGGCAGTCATGCGCGTAATTTTAGCGGCCAGCGTTCTGCTCATCGCTGCGTGCCCGTGCGGCGATGAAGCACAGGCCGCCCCTTGGTGCGCGCATTACAATACCGGCCTCAACGACTGCAGCAGCTTCTATTCATTCGCGCAATGCATGGCCGCGGTTCGCGGGGTCGGCGGATTTTGCAGCCGGAACTCATTCGAGACGCCCTATTGGAGCCGCGGGGACGCTCGCCGGCGACACAGCCGCGACGATTGATTTTTTCTTCGGCAAAAGCCACGCCAGATCAGAAGGCTTGATGAATCTCGTTGAGCCCGAGCGGCTCACGTTTCCGTGATCCGGGAATAACCCTCGCCCTGGCTTGCTCTTCCACCTATCAAGACGGAGGACTGCCATGAGCGATTCTAGGCAAGACGGCGTAAGCCGGCGAAAAGTGCTGGAGTGCATGACCTGGGCCGGAACCGGGGTCCTATGGACGATTGCAGGAGGCGTTCCGCGGTCGGCCGGTCTCATCGATGAGGCGCTCGCCGCCGAGCCAGGCTTCACATTCCTCCAGATCAGCGACAGCCACGTCGGCTTCGACAAGCCGGCCAATCCCAATGTGATCGGGACGTTGCAGGAGGCGGTGGCGAAAATCAAAGCGCTCCCCGTGAAGCCCTCTTTCATGCTGCACACCGGCGACATCACGCACCTTTCCAAGCCTGCCGAGTTCGACAACGCCGACGGCGTCCTCTCGAAGGTCGGCATGGATGTGCACTACGTCCCGGGCGAGCACGACCTGCTCGATGAGGACGCAAAGCTCTACCGCGACCGGTACGGGAAGAATGCGAAAGGCGCCGGCTGGTACAGCTTCGACGCACAGGGCGCGCACTTCATTGGTCTCGTGAATGTCGTGAACCTGAAGGCGGGCGGCCTTGGCACTCTCGGAGACGAGCAGCTCAAATGGCTTGCCGACGACCTCAAGGGCAAATCGGCCGAGACGCCGATCGTTGTCTTCGCCCATATTCCGCTGTGGACCGTCTATGAGAAATGGGGCTGGGGCACGGACGACAGTGCGCGCGCCATGGAGCTGTTGAAGCGGTTCGGCTCGGTGACTGTGCTCAACGGCCATATCCATCAGGTGATGCAGAAAGTCGAGGGCAATGTCGCCTTTCACACGGCCACAGCCACCGCATTCCCGCAACCTGCCCCGGGCAGCGCCCCGTCGCCGGGCCCGATGAAAGTGCCGGACGACAAGCTGCGCTCGTTGCTCGGGATCACCGAAATCAATTTCGTGCGCGGGCAGCAGCGGCTCGCCATCATCGACAAGCCGCTGCAAGGCTGAGCAGGGGTAGCCCGCATGAGCCATAGCACGCGTTCACGCACTATGGCGATATGCGGGATGATATCCCGGATATCGCGCGCGCCGCGCAGCGCCGCGCGCTCATCCGGGCTACGCCGTCCTCGCGGAACAACGCGATCAAGCCGACGTTGTCCGCTGAGGAGCCAACGTGAGACTCACGCGCCGCGCGCTGTTGCATCAGCTTGGAGCAGCCGCAATTGCTCCATTTGGCGGCGCAGCATTTGCTAGGTCTTCAGCACCGTACCCTGGTGATCCGGCATGGCATCAGGGTTTCTCCCTCTTCGGGACGCTCAAGAACCCCCCTGGATTCTCCCATCTTGATTATGCCAACCCGGCTGCTCCGATTGGGGGCAAAGTGCGCCAGAGCGCGCTTGGCACCTACGACAATTTCAATCAGGTCATCGCCGGGGTCAAAGGCAATCTCGCGTTTGGCATCGAGCTGATCTACGACACGCTGCTGCTGCCTTCGCTCGACGAGCCATCAAGCGCATACGCATTGCTCGCAGAGACCGTCGCCTATCCGGAAGACTTTTCCTGGGTGCGCTACCGGTTGCGCTCGCAGGCGAGATGGCATGACGGCACCGCCGTTACGCCCGAGGACGTGATCTTTTCGTTCCGTGCGTTCAAGACACACAGCCCGCGGTTTGGCGCGTATTACCGACACGTCAGCAGAGCCGAGGTCGCGAATGAGCAGGAGGTTGTGTTCACATTCGATGCCCCCGGAAACAGGGAGCTCCCGGGCATCGTCGGCGAGCTAGTGGTGCTGCCCAAGCATTGGTGGGAGGACAGCGACGCATCCGGCACGCGGCGCAGCATCTCGGCAACCACGCTCGAGCCGCCGCTCGGCTCCGGACCTTACCGCATCAAAAGTTTCGAGCCGGGTCGCTCAATCGTCTATGAGCGAGTGAAAGACTATTGGGGAGAAAAACTTCCTGTCCGCCGCGGGTGCAATAATTTCGGCGAGTTGCGCTTCGATTATTTCCGCGATTTGTCCATTGCCTTCGAGGCTTTCAAGGCCGGAGACCTGGATTGGCACGTGGAATACAGCGCCAAAAGCTGGGCTACGGGCTATGATTTTCCCGCTGCCGCCAAAGGGCAAGTGGTGCTCAAGGAATTTCCCATCCGCAACCGCGGCATCATGCAAGCCTTCGCGTTCAACATTCGCCGCGCGAAGTTCAAGGACCCGAAAGTGCGCCGCGCCTTCAACTTCGCCTTCGACTTCGAGGCCATCAACAAGGAGATTTTCTACGGGCAGTACAAGCGCATCGCCAGCTACTTCCAGGGCACGGAGCTCGCCTGCTCAGGGCTAGCGCAGGGTTTGGAGCTCGAGATGCTCAGGACGGTGCAGGACAAGGTGCCGGAAGAGGTGTTCACGACGCCATACTGGAACCCGGTCGCCGACAGCGCGCGCGATGCGCGCAAGAACCTCCTCCATGCCATGCGGCTTTTCAACGACAGCGGGTTCAGCATTAATGACATGCAGCTCATCGACCCGGCAACGGCGGAGCCCATGCAAGTGGAGTTCCTGCTGCAGAATCCGGGATTCGTGCCCCCCGTGCTGTCTTACAAGGCATCGCTGCAACGATTGGGGATCGGTGTCACAGTACGCTTGGTCGACCCGGTGCAATACGAGAACCGACTGCGGCACTGGGATTTCGATATTATCGTTGCAGTCTGGCCCGAAAGCCTTTCTCCCGGCAACGAGCAGCGTGATTTCTGGGGCTCGTCGGCTGCCAATATCCCGGGCTCGCAGAACCTCATCGGCATCGAAAACGCAGCGGTCGATGTGCTGATCGACCCTATCGTGTTTGCAAAGAGCCGAGCGGAGCTGGTGGCCGGCGACAAAGGCGCTCGATCGTGTACTGTTGTGGAATCACTACGTTGTTCCGCAGTGGAGCATCGACAAGATGCGCACAGCACGCTGGGACAAGTTTGCACGACCGGAGAACATGCCGAAATATGGCGTCGCCGCATTTCCCACCATCTGGTGGTGGGATGCACAGCGGGTGGCACGACTTTAGTGAGCGGCTAGTGCCCTTGGCGTTGTAGTGTGCACCCCAAGGCGCGCCTGCGAAGGGAACCGCACAGGCTGGCGTGAGTTCAAAAGAGCGTCGCTCGCTGCGGGACGCGCATGCCATTCGTTGCCTTCAATGCTTCTCCCGCCGCCTCCGCCGAGCAGGCGCCGCGCGCGAGCATCAGGACGGACATCCCTGCGCGCCTCGACCGCCTTCCCTGGTGCCGCTTCCACGTCCTTGTCGTGGTCGCGTTGGGGGTGACCTGGATCCTCGATGGCCTCGAGGTCACCATCGTTGGTGCGATTGGGCCCATCCTGCAGAGCCCGCTCACGCTTGGACTCTCGGCCGCCGATATCGGCGGCGCCGGCAC
>Ga0306923_10004843_pt1 | contig 12969 bp, 10 predicted proteins | sample sta12Can44000108_FD_203841 | JGI IMG/M metagenome (GOLD analysis project Ga0306923, IMG submission 203841) | Lab enrichment of tropical soil microbial communities from Luquillo Experimental Forest, Puerto Rico - statanox.12C.anox.44.000.108 (v2)... | ecosystem: Environmental > Terrestrial >... | reverse complement strand
ACATCGAGAGCCCAAGGCCGGTGCCTTCGCCGGTCGGCTTGGTCGTGAAAAACGGGTTGAACATCTTTTCTTTCACGTCGGGCGGCATACCGGTGCCGTTGTCACGGATCCTGATTTCCACACGATCACCAAGGTTTTTGGTCGAAGCCACAATGGTCGGCTCATAGTCGCTGGCGGTTGATGCCGCACCACGCTCGCTCGTCGCATAGAAGCCGTTTGAAATCAGATTGAGAAAAACGCGTGTGATGTCTTGCGGGAAGACGTCAACTTCGCCAGCAGAAGAATCAAAGGATTGCTTGAGGGTGACCTCAAAGCCCTGCTTTTCTGCCCGCGCCCCGTGCCAGGCGAGATTGAGACTTTCCTCAACGAGAGCATTGATGTCGACAGGTCGATGCTCGCCCGAGCCTTCACGCGAGTGAGGATTGGGGCCGATCATATCGCGCGTGACTAGATCAGAAACAAATAAACGACGCCAGCGAGAAAAATACTGCAAACTGTTAAGAACAGAAATTCGGGAGCATTTCTGATGATGAAGGCCACAGGTCATTCCACTTTTGACGAATGGTCGAACAGCTCGCCGACCGAGCGAGCTGCTCGTTGGGGCAAAGGGAGTTCTCGCGAGCGGCTTGGGGCCTGGTGTAACCGCCGCCGCTAGCAACGGCACCTTACTATGTTCACTTGCGAGCGCATCTAGAAGCTTAATGATTGGTTAATTTCGGAATGCCCGCCCGCGCTTCTGCTTTGCCGTGTGCGATCACGGCGGGCAGGCGCTTGCTTATATTTATTTCGAGGATGAGGTGGTCAGGCGATCAGCCGATGGGAGGAAGCGGGGTCCTCGATTAGGTTCGTATTCATTCGCTCTACTCTGTGATGGCGAGCCTGCGAAGATAGGCCGTTTTCTTTAGTCCTACTAATGCTATCTACAAGGTTGTTCATGACATCCGCTTGAGCGGAAACCAATGCCGACAATCCTTCGCGATCTCACTCCGCCTATCCTCTGGAATTGGGTCCGCCGCAAAAGACGCGGCGAACAGGTCCAATACGCTAATCGGCGCTATGGTCCTATGCAGACGGATTTTTCCGCCGTTCCGCTGCATGTCGGCCGCTATGCGGAGATTTTCGAGCGTATTGCTTTGAACGATCCAAATTTCGACCCCGAACTGACGCGCTATAGAGTCTATAATATCTGCCAAGCCGCTAGATGGGCGCTGGCAGTTCGCGGCGATTTCCTCTGCGCCGGGGTATCATTCGGAGTTGCGCCTCGGGTTGCCTTCGAATTTCTGGATTTCGCCGGAACAGGAAAGACCTATCATCTCCTAGACCCGTTCGATCCTGCGATCTCGGGGCGCTTCAATGGCGATGCGGATTTAGTTCGCCGTCAATATCCGGACGACGCCAAGATCATCATTCATCGCGCCTTCGCGCCAGAGGGCATTCCCGATGTTCCGCTTGCCTTCGCTCATTTCGATACCTCGAAACCAGCCGTGGAGGCCGCATCATTGCCGATTATCTATCCTCTGCTTTCGCCGGGAGGCATCGTCATCTTCGACGCCTTTAGCTCTACGTCCGCCGCGACGAGAGAATATTCCCGAGCATTCGCCAAGATGAACCTAGAGCCGTTCTGGCTACCGTCCGGTCAGGTCATGATTGCGAAGGGCTAAATAGAACTGATCGCGGCCAATATCGCCAAGCTGCCGGAGTTGTTAGGTCGAAAGGATTAGACCTTTGGGGGTTTTTCCCAATTCGCGTTTCAAAGCCTGAATGTCGACGCCTCCGCCCGCCCTGGACGCCAATCTACCGTCAACCACGACTGCCGGAACGGATCGAATGCCTAGCTCCTCAGCCCGTGCGAGGGCCCGAGCGTCCTTCATGTTGTGCACGATGACTTCGGACGAAGAACCTGCCTCACGCCTAACTACGTCGATTACCTCTTCGCAGAGCGCGCATCCCGCGCTGAATACTTCCACCTTGCGCTTGCTGTCCTGGCGCGCCTCCAACTTCAAACACGTTCAGCTTCCTCTAAAAGTTTCCCAGTCTTGGCATTGACGAGGTGAGTGGCCCCGCAGGCCGTAGAAACCACAGGCTCATAGGCGTTGCTGTGCCGATTAGGTCATCGGCAGTGTGACCGTGAACATTTTGCCCCGTTCGAGGGCAACGGTATGTGAACGAGATCATAAAATAAGGTGAGCATGGATTGAACGGGTCTGGCTTGATCCAAATCAACGAGGTTGGCTTGACGTAGATCAAAATGGAGCGAACACGCAATGAGGCGCGGCGGATCGCGGCCAATATCGCCAGGCTGCCGGAGATGGTGCGCGTTAGATAATTCCAAACCCCGATTTGGTCACGTCGCGGCAGAACTCTGCAGCCGCGACGCGCTCTTTAGTTTGACGTGGAGCTAACTATTTCTTCTTTCCAACAACGGCTGGCGGGTCATCGGTCCCGACGGGCTGAAAAAAGCCCATACAGGAGAAGGGGCAAAGGCCGTCAGGCCCGCCTGACACGTGGGCTGACATGACATAGGCGATATTTTGGCTTGGGTCGACGGCAATTGAATGAGCGGAGGTGTTAACTGTCGCAGGGCTAGAACCCGGTATGGCCGTCGCAACGCTTTGGTCCACGTGGGGGCGCCCCACAGTTTCGTCCGCGACGGCATCGACCACGCCGATGATCGGCACAATGTTCCCGAACGCGGGTCAGTGTTGTTATTGGCGGCAAGGAAGTAACTATTGTCAGTGGGTTATACCAGACCTCATCAACACCATTCACAGGTATGTCGAATATGGTGCTGCCGTCGATTGCGCTAATGACTACCGACTCCTTGGGGATTTGGTAGGGAGCAGGGCCTGTGCCGGTGCAGCCCAGCATAATCTGCGGATTTGGGCCAATCGCCAGTCCTTGCGGTCCGGCGCATTGACTGTTGTCAATAGCGAAGTGCTGTTGAACGTTCATGTGATTGGGGTCAATCACCAGCACGGCACCGGCGGCTAGTCACGTGCGCTTGTTTGTTGAGGAGCACAAAAAAGAGGCCGCCTTTGTGTGGCGGCCTCACCAATATTTGGTCCCCCGTCCCCTTTATCCCCATCCTCGCGGGGTATCGGAAATCCTACCGAGAATTGTGGTACGCAAGGGCCAATCAGATACGGCAAGTTGAATTTCTTGGAGTGTTATAAGTTCGCCACTATCGGCGCATTTTTGCAGCGTATTGTTGTTAGTTCGCTGCTATCAGCGCATCATTACTCCATTAGGCCAAAGGTCGGGCGGCCATCCCCATCCCCCGACACCCCTTGGTTGCTCCACCTTTAGAAGCCTAAGTGAAAGTCAGATTATAGACTAACCCCAAGTGCGTACGCTGCTTGCCGCCGCACCCGGTGGCTCGACATAGCGCGGGAAAACCGCAACCGGCGTCGGAAGGTTTGCGCCAACGGCAATGCGGTGGTCGCCGCCGAGATAGGCAAAACGCCGTTCGTGCTGCGGAATCGCCAATAGACCGAGCAATTTTCCCGCCGAAGCCGGCATGAACGGCAAAACCAGAATTCCGACCTGACGCAACACTTCTGCCGTCACGTAAAGCACCGTTCCCTGCCGCGCCGGATCGGTCTTGGCGAGCGCCCAGGGCGCCGCGCCGGCAAAATAGCGGTTGGCGTCCGCCACCACCGCCCAGACTGTGTTGAGTACTTGGTGCAATTGCTGTGTGGCCATCGCCTCGCGCGCCTTGCCGATCAGCGCATCGGCGGCAACGAGCATCGCCTGGTCGCCAGGCTGCAAGCTTGCGGGCTTGGGCAACACGCCGCCCAGTCCACGCGCCATCATGGACAGCGAACGCTGCGCTAGATTGCCGAGGTCGTTGGCGAGATCGGCATTGATCCGCGCGACGATTGCTTCGTGACTGTAATTGCCATCCTGCCCGAACGGCACTTCGCGCAGCAAGAAATAGCGCAACTGGTCGACGCCGTAAGCCTCGGCCAACGCAAACGGATCGATGACATTGCCGACCGACTTCGACATTTTCTCGCCGCGGTTGAATAGAAAACCGTGCGAGAAAATGCGGCGGGGCACGTCGACGCCCGCCGACATCAAAAAAGCCGGCCAATACACAGCATGAAAGCGCACGATGTCCTTGCCGATCACATGTAGGTCGGCGGGCCAATACCGCTTAAATTTCGCGCTTTCGGTATCCGGAAAACCAACGGCCGTGATGTAATTCGTCAGCGCGTCGACCCACACATACATGATGTGCTTCGGACTGCCCGGGACCTTTATGCCCCAGTCAAAGGTGCTGCGCGAAAGCGAAAGGTCCTGCAGGCCGCCACGCACAAAGCTTGCGACTTCGTTGAGCCGTTCTTTCGGCAAAACGAAATCCGGAATGCGGCGATAAAGATCAAGCAGCTTGTCCGCATATTTGGAAAGCTTGAAGAAATAGCTCTCCTCCTCCACCCATTCGACTGGCGTGCCGTTCGGGCCCAGCCGCTGGCCGTTGGCATCCAACCGGATTTCGCTCTCGTCGTAATAGGCCTCGTCGCGAACGGAATACCAGCCGGAATATTTGTCGAGATAAATATCCCCTGCCGCCTCCATGCGCTCCCAGATGGCTTCGGAGGAGCGGTAATGGCGCGCTTCCGTGGTGCGAATGAAATCGTCGTTCGAGCAGTTGAACTTCTTCACCATGGCTTGGAAGCGCGGCACATTGCGTTCGACTAATTGCCGTGGCGTCAGATTCTCCTTGGCAGCCGTCTGCAACATCTTGATGCCGTGCTCGTCGGTGCCGGTGAGGAAGAACACGTCCCGACCGTCGAGTCGCATGAATCGCGCAATGGCGTCGGTGGCGATCGCCTCATAGGCGTGGCCGATATGCGGCGGCCCATTCGGGTAGGCAATTGCAGTGGTGATGTAATAGGGCTTGCCGGCCGAGCGATCAGTCATTCGGTCAATCATGAGGGTTGGTATCAACCGTGTGTGGCCTCGGCAAGCAGGCCAAAAATGCTGAATACCAAAGGCTTGCGCTCGAGATTGTACATTTCGGCATCCCGCGCGGCAGCATTGATCCGCTCCGACGCCTCGGCGAGGCGAGCCAATCTTGCCAAGTCACCGTGGCCGGAATCCAGCCGCTCCGCGAGCCAGCCATTGACGGTATCAAGAAACGCTGCAAGCGGCTGCGGATCCGTTCCTGCAAGCGCCTCACCGAGTGCGTGTAAAGCCGGGGCGTCGAGGGCCGGCAACCCGGCCAGCAAGTCGAGTGCCTGCCGGCGAAGTTCCAATGCGCCTTCGTCCAGCAAAGCGAGCGCCCGGGCGACTGAACCGCCCGCAGCGCCGGCCGCGGCGGCGATCTCCGGATCGTCAAGTTCGGCTTCGATTGCCGCTGCCGCGGCGCCCGCCACGTCGGCTTCGGCCAGCGGGCGAAGCGAAAACACGCGGCAACGCGATCGTAGCGTCGGCGGCACGCGCGCAGCGGAATGGGCGACGAGCACCAGCAATGCGCGTTTAGGCGGCTCTTCGAGCACCTTCAGCAAGGCATTGGCACCGGAACGGTTGAGATCGTCGACCGAGTCGATAATGGCGATCCGCCAACCTCCTTCGCCCGCAGTCGAGCCAAAAAATGGGACTGCGCGCCGAATGTCCTCGACCGCGATCTGGTTTCGCAGCACGTTTTTCTCGTTAACCGTGCGTTCGATCACGAGGAGGTCCGGTTGTGCCTGGGCGGCAATTCGCCGGGCGACAGGATCGGTGGGCGCGACCTGGAGTGATTCCGCGCCCAGCACAGCCGCCGCGGCCGGGTCGGGGTGCGCAAGAACGAAACGCGCCAAACGGTAGGCCAACGTTGCCTTGCCGATGCCTTTTGGCCCGCTAATGAGCACGCCGTGCGGCATGCGGCGGGAGCGGTAAGCACCAAGCAGCGCCGCTTCCGCAGCAACATGGCCGAAGAAACGGCTCGTGGCCCGCGGATGCGGTGCCTCGTCGTTATCCTCATCGTCGTCCATTTGCGACATCGAGCAGTTCCGCGCGCGGCTACACTTTTGCTGCCGCGCCTTCCTCGACGCGCTGAACTGTCGGTGGCGCAAGCCGCGATAGCACCGCCTGCCAGACCGATTTTGCAACCGCGTCCTTGGCCCGCGTTGCGTCAATCACCACGCAGCGACCGGGCTCGCTGGCCGCAATGCCGAGATAGGCCGCACGGAGCTTTTCGTGAAAGTCAGTACCCTCCCCTTCAAAGCGGTCAGCCTCGGCCTGCCCACGCCGCAGCTTGGCGCGCTCGAGACCAAGATGAACCGGCAGGTCGAGGATCACAGTAAGGTCAGGTGCAAGGCTGCCGATCGAAACGCGTTCTAGAACGTTGATAAGCTTGGTATCGACCTGACCGAGAGCGCCCTGATAGACCCGCGTTGAATCAGCAAAGCGATCGCTGATCACCCATTTGCCCGATTGAAGCGCGGGCAGGATCGTGCATCGCACGTGGTCGTCGCGCGCCGCTGCAAACAGCATGGCTTCGACCTCAGGGCCGAGCGCCTTTGCCGCGCCGCTTAAAAGCACGTGGCGGATTATTTCCGCGCCAGGCGATCCGCCGGGTTCACGCGTCAATTGGACCACGAGACCGAGCGCTTCCAGGCGCGAGGCCAGCATGGCGGCCTGGGTTGATTTGCCGGTACCCTCGCCGCCTTCAAAGGTAATGAATTTGCCTCGGATGCTTGAGCCGCCGGCCTCTGTCACGCGGATGTACCTTGGTAGGTATATTGGAAGATCAATAGTTTATACGGCTATCCTAGAGTGGCGAACGAAGCGAATAGCGCCCTCTGCAGCAATATAGGGCTCTGCAAGCAAACGCGCACCGGGCGAGGTTTCTATCCACAAAGCTCAGAGCTTGTTCACACCGGCCCGCAACACCCCGATCATCAATTCGGTGGCGCCATCCATCGCACGCTGCGACATGCTCCCGCGTCCGACGTCATCGGCGGCGTGCAGCGGCACTTCGAGGGCGAGATTTTCGCCCCGCCAGACCTTTAGCTTCCCGATCATTTGTCCCTTGTTGATGGGCGCTGGCACTGGGCCGGTATAGACGATCCGCGCCAAGAGGCGCTGGCTATTATTCCGTGGCACCATCACTCGCACGATGCCTGCTGCGGTCAGCGGTACATAGCTCCGGTCGCCACCGAACACCTTGGCCTCGCCCACGGTCTGCCCTTCGGCAAACAACACGCGCGCCTGAAAATCGTGAAAGCCGAAATCCAGAAGCTTCTTTGCCTCATCGGCACGTTCTTTTTCCGATCTTGCACCGGTCACGACGACGATCAGGCGGAAATTCTCTTGCAGCGCTGAACCCACCAGATTGAAACCCGCTTCCCCTGTTTCGCCGGTCTTAAGGCCGTCGGCGCCAAGACCCATGCCGAACAGCGGGTTGCGATTTGTTTGATGGATATTGTTCCAGGCGAAGTCGCGCTGGCTGAAATTCGGATAAAACTCGGGATAAGTGCGGATGATGTGCCGTGCCAGCTCCGCCATCTCCCGTGCGGTTACGCGCAAATTCGGTTCCGAATAGCCGGTGGAATTCGTGAATGTGGAATGTTCGAGTCCAATCTCGCGGGCCCGCAGCGTGAGCATTCGGCCGAATGTTGCTTCGTTTCCGGCTAGCGCCTCGGCCACCGCCATACAGGCATCATTCGCTGAATCGACGACGATGCCCTGGATCAGATCTGAAACTTTGACCCGGCTGTGAATCGCCGCAAACATCGTCGAGCCATGCGACGGCGCACCGCCTTTGCGCCATGCATTCTCGCTGATGATGTATTCGTCATCGAGCTTGACGCGGCCTTGTTTGATTTCATTGAAAAGAAATTCCAGCGTCATCAGCTTCGCCAGGCTTGCCGGCGCGACAAGCTGGTCGCCGTTCTTGTCGAACAGGATACTGTCGCTATCGGCGTCGAGGAGGATGGCCGCTGGGACGCTGGTCTGAAAGCCTTCGTTTTTCGTCCCGGAAGTCGCAGGCGCGGCCACAACGGCTGCCACCGCAGCGAGGACGACAACAAGCGCCAGCGCTGGCAGCAAAGCGGCGCTCGGGGTCCGCACCATAACGGCGAAGAGGCCCCTCCCCTCCTTCGCTCCGGGCCAGATTATCCTCACGTCCACCTCCAAATCGACCAATATCATTCTCGCGCAAAGGCCGGTTGCAAAACAGGCCTTTGTGCCCGCGACGAATAAGCCGCGGGTCATTCGAAACGAGAGGAAACTGGCTCAATAAAGGCCGCGGCCGGTGAGGAATTCGCCGGAGTCGGTTTCGCTCGAAGTCGCTGCTGCATAGTGCGTGGCATTAGGCGGCAAGGAAGCGGTTGTGGAGGCGCTCGCCAGCCGGGTCCGTGGCGGGCTCGTCATCGCCACCGGTACAATGCGCATGGCGGCGAGCTTCACGGTGCCTGGCGCCGGAGCGGGTTCATCCTGGCGCAAGCTCGCCTCCAATACCTGATCATCGGAGCCTTCCATCGGGGCGGGCCCAACATATTCGACACGGACCCAGGCCGTGCCACTCGTGGTAAAGCCCAGCAGAAACGCCGCCCGTTTGGATACGTCGATGATGCGGTTGCCGGCATAGGGTCCGCGATCGTTGACGCGAACAATGAGCGAGCGGCCGTTGCTCAAATTGCTCACCCGCAAATAGCTCGGCAGCGGCAGGGTCGGATGCGCCGCCGTAATCGCCTCCGCATTGAAAATCTCGCCATTTGCGGTGCTGCGGCCATGGAAATCGGCGCCGTACCAGGATGCGACACCGTCGGCGCGATAATGAGGACTCTCCTGCGGAACATAGACGCGGCCCGCCACCACGTAAGGCGAGCCAACCCGATACACCCCGCCACCCTTGGGCACCGACGCTCCTGGTTCGACCCCGTAGCGGGGAACGACGTCGCTGTTATTGGCGCAATTGGCCAGAAAAATGCACAAAAGCGCCCAAACCGGCGCAAGCACAAACCATTCTAAAGCCGAGTCTGCCCGACCCCGCATCATCCCCATCCCGTGGCGGCAACTATCGAATTCGACGGTGTTCAGATTGTGGCGGAAATGAGCAGTTTGAACCGGTAGTACCACGCTTGTGCCAAATGGTCGGGCGGGAAGCCTTTTGGTTTCTCAGCAATTTACCCTCGTTCGGCTTCGTCGTTCCCTGTACTGAGTAGTTCGCTAGGAAATCGCGATTACAACGGAGCTACGGTTCCGCTCTACGGTTACGCGGCTCCAGCATACGGCTACGCGGCTACCGCTCCGCTCTACAATTATGCGGCTCCAGTCGCCGACTTGGCGCCGCCTGCCTATGGATACGCAGCCCCGACTTACGCTGCTCCAGCTTATGCGGCACCGGCGACGGCGGGAACGACCATTGTTATCGTGACGCCTGGTTCGGCCTACCCAGCGGCACCTGCAGTGTCCGGGTACTATAACTACGCACCCGGCTATTGGGGCGGCGGCTACGGGCGCGCCGGGTATTGGGGCGGATACGGGTGGCACTAGGCTTGGCAAGGGTCGCCACGAAAGGCCCAACCGACTCGGCTCTTTGAGCTGGAATTTTTATTTACTCGCGCATGTCGTTGCGGCGTGCTGGCCCTCGGCTGGGAATAATCGCGCCGCGTTTGCCGCAATGACCAAGCCTAGCTTGCGCGACACACTTATTTTCATCGTGATTTTTTCCATATTGGTCGCCGCGATGTTCGCCTTAGTCCTTTTCGGGATGCGCTAACGATGCGTGAGGCGGAGGAGGATTGGAGGCGGCAATAGTAAGAATTGTCATCGAGGAAAGTCGAGAAACGTTACACCGATCTGATCGCATGACCTCCAAGCTACTTTCGCCGGATAGCACTTGCCGTCCGGAACCGGAGACGAGGCAGATGATTACCGGTTGGATGCAGCAGCTTGGCTGGACGAAGCAACCGTAGCCCTGCGGCTCGCGTCTGCTACTGATTAGCAGCACCTTGCCCCGACATGCATCGCCTGGCGCACGCCGATTGGCTGTTTGAGCACGTGGTCGATACAAGATCAGCAAAATCAAACTTTCAATCAGCATGATTGCCGTTACCCCCGCGATGGAAGGCGCTAAGGCTTCCCTCGCATCGTGGTGACCAGCAAACCGCTCGAGCTTCATGGCCAGCGAACAAAATTAAGGGCTGCCGTGACCCCTGGGGGTGTGGGGGCATGGGGTGTGGGGCCACGGAGCCAAACCTTAAACGCAGATGATCCCAGATGATTAAGTGTGGGTTCCCGACGCACACAGCGTAAAAAGCTTCCGCTGATTTCCCACAAAACCGTCGCAAATAGAATGGACACTTTCAGATGCTGGGTGCGTAACATCGGGGGCGCACCAATGGGCCACGAACGGAACGTACGCCAATCATTTCGATATGGATGAGGCGTTCTGTGCCCGGATGCGCGCAGCCATAGGAGCGGGGCAGGAAAGTGCGCCGGTTGGTGTCACCACCACGCCCGGCACCAGAAACCCAAAATTCGTTCCTACGAAGCAAGTGGTGCGCTTCTCGCAGAGCGGCGACGCGTTCGTTGTCGGCCAACCCACGTCCGTGACAGCGGAACAGTCATATCCTTGGTGCGCCCAAGGAGATAATATCCTGCACTGCTATTACATGACGCGCGAGCAATGCGAAGCGGCCGTAAATGACCAAGGCTTCTGTGTTGCTAATTCCAATGTGCCAATCCTGAACAACGAAGCTCCGCAGCCGCGTTTACGGAATATGATCTCGGAGGGCATCCGCATCATCGCAATGGTCTTTTGAAGGCCAGGGAGCCTGCTTTGTAGTCACCATTTGGAGAGCCATTTATGAAACTAAATATGAAACTAAAGCTCGTTGCCGCCATTTCCGCTCTTGCAACACCGGCGCTTGCTCATGCACAACAGAGTGGTCCGCAGTCAACCGTACTGAAGCCAACAAAGGCGGATGCTCAAAAGGTCGTCCAGATAATCACCAGCGATAAGGTGAAAACGCAGGCCTATTGCGATCTAACCAAGCTCGAGGGTCAGGTCAAAGCGGTTCAGCAAAACACCGATCCTAAGACGGTCGAGACGCTCACCAAACAAGCCGAAGCGCTGATCGACAAACTTGGTCCCGAATACTTCAAATTGATGGACGGATTGGAGGAAGTCGATCCGAAATCCAGTGAAGCCAAGGAATTCATGTCTATACTTTCAGAACTTGATAAGAGATGCACCAAGTAAGGCCATTTCGAAGAACAGCCAGGGCGCGGTGAGAGATCAGCCAAGGTCGTTGGGTCCAACTTGGGTCCTTTCTCGGCGAAGTTGCCAATCACGGCTTATATATCTCTAAGTGGATGATGCTGTTGCGACGGAAGGGTGGCCGAGTGGTTTAAGGCACCGGTCTTGAAATTCTCTTCGCGCCGTCCGGCTTCGTTTTGTTCTATCCCTCCCTGTGTTGATTTGTCTGATGAATTGGCCCTTTTGGTCCCGGCTGGTCCTGGCGTGGTGTGGCTGGTGTCGGGAAGTTGGAGATCATTGCCGACATGGTGCCCCCAACAAAAAGGTTGGCAGATTGCCGGTAAAGGGTCCTCAATAATTCTTTTATCGCAGGTTGGAATTCTTTTATCGCAGTTTGGCTGGCAGGCGCGGGCGCGCTCACAATAATCGGCGGCGCGAATGTGCCCACGCTTATGGCTGGGCCTGGGCCTGTCGGTGTTACCGATAAAGCGTGGGCGGATTGCCGGTAACGGGACCTCAGCACTCACAAGCATCATCCGGTGTGGGCTTGTGCTGTGTCCAGCGTGTACGGCCTAAGTTATCGAGCTTTGTGCAAAGCCATTGCGCCCGCCCAAAGCATACACGCGATTAAACCGCCAAAGACGATGTAATCGGCAACGTGCATAGCGTCGTCCCCCACCACTGTGCCCCGGTAGCATGTCGTGGGCATATCAGTGTGACAGAGCGCCGTGACAGAACGTCGCTTCCCGCCATGCTCCGTCGAGGTCAGTGTCCCCACTCGGCGTAAACGATACCGGCAACAACAAGAGCCGCCGTAAGCATAATGAGAATGATCGTTGTGATACTCACCATGACGTTTGCCCCAACAATGGGCGCACTCCAGTTTACGGTGGAACGCTAGCTGTTGGGTCATAAGGGGTCTGTGATAGTCATCACAGAGGTCCGCCTCCGTGTCACCTGAACGTCGCTTCCTGCCGCCTTGGTCAGTGTCCGCTTACCAACCTATCAAACTATGCCTTCGTGTGGACAACGTGGACAATTTTCCACAAGTCTCAGCAGCAACAGCAGAAACAAGGCCGGCGAATTTTTTAAACGAATTAGGATCGCTAATTTTCACCACACATTTGTTTGCAGAGTTCGCGTCTTCTCTCCTAAGGTTTTTCAGTAACGGAGCCAGTGCAAACCATGACGAAACGCGAAGACCTTAGAAAAGAATTTCTGGCAGTGGCCAACCTTCGCTTAATGAAAGTAGAAGAAATCAGAGAACTGCTATCAATCTCGCCTGCCGCCTCCGTCGAAGAGGTCCTAAGAATTATGAAGTGCTGGCAAGATAGCGACGATGGTTCTACTCCGCCCAAACTAAGGAGCCAAGCGCATCGCCTGGTGAGTGAAATTCGTTACCTTAATGAAGCGAGTTTAGAAATCCTAGACGAGCTACGACCTATATCACCGGCCACCGCGTCGATATTGAGTTACAGATATGAACGAATGCCCAATAGCAGCTACGGTGCCAGACGCTAACAGACAGCAACTCGCTTACGTGTATTATGAGAATGAGCCGGGGCGGCGATCAGCAGCGAAGTTGCTGACGAAGGATGAGGCCCGAAGGATCGCGACGAACAGCGCCAAGCTGCCGGTGCTAATGGACCGAACAAAAACAGAGCCCCAAGCACGTCGCTCGGGGCTTTTTAGAGTGCTTGCCTTAAGGGACTACCGCTTAGTTTGTAGCTCAACGAACACCACCGAGTAGTCATCATAGTGCGAAGTACGCAGAT
>Ga0306923_10004839_pt1 | contig 12975 bp, 16 predicted proteins | sample sta12Can44000108_FD_203841 | JGI IMG/M metagenome (GOLD analysis project Ga0306923, IMG submission 203841) | Lab enrichment of tropical soil microbial communities from Luquillo Experimental Forest, Puerto Rico - statanox.12C.anox.44.000.108 (v2)... | ecosystem: Environmental > Terrestrial >... | reverse complement strand
GGCGGCGGGAACTACTTCCGCGGCCGGATGGCCGAGGGCTGGGGCATCAGCCGGGCCGAGGCGGACAACATCGGCATGCTCGGCACGATCATGAACGCGCTCATGCTCCGCGGGGCGCTCACCGCCAGGACAGAGGCCGACGTCCGGGTGATGACCGCGGTGCCGATCCACAGCGTGGCCGAGCCCTTCATCAGGCTCCGGGCGATGCATCACCTGGACCGGGGCATGATCGTGCTGCTCGCGGGCGGCATCGGCCAGCCCTACGTGACCACCGACTACCCTGCGGTGCAGCGGGCGCTCGAGCTGGACGCCGACGCGCTGCTGGTGGCCAAGCGGGGCGTGGACGGGGTCTACGACAGCGACCCTCACCTCAACCCGGACGCGGTCCGGTTCACCCGGCTGACCTACGACGAGGCGCTGGCGGTCGGCGTGCGGATCATGGACACCAGCGCGTTCGTGCTGGCCAACGAGCAGTCGCTGACCATGCACGTGTTCGACGTGGCCGCCGCGGGTGTGATGCGCGAGATCTGCGAGGGCGCCGAGCACGGGACGCGGATCAGCGTCAAGTAAGGGCGTTTCCCCCGGGCCCGTTCGGCATCAGACCAGAGCGGCCTGGTCGTAGCCTGCCGTCGGCGTCCCGGAGAAGAGGTTGTGAGCCTCGGTCCACCGCCGGGTCGCGTCGAAGTTCTCGCTGGTGTACGGGAGAAAGACGATGCGCTCGCCGGTCCCGAACGCCCGCACGTCGACCTGATCCCGGTACTTCTCCGGCACGGACCGCAGGTGGTAGTGCTTGAAGAGTTCGGGGCGGAGGTCGATCTCCATCTGCGCGCGGCGCAGCGCGGCCAGGTACTTGTCGATGTCGGCCTTGCTGGCCTCGGATCCGGTCACCAGGAACCCGATCATGAACGTGGCGTCCACGACCTTGCGGAACCCGAAGGCCTCGGCGACGTACAGCGGCACCCCCCACGCGGTGGCCGCCCGTACCTCGCGGTCGAGCAGCGCGTCCAGGCGCTCGTTGGGCGGGCCCTGGAAGGTGAGCTTCACGTCATCCGGGCCGAGCACGCTCTCCAGCGCCTGCACCGTGGCGAAGTGGCTGCCGGAGTGGTAGCCGACGCCGATCGGCACCCCGGCCAGGTCCTCCGGGCGGCGGATGGGCGACTCGGGCGGCACCACGATGGCGCACGGTGCCACGGAGTAGGCCGTGGTCACCAGCTGGCCGGCCCGCTCGCTCGCCGCGGCGTTCGTGGCCCAGTGGCAGGCGCAGCTCACGTCGGCGCCGTCGCGGCCCGCCCCGAACGTCTCGAACGCGCCGGTCCTGACCTCCCCGGCGTTGTCCCGCTGGACGGCGTGGATGCCGTAATCCCCGCTGTCGAGGATGAAGGTGTACTCCAGGCCCTCGGCGGCGAAGAAGCCCTTCTCTTCGGCGACCCACTCCTGCAGACGGCCATGCGGCATGATCCTGAGCGGCATGTGCTCCTCCTTGAACGCCGGCGTGGCCAGCCTAACCCGCTGGCTTAGAGTCGCCTCATGGCGCAGGAACCTTCGACCCGGGTGCTTCCGCACGAGCTGCCGGCCTCGCTGCGGGAGGCCGGCCTGGACAACTGGATCCGCGAGCCGCTGGACGACGCCGTCGACCGGCGGCGCCGCATCATCTTTCCCCCGGCCGCGGCGGTCCTGGGCACGCCCGCCCGCGGCCACCAGGGCGCGCTGCTGGCCGAGACGCGGCACCCCGACACGCTGTTCATGATGGGCGACAACCCGGCGCTGCCCACGATGCCGGAACGGCCGACGTTGCGGGACTTCTACCTGCTCAGGTTCGACCCGCTCCCCCGCACCCACCTGCTGCAGAGCGCCCGCGTGGCCAGGGAGAACGGGCTCGACGAGAAGGTGATCATGGCGTGCCTGCTGCACGACATCGCCATCGCCGGGCTGCTTTCGGCCAACCATGGCTACTGGGGGGCGCAGCTGGTCGCGCCGTACGTGGACGAGGAGGTCGCCTGGGCCATCCAGAAGCACGAGGCGCTGCGCTACTTCCCCGACGAGTCGGTGGGGTACGCCTACCCTTCCGCGTACGTGGACTATTTCGGCCCGGACTACAGCCCGCCTGCCTACATACGACGCGAGGCCGAGGCGGCGCGGCGGCACCGCTGGTACATGACGTCGCGCCTGGTGACGATCAACGACATCTACTCGTTCGACCCGAACGTGACCGCGGACTTCGACGACTTCGAGGACGTGGTGGGCCGGCACTTCCGGCAGCCGGAAGAGGGCCTCGGCTTCGACGGCTCGCCGGTGGCGCACATGTGGCGGACGATGATCTGGCCGAACAACTTCCTGTAGCTTGTCCGCCATGGAGCGCGAGATCACCTGGTACGACGTCCTCGGCGTGCTGCCCGGCGCCGAGGCGGCGAAGATCCGGCACGAGTACGACGCCAAGAAGGATCTGCTGCGGCCCGCGCTGATCTCGGGCGCCCCGTCGAACGTGCTCCAGGGGATCTCCCGGGCCCAGGGCATCCTGGACAACGCGTGGGAGGTGCTCGGCGATCCGGCGAGCCGGGGGCGCTATGACGAGTCGATCGGCCTCCGGGGCCCGGGCGGGCACCTGCGTGAGCCCGGGACCAACCCGGACGGCTCCGGGCTTGGGCCGCCGGAGACGGGCAGCGCCGGGGATCGGGGCGGGGACGCGACGGGCGGCTTCGTGACGCTGACCGGCTGGCTGGGACCGCAGCGCCGGCGCGCGAAACCAGTCGCCGTGCCCGACGTGCGCGGCCTGTTCTACAACGTGTGCCTGGAGGTGGCGGCGCGGTGGAACCTCCACGTCAGGACCGTCCGGCTGACGCCCCACCCGATGCCGGTCGAGGGCCTGGTGGTCGACCAGTCGCCACGGGCGCCCGCGGAGCTTCAGCGGCACGGGGAGCTGACCGTCAGCGTGTGGCACCCGCCCGCCCGTTAGGCTCCGGGACCTTCGGCGCAGGCGGATGGGACCTGTGGCCGCTGCCGGGGCGGTGCCAGGTCAGTGGACTGGCGCCATGACGGATCACATTGTCATCGGCGACCGCGTCCTGCTCGACGCCGGCTTCCGCGCCGCGCGGGCCCGGCTGGAGATCCTGGCCAGCGACGAGATGCTGCTGCAGGCCTCCGAAGAGGCCTACGGCGCGGGCATCACCAGCCTGGTGGCGGCGGCCGGCCCGGCCGCGGGCCTGACCAGGCTGGCCGGGGCCAACCTGGACAAGCTGACGGGAACGGACGGCTGCGCCCACACCTCGCTGAGATGGGAGGCGATAGCGGCTGACGGCACGCTGTTCACGGCCCTGGAGGCCGACCTGATGCTGTTCCCGGCCGGGGACAGGAACGCGACGCTCGCCCTGGCCGGAGGCTACCGGCCGCAGCCAGGCCAGGCCGGCGCCGGGCTGGACGAGGCGATCCTGCGCCGCTGCGCTACGGTGGCAATCCACAGCTTCATGGCCCGGGTAGCGTGTGCACTCGCCCACCCCGCGGGTACGGCGGGGCCTGCCGTCGTGCCGTGACGGACGGCCTGGCCGGTTCGAAGGAGGGCGACGTGAAGGCGCTCGTGTTCCGGCACAACCTGGCCAGGGAGGCGGCTTCGGCCATCGGCGGCCGGGTGGACCGGCGGGCGTTCGTATCCCGGTTCGCGCCGGTGCGCATCGAGGACGTTCCCGAGCTGCCGCTGCCCGCGCCCGACTGGGTGCGGGTGCGGACGACGTTCTCCGGGCTGTGCGGCTCGGACGTGAAGCAGATCCTGCTGAACGGCTCGCGCGACAACCCGCTCACCGCGCTGGTGTCGTTCCCGCACGTGCTCGGGCACGAGGTGGTCGGGCGGCGGCTCGACACCGGCGAGCGGGTGGTGCTCAACCCGTGGCTGTCGTGCGTGCCGCGCGGAATCGACCCGCCGTGCGTGGCGTGCCGGGACGGGCGGTATCCGTGGTGCCGCAACTTCCGGTCGGGCGATCTGCCGGTATCGATCCACATCGGGAACTGCGCGGCGGCGGCCGGAGCGCACGCCGAGCGGTTCGCGGCGCACGTGTCGCAGTTGTTCGCGATTCCGGACGGCGTGCCGGACGAGGCGGCGGTGCTGGCCGACCCGGTCAGCGTGTCGCTGCGGTCCGTGCTCCTCGCGCCGCCTGCCGCCGGTCAGCCGGTGCTGGTCTACGGCTCGGGGACGCTGGCGTTCGCGGTGATCGCGCTGGTGCGGTTCTTGTATCCGGATGTGGAGGTGTGGGCCGCGACGCGGCCCGGGGCGCGGGCCGCGCTGGCGGCCCGGCTCGGGGCGCACGCCGTGCTGCCCTCGGTGCCTGACGTGCTCGTCGCCTCGGTCGCGCGGCAGGTGGGAGCCTCGCCGCTGACGCCGTGGAGCGGGCGCGAGTGGTTGCAGGACGGGCCCGCGGTCGTGTACGACACGATCGGCTCGGTGGAGACCGTCGAGACGGCGCTGCGGCTGCTGGTGACCGGCGGCACCCTGGTCGTCTCGGGGGTGGAGCCGCCGAAGCGGTTCGAGTGGACGCCGCTGTACTTCAAGGAACTGCGGGTGATCGGGTCCAACGGGTTCGGCGTGGAGGAGGTGCGGGGGGTGGCCAAGCACGCGATGGAGCACTACTTCGACTTCGTGTCGTCCGGCTTCGACCTGACGCCGGTGATCACGCACCGGTTCCCGCTCGAGCGCTGGGATGAGGCGGTGCTGGCGCTGAAGGACTCGCGGCGGACCGGGGCGGTCAAGGTGCTGCTCGAGCCGGGTCGCACGCACTAGGCGCCGTCGGTGGCGAGCGCGACGAGACCGGTCCGTATTCCCGTGGTGTGCTCCCGGCGGCGGCCCTCCCGGTCAGGGCCCGGCCCGTTCGGAATCCTGGGCGCCAGGACCTCACGTTCCGGCGGGCCGGGACGTTTACCTGACGTGAGCGCCAAGCAGCCCTTCGAGGCCGTCATCGCCGCGCACGGCCCGGTGGTCCTGCGGGTCTGCCGGGCGCTGCTCGGCCCGGCAGACGCCGACGACGCCTGGTCGGAGACGTTCCTGGCCGCGCTGCGCGCCTACCCGGAGCTTCCCGGGGACGCCAACGTCGAGGCCTGGCTGGTAACGATCGCGCACCGCAAGGCGATCGACGCCACCCGCGCAGCCGCGCGCCGCGCCGTCCCGGTCGCCGACGTACCCGAGCACCCGTCCGCCGGCGGCCCCGGCCAGCGCGACCTGGATCTGCATTCGTCCTTGGCCACCCTGTCCAGAAAGCAGCGGGAGGCCATCGCCTACCACTACCTGGCGGGCCTGCCCTACGCCGAGGTCGCGGCGATCATCGGCGGCAGCGCCGAGGCCGCTCGACGCTCGGCATCCGATGGCATCGCCAGATTGCGCCGTATCCACCCCGGTCCTGGCCGGAACGGAGGACCCTCGTGACCAGCCACAACCACCAGCCACTCCACGGCCTTCCCGGCACGGTCCCGGTGACAGATACGGAGCTGCGCGCCCTGCATGACCGCCTGGCCGAACGGGCCGACGCGGCGGGCCTGCTCGACGTGGCCTACCGGACCATCGACACGCCGGTGGGAACGCTGCTGCTCGCCGCCACCCCGGATGGCCTGGTCCGGGTGGCTTACGCCAGCGAGGACCACGACGCGGTCCTGGCCGCGCTGGCCGCCCGGATCAGCCCGCGGATCCTGGCCGCCCCCCGCCGGCTGGACGCCACGGCACGCGAACTTGACGAGTACTTCGCCGGCACGCGCCATACCTTCGACCTGCCGCTGGACCTGCGCCTGACCGCCGGATTCCGCCGGGCCGTGCTCCGCCAGCTGCCCGGCATCGGCTACGGCCGCACCGCCAGCTACGCGGCCATCGCCGCCGCCGCGGGGAGCCCGCGCGCCGTTCGCGCGGTCGGCACCGCCTGCGCCACCAACCCGTTGCCCATCGTCGTGCCCTGCCACCGGGTCATCCGCTCCGACGGGTCACCCGGCCGCTACCTCGGCGGCCCGGCGGCCAAGCATCTGCTGCTGAACCTGGAGGCAGCATGACCACGACCGGCGAAGCCGTGGACCCCTCATGACCCTGGCTCGCCCGTGCGGTATCGCGACCACACCGGCGACCGCATAACCTCTCGCGGTTCCTCCGGTAGGCCTCGTACTCAGCCGCTCCCACCCCGGAGACGATCATGTACGCGGGCACGGCCGGGCCGAACCAGGGGCCGGATGGCGCAGGCGGTTCGGTCCGTGGTCGAATGCTGGCGTGTTCGTGCGGGTGTGGGAGTACCAGGTGTCTGACGACCGTGTGGCGGCGTTCACCGCGGCTTACACAGCCGACGGCGCCTGGGGCGAGCTGTTCGGCCGCGCCGCGGGGTTCCTGGGCACCGAGTTGTACCGCGACGCCGTTCGGGCCGACCGGTTCCTGACGATCGACCGCTGGCAGAACGAGGAGGACTGGCAGTCGTTCCTTCACGCCTTCGGCGCGGCCTACGAGTCCCTCGACGCCCAGCTCGAAGGCCTCACCGTCGCCGAACGATCCTTGTTCGAGGGTTCCTCCTGATGTGACCCGCCGGCGGCAGCCGGGATCGTGGACAGTTACCCCCGGATTGCGCGGTTCCGGTCCGGCACGGGCCCGGCCCCGGCCTGTTCCCGCGGGGCTGATGTGGCTGCTGATCCGGCCGCCGGGCGGCAGCCGTGATCCACGATCACGGGCACCGTGAAAGCTGTGGCGCTCGGCATGAGTTGGCCGCCGACAATGGAGCCCGTAGGCAACGAGGTGGGCACCAGCGAGGAGGCATGACATGGCCAGGATCAGCTATGACGAGCAGACCGCTGCAGCGTTCAAGGCGGTCCGCGAGGTCCCGCGCGACGGACTGGCGGAGTGGCGCGAGGCGATCCGACGTCACCTGGGCCCGTCGCAGGGAATGACCCTGGTGGACATCGGCGCGGGGACCGGCGCGTTCGCCGCCGCCTTCAGCGACTGGTTCGACCTCAGCGTCCTGGCAGTCGAGCCGTCGGCCGCGATGCGGGATCAGATCCCGCGGGCACCGGCCATCCAGGTGCTTGAGGGAAACGCAAGCGCCCTCCCGCTGCCAGATGAATCGGCCGACGCCGCATGGCTCTCCCTTGTTATTCACCACATCCCAGACCTGGAAGCCGCCGCACACGAGATCCGCCGCGTTCTGCGCTCCGGCGCCCCCGTCCTCATCCGGCAGGGCTTCCCGGACCGATACGAGCCCTCGGGAAACCTCAAGCACGACAGCATCGAGCTCATCCGGTGGTTCCCTGAGACCGCCCGGATGGCCGGTACCTTCCCTTCCCTCACGGACACGTGCCAGGCGTTCGCGGCCGCCGGATTCCACCAGGACGCTCTCGAGCAGGTTCGCGAGACGCCGCCGGGCAGCCTCGCGGACTTCCTGGGCCAGGTGGACAATTTCCGCCAGGCTGACACCACGATGCGCAATCTCACTGAGGACGAGTTCCTCCGCGGTAAAGAACGTCTCCGCCGTGCCGTGCGACAGGCCGAGGACACAGCGAACCCGGAAACCAGAAGCAACTGGCTTGACCTCTTGGTTCTGCGCTGACCGGTTCGCACGCGCCATCGGGCACGGCGAGAGTCTCCGACTGGGCCAGCCGACCATCCGCAGAGATCCACAACCGCGTCCACTACCCGCACACCCCTCCGCTGACCTGCTGAAATACTCGTCAATGACGCGCGGCAAGCGTCGGCGTTCAGCGTCGTTGCAAGGAGAAAGCAGGGCTAGCGCTATCGTGGTCTAGTACATGCCGGTCGCTAGGATCGGCGCGATCACGTCGACGGCGGCAACCTGAGGAGCCGCACATGTCCGAAGCCCGGCATTGCCGACATTGCTGGGGTGACTGTCACGATGAATGCCTTATCGGCCAGCCCGGCATGTGCATCCACGGCTGGAACGGGAAGCGCCCACGACGGTTCAGGTGGCAGCTGCTGAGCCGTAAATGGTGGCACCGGGGTGCTCCACGGCGTCCGGTAAGAGGCGACCGCGCTGATGAGTTCGACCTGATCTCTCGCTTGTAAGGCACTGCCAATCTGTCGGCTATCGTCGTTCACCTGGGAATTTGGCTTCCCATGCCGTGGTCTGCGACTTCGGGCGCCTGTGGGTTACAAGCTTGGACGATCGGCAATCGCCCACTTGGCTCGGACGCGACGGTACGTCGGTGCTGCGAACTGAACGCGGACTCCTGCCCCGGTAGAGCGCGCAGCTCGGCACGTGTGCCACCTAGCCGTCTGCCAGGGAGGGCCAGCGGTCCGCTGCCCATTCCGGCCAGCCCGGCCACCCGGCAGGCGGCCCGGGGATCTCATTGCCATCCAGCTCGGCAGCGTCAGGTGTCTGGAACTGTTCACGCCATCTGTCGACGTCGACCTCGGTCATGAGGTAGGTCTGGTGCGGTGCGGATAGCTGACGACGCGCGATCCGGGCAAGCTGGACGTCCCTGTCCACGGGAAGGTAGACCACCTGGCATGATGCTCCGGCCGATCTGGCCAGCCAGCGAAGCGATGACCGCTCATCACGGCCCCAGAACCCGAAGTCCAGCACCACGCTGGTTTCCAGCCGCAGCGCCTGCAGAGCGATCGAGATGAGCCGTCCTTCCAGCACGTCGCGTTTGCCCCCGGCCAACGGCTCACGCCAGCAGAGTCCGAACAGCGGGATCATCCACTCATCCGGGGTGAGTCGGATCGCGTGGTGCTGTGCGGCTAGCTCTTTCGCCTGCGTGGTCTTCCCTGCCCCGGGAAGTCCGACTACCAGGACCAACGTCGCCACGCGCCCATACTGCATCACGCCGATGTCAGATCGCACGCCGTTTAGCGCCTATCCCGCCCGGCGGCAGTCTGCTTCGTTCGAACCAGTGACCGTCGCTTGTAAGCTACCGGCACCGTGTCGCTAGCCGTCGTTCATCTGGGCTGCCGCCACTCCCCTGGTCGCCTCCAGTCGGTCGAATCCGGATGCCGTTGTGGTCAGCATTGATTGTCAGCGGCCATGACCAGCAAATCCCAAAATCGGTCAGTTACGGGCATGCGGCAGCACCCGACGGAGCGTTGGCGGAGCCGGGTGAGGTAGTCGTGCGCCGGGTAGGCAGCGGGTTCGAGGATGACCGTGTATCCAGGCTCAGCCAGGCGGCACCGAACCGGGGGCCACCGGCTTACGCCAAGTCGACTCCGTAATCGGCTGCGTACCTGACACCAGCCCGAGCTGGTTCAAGAGCGCGTCACGACCTTGTCGTCGTGAACGATCTCCTCCTTGATCTCGAAATGCAGGTCGGGGAAGGCGGTCCGCCACACCGTGACGATGTGCCGCATCCCGCATGACCGCCTGGCTACCGGACACCGAAGTTGGTGAAGTCGTCATCCACGAGGTCGTCGATGGCCGAAAATTCCCCGCGATTCCAGACCAGGTCCAAGAACCGGCGAACGATCGCGCCGTTGTCCTGCTCGAAAGCCATAAGACTGGCCCCCCGGTGCCTTCTGCCTGTCCGGGTGCCCGGTGGACCCGGTCGTGCCCGCTCTCCTGTCCTGGTGGTCACTCGGCCCGGCCGGTTCGGGTTTTCGGACTCGGGTCCCAGTATCTGCCGCTTCCGCCTGCTTGGGTGAGCACAGATCCGTAGATACCTGTCTGCCGTTCAGGGCCGTCCAGACTGGTCCGCGAGCTGGCATGATCGCCACCCGCCTGTCCGTACTTTTCACCCCGCGTGGGAAGCCGTCCGCCCGGATGGCTCCCACAGCCATCTTCATCAGTAGTGTGCAGGCGATCGGCGTGGTCGACGACCGCCCGGGGTCGTCTCCTTGGGCGTCGGCGTGGGTGCGCCCGCAGTATCAGGGTTGGGCCGGGTCGCCGTTGATCCGGAACGGCACGGTGACGATGTTGGACGCGACCCCCAGGAGCTTAAGATCCGCGGCGTCGATGCGCCCGTCATTGTTCAGATCGGGGACCACGTTCGGCGCATCGTTGAAGATGCCGTCGTGATTGAGGTCGTCGATGACCGCGACGGTGAGCGTGGTGTCGACGTTCTGACCGGCGATGGGCGCACCCACGATCCAGGTGTCCCACAACTCGGTCTCCTTGGAGTCCCGGTTGGTGATGCCGGTGAGGTTGAACAGGTTGGCCAGGTTGGTGCCTGGGCCGGAGAAGCCCGGAAGGGTGTTGTTGGTGGTGGATGTGAGAACGACCAGGCCGGGCATGCGGTCGTCCTGGCCGGTCGAGAAGGCGCCGGGGAACGGCGGAACGTTGTTGTGCACCCCGGGCCCAGTCAGCTGCAGACCGCTGAAACCGGCCTGGTGCAGGTTCTTGCCCAGGAAGTCGACTTCCATGTCGACGAACCAGCCGAATCCGTTGGCGCCGGCGTTGGCGCCCCGCTCGGGCGCGAAGACCTCGATCCTTACCGGCTTGGCCCGTTGTGAATCACCGGTGGAGTTGGCCGACGATGTGCTCGCGTTGACGGCCGACGTAATCGCGACGCTGGTGCCGATGACCACGGCGACGGCAGCAGCCACGACGATAGGGCTCTTCTTCATGTGACACGTCCTTCTCTGGCGATCTGGTCTGCTCATAGGAGGCCGGCGGTGAGCGGCCCGGCCGCAAGTTCCGCAGTTCGGTCGTCGTTTTAGATCAGTGCCCCCGGCCGACTACCACGCGCCTGCCCTACCGCCGTGGGCACTAGCGGGCGAGGCAAGCTCCACCGCCAGTACCGCCGCGGCAGCAAGCCCGGCCACGATCAGGATCGAACGTCCAGCGCACCTGTCAGCTGTCGTTTCATGTTTCCTCCCCCTGGTTCGCTGGTTTCGCTTCCGTATGCCCCCGTCGCGGCCAGTTCCAGCACCGCACGGTGCGACATCCGGTGTCAGCCCATCCAGCAGTAGCACTCCGGCCACATGCGCGGCAAGGACTGACCGGCGGGTAACTTATCCTTCCTGGCTATTCCTGAGCGAACTCGTGTGCCCGGAAGGAAAGCGACCGTGCGCAGGCATCGATGGATGGCCGCCACCGTCCGAGGGAAGGCCAGTGCGTCCCGGGCGGCGTTACTTGCGGTGCTGCAAGGCAAAGAGCGGTTGACCCATGTCAAGTCGGGTGACTTTTTGGTCACCGATATGCACGGTCCCCTGATCAATGACCCCCATGACGACCGTTCCCCCGCCTGTAATCCGAAAGGCGCTTTCAACCTTGAGTACGAACGGTGGGTCCTCATCCTGCGCGGGCACGATCTGATCTTGCCTTCCCTGGTCCCTGACCAATAATGACCCGCACGCAGCGGCCACATCGTCTGTGGTCGCGCACGACGGCTGGCGCCACCTCGGCGCCCTGGGCCTCGACACCACCAGCGAGCTACACATTACGAGGGTGTCACCATGCGTTGCTCGCGGGTTCAAAGCCCGCGCTAGCTTCATGTTCGCAGGTTGCTGTTGGCGCAGATCGTTGGCTGTTGATGGCATCTCGGGGGCACTCGGGGGCACGCGCCTGCAGTGCGTAGGCCACACCTCCCAGCTGCCCTGGAATTTGCCCCGTGACCGTCCGTAGCTTGCAGGGGATGGCCCCGTATCCTGCGCGCCTATCGGCGACGGCTCGTTTGAGGAATGCCGTGGCCAGGGGCTGCACATCTCGACGCACACCGTGAACACCCACCTGCGGCAGGTGTTCGCCAAGCTGGGCGTATCGAATCAGGTTGCGCTCGCCGCCGTGGTACATCACTCGATCGAGTGATGTCTTCACCGCTGGCCGCCAGCACAATCGGTGGCAGGCAGCCAGCGGCAACGTAGGAAATCCGACCTGGCCGCCTGTCCATAGCCCGTCTTCGTACAAAGAATAAGGACACACGATGGCAGAAATTCTCATCCTGGAGTTCTCCAGGAGTATCCATGAATGAGCACCCGAACGCCGCGATCGTCCGATCTGCCTATGAAGCGTTTGCGAAAGGAGACGGGGCCGCTCTCGCGGCGCTACTTGACGACGGCATCGTCTGGCACGAGTCCACGCCCGGGTTTGAGGGCGACTACCACGGGCGCGACCAAGCGCTGGCCCTTCTCGACAAGGTCGTCCAGAAGGTCGAGGGGATCAAGATGTCCCCCCTCCACGACGTCCTGGCCAGCGACGACCACGTCGTGGTGCTCCACGAGTGGACGGTGACACGCAACGGCCGCACCTTGAACGGCCAGTACGCCGATGTCTACCACCTCCGAAACGGAAAGGCGACCGAGCATTGGCATCTAGCCGTCGACCCGAAGGCCGAGGAAGCGTTCTGGGCAAGCTGAAGGAGAGCTGAAATGGCTGTCAAGGTCGTCGTCGAACTGAAGACCAAGCCCGGCAAGCGGGACGAGCTCAAGTGTCTCTTCGAGACGCTGATGGCGGAAATCGGGCCGAGCCTAACAGAGAGGCTCATTGGGCAGTGCGCTCTACGCGGTGCTCGATGACCCCGACCTGCTCGTCGAGATCGCCGACTGGGAGTCAGCCGAGGCACACGAGGCCGTCATGCGCGACCCCGCGACCGCTGAAGCGTTGGCACCCGGGCTCGAGCTGCTGGCTTCGCCATTCAAGGCCATGATCCTCCAGGGGATCTGACGTGGTTCAGTTGCCCGTTGACAACCATGGGACGGACCAGGCCCCAAGGGCGGGCCGCTGCGGCGCGGGACTTCAACCGGCAGGCGTCCTGGCCGCATGCCGTACGCGCGATCGGCGAGGACGGCCTGCATTTCCATGGGCGTCTTAGGGGCGTCTACGGGCCGGGTACAGGAACCAGCGTAAGCCGCTGACCTGGTGTTTCTCGTGGAGCGGGTGACGGGAATCGAACCCGCACTATCAGCTTGGGAAGCTGACGTTCTACCATTGAACTACACCCGCGCGGACCTGCGAAGTTCGCCATAAGGCGACCTGCACTGTGTTCGCCCAGACATCGTACCGGAACCTGTAGGTTGCCAGGGTGCTCCTCTCCGATCGTGACATCAAGGCCGAGATCGAGTCCGGGCGGGTCAAGCTCGATCCCTAT
>Ga0306923_10004837_pt1 | contig 12979 bp, 6 predicted proteins | sample sta12Can44000108_FD_203841 | JGI IMG/M metagenome (GOLD analysis project Ga0306923, IMG submission 203841) | Lab enrichment of tropical soil microbial communities from Luquillo Experimental Forest, Puerto Rico - statanox.12C.anox.44.000.108 (v2)... | ecosystem: Environmental > Terrestrial > Soil... | reverse complement strand
CCTTCTGGTCCGGATCGTGACCGAGAACATACCCAGAGTGGCGGGCGCGGACCGGATCAAGGCGAGCGACCTTGGTAGCGGGTTTTGGCAGATTGAGGCCCATTTCGGATTCGCCCAGACGCCGAACATTCTTCGAGAACTGGGTCGGGCGAAAGTCTCCGGTCTCAAGCTCGATCTCAGTCAGCTTTCATTCTTTGTCGGGAGTACAAACGTCAAACCGAGCCGGCAGCCGGGGATGGCGCGGTGGCGCGAGCGCCTCTATTCTGATCTCGTGCGCATCGCCACGCGGCCGACCGAGTTTTTCCGTATCCCACCCGACCGCGTCATCGAATTAGGCGCCGAGGTCGAGATATGAGTGAAACCCGTCAATGAGGTCTCGTCGAAGGCACTTCTTGGGTCTCCACCATAAAGCTGCTGAGTCTGTTTGGACCAAAGGCCGTAGTGATCGCCGCATCTGCGGCGTCGCGACCCCGCGCTATCAGGACGCGTCCGATGCGCGGGACGTTGTGGCGCGCGTCGAAGGTGTACCAAATGTCATCGAGATAAGCTTCGAACCAGGCCGAGAAGTCCATCATTAGGTCCGATGCCGGAACCCCGATATCGCCGAGATAGCCGGTGCAATATCGCGCCGGAATGTTCAAGCATCGGCAGAAGGCAATGGCAAGGTGAGCAAAATCCCGGCAAACCCCGGCATGGTCGCGGTGAGCTTGAACAGCCGTTCGGGTGGCGCAGGCATGTTCGTAGCCGAACGAGATATGCTCGTGCACGTAGTCGCAGATGGCCTGGACACGGGCCCACCCGGGCGTTGTCTTTCCGAACAGCGACCATGCGATATCGGAAAGCTCGTCGGTCTCGCAATAGCGGCTTGGCAGTAGAAATATTAGGACGTCAGCGGGCAGGTCCTCCACAACGCGCTGACGCGCCCCTCTGGCCACTACGTCAGGCTCGCCCGTGTCGGTCACGATGCCATTGGCCGATAGCCGGAGTTGCCCTGCGGGCGACACGATCCGGCTGCAGCGGTTACCAAATCCGTCGCGGTAGCTCGAGATCGGGATCTCTGGATCGGTGGCGAGTTCGTCCGGGACCACCAAATCCGATGCCCGCGAGGGATGGACGTTTAGCATCAACAGCATCGGTGTCGGTCGCGGACACTCATAAACAAATTCGTAGCCAATCCGGAGTTGCACGCTTATTTCTCCGCGGTCACGGCATTTGTCCTAGGCCAACGTTTCGTCCCAAAAAACCATTCCCGGCTTGCCTGCAGAATGCGCGGGGCCAGGCCGCTTTGCCGCGCAGGCCGGTGAGTACGCCCTAAGACCGCTCCGGTCGTTGACAATTGTCGGCGGGGGAACTCCTGTGCAGCATCGCGTGTTCGCGTTGGAATGCGCTGCGGGCGCAGCGCATAAACCGAGCAACCAAGCAGAGCTCGGAAGCTAAACGGCGGGAGCCCATGACGATTGAGACGATATCGGTTCAACCCGCTGGCCACTTCCTCGCCGGGGGCGGCGAGATGGGCGCCCGGATGCGCGCGACGGATTGGTCGAAGACGCCGATAGGTCCGGTCGAAAGCTGGTCGCCGACCTTACGAACGATGGTGAGCTTCCTGCTCGCTAACCGTTTCCCGCTGCTCCTCTGGTGGGGCCCGCAATACACTCAGATCTACAATGATGCCTACAGTCCGATTCCCGGGGCAAAGCATCCGAACTCGCTCGGACAACCCGCCAGCGAGTGTTGGCGCGAGATCTGGCACATCATCGGTCCGCTGATAGACTCGCCGTTCGGCGGCGGCCCCGCGACCTGGATGGAGGACATCGAGCTGGAAATCCAGCGCGCGGGCTTCTTCGAAGAGACGCATTTTACAATCGCGTACAGCCCAGTGCCGGACGAGACCGCGTCCCGCGGCATCGGCGGGGTGCTCGCGACCGTCCATGAGATCACCGAGAAGGTCATTAACGAGCGGCGGGTCGTGATCTTACGGGACCTGGGCGCCCGCGCGGCAGAGGCCAAGACCGCTGGAGAGGCCTGCGCCATCGCCGTCGCGGCGCTGGCACATCACGCGAAGGACATACCCTTCGCCTTGCTTTATCTGATCGATCCCAACGGAGCATTGGCGCGACTCGCCGGCGCCGTTGGCATAAACCCGGGCGAGGCCGCAGCCCCGCTGATCGTGGCGCTCGACGCCTTTTCATCGCAAGGAGCATGGCCGCTAGCCGAGGCGGTGTCCGGCGAGGAGGTGGTCTTGGTCGACAACCTCGCTGCCCACTTCGACCGCGTGCCGCAAGGGCCATGGTCTGATTCGCCGCGGTCGGCTTTGGTGATCCCGATGCGATCGAACAAGGCGCATCAGTTCGCAGGGTTGCTCGTCGCCGGGGTGAGCCCGCGTCTGCAGCTAGATGATCTCTACCGCAGCTTTTTCGACCTGGTGGCGGCGCAGATTGCGGCCGCGGTCGCCAATGCGCGCGCCTATGAGGAAGAGCGCAAGCGCGCCGAGGCGCTGGCCGAAATCGATCGCGCCAAGACTGTTTTCTTCAGCAATGTCAGCCACGAGTTCCGCACCCCGCTGACACTGATGCTGGGGCCGCTCGAAGAGGCGCTGGCCGGTCCGGCCGAGGCATTGCCGAAGCGCCGCGAGGATCTGGCACTAGTCCACCGCAGCAGCGTGCGCCTGTTGCGCCTCGTCAACACGCTGCTCGATTTCTCGCGGATCGAAGCCGACCGCGTTCAGGCATCCTACGAACCGGTCGATCTGCCAGCCTTTACGGCCGAGCTCGCGAGCGTGTTTCGCGCCGCGACCGATAAGGCCGGGCTGCAGCTCACCGTCGACTGCCCACCGCTTGCGCAGCCGGTGTGGGTCGACCGCGAAATGTGGGAGAAGATCGTTCTCAACCTCGTCTCCAACGCCTTCAAGTTCACCTTCGAGGGCGGGGTCACCGTGCGGTTGCGGCAGCAAGATGGGAGTGCCGTGCTGGAAGTCGAGGACACCGGCATCGGCATTCCCGGCCACGAGATCCCACGCTTGTTCGACCGCTTTCACCGTGTCGAAGGCGCGCGCGGGCGCACCCATGAAGGGACGGGTATCGGTCTCGCGCTCGTGCAGGCGCTCGTCAAGCTCCACTCCGGCGCGGTTCGCGCGGACAGCGTCCTTGGCCAAGGCAGTACCTTCACGGTGGCGATTCCTTTGGGCATGGCGCATCTGCCTTCGGACCGCTTGCAGGCCGCGCGCACGCTCGTCACGACCGCTCTGGGCGCCCGACCTTATGTCGAGGAGGCGCTGCGCTGGCTGCCGGACAACGTTCCGGAGGAGGTCGAACGCGAGATTCTGCCCGAGCGTGCCGTGGCCGTGGAGGTTGCAAGCGAGCGCGCGACGGTACTGCTGGCGGAAGACAATGCCGACATGCGGGACTATGTCCGCCGGCTGCTGGCGCCTCGGTACGAGGTCCAAACGGTGAGCGACGGCGTCGCAGCGTTGGCGGCAATGCGCGAGCACCGTCCCGATCTTCTGCTCAGCGACGTGATGATGCCGCGGCTCGACGGTTTCGGCCTCGTGCGTCAGGTCCGCGCCGATCCTGCGCTCGCCGATCTTCCGATCATCCTGCTTTCGGCTCGCGCCGGGGAGGAGGCGAGCGTCGAAGGTCTGGAAGCGGGTGCCGACGATTATCTGATCAAGCCGTTCAGCGCACGCGAGCTGCTCGCCCGCGTTGGCGCCAATCTCGACATGGCGCGGCTGCGACGGGAAGCCGAGCAGCGCCTCGCCGCCGACCTTCAGGCAATGACGCGACTGCGCGAAGTGGGCGAGCGATGCATACGGGCAGGAAGCGAATTCGATCTATGCCTTGAAGACATTTTAGACGCAGCGATCGCGATTACCAAAGCGGACAAGGGCCTTATCCAACTGCTCGACGCCGGATCAGGCACGCTCGAAATCGCCGCTCAGCGCGGGTTCGAGAAGCCGTTCCTCGATTTTTTCACTCACATCGGCGAGGCAGAAGCCTCGGCGTGTAGTGCGGCGCTGCAGTCCGCCGACCGGGTGATCGTGGAAGACGTAGCGCAAAGCGAGATTTTCGCTGGGCAACCCTCGCTCGAGATAATGCTGGAGGCCGGCGTACGGGCCGTGCAATCCACTCCGTTGATCAACGGTGCTGGGAGCATATTCGGCATAATTTCAACCCAGTTCAACCTGCCGCACCTGCCAAGTGAGCGTGAGCTGCGCCTGATGGATCTGTTGGCACAGCAGGCATCGGACTATCTCGAACGCAAAAAAGCCGAGACGGCCGCGCAGGCCCTCTCGGCCGAGCTGCAGCAGATCCTGGACACGTCGGCTACGGGGCTGACCCACTGCAGCCGCGACATGCGTTACGTCTCGGCTAATCCGGCCTTCGCGAGAGTGGCGGGAGTGCCGTTGGAACGGATCACCGGGCGGCCGATCGCGGAAGTCATGGGGGAGAAGGCATTCGGCGCGATTCGCCCCTACATCGAGCGGGCGTTGAACGGCGAGCGTGTCGAATTTGAGATCGAGCTGCCCTGGGCCGCCCGCGGGCCAAAATGGACGCACTGCGTCTATACGCCCTGCCGACAGAGTGGCGGTTCGATCAGCGGCTGGGTCGGATCGGTCAGAGACGTCACGGAACGCCGGCGCTCCCAAGCAAAGCTGCTCGGCCAGCGGCGGATTCTCGAGCTGGTCGCGACCGGGGCCCCATTGATCGACACGCTCGACGAGCTAATGCTGTTTATCGAGTCGCAAGAGGCTGGCATGATCTGCGGGCTGCTTCTCACCGATGACGGCGTGCACTTTCGTCCCGGCAGTGGTCCCAATATACCCTTGAACTATAAGCTGGCCTTGCACGAAGCGATAAAGACCATTCCGATTACAACCCCATATTTCGTGACATGCGCAGAGGCGGCTCATCGTGACTGCATCGCTCTGGTGTCGGACGTCGCGAAGGATGAGAAATATGCGCAGCCGTGGCGTGATCTGATGCTTGCATCGGGCCTTCACGCAGTCCGGTCCACCCCGGTTCGTGCATCGGACGGCCACGTTCTAGGCTGCCTTGCTCTTTATTTTTGCGAACCCCGCGACCCCAATCCCGACGATCTCGATTTGATCGACATCGCTACGCATTTGGCGGCTATCGCCATCGAGCGCAAGCAAGTCGACGAGGCCGTACGGCATTTGAACCTGACCCTGGAGCAGCGCGTCGAGGAGCGGAGCCGGGCGCTAAAAGCCGAGATGGCCGAGCGCCGCAAGGCGGAGGCGATGCTGCAGCAGGCGCAGCGTCTGGAAGCCATCGGCCAGCTGACCGGCGGCGTCGCCCACGACTTCAACAATCTGCTGACGGTCATTCTCGGTAATATCGACCTGCTACAATCCGGGTCGCGCGCGGCTGATGATCCCTCGCGCCTGATCGATGCGATGCAGAGCGCGGCCGAGCACGGCGCCCAGCTGACCAGCCAGTTGCTCGCCTTTTCTCGCCATCAACAGCTGCAGCCGGTTACGGTGTCCGTGCAACGGACGCTCCTCGGCGTCGAGGATCTCGTGCGGGGCGCCGTCAGCGAGGCGGTGACCGTGGAAATATCCGCCGATCCGGCAGCTTGGCCGTCCCGGCTCGATCCGGCGCGCTTCGAATCGGCGATCCTCAACCTCGCGGTCAATGCCCGCGATGCCATGGCGGAGGGCGGGCGGCTCGCTATCACATCGCGCAACGTGACGGTCGGCGATTTTGAGGCCGCGCGGCTCGATGTCGCCCCGGGCGATTATGTTCGCGTTGCCGTTACCGACAGCGGCGCCGGAATGGCCGCAGATGTGCTGCGGCGAGCCTTCGAGCCGTTTTTCACGACAAAGGACATCGGCAAGGGGACGGGTCTCGGTCTCGCACAAGTCTACGGCTTTGCCAAGCAATCCGGCGGGACCGCGACGATCGACAGCACCGTCGGGATAGGCACGACAGTGGCGTTGTATCTGCCGCGAGCCGACGCCGGTGGAACCGAGGAGCAGCCTCTGGCAAGAGAACGGGAGCCGGTTGGAGGTCACGGCAAGACCATCCTAGTGGTCGAGGATCAGCCCGAGCTTTTGCGGCTCATCGGCATGTTTCTCGACGGCCTCGACTATCGCATCCTGACAGCCGCGGACGGGGTTGCGGCGCGCAAGCTGCTGGAAACCGACGAGAAGGTGGACTTGCTTCTGACCGATGCCGTTATGCCGAACGGCGTCAGCGGTCTCGATCTGGCGCGACATGCCCGGCGGCTGCGACAGGATCTCAAGATCGTCATGATGTCGGGGTATGTCCGCGATCCGGCAAGCCGCGCGGATGCCCTGCCGAATATGGTCTTTCTCGAAAAGCCGTTCCGCCGGGCGAAGCTTGCCGAGACCATATCCGTCGCCCTCTACGGTAGCGGGGGGTGAGATCTCCCCAAACATAAAAACCAAACCGGACCCTGCGAGGAAGCCCTCATCGTGCCAAAATCGCGACGTATGATACGCGCAACACAGGTGCTGGTTAAGCGGTTAGGTTCAATTCCCGGTTATTACCCGGTTATGTGTTTTGCTTCCCGGTTCGCGGCAGCATAAATTCCCGGTTCGCTGCTCCGGGACTAGCCTTAAAAGCATTTGATTGGAAAGGGATTTTTTAGGATGGATCGACCGATTACCCCACCCGATCTTTTTTTATCCGGGAAATTTCCCGCAAAACCGCGAATGCACGGGGCGGCAAACCGATGACCGAGGCCGATTTCGACGTCGTGGGGATCGGGGATGCCATCGTCGACGTGATCGCCCATGCCGACGAGGCGTTTCTCGAGCGCGAGGGCCTGGTCAAGGGGACCATGACCCTGATCGACGCGCCGCGCGCCGAGGCGCTCTATCGGATGATGGGGCCGGCGGTCGAGATCTCGGGCGGCTCGGTCGGAAACACGATGGCTGGCATCGCCTCGCTTGGCGGCACCGGCGCCTATATCGGCAAGGTACGCGACGATTTCCTTGGTCAGGTCTACCGGCACGACATGACCGCGTCCGGCATACGCTTCGAGACGCCGGCGGCGACGAGCGGCCCGGGTACCGCGCGCTGCCTGATCCTCGTAACCCCGGACGGGCAGCGGACGATGGGTACCTATCTCGGAGCCTGCGCCGATCTGGGGCCGGCCGACATCGACCCCGACGTGATCGTCGCCGGGCAGGTCACCTATCTCGAGGGGTATCTATTCGATCCGCCGCGAGCCCAGGAGGCGTTTCGCAAGGCCGCCGCAATCGCTCATGCCGCCCGGCGCAGGGTGGCGCTCAGCCTTTCCGACCCGTTCTGCGTCGGCCGCCACCGCGAGGCCTTTCGCGACCTCGTCAATGGCCACGTCGACATCCTCTTTGCCAACGAGACCGAGATCTGCTCGCTCTACGAGACCGCCGACTTCGCCGCCGCTAAGGCGGCCGTGCGCGGCCATGTCGCGATCGCCGCATTGACCCGCAGCGCCGCAGGCAGCGTAATTCTGGCGGACGGCGCCGAGCATGTGATCGCCGCGGCATCGGTGGCGCGGGTCGTCGACACGACCGGCGCCGGCGACCTCTACGCCGCTGGCTTTCTGTACGGCTTGACCCGCGATCTGCCGCTCCCCACCTGCGGCGGGATCGGCAGCCTGTGCGCTGCCGAAATTATCAGCCATGTCGGCGCCCGCCCCGAGACGTCGTTAGCGCGTCTCGTCACCGAAGCCGGTCTGGCCTGATCCTCGTAATCTCTTTACCGCCGGCCGCTGAGCCGGCCGTTTGGCATGGATATCCGCAACATCGCCATCATCGCTCATGTCGACCACGGCAAGACCACGCTGGTCGATGCGATGCTGCGCCAGAGCGGCGCCTTTCGCGCCAACCAGCAGGTCGCCGAGCGGGCGCTCGATTCGAACGAGCTCGAACGCGAGCGCGGCATCACGATTCTTGCGAAATGCACCTCGGTGGTCTGGCGGGAGGTGCGGATCAACATTGTCGACACGCCCGGCCACTCCGATTTCGGCGGCGAGGTCGAGCGCATCCTCAACATGGTCGACGGGGTCCTGGTGCTGGTCGATGCCGCCGAGGGGCCGATGCCGCAAACCAAATTCGTCGTCGGCAAGGCGCTGCGCCAAGGATTGCGTCCGATCGTCGTAATCAACAAGGTCGACCGGCCCGACACCCGGCCGCGCGAGGTCCACAACGAAATCTTCGACCTGTTCGCGGCCCTCGACGCGAGCGAGGAGCAACTCGACTTCCCGACCGTCTTCGCATCGGGCCGCAACGGCTGGGCCGTAGCCGATCTCGATGAGCCGCGCCGAGACTTGGCGCCGCTCTTCGAGCTGATCCTGGCACACGTCCCGCTGCCGCGCGCCGAGCCTGCCGCCCCTTTCGCGATGCTGGCAACGACACTTGATTACGACCCCTATCTCGGCCGGGTGTTGACCGGGCTGATCCATTCGGGGACGGCGCGGGTCAACATGCCCGTCAAGTCATTGTCCCGCGACGGCCAGGTCATCGAGCAGGCGCGGCTAACCAAGCTCCAGGCGTACCGCGGGCTCGAACGGCAGCCGATCGAGGAGGCTCAGGCGGGCGACATCATCGCCGTCGCGGGGCTCGCCTTGACCACGGTCGCCGACACGATCTGCGCGTTGGAAGCCCAGTCACCACTGCCCGCCGATCCGATCGACCCGCCGACATTGGCGATGACCTTTTCGGTCAATGACGGCCCTCTCGTCGGCCGCGAGGGGACCAGGGTGACATCGCGGATGATCGGCGAGCGGCTGTTCCGCGAGGCCGAGGGCAATGTCGCGATCCGCGTCAGTGAAAGCCGGGAGAAGGACGCGTTCGAGGTCGCCGGGCGCGGCGAATTGCAGCTTGGGGTGCTGATCGAGACGATGCGCCGCGAAGGCTTCGAATTGTCGATCTCGCGGCCGCGCGTGCTGTTCACCAAGGACCCGGCGACGGGGCGCCGGCTCGAGCCGATCGAGGAGGTCCTAGTCGATGTCGACGAGGAATTTGCCGGGATCGTCGTCGACAAGCTCGCCCGCCGCAAGGCGGAGATGCAGGAGATGCGGCCCTCGGGCGGCGGCAAGCTCAGGCTCGCATTTCTCGGCCCGACCCGCGGGCTGATCGGCTATCAGGGCGAGTTTCTCGCCGACACCCGCGGCACCGGGGTGATGAGCCGGCTGTTCCACGGCTATATGCCCTACAAGGGGGCGATCGAGGGGCGGCGCAACGGCGTGCTGGTCTCGAATGCCGATGGATTCGCCGTCGCCTATGCCCTGTGGAATCTCGAAGACCGCGGGCCGATGTTTATCGACCCCGGCACCCAGGTTTATCAAGGCATGATCATCGGCGCCCACAGCCGCGGCAACGACCTCGACGTCAACCCGATGAAGGGCAAGCAGCTGACCAACATCCGCACCACCGCCAAGGACGAAGCGGTGCGGCTGACCCCGCCGCAAATCATGAGTCTCGAGCAGGCGATCGCCTATATCGCCGATCATGAGCTCGTCGAAGTCACGCCGAGATCGATCCGCCTGCGCAAGCGGCTGCTCGATCCAAACGAGCGCAAGCGCGCCGGCCGCGCCGCTGCCGCCGCCGCCGAATAGCCTCCTGCCCGCCGACCGGATTTGACTTTGCGGGTCCGCCGGCGGTAACGTTATGTCTTGTTAAAACCGGATTTTGGACCTAATGAGCAGCAAGCGCGACGAAGCAAAATACAAGATCAACCGCCGCCTGGGGGTGAATTTATGGGGCCGGCCGAAGAGCCCGCTCAACCGCCGCGAATACGGTCCCGGCCAGCACGGCCAGCGGCGCAAGAAACCATCGGATTTCGGAACCCAGCTCGCCGCCAAGCAAAAGCTGAAGGGCTATTACGCCAATATCGGCGAACGACAGTTTCGCAAGCTATATGAAGAGGCAGTGCGCCGGCGCGGCGACACGGGCGATAATCTGGTCGAATTGCTCGAACGCCGGCTCGACGCCGTGGTCTATCGCATGAAGCTGGTGCCGACGCCGTTTGCCGCGCGTCAGCTGGTCAATCACGGCCACGTCCTGGTTAATGGCCGCCGCGTCACGATTCCTTCCTTCTCGGTGCGCGATGGCGACACAATCGAACTCAAGGCGAAAGCGAAGCAGATGGCGCTTGTACTCGAGGCCGCGAGCTCCGGCGAGCGCGACGTCCCGGATTATGTCGAGATTGACCACGAGCGTATGAGAGGCCGGTTCATCCGTGCGCCGAAGCCGACGGATGTGCCCTATCCGGTGACGATGGAGCCCAATCTCGTCATCGAATTCTATTCGCGCTGACCGCGCCCACAGTCTCGGTCAAAGCCGCGCCTACGCGCGGCTTTTTTCGTCCGGCGATTTGCTCGACACTGCGGGCGCGAGCGTCCTCGGCGGACGCAACCTCGACAGGCGGTGCGATGCTGACCCTGCACCTCTCCGTTATCTTTTTGCTGATCATCGTCAACGGCTTCTTTGCGATGGCCGAGATCGCTCTCGTGGCATCCCGGAAGGCACGCCTTCAGCCGCTCGCGGAGGTGGGCAATCCCGGAGCGGAGGCGGCTCTCGAGCTGAAAGCGGATCCATCGCGACTGCTCGCGACCGTCCAGATCGGGGTCACCGTGATCGCGATCCTCTCCGGCACCTTTGGCGAGGCAACCTTGGGGGACACGCTGCAGCAAGAGATCGAGAGCTATCAGGGGCTGTTCGCGCGCTACGCCCACATCGTCAGCATGGCGGTCGTCGTGATCGGCATCTCGTATTTCTCGTTGATCCTGGGCGAGCTTGTGCCCAAGCGGATTGCGCTCGTCCATCCCGAGCGCATCGCCGCGGCCCTCGCCCGGATTATGCGGGTGATCGCACGGGTAGGAGCACCGATCGAGTGGTTGTTGAGCGCCTCGACTAATCTGGTGCTCCGCCTGCTGCCATTGCGTGGCCAGAGGACGGCACCGGTCACCGACGAAGAGATCAGCTTCATGCTGCGCGAAGGGGTCGCTACCGGCCACATCCCTGAGGCCGAGACGGCGATCGTCGAGATGGCGCTGCGGCTCGGCGAGCGGCGCGCGAGCGCGGTGATGACGCCGCGGACGCGGATAGAATCGCTCGACCTCGACGACCCGGAGGAGGAGAACCGGCGCAAGATCCGGGACAGCGCCTATTCGCGCTTTCCCGTGGTGCAGGACGGCTCGCAGCAGGTGATCGGCATCGTGCATGCCAAGGATCTGCTGATTGCGGCACTCGCCGGCCGGCCCTTCGATCTGCGGGCCTCAACCCGGCCGCCGCTCTACCTGCCGAACACGGTCACCGTGCTCCGCGTCCTCGAGGCGTTCAAGACCTCGGGAGAGCCGATGGCCCTGGTGGTCGACGAATACGGCGACCTCGAAGGGCTGGTGACCCAGAGCGATATCCTCGAGGCGCTGGTCGGCGACATCACCGGCTCGGCCGATGCCGATCAGCGCGTGGTGCGGCGGGAGGACGGAACCTGCCTGATCGACGGCATGGTCGGGCTCGACGAGCTGCGGCAGGTGCTCGGGGTTTCCCATTTGCCCGGCGAGGATGCCGATTTCCACACGCTCGGAGGCTATGTAATGGCGCGCCTCAACCGCGTGCCGATGGTCGCCGACCGCGTTACCGCTGCCGGTTACCGGTTTGAAGTCGTCAGGATGGATGGCCGACGGGTCGACCGGGTCTTGGTGTCACCGGTCAGCGCCAAAGGCCGGTGATAACGCGGTTTTCTTTAGGGGAGGGATCGGTGACGACGCTCGAGGTGAAATCGGTCGAGCACCTGCTGGGCAGCGGGATTCCCTACGCCTACGCAGTCAAGGCCGGGCCGTGGATCTTTCTGACCGGGCACGAGGCCTTCGATTTCACCGACGGCGTTAGCGAGGCGGTGGCTGGGCCACCGGGGTTCCCGATGTTCGGCCGGCCGCGGTGGCGGCGCGAGGGCGATTTCATCCTAGAGCGGATGCGGCGGATCCTGCAGGAATTCGGCTCCGACCTCGGGCACGGCGTCCGCCTCGACCAGTTCTACCCGACCCCGGCCGCGGTCGACCCGTACCACCTAGCCCGCCGCGCCGCTTTCGGCGACTACATCCCGCCGAGCACCTCGGTGATCATGCAGAGCTGCTTTGGTACCGAGAGCGGCATCTCTTCCTCGCTGATCGCCGTGGTGCCGAGCCCGGAATACGAGATCCGCAAAGTCTATCCGGCGGATGTCACGGCGTCTGCCAGCTCCGGCTTTGTCCCGACCATTGTTTGCAACGACTTTGTCTTTGTCGCCGGGCAGATGGCGAGCGGCCGCGAGCACGGGCTCGACCCGCGCGCCCATGTTCCCGACCACAGCCTCTGGGCCGGCACCGAGATCCGCAAGCAGACCGAATTTATCATTCAGGAACGATTAAGGCCGGCAGTCGAAGCGGCTGGCTCGTCGCTCGAGCGTTCCGTGAAGGCCCAGGTCTACCTTAAGAACGTTGCGGATTTCCCCGACTTCGTCGATGTCTGGACCCAGTGTTACCAAGGCATTCCGTGCGCACTGACGGTCGTGCCGACCAAGGGTTTTGCGATGGTCGGCGGTATCATCGAGATCAATCTGCTGGCACTGACCAATGGCGCAAAACGCGAGAAAGAGGTCGTTGCGGCGGACATTCCGGCGATGGCGGCCTACGGACCGTGCATCAAGGTAGGCGAATTCCTGCTGCCCTCCGGACTGATGGCGATCGGCCGGGATGGCCACATCGCCGGCAAGACCATATCGCCCGGCTTCCCCGGCCTTTCTCATGCCGGATACACCCAGGCCGCCGCAGTTCATGATTATGCCGAGGCCTTGTGCGCGGCTGCGGGCACGTCGTTGGCGAACGTGCTGCGTGCCCAGTATTTCGTATCGGACCCGACGGCATTTCCGGGGATCGCGATGGCCTGGGGCTCCCGTTTCGGCGCTCGGCCGCTGCCCTTTGTCTGCATCCGCACACCGCCCGCGATGCCGGCACCGGGGATGGCACTAAT
>Ga0306923_10004831_pt1 | contig 12984 bp, 9 predicted proteins | sample sta12Can44000108_FD_203841 | JGI IMG/M metagenome (GOLD analysis project Ga0306923, IMG submission 203841) | Lab enrichment of tropical soil microbial communities from Luquillo Experimental Forest, Puerto Rico - statanox.12C.anox.44.000.108 (v2)... | ecosystem: Environmental > Terrestrial > Soil... | reverse complement strand
TTCTTCGGCATGCTCTTGCCGGCCACCGCGAACTTCGCCGCGGCGCCCATCGGCGTCGCCTTCGACGCCTGGCCGCCGGTGTTCGAGTACACCTCCGTGTCGAGCACGAGGATGTTCACGTCGCGCCCCATCGCGATGACGTGATCGAGGCCGCCGTAGCCGATGTCGTACGCCCAGCCGTCGCCGCCGACGATCCAGACCGACTTGCGGACGAGGTAGTCGGCGATGTTCACGAGGAACGCCGCCTCCGGCCCCTTCACCTGGGCGAGCTTCTCCTTGAGGAGCTTCACCCGCCCGCGCTGCTTCTCGATGCCCGCCTCGTCGGACTGGTCGGCGGTGAGGATCTCCTGCACCAGCCCGTCGCCGACGGCGGTGCCCATCGTGCGGAGGAGCTCCTTCGCCTGCTCCGCCTGCTTGTCGATGGCGAGCCGCATCCCGAAGCCGAACTCGGCGTTGTCCTCGAAGAGCGAGTTCGCCCAGGCCGGCCCGCGCCCCGCTTCGTTCTGCGTGTACGGGGTGGTCGGGAGGTTGCCGCCGAAGATCGACGAGCAGCCGGTCGCGTTCGCGATGACGGCGCGGTCACCGTAGAGCTGCGTGAGGAGCTTGATGTACGGGGTCTCGCCGCAGCCGGTGCAGGCCCCCGAGAACTCGAAGAGCGGCTCGAGGAACTGCGTCCCCTTCACGTCGAGCTTCACCTTCGTGCGATCGGGCTCGGGGATCGAGAGGAAGAACTCCCAGTTCTGCCGCTCCTTCTCCTTGAGCGGCATGGCGTCCCTCATGAGGATCGCCTTCTTGCCCTTCTCCGTCTTCGACTCCGCCGGGCAGATCTCGACGCAGAGCGAGCAGCCCGTGCAGTCGTCCGGCGCGACCTGGAGGGCGTACTTGTTGCCCTTCACGTCCGGCGACTTGAAGTCCATCGTGAGGAAGTCCTTCGGCGCCCCGGCGAGCTTCGCCGGCTCGAAGTACTTCGGGCGGATGGCCGCGTGCGGGCAGATGAGCGCGCACTTGTTGCACTGGATGCAGAGGCTCGGCTCCCAGACCGGGATCTCGAGCGCGATGGAGCGCTTCTCCCACTTGGACGTGGCGGTCGGCCAGGTACCGTCGACCGGGAACGCCGAGACCGGGAGGAGGTCGCCCTGCCCGGCGAGCATCAGCGCCGTCACGCGCTTCACGAAGTCGGGCGCGGACTCCGCGACCGCCGGCGGGCGGCGCTTCCCGGTGATCTTCTTGCCCGCGGTGGAGATCTCGTAGAGGTGCGCGAGGGTGTGATCGACGGCGGCGAAGTTCTTCTGCACGACCTCCGCGCCCTTGCGCGAGTAGGTCTTCTCGATCGACTTCTTGATGTGTGCGATCGCCTCGTCGCGCGGCAGGACGCCGGAGATCGCGAAGAAGCAGGTCTGCATGATCGTGTTGATGCGCACGCCCATGCCGGTGTCGCGCGCCACCTTGAAGGCGTCGATCACGTAGAGCTTGAGGTTCTTCTCGAGGATCTGCTGCTGGACCTCGGCCGGGAGGTGGTCCCAGACCTCGTCACGCCCGTACGGCGAGTTGAGGAGGAACGTCGCGCCGGGCACCGCCTGCTCGACCATCTCGTACTTCTCGAGGAAGCCGAACTGGTGGCAGGCGACGAAGTTCGCCTTCGAGATGAGGTACGCGGAGCGGATCGGCCGCGGCCCGAAGCGCAGGTGCGAGATCGTGACCGAGCCCGACTTCTTCGAGTCGTAGACGAAGTAGCCCTGCGCGTAGTTGGGCGTGTCCTCGCCGATGATCTTGATCGAGTTCTTGTTGGCGCCGACGGTGCCGTCCGCGCCGAGGCCGTAGAAGAGGGCCCGGACCACGTCGGCCGGCTCGGTGTCGAACGTCGGGTCGACCTTGAGCGAGGTGTGCGAGACGTCGTCGTTGATGCCGATCGTGAAGTGGCGCTTCGGGCGCGGGTGGCCGAGCTCGTCGTAGACCGCCTTCACCATCGCCGGCGTGAACTCCTTCGAGGAGAGGCCGTACCGACCGCCGATCACCGTGAGCTGGTGGTGGAAGCGGTCGATGTGGGCCTGCTCCGCCTCGCGGAGCGCGGTCACGACGTCCTGGTAGAGCGGCTCGCCGAGCGCGCCCGGCTCCTTCGTGCGATCGAGCACCGCGACTTGGTGCACCGTCCGCGGCAGCGAGGCCATGAACGCGCCGAGGTCGAAGGGCCGGTAGAGCCGGACCTTGACGAGGCCGACCTTCTCGCCCTTCGCGACGAGCGCGTCGACGGTCTCCTGGGCCGTCTCGCAGCCCGAGCCCATCGCCACGATCACCCGCTCCGCCTCGGGGTGGCCGTAGTACTCGAACAGCCGGTACCGCCGGCCGGTGACCTTGGCGAACTGGTCCATCGCCGCCTGCACGTGCCCGGCGGCGGCGGCGTAGTAGGGATTGCAGGCCTCGCGCGCCTGGAAGAAGGCGTCCGGGTTCTGGGCGGTGCCGCGGAGGACGGGGGCGTCCGGCGTGAGCGCGCGGGCGCGGTGCTGCGCGACGAGCTCGTCCGGGATCATCGCGCGGAGATCGTCGTCCGTGAGCTCCTCGATCTTCGCCACCTCGTGGGAGGTGCGGAAGCCGTCGAAGAAGTGGAGGAACGGCACGCGCGAGAGGAACGAGGCGCGCTGCGCGATCGCCGCGAAGTCGTGCGCCTCCTGCACCGACGCGGAGGCGAGCAGGCCGAAGCCGGTCTGCCGCACCGCCATCACGTCGGAGTGGTCGCCGAAGATCGAGAGCGCGTGGCTCGCGACCGCGCGCGCGCTGACGTGCATGCACATCGACGTCAGCTCGCCGGCGATCTTGTACATGTTGGGGATCATCAGCAGGAGGCCCTGCGACGCCGTGAAGGTCGTCGTGAGCGCGCCCGCCTGGAGGGCGCCGTGCACCGCGCCCGCCGCGCCGCCCTCGGACTGCATCTCCGAGACGGACGGCACCGTCCCCCAGATGTTCTTCTTGCCCTTCGCCGACCACTCGTCGGCCCACTCGCCCATGTTGGACGAGGGGGTGATCGGGTAGATCGCGATCACCTCGTTGATCCGATGCGCCACCGACGCGGCGGCCTCGTTGCCGTCCATCGTCATCATTCGCCTGCTGGCCATTCCGATTTTCTCCTCGGGCGGGCTGCGAACCGTCGCGCGCGATTCGTGCGCGGGGCGCAGGCCGTGCGTGGGGTGCGGCAAAACGACCGTTAAGGGACCCGGCACTGTAGCAGATCCCCCGACTCGGATCGCAACGCCCCCGCGCGCGTAAGCCTTCCCCATCACTCGACGAAACCCGATTCTTGCGTCAGTGCGGGTCCCACTTCGGGTCCCACCTCGACCGCGGAACGCCTGCTTGCCCGCCTGGCGCAAAGCATCGCAAGCTCTTGGACCATGGTCAGAAAGGTCGGGACGAGCCGGGTCGTCCGCGAGATCGGCCGCGGCGGCATGGGCATCGTCTTCGAGGCCTTCCAGGACGGCCTCGACCGACCCGTTGCGGTCAAGGTGCTCGACACGAAGCTCCTCCGTTCGAAGGAGGTGGTCGAGCGCTTCCGGCGTGAGGGTCGGGCGTACGCGAAGCTGCGCCACGAGGCCATCGTGGCGGTCCACGACCTCGTCGAGCGCGAGGACGGCCTCTACCTCGTCACCGACTTCGTCGACGGCGCGGACCTCGCCCGCATCGTCGCGACCGGCGGCGCGCTCCCGCCCGACTGCGCCGCGGTCGTGGGCGCGCGCGTCGCCGAGGCGCTCGACTACGTCCACTTCAACGCGCTGCTCCACCGCGACGTGAAGCCGGCGAACGTCATGATCTCGCGCGACGGCGAGGTGAAGCTCATGGACTTCGGCATCGCGAAGGGCGAGGGCGACCTCTCGCTCACGCGCGCCGGGATGCTCGTCGGCTCCCCGTCGTACATGGCGCCGGAGGTGCTCGCCGGGGAGGAGGCCGGGCCCCCCTCCGACGTCTGGGCCCTCGGGGTCTCGCTGTACGAGCTCGTCACCGGCCAGAAGCCGTTCCGCGGCCGGAACGCGGAGGAGCTCTTCGAGGCGATCCAGCGGGGCCGGTTCCGGCGCGTGCGCGCGCTCGCCCCGTCGTGCCCGCGGCGCCTCGCGCGCATCGTGGAGCGCTGCCTCGCGAAGAAGCTCCCCGCGCGCTTCAAGTCCGCGGGCGAGCTCGCCCGCGCGCTCGACGCGTGCGCGGCGCGCGTCCTCGGCAAGGTCCACCCGCGCGCCCGGCTCGTCGCGCTCCTCGCGAACCGCGGCTTCGCGACCGAGGAGATCGCGCTCTCGAAGCTCGACCAGGCGACGCTCCGCGCGACCCGCCTCATGGACTCGCGCGGCTCGGCGACCGCGGCCGAGTTCCCGGTGCGCCGGCGCGGGCGCTTTCGCGCCGCGGTCGCGGCGGCGCTCGCCCTCGCGGCGGGCGTCGCGGTGTGGCTCGTGCGGCTGTGAGGCCGCTTCTGGGTTGACAGCTGTCAGCAGTCAGTCTCCAGCCCACGACCGTCGGGCGCTCCAGCTGATGGCTGAAGACTGACCGTTGATGGCGAGACGTCACCGTCGGCGATAGCAGCTACGATGCCCCGCCGTGCGCGCCCGGATCGTCCTCGTCTACCTCGCGATTGCATCGCTCTGGGGCTCGACCTGGTCCGCGATCCGGATCGGCCTGGCCGACCTTCCCCCGCTGACGTTCGCGGGCACGCGGATGGCGCTCGCAGCGGCGATCCTCGCGCCGATCGCGCTGCGCGGCGGGGCGCTGCGCGTGATCGCCGGGGAGGCTGGGCCGCGGATCGCGCTGGTCGGCGCCTTCCAGATCGCCCTGCCGTACGGGCTGATGTTCGTGGCGCAGCAGTGGGTGCCGTCCAGCCTCGCCGCGATCCTCTTCGCGTCGTTTCCGGTGTGGATCGCGCTCCTCGCCCGCGCGCTGCTGCCCGGCGAGCGGCTCACGCCGGCGAAGCTCGTTTCCGCCGCGATCGGCGTCCTCGGGATCGTCGTCGTGCAGCTCCCGCAGCTCGGGGCGCTCCAGGCGTCGGGCGGGCTCGCCCTCGGGAGCGCCTTGATCGTCCTCGCCTCGATCGTGGTCGCGCTCGCGAACGTGCTCGTCCGCCGCCACCTGGTGGCGGTCTCGCCGCTCGCGATGACCGCCGGTCAGACCGCCATCGGCGCGGCCGCGCTGCTCGCCGCGGCGTTCCTCCTCGAGCGCGGCCGTCCGGTCGCGTTCACCCCCACGGCCGTCGGTGCTCTCCTGTACCTGGCGGTGTTCGGGACGGCGCTCACCTACATCGGCCTCTACTGGCTCGTGCCGCGCGTCCCCATCGCCGCCATCGGCGCGATCCCGCTGCTCGACACGACCGTCGCGGTCTCGATCGGCGCGCTCTGGCTCGCGGAGCCCATCACCTGGCATCTCGCCGCTGGCGGCGCGATGGTGCTCGCGGCCACGGGGCTCGCGAGCCGCGACGCCGGGTAGATGCCGTTTCTTGCGTTCCACGCCGTGTGCGGCACGATTGGTCGCACGCCCCTCGGAGGGCCCATGATCTTCCGCACACCCACGCGGCGGCTCGCGCTCGCGTTCGCCGTCGCCGCGCTCGGCACGGCCTGCCAGAGCCGGATGCCGCTGCCGCCGCCGTCGGTCGAGCCGCCGGTGCAGCCTCCCCCGGTTGACCCGACCGCCTGCGACGCGTGCCACGGCGCGCCGCCCGCGACGGGCGCCCACCTCCTCCACTCCGCCGCCGCGCTTCGACCGGGGCTCGCCTACGGCGATCTCGCCGTGCTCGAGGACTTCGCGACGGGCGGGACGGCATACGGGTTCGGCTGCGGGAACTGCCATCCGCTCGATCCAGCGTTGCACCTCGTCGATGCGGGCGGCGACGGCCTGCCGGACGTCGAGCTCGCGCCGCCGACGGACGGCTCCGCGGCGGGCTCGCTCCGCGCGAGGAACTCGCCGTACGCGAAGTGGGATCCGGCAACGGGCACCTGCAACGGCGTCTACTGCCACTCGAGCGGCCAGGACGTCCCGGCCTACGTCGAGACGCCGCCCTGGACGGCGCCGCCGGGCACGCTCGGCTGCGACGGCTGCCACGGGAACCCGCCGCGCTACCCCTCCGCCGGCGCCGAGAGCGCGGCGCCGAACTCGCACGTGCAGCTGGCGGATGACGGCTGGGAGTGGGGCCACTTCGCTTCGATGCCCGGCGCCTGGCACCCGGGCGGCCCGCTGCACGGGAGCGCGACGGGCGCCGCGGCGCCGATCACCTGCCAGACGTGCCACGCCGACACCGTCGATCCGGCCCAGACCGCGCCCGGCGGCTTCTTCTACCTCGACACCTCCGGCGACTACGCGCTTCCGGGCGGTGCCCCCGGACGGCTGACGAACGCCTTCTGGACGGCGATAGTCCGCTGCACGACCTGCCACGATGGCGTCCTCGCGCCGCTCGGGACCGGCAAGGTGCTCCCGCTCCGGCACGTGAACGGCCGGCGCGACGTCGTGTTCGACACGCGAACCGCGCTCCCATCCGGCTACGCGACGGGGTTGCCGCCGCTCGCCTCGACCGCGGCGATCGCGCCCTACTACGTCGCGCCGTTCAACGCAGACGTCTCCGGGTACGCGCTCCCCTCTGGGACCGAGCTCCGTACCGCCACGAACGGCTCCATCGTCCTCACGGTGAACCTCACCGCCGCGGCGTACGATCCGTCGACACGGACGTGCACGAACGTCGCCTGCCACCTCGCGCGCCAGGCGCAGGTCGACACCGGTGTCCCACTCATCGACCCGCTGCGCTGGGGCGCGCCGTACCTCTACGACACGTCCTGCAACGGTTGCCACCCGAAGTGGTGACGCGGTGGCCGAGGCGTCACGCCTCGACGTATAGGCGCGGCGCGTCCGCCCAGAGCCCCTCGAGATCGTAGAACCCGCGCGACTCGCGGTTCATGACGTGCGCGACGACGTCGCCGTAGTCGACGAGGATCCAGCGCCCCGTCTCGTAGCCCTCGACGCCGACCTTCGCGACGCCCTGCGCCTTCATGGTCTGCTCGACGTGGTCGGCGATCGCCGACGCCTGCCGGTCGGAGTCGGCCGTCATGACCACGAAGTAGTCGGCGTAGCTCGTGAGCCCGCGCACGTCGAGGACGGTCACGTCCTCCGCCTTCTTGTCGAGCGCGGCGTGGGCGATGGCGAGCGCGGTCGGGCGCGCCGGATCAGTGCGGGCGGCGGTCGTGAGCACCTGGGCCGCCACGGCCTCGACGGGTTCCGGAGCCACGGCCGCCGCGGCGGGCCGCTTCGGCCGCGCGGCGCGCTTCGGGGCCGCCGCCCGTCCGCGCGCGTGCGAGACCTTCGGGCCGCGCCCCGCGGTCCGCTTCGCCGGCTTCTTCCCCGCCGCCCGGTTCGTCGCCTTGGCCTTCGCCGTCTTCTTCGTCGCCATTCGCGTCCTTTACCCTCGCACGTGCCCTTCGCCCTGGACGACGTACTTCTGCGTGGTGAGCTCCGCGAGCCCCATGGGGCCGAAGGCGTGGAGCTTCGTCGTCGAGATGCCGATCTCGGCGCCGAGCCCGAGCTCGCCGCCGTCGTTGAACCGGGTCGAGGCGTTCACCATCACCGCGCTCGCCGTCACCTCGCGCTCGAACCTGCGCGCGCTCGCGAGATCCCGCGTCACGATCGCCTCGGTGTGGAGCGAGCCGTACCGGGCGATGTGCTCGAGCGCGCCGTCGAGGTCGGCCACGACGCGCACCGCGAGGATCTTGTCCGAGAACTCCTTGCCGAAGTCCTCGGGCGCGGCCGGCACGGCGGGCACGCCGGCCCGGTGCAGGATGGTGAGCGCCGTGGGGTCGCAGCGGAGCTCCACCTGGGCGGCGGCGAGCGCGCGGCCGACGGCGGGCAGGAGCGCCGCGGCGGCGTCGCGGTGGACGAGGAGGCACTCGACCGCGTTGCAGACCGCGGGGCGCTGGACCTTCCCGTTCATCGCGAGCGCGACGGCCTGGTCCTCGGGCGCGGACGCGTCGAGGTAGAGGTGGCACACGCCCTGGTAGTGCTTCACCACGGGCACGCGCGAGCGCTCCGCGACCGCGCGGATCAGCGACGGGCCGCCCCGGGGGATGGCGAGATCGATGAGGTCGTCGAGCTGGAGGAGCTCGAAGGTGGCCTCGCGATCCGTCGTCGGGACCACCTGGGCGCTCGCGGGCGGGAGCCCCGCCGCGGCGAGCCCGTCCGCGAAGGCGCGCGCCAGCGCGAGCGACGAGCGGAGCGCGTCCGAGCCGGGGCGGAGGATGGCAGCGTTGCCGCTCTTCACGCACAGCGCCGCCGCCTCGATCGTCACGTTCGGCCGCGCCTCGTAGACCATCAGCACGACGCCGAGCGGGATCCGGACCTTCTTCACCTCGAGGCCGTTCGGCCGCCGCCAGCTCGCCGTGACCTCGCCGACCGGATCCGGGAGCGCCGCCACCTCGCGGAGCGCGGCGGCGATGCCTTCGAGCCGCTTGCCATCGAGCGAGAGCCGGTCGACGAACGCGTCCGTCTGCCCCGCCCGGCGCGCCGCCTCCACGTCCTTCGCGTTCTCCTGGAGGATCTCGTCCGCGTGGCGCGCGATCGCGTCCGCGGCCGCGCGGAGCGCCTCGTCCTTCTGGCGCGTTCCCGCGTGGCCGAGCGCGCGCGCCGCGCCCCGCGACGCCTCGGCGAGCCTCCGCATCTCGGCGGCGAGCGTCTCGCTCTCGGGCTTGCGCATGGTCTTCACTCCCGGACCGGCTCGAACACGACGAGATCGTCCCGGTGGACGATCTCGTCGAGGTACTTATAGCCGAGCGCGCGCTCGATCTCGCTCGTCTTCAGGCCGGCGATGCGCCGGACCTCCTCCGCGCCGTACCCAGCGAGCCCGCGCGCGAACGGGCGGCCGCGCTCGACGGCGATGTCCACAGGGTCGCCCACGCCGAACTGCCCCTCCACCGCGCGCACCCCGGAGGGGAGGAGCGAGCGCTTCTGCTCCATCAGCGCGCGGCGGGCTCCCGCGTCGACCAGGATGATCCCCTTCCCCTTCGCCGCCGCGGCGAGCCACCCCTTGCGCGCCGGGAGCCGCTCCGACGCCCGCGCGAACACCGTGCCCACCCGCTCCCCGGCGAGGAGCGCCGCGAGCGCGTGCGGGCGCCGGCCGGAGAGGAGCGCGGTCGCGACCCCCTGGGTGGCCAGGCGGCGCGCCGCCTTCACCTTGGTCGCCATGCCGCCGACGCTCCGCTCGGAGCCAGCGCCGCCCGCCATCCGCTCCACGTCGGCGGTGACGCGCGGGACGTCGTGGAGGAGCTTCGCGCCCGGCTCGGCCGGGCTCCGGTCGTAGAGCCCCTCGACGTCGGTGAGCATCGCGACGAGCTCCGCCTCGACGCACCCCGCGACGAGGCCCGCGAGCGTGTCGTTGTCGCCGACCTTGATCTCCTCCACCGCGACGGTGTCGTTCTCGTTCACCACGGGGACGACCCCGGCCTCGAGCAGCTTCTCGAAGGTCCGGCGCGCGTTCAGGAACCGCTTGCGCGAGGCGACGTCGTCCGCGGTGAGGAGCACCTGCGCGACGACGATCCCGTGCGCACCGAGCGCGTCGCCCCAGGCGGCCATGAGGTGCGGCTGGCCCACGGCGGCGCAGGCCTGCTTCGTGGGGATGTCCCAGGGCTTGCCCTTGACGCGCTCGAGGCCGAGCCGCTCCGCTCCGAACGTCACGGCGCCGGACGAGACCAGCACGAGCCGCCGCCCGCGGGCGAGCTCGGCCAGCTCCGCGCCGAGGCGCGCGCAGTTCTCGCGGTCGAACCGGCCCCTCGCGTCCGTGAGGGTGCCGGTCCCGACCTTCACGACGAGCCGCTTCGTGCGGGAGAGGGTGCTTCGAGGCATCGGGGTTGGACATTCTAACCGGAAACGGGCCGCGACCGCGCCGGTCGCGGGACCCGAGCCCGAGCCCGAAGGTCGGGCGCGGGCTCTTTCACGGGAAAGCCTTCACGGCAGGCGGTAGCTGACGGAGGCCGCGATCGGCATCAGGCTCGGCCCTGCGGCCGACGAGATCTGGAAGTAGACGAAGTAGGCGTACTGGGCGGCGTCGACCTTCCGGTCCTGCACGACGTCGGTCGTCGCGCGCCGGATCTCGCCCTTCGCCCCCTCCGTCGCGACCCCGGCGAGGACGACGTCGTCGGAGCGATACAGGTACGCGGCGCCGTCCAGCCGCGGATCGACGTCCCAGAACACGTACGTGAAGCCGGTGATGATCGCGCCGTCGGGGAGCGGCACCGGGGCGACGAGGAAGTCGTCCTCGCCGTCGGTCTGGTACCGCCCGACACCGCCGGGGACGCTCCCCTGCGCTGTGCCCGTCGAGGACACGCGCGGGACCGCCGTGAGCGCCGCGACCGACACGACGCCGCGCGGGAGCCTCTGGCAGACGACCGTCCCGTCCGCGCCGACGACGCGGATCGCCGACCCCGGCGCGCAGGTCCCGGTGATGCGCGCCTGCTTCGACTCGAGCTCGCGGACGGTGCGGACGATCTCGTTCGAGTGGATCTCGATCGCCTTCGTCACCGCCTCGGGCATCCGCTCGAGCGCCAGCTTGCCGGACGCGATCCGGGTCGCGTCGATCGGCTTTCCGCCCGGGTACTCGGTCGAGAGGGGCGGTGGCGCGGCGGACACGGCGCGGGAGCCGGGCGCGAGCGCGGTCCAGGCGAGCGCGCCGAACGCCAGGGCCACCGCGATCGCGGCCAGGGCGAAGGGCTTCGGGCGCATGCCCGCTTGTACCCTGGCCGGGCGGGGGGCTTCAACGCGGCGTCACGTTCGCGTCACGCCCCCGCGACGCCGCGTCCGATCTGGACGACGCCGAAGGCGAGCAGCGCGAGGCCGGACAGGACGCCGAGGCCGCGCTGGAACGACGGCCCGAGCCGGCGCGCCGCCCCCGCGAGGAAGACGAGCGCGGCGTTCCCGCCGGTGAGGAAGGCGTAGAACCCGGCGAGGAAGAGGAGCGCGCGCGGCGGCGCATCCTTCCAGGCGGTCGCGAGCACCGGGCCGCCCACGAGGCTCCAGAAGATCCACGCGTTCGGGTTCGTGAGGTTCACGAGCGCGGCGCGGAGGAACCCGCGCGGCGGCGCGCCCGCCTCGGCCGGCGCGGCGCGGACGAGGACGGCGCGGAGCGTCGCGGCGGCGAGCCAGAGGACGACGGCGCCGCCCGCGATCTGGAGCGCGCGGAGGAGCCCGGCGGGGAGCTGCGCGAGCACCGCGAGCACGACGGCGATGACGATCGGATCCGAGACGAACGGCACGAGCGCGACCGGCATCGTGCGGGCGGCGCCGTTCTTCGCCGACTGCGCGAGCAGGTAGGCCTGGAACGGCCCGGGCTGCGCGGCCGCGGAGAACCCGAGCGCCGCGCCGGTGAGGAAGAGCGTCACGGAGGGCGAGGCGTACACCGTTCGGCGGCGCGCGTCGAGCGGGGGCGCGCGGCGCAGGCTCGCCGGGTCGCGGCGCGCCTACCTCGCCGTCAGCTTCAGCCCCATGTCGATCATCGCGAGGAGCGCCTCGGCGTTCCCCTTCGCGTCGTTCACGGGGTGGTGGTCGTGGCTGGTCTTCCTGAGGTGCTTCCACTGCGCGTACGCGTCCTTCACCATGCCGCAGTAGAGGTCGCCGATGCGCCGGCCGCTCCAGCCGAAGGGGTTCCTGCCCAGGTACGTGTGGAAGTACCAGTTCACGAACTGCCAGTCGTAGGCGAGGTTGTCCGAGAAGAAGACCGGCTTCCCCCGGCTGGTCTCGAGCACCCAGCGCTCGAAGGCGGCCATCACCTCGCCGGGCTCGTCGAAGCGCAGGTGCTCGTCGCGCGTGACGCCGGAGATCGCGAGCGCCTCGGGCAGCCAGGCATCGGAGATCGGCCGGGTGCGCCCGAAGAACGTGCGGCCGAGGCCGGGCTCGACCAGCACCGCGCCGAAGGAGACCATCGAGTACTTGCCGGGGATGGGCCCGTCCGACTCGACGTCGACGACGTAGAGCGACATGCCCGTCTCCTAATCGGCCTCGACGTAGTCGAGATCGACCCCGAAGGTCTCCCGGAGCCGGAGCGCGGAGAGGATCGCGAGCAGGAACCAGAACGCCCCCACCGCGAGCGCCGCCTGGAACAGGCCGAGGCTGGGGCGGAGCGCGAGGAACATCACGTTCACCACCGCCACGAGCCCCCGCACGAAGTTGGGCACGGTCGTCGCGACGGTGGCGCGGATGTTGGTCCCGAACTGCTCCGCGGCGACGGTGACGAACACCGCCCAGTAGCCGCCCGCGAACCCGAGGAGCCCGCAGAGCGCGAGGAGCCGCGCCGGCGAGGCGCCGCGCCCGGCGAGGAAGTAGAGGGCGTTCGCGCCCGCGAGCAGGAGGATGAAGAGGAGCACGACCTTCCGGCGGCTCCGGAGCGCCTGGGACAGGAGGCCGGAGGTGAGGTCCCCCGCGACGAGGCCCGCGTAGAACGCGGCGACGGCGTCGCCGGCGGAGACCGGCCCGGTGACGCCCAGGGCGCGGGCGAACTCGGGGGCGAGCGCCACCAGGATCTGGTTCGAGAACCAGATCGGCATGGCGATCAGGATCGACGCGGCGTACCGCCCGAAGCGATCCCAGCTCCGGAAGAGCGCGAGGAAGTCGCCGCGCGCGACGTCCGTGCGCCGCAGCGCCTCGAACATGCGCGACTCGCGGACCCCGATCCGCAGCGCGAGCAGCACGAGGCCGAGGCCGCCCCCCACCCAGTACGCGGCGCGCCAGTCCATCGTGCGGGCGACCACGTTCGCCGCGATCGCGCCCGAGACGCCGATCGCCGCGACCAGCATCGTCCCGTAGCCGCGGAGCCGCGCGGGCAGGACCTCTGCGACCAGCGTCACGCCAGCCCCGAGCTCGCCCGCGAGCCCGAGCCCCGCGACGAACCGGAGCAGCCGGTAGGCGGTGAGGTCGGTCACGAACCCGTTCGCGATCGTCGAGAGCGAGTAGAGGGTGATCGAGCCGAAGAGGATCTGCAGCCGCCCGAGCTTGTCT
>Ga0306923_10004829_pt1 | contig 12985 bp, 14 predicted proteins | sample sta12Can44000108_FD_203841 | JGI IMG/M metagenome (GOLD analysis project Ga0306923, IMG submission 203841) | Lab enrichment of tropical soil microbial communities from Luquillo Experimental Forest, Puerto Rico - statanox.12C.anox.44.000.108 (v2)... | ecosystem: Environmental > Terrestrial >... | reverse complement strand
AGCGCCGTGGTGTGCCACTGGGTGAAGCGGACGCCCGCGGCGGCGATCCGGTCGATGTTCGGCGTCTCGATCGGCCCGCCGTAACAGCTCATCGCGGAGAAGCCGACGTCATCCAGCACGATGTAGACCACGTTGGGCGCGCCGTCGGGTGCCTTGGGCGGCTCAAACGGCGACCAGTCAGGCACCGAATCCCGGATATCCACGTTGATGGTGCCCTTGAACGGCTTGCTCATCTCACCCTCCCAGCTGAGTGCCCACGGCCCACGAGCCTGACACCTGGTCGCGAAGCAGGCATCACCCAATGCGGATGAGAGGCTCGGGGGGCGGCGCTGCCGTGAGCAGATCTGCCCACAGCAGCGGGCGGAGGTTTCAAGCACGGCCGTGCCGCAGGCTGGAAGCATGGCTCAAGACGAGAAGCAACCCCTGTTCAGCGAGCGGGTACGGGAGCAGCTTCTGCTGCAGCGGATCCTCGTGCTGGACGGGATACTTGACGACGACAACGGAACGCTGCTCGCGACGCAGCTGCTGACCCTCGCGGTGGAGGACCCGGCCGCCGGCATCGCGCTGTGGATCAACTCCCCCGGCGGCTCGGTCCCGTCCATGCTCGCCATCCGGGACCTCATGCGGCTCGTGCCGTGCGACGTCTCGACCCTGGCGCTCGGGCTGGCCTGCAGCGCCGGGCAGTTCCTGCTCTCGGCCGGGACCAAGGGCAAGCGGTTCGCGCTGCCGCACGCGCGCATTCTCATGCACCGCGGCTCGGCCGGCATCGGCGGCAGCGCGGTGGACCTCGAGGTCCAGGCCGATGACCTGAGATACACGGTTGACACCGTGCTCGGGCTGATCGCGGAGGACACCGGCCAGCCGGTGGAGCGCATCTTCGACGACTCGCTGCACGACCACTGGTACACGGCCGGCGAGGCCCGCGAGTACGGATTCATCGACGAGATCGTCGGGTCGTTCGACCAGATCACGCCGTCCAGAAAGCACCGGATCGGGCTGAAGGGGAGCACAGCATGAGCAGTTACACGATCCCCAATGTGATCGCTCAGCATCCGCGGGGCGAGCGGATCATGGACGTGTACTCGCATCTGCTCACCGAGCGGATCGTGTACCTCGGCACGGCCATCGATCCAGGCGTGGCCAACACCCTCATCGCGCAGTTGCTGCACCTGGAGGCCGAAAGCCAGGAGCAGGAGATCAACCTGTACATCAACTGCGAGGGCGGGGACCTGCCGTCCATGCTCGCGGTCTACGACACCATGCGGTACATCCAGGCGCCGGTGGCCACCACCTGCGTGGGCCAGGCGATCGGCGTCGGTGCCGTGCTGCTCGCGGCCGGGACGGCGGGCAAGCGGTCCCTGCTGCCGCACGCGCGGGTGGTGCTGCACCAGCCGGCCGCGCAGGGCCGCGGGCCGATCCCGGACCTGATCCTGCAGGCGGACGAGGTGGTGCGGATGCGCGCCGAGATCGAGGCGATCCTGTCCGCGCATACCGGCCAGTCCGTGCCGACCCTGCGCGCCGACACCGACCGGGATCGGGTCCTCACCGCGCAGGCGGCGCTGGCCTACGGGATCGTGGACCAGGTGCTGGGGCAGCGATCAGCGGACGCTGTCGCGGCAGGTGATCCGGCGCGGGTCTAGGCCGCGAGTGACAGCATGACCGGGCCGGACGAGGGCCGGATGCCCGGCAGGCGGCGCAGGTCACCGGACACCTGCTCGGTCAGCACGGTGAGCGTGGTGCCCAGCGCGCCGGCCAGGGCCGCGATCATCTCGCTCGACGGCTCCTTGCGGCCGCGCTCGATCTCGGACAGGTACTGGGGCGAGATCCCGGCCCGGCCAGCCGTCTCGGCCAGGGTTTCACGCTGATCCAGGCGCAGCGTACGCAGACGCTGACCGAGCACCTCCCGCCACAGGGGCTCGGGAGGAGGCTCCCGGCGCAGCGGGACGACGTTCGCGTACTCGGCCATAACTCAGCGTACGGGCAGACAGCCGCCCGTACGCTGAGGTTTCGCTGCCAGCAGACTCCTTGGCTACTGAGCCGCGATGGCGGCCAGGATGTCGAGCTTGGCCGCCCGGCGGGCGGGCCAGCTGGCCGCGATCAGGCCGAGCACGGCCGCGATGACCAGGAAGATCACGAGACTGGAGATGGGCACCACGGTGTCGGTAATGCCCTGGTTCTTCAGCGACGCGACCAGCGCGACGCCCATGCCGGTGCCGATGATGATCCCGATGACGGCGCCGAAGACGGCCAGGATCACCGATTCGGACCGGATCATGGTCCGGACCTGGCGCCGCCGCATCCCGACCGCGCGGAGCAGGCCGATCTCACGGGTGCGCTCGAAGACCGAGAGCATGAGGGTGTTCACGATCCCGATGAGCGCGATGAGCACGGCCAGGGCGAGCAGGGCGTAGACCAAGCCCAGTAGCTGGTTGACGCTGCGCACCTGAGCCTGCTCGAACTGGGCCCTGGTCTGGACCTGCACGTTCGGGAACGGCGCCATGGCGTTGGTGACGGCGTTGTCCACCGCGGTGCTGCCATTGGTACGCAGCAGCAGGGCGCCCGGCGACTGGGCCGGGTAGTGGGACAGGAAGAACGCCGAACTGACCAGGTAGCTGCCGATCAGGGCGTTGGTCTCGTAGATCCCGCCGATGCGCATGGTGGCCGGACCGGTCAGGGCGAATCTGACCGGCACGGTGTCACCGACCGCCAGGTGCTTGTTCTGCGCGGTGGTCGAGTCGATCAGCAGTTCACCTTGGGCCAGCGCGGCCGAGGTGCCCGATGTCATGCGCAGGATCACCGTGCTGGCCAGGTTGTCCGTCGATACCGCGGTGAGCTGGGACAGCGAGTTCTGGAACTTGAACTGCCCCTGGTAGACGGTGCTGGTCGCGGTCACGCCGGGCACGGCCGAGGCGAGCGAAACCGCCGAGTTGCTGAGTTCCCCGGACCCGGTGGGGGTCATGATCAGATCGGCGCTGATCGCCTGGTCGGCGCTGCTGGTGGCCGACCGCGACAGCGAGGCACCGAACACCGACATCGCGGCGACCAGGGCCAGGCCGACCATGAGCGCGGAGGCGGTCTGGGCGGTACGCCGGGGACTGCGCATGGAGTTCTCCCGCCCGAGCTTGCCCGGTTCCCCGAGCAGCCGGGCCAGCGGACGCCCGATCACGCTGGACAGCGGGCGGGCGAGGGCCGGGAGCAGGGTGGCGGTCCCGATGAAGATGGCCACCGCGCCGACGCCGACGAGCGCGATGGCGGGCTTGGCCAGCCCGATGGCCAGCGTGATCACCCCGATCAGGGCCAGCGCGGTACCGCCGATGAACCGGCGCCGGAGGGAGGCCGTGGGGCCGGACCGGCGGTCATCCAGCGCGGCGACCGGCGGGATGCGCACGGCGCCGCGGGCCGGTCCGAGCGCGGCCACGACCGTCACGCCGACGCCGACCAGCAGCCCGACCACCACGGTGCGCGGCGCAAAGACCAGCGAGCCGGGCGGCAGGGTGATCCCGAACCCGCGCAGCAGCGCCTGCAGTCCGAGCGCGGCCAGCACGCCGAGACCCAGGCCGATCACCGAGGACACCAGCCCGGTGATGGCCGCCTCGCCGAGCACGGAACGGAATATCTGGCGGCGGTTCGCCCCGACGATCCGCAGCAGGGCCAGCTCCCGGGTCCGCTGCCCGACGATGATCGAGAACGTGTTGAAGATGGTGAAGCCGCCGACGAACAGCGAGATGAACGCGAAGACCAGCAGCGCCGTGGAGAAGAAGGACAGCGCCTGGTCGATCGAGTTCGTGCTCTCGTTCACCACGGTCTGCCCGGTGACCACCTCCACGCCCGGGGGCAGGACCTTGGCGATGGCCTGCTGGACCGCGGACTTGCTAGCGCCCGGCGCGGCCACCACGTTGATGGTGTCGAGCTTGCCGGTCTCCTGGGCGATGGCCTGCGCGGTCGGCAGCGTGAACGCGGCCAGGGTCGCCCCGGCCAGGTTGTTCGCCGTCCCGAACTCGGCGATGCCGGTGATGGTGAAGGTCCGGGTCGGCCCGGCGGTCAGGATGCGGACCTGCTGCCCCACACTGAAGTCGTACTTCTGGGCGGTGCCGGCGTCCATCACCACGTCGTCGGGGGTGGTCGGCGGGCCGCCGGCGATCAGGTGCAGGACCGAAAGCTGCGGATCCGAGACAAAGCTCACGCCCAGGGTCGGCGCGCCGCCGGTCTGGATCGCCTTGCCGTCGTGGTTGATGAACTGGGCGTAGCCGGTGACCTGGCCCTCGGCGGCCGATACGCCGGGCACGCCGCGGACGGTGCCCAGCAGCGACTCGGGCAGACCGTTGCGGACCGCGTTGCCGCCGCTGCCGAGCTGGGCGACACCGCGGACCTGGAAGTCAATCTTGGAGTAGATGTTGCCGAACAGCTCGGTGAAGGTGTTGTGCAGGGTGTCGGTCAGGACGAACGTCCCGGAGATGAAGGTGACGCCGAGCACGATGGCCAGCGCGGTCAGGCCCAGCCGGAGCTTGTGGGCCAGCAGGCCCTTGATCGTGACCTTCCACATGTCAGGCCCCCAGGGTCCGCATCCGCTCCAGGACGGAGTCGGCGGTCGGCTGCTGGAGTTCGCCCACCACTGTGCCGTCGGCCAGGAAGACGACCCGGTCCGCGTACGCGGCCCCGCGCGGGTCGTGCGTCACCATGACGATCGACTGGCCGAACTCGGTCACCGAGCGCCGCAGGAACGCGAGCAGGTCCGCGGAGGCGTTGGAGTCGAGGTTGCCGGTGGGCTCGTCAGCGAAGATGAGGTCAGGCTTGCTGATCAGCGCCCGGGCGCACGCGACGCGCTGCTGCTGACCGCCCGACAGCTCACTGGGGCGGTGCGTCAGCCGGTCGCCGATACCCAGCTCCTTGACCAGGTAACCGAGCCACTCCTGGTCGACCTTCTTGCCCGCCAGCGCGGCGGGCAGGGCGATATTCTCGGCCGCGGTCAGCGTCGGGACCAGGTTGAAGGACTGGAACACGAAGCCGATCCGGTCCCGGCGCAGCCGGGTCAGGCCTGAGTCGTCCAGGGTCCCGATGTCCAGCCCGCCGACAAACGTCTGCCCCGATGTGGGCCGGTCCAGGCCCGCCATGCAGTGCATGAGCGTCGACTTGCCCGAGCCCGACGGGCCCATGACGGCCGTGAACCGGCCACGCTCGAAGGCCACCGTGATACCGGCCAGGGCGTGCACGGCCGCCTGGCCGACCCCGTACGTCTTGGCTAGCGCAACCGAGTGCGCCGCAGGCGCGGCCTGCGTATGCTCGGTCAGCGCCGCAGATGTGGGTTCCATTTCCCCTCGTTTTCCCCTCGTTTCCCCTGAACTCCTGAACTGCTAGTACCGATAGCGTCGCAACAGAGCACCCGGACGCGCATCGACCGGCCAGCCAGTTCGCGGGCTGATCCGCCCGGTGGACCGGACGGCTGAAGCCCATCCACCGATCGACTGACCCCGAGCTGAAGTGCTGGCCCCGGAATGACGATAGCTGCACCGAGGCTCGCGGGCCATGCGTTAAACGGAGGGATCAAGGGTGGAGCTCCCGGCGGACGTAGCCCGGCTGCTGGGACTTCTGCGGGCGGAGTTGACCACACGCGGCGGGCTGGCGGGAATCTACCTGTACGGCTCCCTGACCACGGGCGACTTCAGCCCGGCCCGCAGTGACATCGACGTGGTGGTCATGGTCAAGCGCGACCTAGATCAGGCCTCGATCGCCGAACTCCGCCAGCTTCATACATCGCTGGCCAGCTCGGATGATCCGGCCGGCCGGCTGCACTGCCTCTACGTGGCGGCCGCGACCGCGGCGGATCCGGATCGCCTGTGCCCGTACTGGTACGGCGACCGGATGACGCGGTGGCAGCTGAAGGTGATCACCCGGGCGGAGCTGGCGTGGGCCGGGGTGGCGCTGTACGGTCCCTGGCCGCCGCCTGCCCTCCCGCCGGTATCGGCGGCAGAGGTACGGGCCGCGGTGCGGGCGGAGATCGGCGGTTACTGGCGGCGGATGGCCGGGCGGCGCAGGTACTGGCTGCACGACAGCTGGGTCGATCTGGGGCTGACCGCGCTGCCGCGCAGTGCGGCGGTCCTGACCTCCGGCGAGCTGATCACCAAGACCGAGGCGATCAACCGCCTGGCCGGGTTCGGGGTCCCGGTGGATCTCGCGGCGGAGATCCGCCGCCGCCGGGCCGGCCAGGTCGTGCCGCTGACCGCGCGGCAGAGGATCCGCCGCGCCCGGCTGGTCCGGCGGATCATGACAGGCGGGGTGCGGCGGCTGAGCGGGTAGGGGGAACGTGTCCGAGGTCACGCACCAGGCTCCGTTCCGTCGAAATTTCTGAGCCCGCTGGGCGCGATAATAGGTAGATGGGAGGCCAGAACGCCGCGGACCGGATTCGCGGGCGGATCGGCGCGGCGATCATCGAGCGGATCGCCGGGCCGCGGGCCGCGTCGCGCGGGCGGCCGGCCGATCCGTCTCCGGGCGAGCGCTGGTTCGCCGAGGACCGGCCGATCCGCCAGGTGCACAGTGATTCGGCCATGTTCATCGGCGCGATCAGGGCCCTGCTGCTGCAGTCACTGCACCCGCTGGCCATGGCCGCCGTCGCCGAGCATTCGGACTACCGCGGCGACCCGTGGGGGCGGTTGCAGCGGACCAGCCACTTCATCGGGGTCACCACGTTCGGCCGGACGCAGGACGCCAAGCAGGCGATCGCCCGGGTCCGGGCCATCCATAAGCGCGTCACCGGGACCGCGCCCGACGGGCGGCCGTACGCGGCTTCTGACCCGCACCTGCTGACCTGGGTGCACGTGGCTGAGGCCGACAGCTTCCTGCGGGCCCAGACCAGCTTCGGTACCCGCCCCCTGGATAAGGCCGGGCGCGACGGGTACGTGGCCGACATGGCCATCATCGGCGCCGAGCTCGGAGTCCCCGACCCGCCGCGGACCGAGGCCGAGCTGGCCGACCGGATCCGGGCCTACCGGCCCGAGCTGGCCGCCACCGCCGAAGCCAGAGAGGCGGCCCGGTTCCTGCTGCTGCGTCCCCCGCTCCCGGTGATCGCCCGGGCTCCGTACGGGGTGCTAGCGGCGGCCGCGGTCTCACTCCTGCCCGGGTGGGCCCGGCGGCCGCTTTACCTGCCGAGAATGCCGGTGACCGAGACCGTCCTGGTCCGTCCGGCCGGGCACGCCATGGTCCACGCCATCCGCTGGGCCATCACGGCGCCTCGTCCGGCTCCGGCTGCCTAATCCCCCATGAGCCACGTAAGGTCACGCAGACAACCCAGATGCCGGGTCCCACGCAGGAGAGACAACCATGACCAGCGCAGACTTCCCTGATAATCAGCAGAAAACGAGCCTCCCGGAGCTAGCCGCCTGGGTCCGGCAGATCGCGGAGCTGACCAAGCCCGAAGCGGTGGTCTGGTGCGACGGCTCGCAGGAGGAATGGGACCGGCTGACCACCTTGCTGGTCGAGAACAAGACGTTCATCAGGCTCGACCCGGAGCTGCGGCCCAACAGCTTCTGGTGCGCCTCGGACCCCGGTGACGTGGCCCGGGTCGAGGACCGGACGTTCATCTGCTCGGAGCGGGAACAGGATGCGGGGCCGACCAACAACTGGATCGCGCCGGCAGAGATGCGCAAGACGTTCGCGGAGATCTTCGACGGAAGCATGCGCGGCCGGACTATGTACGTCATCCCGTTCTGCATGGGCCCGCTGGGAAGTTCGATCTCCCAGCTCGGGGTCGAGATCAGCGACTCGCCGTACGTGGCGACCTCGATGCGGATCATGACCCGGATGGGGACGCCCGCGCTGCGCTCGATCGAGGAGAGCGGGTCGTTCGTCAGGTGCGTGCATTCGGTGGGGGCGCCGCTTTCGCCCGGTCAGGCGGACGTGCCGTGGCCGTGCAACCCGGTCAAGTACATCTCGCACTTCCCGGAGAGCCGGGAGATCTGGTCCTACGGATCGGGCTACGGGGGGAACGCGCTGCTCGGCAAGAAGTGCTACGCGCTGCGGATCGCCTCGGTGATGGCGCGGGACGAGGGCTGGCTGGCCGAGCACATGCTCATCCTGAAGCTGACTCCCCCATCTGGATCACCGCGATACGTGGCGGCGGCGTTCCCGTCCGCGTGCGGCAAGACGAACCTGGCCATGATCCAGCCCACCGTCCCCGGGTGGAAGGCGGAGACCATCGGTGACGACATCGCCTGGATGCGGTTCGGCGCGGACGGGCGGCTGTACGCGATCAACCCGGAGGCCGGCTTCTTCGGCGTGGCGCCGGGCACGGGCATTAAGACCAACGCCAACGCGGTCGCGGCCATGTGGGGCAACACCATCTTCACCAACGTGGCCCTGACCGACGACGGCGACGTGTGGTGGGAGGGCCTGACCGAGGAGCCGCCCGCGCACCTGACCGACTGGAAGGGCCGGGACTGGACGCCGGACTCGCCCGAGCCGGCCGCGCACCCCAACTCCCGGTTCACCACCCCGGCCGACCAGTGCCCGATCATCGCGCCGGAGTGGGACGACCCGGCCGGCGTGCCGATCTCGGCGATCCTGTTCGGGGGGCGGCGGGCCACCACGGTGCCGCTGGTGATCGAGTCGTTCGGCTGGGATCACGGGGTGTTCCTCGGGGCCAACGTGGCGTCGGAGAAGACCGCCGCGGCCGAGGGCACGGTCGGCGAACTGCGCAGGGACCCGTTCGCGATGCTGCCGTTCTGCGGCTACAACATGGGCGACTACTTCGGTCACTGGCTGGCGCTCGGCGCGGCCGCCCCGGAGCCGGCCAAGCTGCCGCGGCTGTTCTACGTCAACTGGTTCCGCAAGGACGATTCCGGGCGGTTCGTGTGGCCCGGGTTCGGCGAGAACAGCCGGGTGCTGAAGTGGATCATCGAGCGGCTGTCCGGCGACGCGGAAGCGGTGGCCACGCCGGTCGGGAACCTCCCGGCGCCGGGTGCGCTCGACCTCGACGGCGTGCGGCTCAGCGAGGCCGACCTGGACCTGCTGCTCACGGTGGACCCCCAGGATTGGAAGCTGGAGGCGGACCGGATGCCCGAGTTCTTCGGGATGTTCGGCGAGCACCTGCCAGCGCGGCTGTGGGAGTTGCATCAGGACCTGGTCGACCGCCTCGGCTCGAGCTGAGTTTGCTTCTCGGGCTGGGTGGCAGCGGCGGCTTGGGTGGCTCTGGCTCTGGCGGGGTGGAATGAAACCCGGGTTTCACCTCGCGAGGGCGTAGTGAAACCCGGGTTTCATCTCGTTTGCGGCCGAGCCGTTTGCTGCCGGGGAGCTAACCGGTGATTCTGGTCGGATAAGTTAGGATTAGGTATCGTTCGGGGGATAGGTTCCAGCGAGACCAGATCCGTTCTCCCGAGAGGAAACGTGAGCAGCACCGACACCTTCGTAGCCAACGCCGAGCGGTACGCCGCGAGCTTCGACAAGGGCGACCTGCCGCTCCCGCCCGCCTCGCACGTCCTGGTGGTGGCCTGCATGGACGCCCGGCTCAACCCCTACGGGGTGCTCGGCCTGTCCGAGGGTGACGCGCATGTGGTCCGCAACGCGGGCGGGGTGGTGACCGATGACGTGATCCGGTCCATCACCATCTCCCAGCGGCTGCTCGGCACGAAGGAGATCATCCTCATCCACCACACCGACTGCGGGATGCTCACCTTCCACGACGACGAGGTGAAGGCCCAGATCGAAGCCGACACCGGCCTGCGTCCGCCGTTCGCCCTCGAGGCCTTTCCAGACCTGGATGCCGATGTCCGCCAGTCCATCGCCCGGATCAAGGCCAGCCCCTACATCCCGCACCAAGACGCGGTGCGCGGCTTCGTCTACGAGGTCGAGACGGGCCGCCTGCGCGAGGTTAAGGAGTAACTTTGGAGGGGTGGAGGAGTTCGCGGTAACCGAAGTGACGGCCGATGACCATGTTCTCGGCTGGGCCGACGCGCCGGTGACGGTGCTGGAATACGGCGACTATGAGTGCCCGTACTGCCGGGGCGCGGCCCGGGACGTGCGGGAGATGCTGGCCCGCTTCCCGGACGCGGTCCGGTTCGTGTTCCGGAACTTCCCCATTATCCAGCTGCACCCGCACGCGGAGCAGGCCGCCGAGGCGGCGGAGGCGGCCGGGGCGCAGGGGAAGTTCTGGGAGATGTACGAGATGCTGCTGGAGCCCGCGTCCCAGCTTGACCTGGCCGCGCTGCTGGACTGCGCCGCCGACCTGAGCCTGGATGTCGGCCGGTTCCGCGACGAGGTGACCGGCCAGGCCTACGCGGCCAAGATCGAGCGCGACATCCAGAAAGGGATCCGGGACGGCGTCAACGCCACGCCCAAGTTCTACGTCGACGGCGAGCGCATCGACGGCAAGCTCCCCTTGGAAGGGCTCGAGGACGCGATCCGGGCCGCCGTGCGGGCCGCATCGGCGGGCTGACGATCCCGGGTCCAGATCCAGACGTCGGCGGGCTCCAGCGCGGTCTGCACCACGCTGGCCAGGTCGGCGCGGACGGTATCCAGGTCGACCGCGTCCTTGAGCCGGGCCGCGAAGGCGGCCACGGTGGTCTCGGCGTTATAGCGGGCCCGGTTGAACCGCCGGTCGACCCGGTGCTGCCACGATACGGGCCGAGCGTTCCCGCATCGTTACGGTTTTCGCGCTATTTGATGGCGACGGCGTTGGCGGGTGAGCCGATCCCGCCAGGAGCGTTCAGCGGCGCGCTGACCAGGAACATCTCGTAGACGCCGTCGGCGGCACAGTCGCGGGCCAGGTCGGCGAGCCACCACAGCTCGCCCAGGGCCATGCCGAACTGGCCGATGAGCACGTGGTGCAGGAACCCGAACGGGTGCGCCGCCGAGCGGTAGTCAGCCGGGAAGACCTCGACGGCGAAGTTGTCCGCGGCGATGGCCGCCGCGTGGCTGTTCCACAGGTACGCACAGACCGCCTCGGTGTGCGCGACGCCGGGCGAGACCACGTTGCCGTGCAGCCGGTGCTTCACGTGGCTGGGCTGTCCGACGTACCAGGCGGCGAAGCCGGTGTGGAGCAAGATGATGTCGCCCGGCGCGAACTCGACGCCGGCCTGGCGCCGGGCCAGTTCGAGGTCGTCGACGCCGATGGCGATGGAGTCGCCCGGGTCGTAGGGCCGCCCGGCGGCCCGCATGGCCCGTTCAGCGTCCAGCAAGATCGCGCGGCCGGCCAGCCCGTGCCGGGCCCAGTGGTCGATGGTGTTCCGGGCGCCGGCCAGCACCTCGCCCTCGGTGACGCCGTTGTACATCTGGTCCGGCGCGTAGCCGACGTGGGCCAGGGAGTCCCACTGGCTGGAGGCCTGCGGGTAGAAGTTGTCGTAGACGTCGTCGAAGCCCGCGCTCCCGGGCTGGTGCAGCACCCGGTGCCGGGGCGGCCCACGGAACGTGGCCAGGGCCGGGGAGACGCTGCCGAGCGGCATGTCCAAGCAGAAGACCGCTCCTTTGTGCACGAGCCTGGCGGCGGCCGCGATCCGCTCCGGGGTCATCAGGTTGACCAGGCCGAGGTTGTCGTCGGCCCCGAACAGGCCCCAGCCGGAGCGGCCGCCGCGCGGGGCGGGGGGCAGGTCCGCGTAGCTCGGCAGCTCAGTCATCTGTTCATGATCGTGGCGACGCCTCCGGCGCGGCAAGGGGGGTTGATATCGTGGACCGGTGACGGCCGTAGCGGAAACGAACGAACCAGGTGGGGACGCCACCGCCCGGTCGGCGCGGCCACGGCACCTGATCGTGACGGTCTACGGGCTTTACGCCCGGTCCGATGGCGGCTGGCTGTCGGTCGCGGCGCTGATCCGGCTGCTCGCTGAACTGGGGGTAGACGAGCCAGCGGTCCGTTCGGCGATCTCGCGGCTCAAGCGGCGGGGCATCCTGGAAGCACAACGGCAGGAGGGATCGGCGGGCTACCGGCTGTCCGCCGAGGCCCTGGCCATCCTGCGGGAGGGCGACGCCCGGATCTTCCGGCAGCGGCGGGCGGCACTGGCCGACGGCTGGCTCCTCGCGGTGTTCTCGGTACCGGAAGCCGAACGCCACCGGCGGCACGTACTGCGGTCGGAGCTGACCCGGCTGGGGTTCGGGATGGTGGCGCCCGGAGTGTGGATCGTGCCCGCCCATCCGCAGGACGCGACCGCCGATACGCTGAGGCGGCTCGGCCTGGACGCCTACGCCGACCTGTTCCACGCGGATCACCTCGCCTTCGGCGACCCGGCCGACAAGATCCGCCGCTGGTGGGACCTGGACGACCTCGAGCGCCGGTACGAGGCGTTCATCCGGGCCTATGAGCCGGTCCTGGCGCGGCTGCGGCGTGGCGGGTCGTACGGGGGCGCGGAGGCCTTCGCCCAGTACGTGCGGGTGCTCACCGACTGGCGGCAGCTCCCCTACCTGGACCCCGGCCTGCCAGGCGAGCTGCTGCCAGAGGGCTGGGCCGGCCTCCGGGCCGCCGGGGAATTCTTTGCCCTTCGGTCGATGCTGGAGGAACCCGCGCGCGCCTACGTGACGAGCGTCATGGCCGGCTGACGGCCGGCGCCGTCTCAGCGGTTCACAGCCGCGATGCCCTGGAGTTCCACCAGCGCTTCGGGGTCCCACAGCCGGGCCACGCCCACCGCCGCCGTGGCCGGATACTCGGTGCCAGCCAGCCGATGCCAGACCGCGCCGATCTCCTTGGCGTGCGCCTGGTAGTCGGCCAGGTCGACGATATAGATGGTCAGGCCGACCAGGTCGGCGGGCTGACCGTCCGCCGCGGCCAGCGCGGTGAGCAGGTTGGCCAGGGCCCGCTCGAACTGGGCCACGACGCCGCCGCCGACCACCGTCCCGTCCCGGGCCATGCCGACCTGGCCGGCCAGGAATACCATCCGGCCTCCGGTTACCGCCACCGCGTGCGAGAAGCCAGACGGCCGGGCCAGCTCGGCCGGGTTGATCCGCTCCACGTCCATGAGTGCACCTTAGTGAGGCACGAGCAAGATCGTGTGACGCTAGCTCTTCCACA
>Ga0306923_10004825_pt1 | contig 12990 bp, 10 predicted proteins | sample sta12Can44000108_FD_203841 | JGI IMG/M metagenome (GOLD analysis project Ga0306923, IMG submission 203841) | Lab enrichment of tropical soil microbial communities from Luquillo Experimental Forest, Puerto Rico - statanox.12C.anox.44.000.108 (v2)... | ecosystem: Environmental > Terrestrial >... | reverse complement strand
GAATAAGTTAGGTGCCTATCTTTTGATCCTTAGGCGTATCTTTCGGGTGAAAAAATCTGAAAAACTTTCCGGCAGAATCCAAAATTTTGATTGGACATATGCAGATCGCGCCCGTACACTGAGTTCTCGATCGCCAGATGCCACGGCCATGTAGGCTGGTAAGGCGACTGAACATCGCAGGGCGATGTTCGACTCTATCCCCTGGACGGGAACCGGCTCTGTCAGCCATAGGCTGCCCAATCTAATCCGGCCAGCCTTCACCTGAGTTCACATTACACGCCACGCCAGAAGTATTTGGTTTCAATGAGCGTGTATCCATTACTTGAAGGGAACTGCGCACCTGGCGCGATGGACGGGCGATGAAAAAAATCGAAGCGATCATTCAGCCATTCAAGATTGATGAAGTGAAAGACGCACTGAAAGGTATCGGCATTGACGGTATGACGATAAGCGAGGTACGCGGGCACGGTCGCCAGAAAGGCCACACTGAGGTGTACCGGGGCCAGGAGTACAGCGTGGACCTCTTGCCGAAAGTCAAGGTCGAGATGGTGGTGCCGTCGGAACGTTCGGAGGACATCGTAAAGGCTCTGACGACGGCTGCGCGTACCGGAAAGATTGGCGACGGAAAGATCTTTATTTACGACGTGGCGGAAGCCGTCCGTATTCGGAATGGCGACCGTGGGGAATCGGCCTTGTAGGGGGTCATGTACGGGTTTGTAGTCGAATCAAGAGTAACCAGGAGGTGGTAGATGGGAGCTAATCCCACGCAGGCATATGGAGCCGCTTTATCGTTCCTTGCACTCGCGTTGATTTCGGTTGGACTAGCCGAAAACATCGGCGTGCTCTGGATCTTACTGGGGCTGTTGTCATTCGCGATTTCGATCGCGCTCTTCTTGAAGTGCAGGCCGCTGGAGCACAAAGAGGATTAGGAGGAGAGATGGCTTTTGCCGGAGTTTTGATTACGCTGCTTGGCTTCATTGTCGCGGTCCTGAGCGTGGCCATGACGTCGAGCATTGCGGGACGAATGGTGGTGGTTTTGATCGGAATCGCGATTTGCCTGATCGGCATCATCGGTGTGCTCAACCGCGCTTTCCTGAAGAATGCGAATTGGAGGAGATAACGTCCGTGAAAAAGACGATACTATTGATTACCGTTGCGCTGAGTGCCAGGCTGGCCATGGCACAGGCTCCGGCAGCACCTCCCGCGGCCCCGGTGCCAATTACCGACGCGGACCTCAAGAGTGTAGCAGCCCCGAGTAACGACGACCGTCTTAAAGGTGATCCCGGCGGCGCCATCACGGGTACCGTGGCCGATATCGCCGTCGCGGATTCAAAAAAGGGCTTGACAGTGGCCGACGCCCTAAACCAGGTCGGCCAAAACAAGATCGCCATTAATTTCGTCTGGACGCTCGTGACGGGCTTCCTAGTCATGTTTATGCAGGCTGGGTTTGCCGTGGTCGAGACGGGTCTTTGCCGTGCCAAGAATGCCAATCACACGATGATGATGAATTTCATGGTGTACGGCGTAGGTATGTTGGCTTATTGGTTGATAGGCTTCGCCATTCAGATGGGGGGTGTTGGAGGAAACGGCAACCTCGGCGGCATTCAGCCCTTGAATACCGAGTGGACCATTAACTTGTTCGGCAAACCATTTGGCCTCTTCGGACAGCATGGCCTTTTTCTGACGCAAGGTGGCACTTACGATGTGGGCACCATGGTCATGTTCCTGTTCCAGATGGTCTTTATGGACACGGCGCTGACCATCGTAACCGGCTCTTGTGCGGAGCGGTGGAAATACGTTGCCTTCGTCGTTGCCTCCTTCTTCATGGGCGCGTTCACATACCCCCTGTATGCCAACTGGGAGTGGGGCTATGGTTGGCTGGCGAACCTAGGTGCCAACTTCGGTCTGGGCAAGGGCTACTGCGATTTCGCGGGTTCCGGAGTCGTGCACGCAGTGGGAGGCTTGACTGCGCTTGCCGGTGCGATGATCCTTGGACCACGCCTAGGCAAGTACACTCGCGACGGTAAACCCAACGCCATTATCGGTCACGACATTGTCATCGTCCTAACAGGCTGCTTCATTCTGGCCTTCGGGTGGTTCGGATTCAATCCCGGATCGACTCTGGGCGCTTCTGGAAATGGCAACCTACGGATCGGCTCGATCGCGGTGAATACAATGCTGGCCGGAATGACTGGTGGTTTCGGAGCCATGTTCTATATGTGGATGCGTTACGGCAAGCCGGATGCCTCCATGTCGGGTAACGGCCTGCTTGCGGGACTGGTCGCCATCACGGCGCCGAGCGGCTTCGTGAACACGGTTGGGGCTTGTATTATCGGCCTAATTGCCGGCGTTCTCGTATGTCTCTCAGTGGAGTTCATTGACCGCGTGATGAAGGTAGACGATCCTGTGGGCGCGATCTCTGTGCACGGCACGAACGGGCTCTGGGGTGTGATCTCAGTGGGCCTCTTCGCGGATGGCAAAAGCAATTACGGCGGCTCCTGGAACGGGGTGAATGGTTCCGTCACCGGCCTGTTCTACGGCGACGCGAGTCAGTTCGTGGCGCAACTCATCGGCGTCGCGACGCTGATCGGATTCGTTTTCACGTTTAGCTTCGTCATCTTCTGGCTTATCGAGATAGTGGTCGGCCACAGGGTTTCGGCGCGCGCCGAGTTGGAAGGCTTGGACTTGCCGGAAATGGGTCAGCTCGGATATCCCGAGTTCGAACTCAAGGCTCGGCCAGTAGGGGCAGGCGCATGACCGCCGAATTAGTTCTAGGCGATGTGCAGGGGCGATCTCTGGACCCGCCCCTGCGGATACCTCCTGTCCCCTGGCGAGACCCATACACCCTGTCGCCCGCCAAGCTGGCCGAGTACATACGGGCGCTAGAAAACGCCTGCGAACAGAACCCACGCTCGGCAGACGTGAGAACGTGTCTCGGCATGGCGTATGCCATGAATTACGAAGTCTACAAGTCCGAGGATGCTCTGGAATTAGCGACGAGACTGGAACCTGATCACTTTTTTGCGCAGTTGAAGTATGCCGAGCTTCACTACCGCCTTCGCGCGCTGATTCGCGCCGAGCGGGAGACATTAAAGGCCATGGAGCTGGCAATCAATTCCTGGGAACTGAATCTCGCTCGGAAGCAGTTACAGGACATCCGCAAATTGATGCGTGAGGGCACGCAAAAACCCGAGTGGACCAAACCGATTACGATGCCGGCGCTGTGCCTACTAGCGATGGCCATCTTCCTTTGTCTGGTGGTGCACTGGAAATGAATAAGAAATGGAGCTATTTCGCGGGCGCGTCCATCCTGGCGGCGTGCCTCTTGATCACCATTGGAGCGCCACCTCTGGCGGTGGCTGCGGGAATCGGCGGAGTGGCTATGTACCTCCGTCGGACTTCTCGTACCATCGCGTAAGCTGGCCCCGATGCCTTCACTGGTCTTTCCTGCGCTCCTGATATCCGTCGGCGCGGACGGGCCTGCCAAAATTCCCCTGTCAATGCTTGTCATCTTCCTGTCGGCAAAGCTGATGGCCGAACTTGCGGAAAGGCTCAGCCAACCCGGTATCATCGGTGAGATTTTAGCCGGCGTATTGGTAGGCCCCAGCATGTTGGGTTGGCTGGCGCCAAACGAGCTCCTGAGCGCTCTGTCAGACCTTGGTGCCATGTTTCTCCTGTTTCGCGTCGGTCTGGAGGTCAAATCGTCGGAGTTAATGAAGGTTGGAGGAACAGCCACCCTCGTAGCCTTCTCCGGCGTGGTGGTCCCCTTTATGATGGGCTCCGCGATCTTGTTGGGGTGGGGCGCAAAAGTCAACGAAGCGATATTTGTAGGTGCCTCGATGGTCGCCACAAGTGTCGGAATCACGGCCTCGGTACTCTCGGCAAAGGGACTCCTGCACGTTGTTTCCAGCAAGATCATCCTCGCGGCTGCCGTGATCGACGACGTGATGGGATTGTTGGTGTTGGCTGTCGTCAGCAGCGTGACGCACGGTAAAGTCGATTTGCTCCAACTTTTCCTGACAGCTCTAGCGGCCACGGCCTTCACAGTTGTTCTTGCGAAGTGGGGAACGCACGCAATGAATCACGTGGTACCACACGTCGATCGCACCTGGCGGGTGGCGGAATCCCGTTTCGTGATGGCCATGGGTTTACTGTTCGCGCTCTCTTTGCTGGCCGTTTATACCGGAGTGGCCGCGATCGTCGGCGCCTTTCTTGCGGGACTGGCACTGGGCGAAAGCACTGGCGAGCGCGAGCGCGACCTGGCGCAAGGTGTCTCAGAGCTGCTGGTTCCGTTTTTCCTCGCAGGCATTGGCCTGCACGTAAACCTTTCCGCATTCAGTCGCTTATCTACGGCTATGCTGGCACTGGTGATTCTGGCCGCCGCGGTGGTTTCGAAGTTCATCGGCTGCGGCCTTGGGGCCCTTGGTCTAGGCAAAGCAGATGCTATTCGAGTGGGCGTCGGGATGGTTCCCAGGGGCGAGGTCGGTATGGTTGTCGCGCAACTTGGCTTGGCGTATGGAATTCTTTCGCAGAGTTCGTACGGCGTGGTAGTGTTCATGTCCGTGGCTACGACGGTTGTGGCTCCGCCATTGATCAAGATCGCGTACAAGACGCTGTTGAAGGTGGGCGCACCGGCGTTCGAGGAGGGAGTTTTCCGTATTGAGTGAGTTGTCATGAACGATAAGTTAGATCCGAATCCTCCATACGGAGAAAAGGGGGCGTTTCGAAGGATAACAATCACCGTGCCGCCTGACGTCTATGAGCGGCTCGTTCGGGAATCCGCGCGCCGCAAAATCGCTGGGGAGCCGAATCAGTTGCTGTCCGCCTTATTACGAGAAGCCGTGTACCATTACTTAGAGCAACTCGGCTAGCCCAAATCCTCAAAATTCTTGCAGAGGCGAAATGGTGGCGACAGGTTTACTTCGGTACTCTCCCGCTAGTGGCTACTTCGCCGCGCGGCACGAAATTCAGGATGAGCAGCGCCGCTAGACCCTCAAGGCTCGCGAGCACATAGAGGCCTGACGAAGTCTTGCCAGTCAAGTCCCTCAACCACCCCACGACAATCGGACCGAGCCAGCCGGAGAGTCCGCCGATGGAATTGATCAGCGCGATGCCCGCGGCGGCTTCCGTCCCCGCTAGCACTATCATAGGAATCTGCCAAAATACCGGGTACGCGGAGCCGTAACTCGCTAGCGCCAGGCACAGCGACGTGAGAGATAGAATTGGAATGTGAGCGAACACCCCGACGCCTACAAGGAAAACGGCGCAGCTTAGACACGGGAGCGCGGAATGGAAGCGCCTTTCCTGTGCGCGGTCCGAGTGCCACCCAGCCACTACCAGCGCGATCAGATAGAAAACATACGGCACGGCCGATAGTATCCCATTCATCAAAGCGCTTTTCACTCCAAAATCCTGAATGATTGTAGGAACCCAAAACGCGAGTGTGATGACAGCGCTATACAGGCAAAAGGCGATAAGTGAAAGGAGCCAGACTCGACCGCTTCCCAACGACGCTCCCAGTGAATCATTGCGCGGACCCGCGTTGTGACGATCCGCGTCGAGGTCTGCTATGACAAGTTGTTTCTCGCGCTCGGTGAGCCATGAACGTCAACCGCCGGTAACCCTCCAGTGGGTTTTTCAGGTGGAACCCGATGATGGCCTTTTTCTCCCACTCCTCCAGCGGAACCCAGGCGTTGTGCTCGTTCACCTTCCCGTAGGTTCCCGCCAGTCATAGAACTTACTGGCGGCGATTGTCGAGCCACTCGATGAACCGCCCGGAGCTGATCTCGGTCTTCTCCGACCAGCGCCGGACGAAATCCACGATCTGATCCCGCGTATCGTGTGGAACCCAGACCCCGGTCAGAGTTCCCTAAGCGTTTTTTTAGGGTCACATGCTCGGCCCATCAACTCGGCCAAGACCTCGTCCTTGGTCTGGATCTTCCGCTCCAGACAGGCGATCCGTTCCTGGTCGGACATCCCGGCATCTACGCAGCGCCTCGCGGAGATGCTCGCCGAGCGATGGACTCTTGAGGACCTCGAAAAACACAACAAATAAGTAACTGAGCGCCGGTCGCTCAAAAGCGTCATTCATCACGGGGGAAAATACTACTCTAGGGCGTCCAACGGGCTTTCTGGATTCATCGCATTTCTGCATAAGCGGTTCAGAATCAGGCGGCTGGATTGAGATAGATGCCACTCAGGGGGAGTCTTACTGCGGAGGTGTAATGCTGACCGATTCCGTCTGGCCACCATGTTTTCAAAGACTTGCAGACACTCCGTTCCGAGTTTTGGTTCCAATTGGTTCCAATTCCAGCCCGCCGGCAAATGTCTCGAGCGGCGCTCCGCCAGACGCTTCTTTACGCTGCTCTTCGCTTCTTTCAGGTAGTGCTCTCATTCTTTTTCAATGTGATCACTCCCTGAAGCCTTCCAGTCCACAGCGTGTGTGGTGCGGTGTACCAGGACCTGCGAAAAAGGAAATAAGCGAACAAAGTTGGCCAAGAAAAAAATCGCAGCCAAAATTTTGCAGGAATCAGGTCAAAGCCGGCAACCACGCCAAGCAGAGAAGCGAGCCTTGGTTCTAGCGTCATCGTGGTGGTGGTCAAGCCCCGTACGAGCGGCGGTAGCGCACCACAACACAGGGCACCCGCACGTTCATATCGCCCTGAGCGGTATCGACGCCGAAGGACCACATGGTCTCGGCCGGGACTACGTCAAACAAGGCATTGGAGGCTTTGGAAACGGCCTGAGTGCTTGTAAGGCAGCACCGACTTTTCTACTCGCTACACCAAAGGTTCGATTTCGCATGTCCTTAACTTAATTCAGGGGAGCTACTTTCGCTCAAGGCTAGAACCCGTTTTGACCTCGGAATTTGGAATTGTGACACAGCTTTAGCACAGTTCCGATGAACCGCCTAAGCTGCCATGAGTTCCCATAAGACACGGCGAAACTTGGCCATTTCGGCGTCGGTTCCGATTGAAATGCGGATCATCGTGGGCAACGCCGGGAAGGGGCGCCCAATTCCCACACCTTGGGCGAGCATGCGGCTCTGCATCTCGCCGGCTGGGTGTCCGGTTTCAATCATGACGAAATTCGCGTGCGGCCGTATGAACCCGATCCCTTTGGATTCGAGCCAGGAGCACAACTCCGCTCGAGTATGGTCGATCTTCGCACGCCGTTCCTCGATTAGTTTTGGTCCGAGATCAAGCGCGGCGAGTACGGCACGAGCGCTGACGAAGCTGATCACATTGTTTCGGTAAGGCGCCATGCGAGCGATGAGATCCGGCCTGGCTGCTCCGTATCCAACTCGGAGACCGGCCATGGCGTAGATCTTGGAGAACGTGCGCGAGACGATCACGTTCTTGTCGCTCTTCACATACGGCATGGCGGTCGTCACCTCAGGCGAAGTGGCGTAGTGTAGATAAGCTTCGTCGACCAACAGGTACGTATTCTGGGGAAGGTTCGCCACCAGCCAAGCAACTTCATCATGAGTGGTAACGGTGGAGGTGGGATTGTTGGGATTGCACAAGTAGATCAGCCCGCCACCGGCCTTTTCCGCCTCTTCAGCCAGGCGGTGCACATCAAAAGAGCGTGCCGGAGTCAGCGGAGTCTTAATGACGCGATGGCCCGCGAACTCGGCCAGCTCCGGAGCGGCCTCATACGTCGGCCACGGCGTGATGAACGGGATGGTTGGCGAAGTGAACGCATCGACGGCGGCGTGAAGAATCTCGCTGGAACCGGCGCCCACAAGGATCTGTTCTGCACGGAGTCCCTGACTTGCAGCGAGGGAACCATAGAACGCCGGGAATTCCTGATAGTGATACCGGTTCGATTCGTGGATGGCGCGGGCCATCACCTCGATGGACTCTTTTGGAGGCCCCTCAGGAAACTCGTTTCCATTGAGCCAGACTGTGTCGGCCGGCGCGGTCCCGGGGACGGCCGCGCGTTGCGCGAACGCGGCCTCAGTCAAGCCGGCTGCAATCATTGCTGCGAATCCACGACGACTAAACATAAAACACTCCTTTCATCGATCCTATCGACGGGGATTAGCGGAGACGGGAGAACTGGAACCCAGTGCACTATGCTTACCAGGCTGTGCACAATCTCTTCGTGCGAGTATAGCACCTTTTCCCGGGATCAATCTTTGAATTTCGACGCTGAGGCGCTGAGGGGGTTTCTTTACCACATAGCCGGCGTAGCAGTTTGCGAGTGAGAGAGTCGTGGAATAATGCCACGAATGGAAACCGGGCCGTAGTCGGCTTGAGCCCGCCAACCCACAATACGTCCCGGCGATGCGGATCGAACCGCCCGTATCCGTACCGAGAGCGCCATAGTACAAGCCGGCTCCGACAGCCCTCGACGAGCCGCCGGACTTCTTTAAGTGCCTCGTAACTTCGGCGTCCCGCTGCGGTACACGGTCATCGAAGACGGCGTTGGCCGAGGTGCGGACTCCCGCCGTATCGACATGGCCGAGAAGCGGCCCGCGCATTTTGCCGGAACTCTGCTCCGAATCGAGGTCGCGCAGGCGCGCGACACCAAAAACGGATGGATGCCTCGCTACTGCGCGTAAATGGGTTGGGATTAAGCTGTTTTTTACCGGAATCACTCGGAGAAGCTGAAAGCCCGCGAAGAGCGTGGGGCACGCCAGACCGACAAACCCTGGCCGGCTGCTGAGGAAGAAGAGCAGGAAATAATCGAGGCCACGTTGCCTCGACAGGACGGGGATCTTATGAGGCACTGGACGCGGGGTGTTTCTCTCTTCAGCCACGGCCTGGTGGAATACCTCGAGGGTGAGATCGCCGGAACGCGAGCAGCCTTTTCATATCCAGGTAATCGGAACACAGGATACGACTCGGATTGACGTACGCGTCGGAATTCTGAAGGCGTTCACGTCAATGACGCCCCATTAGACTCCTAAACTCACGTGCAAAGACCCGGACAGTCGCGGCTGTATTGCTCACAATTAAGGCGGCTCTGACAGGGGCGAAAGTTCAGCAAGCCACCCGCACCAGAAAATGAGCATCAATGGCATCATCGGTGAGCAGGCTGATTACGGCGAGCTCACCGTCGCAATTTTCAATGAGGGCGAAGGCGCCTCGGGTTCACATCATGGATGGCAGTGTTTTGTCGAGTGTGCCATAACTTGATCAAGAGGTCGAGGAATCCTGCCCAGAAAGGCCAGAATTTCCGGCTGCGGTCTGCCCGGGGCACGATGGGAAATGAGTCTAGCAGCGTTCGACGAAACGGCCGCACAAAGATCTACGTCGCTCCGGAGGGCCGACCCTCGCTCACATCGGTCAGCACATTCCACATCGCTAAGAGGCAGAACAGAAGTGTTCGCGCCACAGCTGTAAATGGGCAACGCCACAGCTCGTTATAGACACTGGGTACTGCGCGTGCGCGTCCGCACTGATCCATCGCTGCAAAAGCGTGAAGACGTTCGCGTCGGGAGGCCTCCGACGAGAAAATTGCGGTTTCCATTTCTACAATGGCCAGAAAAATAGCCAGAAAACTGTTGCCGTCATCTCCCTTCTGGAGTAGAATCCCTTCATTCTGGGTGAAATTGTTTCGCCTACCGCGGTGTGGGCCACCGACGTAGCCTTGAAGCTACTATGAACCAAGCAGAATGAAGGCGTCGCCAACTTCCTGGACCAAATTGTAAAGCCGATCGTTTAGGAGGAGATATGAAATTCGTTCGTTTCAACGAAACGTCCGTGGTGTGCCCGATCGGGCTGAAGAATGTGGCTCTGCGTTCGCTGTTCGCGGTGGCAGTGCTGGCAGCAGCCAATGGAAATGCGGCGGCACAATCGATCTATGGCAGCATTCGCGGCCTCGTGATGGACCCGGCCTCGGCCGCCATCCCCAATGCAAAAGTGACCCTTACCAACGAGGGCACCGCAGCCCAGCGCGGCGAGCAGTCAAACAACCTCGGAGAATACGTCTTCAATCAGGTAATTCCGGGGACTTACACAGTGGCTGTGGAAGCTCCGGGATTCAAGAAGTTCGAGCGGAAAAATCTCGTGCTGGAAACGCAGAACCAGCTTACGGTCGACCTCCGGATGCAGATCGGCTCCGTGGCTGAAAGCGTGCTCGTCAGCGGGGAGACACCGTTGATCGACACCGCTACGGCTTCACAAGGGCAGGTCATTGATAATAGGAAGCTTCTCGATCTGCCGAACATTGGTCGGAATCCGTTTATGATGTCCAAGCTGGCCCCTAATATTCAGCAGGTCGGCAACCCCGCTTACATGCGCATGCAGGACCAAAGCGGCTCCTCCCAGATCTCGCTGGCCGGGGGTCCAGTTCGCGGTAATAATTACCTGCTCGATGGCGTTCCGATCACCGATATGCGCAACCGCGCGGTCATCATCGCTTCTCTCGAGGCCGTGCAGGAGATGAAGGTCCAGACCAATACCTATGATGCCGAAATCGGGCGTACCGGGGGTGGGATGTTTAATGTCGTGCTCAGGTCGGGTACAAATGATTACCATGGCAGCCTGGGCGGCAGTTTACGAAACACGGATTGGGAAGCTAACGCCTTTTTTGCGAACCGCTCCGGAACTCCTCGTACGGACCAGCCGAATCGCACCTACTACGGTAGCTTTGGCGGAGCGGTCCGGATTCCGAAAGTCTACAATGGCAAGAACCGGACTTTCTTCTGGGTGGCACTGGAAGGGTATCACGATACGCAGGGCAACTCGGGGGAGACGGCGGTGCCCACACTGGCCGAGCGGACGGGTGATTTCTCTAAGAGTTTTGACCCGGCGGGGAATCTGGCCATCCAATACGACCCGTTGGCGGCGCGCGACGCCAACGGGAATCGTACTCCGTTTCCCGGAAACATGATTCCGCAGCCTCGTCTTGACAAGACCGGCCTGGCGATCGCGTCAACCTTCGCCAAACCGACCAAAACGGCACCGTTCGGCGCAACCAACGTCGCATACTCCGGTATCCTGCCCAGCGAGGCCGGCCAGGGGACCGTCAAGGTCGATCACCGATTAACCGAGTGGTGGAGCGCCAACGTTTCATTCCTGCGTTACCACAGCAATGAACCCGGCGAGAACTGGTTTCCGGATTTGCCTTCCACGCCCGAACAGTGGGTTCTCGACCGCCATGTGGACGCCACCCAGATCAACAACACCATCATTGTCAACCCCACTACCGTCCTGGCGGTTCGCTATGGGTTCAACCGTTTTCCGAATGACACCAAGGATCATAGCCTGGGCTTTAACCTAACCTCCCTCGGTTTCAGCCCGGCTCTGGCGGCTTCTATTCCCAGGCCGACTTTCCCGATTGTCAAATTCCAGAACTATTATCCCGGCGACTACATGGTTACCAACCTCAATAACAACTATTTCGTGCCTTACTCCAGAAATGTTGTTGGTCTGATCTCGAAATATATCGGCCGGCACAGCTTGAAAGCCGGCGCGGATTGGCGCAGCATCAGCAACGATGGCATCGATTATGACGGCAACCAGGCCTCACTGTACTTCGAATTTGACGATCGTTTCACCCGGCAGAATGCGGCCAAGTCCGGCGGCGGCTCCGATATTGCCAGCCTCCTGCTCGGCTATCCCGCTTACGCCTCGGGATTCCGGAGCACCAAGCTCTTCGAGAACGTTCAATATACATCGGCGTTCTTTCAGGATGACATCCGTATCAACTCCAAGCTGACAGCCAATGCCGGCCTACGCTGGGAACACGAAACCGGTCTGCGGGAAAGAAACAACAACCTGATCGTGGGCTTCGATCCGAATGCGCAGAATTCGCTGGGCGCAAGGGTCGGCGTTCCGGTGCGGGGAGCCGTGGAATTCGCCGGCCAAAACGGCTATCCTACGCAGACCGGCAACGCCGTTTTCAATAAGCTCTCACCCCGCCTTGGCCTGGCCTACCAGATCAATTCCAAGACGGTAGTCCGCGGTGGTTGGGGTCTGTTTTGGGCGCCTTCGATCAGCCTGAATTCTCCATACACGCCGGAAGGCGCGACGGCCACCACGCTGCCGCTGCCGAGCAACGACGGATTTAATACCCCGCTGATCCAGCTTTCCAATCCCTTCCCGAATGGACTGGCTGCGCCCGTGGGCACCGCCAATGGCGACGCGACCGGACTCGGCATCGATCTCTCGGTGTTCGATCGGAACTCGCGTTCGACGTATATCGAACAGTTCTCATTTGACATACAGCGGGAACTCCCGGGCAATGTCGCAGTATCGGCGGCTTATGTCGGGTCGCGCAGTTATCACCTGGTTCTCGGCACTCCCGCTCTCAATATCAACCAACTGGAGCCGAAATATATGTCGCTGGGAACGGATGCTCTGGCGCAAAAGGTCGCTAATCCCTATTTCGTTCAGGGCGGACCGGGAATTATTGGCAGCCAGCAGATTTCACGGGCCCAATCGCTTCGCCCATTTCCCGCCTTCGGCGACATCAAGCTGATCTACTCAGATCAGAACCTGGCACAGTATGACTCCGTGGTGCTGCGCGCACAGAAGCGCTACTCGAATGGGACCACTTTCCTGACGTCCTACACCTACTCGAAGAACCGCGACCGCAGTGCCGGCGGGTCTGGCGTCCCTGGCGTGTCGGGCAGCGACGTCAACGCCGGCAGCACGGGACCGCAGAATGTGTACGATCTCCAATCGGAATGGGGTCTATCGATCTTTGATGCCACACACCGGCTGAGCATGACTGGGTCGTATGAGCTACCATTTGGGCGGGGCAAGCACTTTCTCGGTAGCGCCAACCGGGCGGCCGATCTGGCGGCCGGCGGATGGATACTGAATGTGGTCAGCGTGTACTCGTCGGGATACCCGTTGGTCATCAAACAGAGCACGAACAATAATGGACAGTACCTGTTCAGCGCTAGCCAGCGTCCGAACGCTACGGGCATCTCAACCGCGACTTCCGGCGACATCGGCCAACGCATCGATAACTGGATCAACCCGGCGGCGTTCTCCACGGCTCCTGCGCTGACATTCGGCAACGTGAGCCGCA
>Ga0306923_10004823_pt1 | contig 12992 bp, 9 predicted proteins | sample sta12Can44000108_FD_203841 | JGI IMG/M metagenome (GOLD analysis project Ga0306923, IMG submission 203841) | Lab enrichment of tropical soil microbial communities from Luquillo Experimental Forest, Puerto Rico - statanox.12C.anox.44.000.108 (v2)... | ecosystem: Environmental > Terrestrial > Soil... | reverse complement strand
ATGTTCACGTTGCAATTAAGCGCCCGACAAAATTTTGCGAATTGTCTCGATTCTCCGTTCTCGCGTTACCTCTCCTTATGATCCGCTATGTGAATTAGAAGTTCTGCCTGGTGCTGTTGACTCATTCATTTGGCCAGGATAATGTTGCGGCAGTTCCTTCGACCCATCGCGTAGGGCTGCGGGGAAGACTTCGTAAGCTGTCCAAATCGGCTTGTCCGAACGATAGCTGTTGTTCAGCATATCACTTTTCGGGAAATAGCGGAGTTCATCGTCACATTACGGACGCCGTGTTGGAAAGAATATCGTATGGGTGTCCCGTCGCTTCATGGTCAATGGGACAAACTGATCTGCGACATCTGGGACATTGGTAACCCGGACAGCCAACTGTCAGCGACACAAAAGATTGAAGCCATTCTTACGCTCATGGCGAAATTGATCGGCCCCGGTATTTTTGAACCACTCCGAAGGTTAGTTTCCGGCAAAATCTGATACCCCAGGAAGGGAGATTTGCCGTGAAACAGAAGCGATTCACTGTCGAACAAATCGTGGCGGTTAGGTTTGTCGGTATCCACCGCAGACACGCTCGAATACAATCATTGCTGCCTCGGACATTTCGAGTCTCTAACCCAATCGCTCCGTTTCCAGAGGAGCACGACACAGTCAGAACTCGAAGTCGAGCGAGAACTGGATCTGACGAGCCCCGACGGCTTGAATCGGTTGCTCAAATCCTGGTATCGGCGTCAGGTTGGAGCCGAATACCGTGTTGATTTGAGCGACGTTCGCTCGGTTAAAGAGGTTGAAGAATTCTGCTACAGCGTCTAATCGTCTCGACCCACCGAATGGAAAATACTTCAGGATGCGAAAGTCCATTGTGACAACTCCGGTTGCCTGGATGGAGTTTCGCCCGAAATCGAGAGGCCTTCCCGAGAGTGGAATAGCATGGCTCCGACTCGAGTCAAGTCCCGTCAACGCATCAAGCGGCCGGCCGCTCTCCGCCGTGAAGATCGGCGCAACTTCAATATGACTGAAACTGCGCGCAAGCCAACCGGCGCTCGCACCTGTATCCTCTTCGTCCCCGATTGGCAACTCCCAGAGTGCGTTGAATACAAATCGCTGCTGCTGATGTTGACGCGAGAGTGCGCTCTCGGCGGTGAGATTAAACGGGCTTTGGGGCTGTTCGTCGAAGTCCGAGGCGTCGTCAAACGTTTTCGAAATTGTGTAGCTCGCCGAGAATGCCAATTCATCAGTCATCCGCCGGTTCAGCGTCAGCGAAACACCGTCATAGGTCGAACTCGCGGAATTCCGGAGCTGATAGGTGTCGTTGAATTGCGGGTTGCCTCGCAAAGGCGAGAAGACCTCCCTGCCAAGCTGCTGCGGGGTTGGATTCGGGATGCCCAGGCTAGAGGCGTTAGCGGGTGTCAGGACAACCGGGGGTAACAAATTGACGTTAAGCGTTCGAGGAAGCTTCACACCATGGACAAACAGATAATCGGCACGGAGAGTGAGATTCCTTGCCAGCAGGTATTCCGCACCGGCGCTCGCTTGTTGGCTGTAGGGTGTGTCCATGCTGGGATCGGCACGAAAGATGGATGGTGCAATCCCGGCTTTGGGCGAGGCCAGCGGGCCGCCTTCAGCTAAGGCGAACAAGCTTGCCGCTGCCCCTCCGTCGGCAACCTGCTCGAAAGCCCGAGAACCGTTCTTTTCTATCGGTCGCGCCAAGTTGGCGAGAATATAGCGGTCGAAGAAAATTCCATATCCAGCGCGCAATACCCAGTTGGGCGCCGGGCTCCAGGCGAGTCCAATTCGCGGGCTGACGTTGTTCCAGTCCTGATTAAACGCACCTGGGAGGTGCTCCAAATCGTATCGCACGCCTAGGTCGACCGTCAGTGTTCGTGCGACTTGCCAATGATCTTGCACGAATGCACCGAAACTTGTCACCGGGAACTCCACGCTGGAATTCCCGAATGCCTGCCGAAACTGATCAGGATTCCCCACAAGAAAATCAGTGAGAGAGCCGAACAGATATAGACCGTCGAAGCCGTCCGATACGTCGGCTCGCAAGCTAACGCGATTCAGAGTTCCGCCCACCTTCCAAAGGTGTCTGCCCCGCGCACGAGTGTACGTGTAGTTGGCTTCGTAGTGATTTCCGCGGCGCTCGCTGTTCCCCGCGTAGGGACGCCCGAACGTGGCCACTCCAGCGATATCAATCTCCGGGCCGAAAGGCTCGTTTGTACGCAAGACGGCATGGCGCGTGGCTGCCTGAAACCGCAAATCGCTCACAGCCTCTGACCCCAATATAGTCGTGAGCGCTCCACAAAGAGCGTTGTCGCTCGTGAAGCTGCTGCCGCGTCCGCTCGCGTCTATTAACCCGCTAGTGTTGAACGCATCTCCTGATTCCTTGTTGTTCGTAAAAGCGTAGCGCAGCATCAGCGCATTGTTCTTTGTAAGTTGGTGGTCGAGCTTGCCTGCAGCTTCGGTTTCCGCACGACCGGTGGGAGAGAGACCCGTGGTGATCTGTCGCGTTGCCAAGCCAGGAAATGCGTCTGTCGCGAGGAACGAATTAATGATCGACGCAACGACCGGGTCGATATCCGATCCGATCTGTCCCCGTTTGTGTTCCTGTTCGACGGCGGCGTAGTAGAAAGTCCGGTCCTTGATGATGGGCCCGCCGAAAGCAAAGCCAGCGCGAAAACGTCGAAAATATGGCTTGCCAGGCTGAACCTCGAATGGCTCCCGCGCATTCAGTGCGCCATCCTGCGCAAATATGAATGCGTCGCCGTGAATCGTGTTTGTTCCGGAACGCGTGATGACGTTGATCGAACCACCTGAGGCTCCGCCAGACTCTGCAGAGAGACCATTGTTGACTACCTGAAATTCCTTCACGATTTCTGGCGAAAGCTCGACGCGACTCGAACCAGTGTATTCGTCGTTGTTATCGAGCCCGTCGATGGAAACATTGTTGCTCTGTGATCTCAGCCCGCCGAAAGTGAACCCGCTACCCGTAAGCGGCGTTGAGCCGCTCGCGGGGGATGGTGCCGGTGAGGTTGAGACGCCGGGTGCGAGTAAGACGAAGTCTAGGTAATTACGGCTTCGTACGGGCAGTTCCTCGATTCTTTCCTGATCCACTGAGGATACGATCGACGTTTGCGATGTATCTATGCTCGAAGGTTGCGCGTTAACTATGACTTCTGCGGACGCGGAAGCCGGGACCAGAACGATGTCCAGATGACTGGTCAACCCCAGACTCAAGACGACGCGGGTGTGGCGATACGATGTGAAGCCGGAATGTTCTGCGCGAACCTCATATGTGCCAACAGCCAACTGATCTGCACGAAAGAATCCATGATCATCGGTCGTGGTAGTACGAGGTTGATTTGTCAGAGTGTTGCGCATCGTAACTTCTGCTCCCGGTATCACAGCACCGCTGCTGTCGCTTACGGTGCCGTCAAGACCTGCTCCAACTCTCGAAGCTTGGGCGTTTGAATCCGGAGAATGTAAAAGGAACCTTGCGAGTACAAGCGCGACAACACCACAACGGACACCGGAAGAACGTCTGCTGGAAATAATCACGGATCACCTGATATCTAAGATGTTGAAGTGAAAATGCGATACGAGTTCCTGGAACTTCGCGTCAAGCCGTTCGGATCGGAAGGGTCTAGATACGGAGTGCGAGCGCGGGGGGACTGCCGGAGAAAGGAATCACTGCCAAGGAATTGCACCGAAAGGAAGAGAGAGGATTACATGCGCTCGAATCAGAAATAAATCCTGCCGCAGACGCAAAAAGGGGGGTTGTGAAGATGCAACGCGCAAACGAATAAACGGCGCCTATACACAATGCAAGAACGACCAGAGTGTACTCGGTGTCGCTTCCGGTCTGGACGGTGTGATCCCACTGGTCAAACACTTCGACAAGAGGACAAACGAGGCAGGTAAACAAAACTAACCCAGCAACAGTCACTCGCGACGTTCGGAATCGCATGGAGCAAACTATAGCACCGGTGGTGAAGTTTAGAATCACGTTACATTCGAAAGTATTTCTGCTGATGTCTTCGCGACGAGCATGTTCTCGACGAGAACGGGAGTTCCTACGACCATCTCAGAACGAGACTCGTACCGAATTGGTGGTCCGAAGAAGGATTTATCAGCACTAATCCTTCTCCGCCTGCCGATTACGAAGCGCAAACGAGCCATCTGCTACTGAGTGTGATGAAAGTAATTGTCGCTGATTTTATGAGACATAACCTCGATACAACCTTCATGTGATTGCTGTCCAATTACTACGGAGAGCGATCGTGGTGTGCACCAAATCGTGCACCAAATTCCTAGCGTACTAGCATAATGCTTTTGAGGGTCGAAGGGGCAAAAATCGACCGGGGTATAGTTCAAACCTGTACTACTAAGTGCCCTCAAAATTTCCCCACCATACGACGCTCGAATGTCTCACGTTGAGATAGGTGGTGATAATCCCTGTTCGCAACATTTATCTGGAAGAAGGCTTGTCAAGTGACACTAGCCTTCAATCGCAACCGTCCCAGTATGCCAAGCCAAGTACACGGCTAACTCTCCACGCTCCGTCTGGCTAAAGAACCCACCTTGGTAGCTAATCGACTCGTGGAATTGTAAGCTGGTGACAATTTGAGAAAACAAGTTGCAAGGTTTCGCTCGTCTCTCGTTCTCATACGTGGAGCAATAATGCGACTGGTAAATGGTGCCTTGCTATTTCTTCTCGGAGCAAAGAGCGTGCTTGCGGCGCAGGAACCCGGCAACATTTCGCGCGGCACTGTAAATATCGCACTCTCAAACGCGAACGGAATCGTGTTGCTGACTGACAGCGTGCAAACTGTCGGAGACCATTTCAAACAGCCGGTGCCGAAGTTATTTCGTATCGATGACAAGACCGTTTGTTCAATTGCAGGCTTCGCTTCGGAGACCGGCTGGATTCGATCAGAAATGAATACTGACGTCGCCGGCATTATCGCTGATTTCCGCGATCAACTCTCCAAGAAACCTGTGCGGCAATTTGATGCGAAGCTTCGCGCGTTAGTGTTCATGGTAGGTTTCTACATCGATCTCATCGCAAATCGGCATGAAATCGTGGCCGGTGGCAGAACGCCCGATACCTACAAATTCGAGCTGATCTTGGCGGGCTATGATGCAAACGGAGCCATCAGACTTGAGAAGATGGTGATCTCGTCGCACGTCACCACGGGTACAGACGGCAAGAAGTATTGGTCGCATACATCGGAGCTTGCCGTCAGTCAAGTTGGGAAAAAGCTGGTTCCACTTTTCGGTGGTATCCAAGAGTTTTCGCAGGCGGTTTGGGACAATCCGCAAAGGTTCGCCCAGAGCGATATCGTGCGCAAGTATATGAACGCGAAAAAGTATGATGGCGGCTCATCTTTAACGCGCGACGAGATGGTTTCTCTAGCGTCATATATGGCGTCTGTGGCCGCAAAGAATACCCCGGCTGTCGGCGGTCCCAATCAGGTGGCTGTTCTCGCAGACGGCAAGATCATTTCCTTAATCCAGCCGCAAATGCCGGACCCCACGAGGCCTCTTCATTTCTCCGTAGTCTCAAATGTGAAAATTCAAGGAGCCCTCATGTTCTATGGGGGCCCGGACAATCATTTCGTCTTCATACGAACACAATTGGTAGGTATCAGAAATCCAAGACTTCGGCTTGATGGACAATTCTTTTATGGATGTGAAATTCGAGATTCCATTGTCGAGTACGCCGGAAGCTTGACTGATTTCGGAGCGACAAACACAGTCGTCAATAGCATGATTCTTCCCAGCGGAATGCCAGTGGGTCCAACTTCACAAATGGACCTGTCGAGGGTCTTGAACGGATTCAACTGGAGCAGTGACCCGCCTAGCGGACCACCCTTGCAACCAATGATCTCTCCGTTGCCGGAGTGACCCGCCGTGCTGCCTGTTTACTGTTGTCGTAATTTTGCCTGTGTATCCGCACAAAGTACGACAGCATTGGCACAGCAAAATCCAGACCGATAGTCATAGCGCCTCATTTTTGGAGCGTTTTGAGGACATTTTCTATTCATTTTCGACGAGATTCCAGACCCGCCAAGGCTGTTTTCGCGGCGCTACTCTGCACGTTTCATCGTCCGAAATTCGCTAATTTGCCGGAAAAGGTTCGTAACCGTGGGATAGAAGATAGGCCGTAACGGGCCGAAAAAGAGCTTACACTCAAGTCGTGGGCAGAAAAACTTATCGCGGGGAGCCTATCAAGGCCCCTGTAGAGCACGCTCTGCGCGTTCATCTGTATGACCTGAAGCATTTCCCCGCTGGCGAGGGCATAGTTGACCTAGGGCACTGATATAGAGGGGTTGTTACTTCACTTGAGAGCGATCTTCGGAGAATCATGGTCGAAGGCCCGAATCTAAGGGCAGATACATCGGTACGAATCGTGCGGACAACACACCCACGACGCCGACACTTGTTACACCGACAATCCGAGAAGAGAATCAGGACTAGCGACTTTAACTAGAGCCCTTGGCTTGAAATCGCACGAGCGGAGTCAAACCCCGCCCGTGCGATCATATTTATTTGGTGATTCGTACTGCGTTCACTCTTGTCCCTGATGGTTTTGATCGAGATCTACAGCATCTCCGAGGTTAGAGTTTCCTTCGAGAAAGGTTATTGCTTTAACTTCGTCCGAATGGGGACCGGTGTAACGCAAGATGAACAGCCCATTACGGATGTCAATCACGTAGATTAGCCCATCCTTGATGATCGGATAACTCCATAGCGCGAGTTTAGTCTTGAAGTCTGGATTCGTCGTATCCGGGTTGGTGAGTTCATCCACCGTGGTTGCGGGACCTGCGGTCAGGGCTGGGTCCTCAGTGGCGACCATTTTAATTGGCGCTGGTCTGAAAAAGCCACCTTGGGTTGGATTGAACGGATTTGAAATGTCGATGGCCTGAACTCCACCGGAGTGCCAGTCAATAAGCGCAAGATTTTGAAGAACTGTAGGGTTGTGTGACGAGAAGCTGCGGAATTGCTCTGCGATTGGGGTATCACCAGCGCTACCGCAGAAGGAGAGCTGGTCCTGGTCGATGAGGTACTCTCCGGTGATGAACGGGTGCGCTGGGTTAGATGTATCGATCAGGCGCATCCAGCCCCACCGACACCCGAAAGAGAAGAATGTGAAAGTGCCATACACCTCATCGGTTGTGAGGGCGAGATGCCGGGAAGGTACTTGTACGGACGAGTGGCCGTTGGGGCAGTCTTTCGCGACAGTGAATCCAAAGAAGTCGCCAGTCCTCGCACAACCGTCGGGTTGCTCGTTTGGGACAGCCGCAGGGCTCGGGGGATTCTGCAGCCAGACTGGTCGGTTCGTGGGATTGGTAAGAAGCCTGTCATGCAGATCCAACACAGTGCCTGTAGGGATTTTGTTTTCCGCAATGGTGCTTGTGTCGAGGATGAGGAATTGGCCAGCCTCGAGCGACATGTAGGTGATCGTGCCGTCAGGCTTCACTCCCATGGAGTGGACAAAAAGGTTGCAGTCATACGGGCCGCAACCGTCCAGGCTGTTGGGATCGAATGGATAAGTGGAGGGGTCGCTTGTGCCCGGAAAGAGATCGCTCCAATTTGCTTCGGCCACTTCGGTCACCGGCCCGCCCTTTGGAACTTTGCTGATATCCACGACGAGTAGCTGAGGAATGGTGCGGTCAACCTCCAGATTTTCAGGGGGAGTTGAGATGAAAAGCAGGGCGCGATTGTCCTCATTTGGATCAACCCACAAAAACATCTCGTGAGGCTCCACTGCCAGGCCTGCCTTTGAGGTGGGTACGTAGTGTGAGAGGAACTTCGGATGCGTCGGGTCTGCTAAGCTGAAAAACTTGATGTCGAACGGAGCGAGGGTGTTGTTGCTGCCAACGCATGCGTGTATCACAGAACTGCAGCGAAAGACCATAGAGATGAGAAGTTTGGCACTCGGCCAGACGCGGAGTTCGCGGGATGTCTCACTATGGGGTATGCCCGCTGCGTTCAGCGGTGCGGGGATCTCCCCCACAACGGTAGGGTTCGACGGGTTTTGGATGTTGATAATCAATATCCCTGGGTGGGGATGTGGGCAAGCATCCAAACCAAAATTTGGGTCGGTCCGACGAGGATCGCCGAAGCCACAGCGGTTTGAGCCATCCGTGCGGTTGCCGATGTAGATGAAGTTGTTGAAAATGGCCGCGGCGGAATTCATACCGCGGTTGAATAGAGGGTTCTGGCCGACAACTTTGAAGTTCGACGACTCCTGCGCGACGACCGGAATGCAGAGGATCAGCAGGAGCACTACGACAACTGAGAACCTGATTTTCATGGATTGTCCTCCTCACGAATCAATCGAAGATTGTGACCTGCATCTTATTTCGGAAAATGCCGGATGTGGAATCGACTGAATTTGGTCTGAGAACTACTCTCAGACGCAAACCTAATTCAATCGAAACGGGACCTTGGTGCCGGAATGAGCAGAGTCTCAGGGCAGCGCGTGCCAGAATCCACCACGCTGAACCTGCAAGAGTCGCTCTCCTGCAGGGGCCCCCGGGGTCTGGGGTTACTTTCCGCTACCGTCCCGGAAAGGACTAAGCGGAACACAGAAACAGTTTTTCGGAAAGAAACAACTGGCTGGGAAGTAGACGCTGCGTGGATACTAACAGAATAATTGGCGCTGTCAATTGCCCTTTTTGAGGATCGAAAAGTGATTCTGGCTCTTGATCAAAGGATCAGCTAAGCATGTTTTCTTTTCTTTCTACGTGAAAATCTAATGAGATAGGCAGCAAAAACTGTCCCTTGCCTCAGGTTGTGAATTACAAGGCGGGGTTCGCCTGTCATCTCTTCGTCACTTCCGACTGATCGGGTGACTACCGCGCAATAGGAGAGCGTGGTCCGCGCGGAGCCACTGCGATATTGTGTGTTCAACTCGGCCGAGCGCACGTTTTGTATCGCATCTGAACCAATCGCCGGTTGGCAGCGTCTCCCTTGTGGGACACCATCGAGTGTCATTGCGCGTGCCCAATTACCGCTCTTCCCCGGCGACCAACTCCAAGGGCGAAGTGCTCTATGAACCGAGACTCAGTGGGCGGGATGGAACTACTTTGGCGCTCCAAGTCCGGACTGTCCAACACGTTAGGCCAACTTCGTTCCTTTCGGGAGCAGTGCTCCCACCTACTGCTGAGGATTCATGGTCATGCTCGTGGGCACGTTTGTTTCGCGGAGCGGCCGATCGACGTCTCCTGGCCGAGCGGGTGCTTCAAGACCGTCGGTGAGCAGGTAACCCTCTAGCGCGATACCCGTGGTCTAGACGTTGCGGAGCGTCGAGTCGGCTTCGCCAACCTGGGTATTGCTTCTGGTTCGCACCGCCGTCGATTCACGTGGGAAAGGGGGCTGCAGGAGAGCAGCCCCCTCTCGCCTTGCTTTACAGGATATGCCAGACGCTCTCCCCCTTGATCGCGACCTTTGTGATGCGCAGTACGCCATTGTCTTTCAGGGTGTACACCACGGTCTCCTCGATAGGCGCGGTCGCAGGCTCGACTTTGCACGGGATCTCACCAGCCTTGTGTGCTTCCGTATAGGTGACGGGGCCCGCATCGGTACTCGGGTTCGCCAATTCCACTTCCTTCAACTCAACGAAGCGCACGAAATGATCGCTGCCTGAGATACGATGTTGAACGACGTAAGTGCCTGGCTGAAGCACTTTGTCGCCAGCCTTTGTCGCCTGGGTGAGCGTAGTCTCGCCTCTCTTACCCACCTTCATCGCATGTTGCTTTTGCATCGGAACGGCTGCGATCGCAGCCGAGAACAATAGGAATCCTAGACCACCCAATACCAAGTTTTTCATGGTAATTCTCCTTTTATTTGAAATCTCAATGCGATCCTTGGTTCTGAATCTGACTTTTGAGGGATGCGTGTGGGTCGGTGGCGGGGCGGAAGCAATGGCTTTCGCGCGCACCCTGACAGGGTTTTAGATTTTAGATCAGGAGGACACAGAGAAGTGATTGCCGGTCGGGCGGAGACTGATCCTGTGTGTGGATACTCGACTTTCGAACTTGAATCGGAGCGAAATACGAGACTTCCGAGACGAAGCCGGTAATTCCGGTACCCGTGTGGAGGGAGCGATTGGCAGGCGCGACCTTTGCCGGAGCGGAGTCGTACCGGCAGCAGGGACGTGTCGGTGTGGAGCAGGAGGTCCTCAGTTGCGTCGATGACCGTATCTTGTTGCAGGAAGTCTTGCCCCCAAATGTGTTAACTGTACATCCACGCATGAGGCAAACGGCAGCGTACGAAGGGGAAGCGAACGCTAGAAGGGCAGCTAGCAGCCACGCGACTGGTCCTACACGAGTAATCCCGCCGATTCTCCCCGCTTTTTGCCTCGATACCATGTCCCATTCCGCTTGCTTAAGGTTCGGAGCTTACCTAAATACTTATGCTCCGGTTGCGCCCAGGTTTCTGTGATGTGCGTCACATCTCGCTGTGAGCGTCGTCATCCGGTGGGGCGAAGCCTTGTTGTGAAGCGGGCTGGAACATACTTATGGATCCGATCTCTTCATGACGTTCTGGCAGTGGCAGCAGATCAGGTGATTCGACGATTCATTGGCAAGCGGGGCACAAGGCCAGCGCCGCGCGAACAATTCGATCCAACCCCCTTTTGAACAGCAACTGGCGTTGTCGTTGAGTATTGATGCGATACCGGAAAAGAAAGAGTTTGGTTGGCTTCATCCTCGCAAGAGGCAGCACAAGATCCGAACCTGCGTTCAACTCTGGCGGGCCATTGTCTTCCAGCGGAATGGTGCTGGCGTATAGGATCTGAGCCGCAGGAGGAGTTCTGTCGGAGAGAGTTCTCCGAGAAGCCTTGCAATGAAAATTGCCAGGCCCGGATGGATACCTTCCTTCCCTCGACTTCCACGGCGGCGCGCGCCTCGAGTGGATGGAGCAGCAGATCGGGTTGCCACGATCATCGAGCCGCTGATGGAAGTAGCCCTTCCGGTGCACCAGAGTTACGGCAACCATTGGGACTCCGAGGTCAGCGGCGGAAGGCAACATGTCGCCGGCCAGGATTCCCAATCCGCCGCTGTAAGTCAGAATTCTGGAATCCAATGCAATTTCCATGGAGAAGTAGACGACACGAGTCTTTTCGCTATCGACCATAGCTTGCTTCCTTGGAGTGCAGCCGGGTGTCGTTCCGTTGGTTACTCCACGCGCCCGCGCACGCTCCCAGTTCGCCAAGCTCCTGCTCCATTTCCTTAAGGCAGCGCACTTCGCATGCGTCAACCGGCTGTTCCCAGTCGTGGCGATGAACAATATGAATGGTCACTCGGACGTCAGGGCGGTCGCCTCGCTCGCGTGAGTAGGTGAGGGATTGTGTCTCAATTTCCACCTGATACATTGATGGACGCTCTTCTTTGGGTAAGATCCAGTCCGCGATCTCTCTGAGGTCGGACTGCACTTTCCTGCAATTTTCACACCCTGGATCCACATGTTCCGTTCCGGGTTCATGTGTCCCATAAAGCTCAAGCGCGAAGCCGATGCTTCGGATCCCGGGTTTAACCAAAGCGCGCTCCGGAAATACTTCCCAACAAACCTTGTGACGCCGTACCAGATCTTTGATCGTTGATAGGCCAGTTGGTTCGGAGATCCGAATGCCCTTGGGATTCTCGCTGCCTTCAATTCTGGCGTTCATGTCGACCTCCTTTTTCCTCCTGCAGTTTGAATGCAGGCAGCTCGTGTTCTTTGTTTGCTATGAGTCTCAGATTCATGCTTTCGTCCCTGTGTCAGCCCTCGAGCAGTCCTGCTTTACGAAGTTCCGGTTTCACTTCACCGTACCATTTCCAGATTTCAAAGATCGGCGGATAGACGATCAGCTCAAGGATGAAAGATGTGAAGATTCCGCCGATCATTGGGGCGGCAATCCGCTTCATGACGTCTGCTCCGGAGCCCGTGGACCACATGATGGGCACGAGCCCGAAGAACATGCATGCCACGGTCATCACCTTGGGCCTCAGGCGCTTCACGGCACCGTTGACGATCGATTCCCGCAAATCGTCCCAACTACGCATCTGACCTTTCTGGAGCGCTTCGTGGTATGCCAAATTGAGGTAGAGCAGCATAAACACGGCCGTCTCTGCGTCCACGCCAAGCAGGGCGATCAGACCCACCCACACCGCAATGCTCATGTTGTAGCCCAGAAAATAAAGGAACCAGATGGCTCCCACCGCCGAGAAAGGCACGGCCAGGAGGATGATCACGGTTTCCGTAAGAGACTGCGTATTAAAGTAGAGCAAAAGAAAAACGATGAACAGAGTGATCGGCACGACAAGTTTCAGACGCTCTTCCACGCGCAGCATGAATTCGTACTGTCCGCTCCAGACCAATTGATATCCGGGCGGAACCTTCACCTTCTCGGCCACGGTTCTCTTAGCGTCTTCGACGTACCCTCCAATGTCGCGCCCCGTTACGTCCACGTACACGTAGCCGCTCAACCGGCCGTTTTCGTCCCGAATCATGCCCGGCCCGCTCAGCATCCGGACATCGGCAAGCTGAGCCATAGGAACTTGCGCTCCAGCAGGGGTTCGCACTAGCGCCCGGTCCAGCTCCCCGAAGTTGCTGCGGTAGTCGCGTAAATAGCGGACGTTGACGGGATATCGTTCCCGGCCTTCAACAGTCGTCGTGACGCTCTCGCCTCCAACCGCCGAGGTCAGAACCATTTGAACGTCATCCACCGTCAGGCCATAGCGAGCGAGGGCATCCCGCTTGATGTCAAAATCAAGGAAATAGCCGCCCGCCGTACGCTCGGCAAAGACACTGGTCGTGCCAGGAACAACTTTCAAGGCCATCTCGATGTTTTCACCAATTTCCTGAATCTTGATTAAATCCGACCCTAGAATTTTGATTCCCAGGGGGGTGCGCACTCCGGTCGTCAGCATGTCGATGCGGGCCTTGATGGGCATCGTCCAAGCGGCTGAAAAACCGATCATCTTTTCTTT